>Ga0265320_10003241_pt1 | contig 11003 bp, 5 predicted proteins | sample 4827metaG_FD_202087 | JGI IMG/M metagenome (GOLD analysis project Ga0265320, IMG submission 202087) | Rhizosphere microbial communities from Carex aquatilis grown in University of Washington, Seatle, WA, United States - 4-8-27 metaG | ecosystem: Host-associated > Plants > Roots > Rhizosphere >...
CCATTCCGATCGGATCTTTTCAACATATTTGCGACCGTCGAGGCGCTTGTGTCGCCAGATACCGAATCCAACATCCTTTCGCTTGGTCGCTGTTTCCTTGATCAAATGGTCAACGGCACGCCTTACGGCTTCTGCCCGGGAAATCTTTTGCTCCTCGCATAAACGGGCAAGCGCTCCAAGCTGTTCGTCGGGCAGATCGACTATGGTTCTCATGAGTGATAACGTCGCACGTCATCATGCTATCGTCAAGCCGGAACAGGCTAACCAACTACCGGATCCGACGTCTCTGTCTGTCACGCCTCATGCTGGAGCAGGCGGCGCGCCATCCGTCGCCGCGGATCATTAGGACGTTGATCTAGGCTCGGTCAAACATCTTGCAGCAAAATTTCCGCTATCTTAGCGTTCCTTCGTGAGCAACAAGCAACTCGTCAGTAATCTTCTCGATCGTCTTCCGGATGACGTTTCGCTCCAAGATATTGCCAAGGAGATTGAGTTCATTTCTGGAGTGCGCGAAGGCCTGGATCAGCTTGACCGGGGGGACGGGGTTCCTCTCGCCGACGTCGAGAAGATGATCGCCTCGTGGACTACAAAATAGTTATCGCCCCTCGGGCGATATCCGATCTTCGAGATATCGTGCTCTACATCAGCCCGGATCGTCCCGAGGCTGCCCGAAAATTGGGATATGCGCTGATCGAGAAAACAAAGGCCCTCGCCGCATTTCCGCGTTCTGGCGGGATTGTTCGAGAATTTGCGGATAGCGATATTCGGCAACTCGTATTGCCGCCCTATCGTATCATTTATCGAATCGATGACAGCGCGCGAGTTGTCGGTGTTGCTCGCTACTGGCACGGAGCACAGTCCAGTTTATCACCCGCAGACCTCAATGACCGGGCCTAACCAATCGTCGGAACCGACCCTTTGAGGGTGCCCTATTGAATCCCGTCACGATGAGCAGCGCACCGAAATTGCCCGAGAATAATAGCAATTTGCCGGTTGATGCGTCGGTCGCGCTTCCCGCCAGCGACAATGTCGCTGCTGATCTCCGCGGATTCGGACCGTTGGGAGTCCTTGCGATTTTTATCATCCTCGGGATCAATTTGCTTGGTTTTCCACTCGGTGGTCTCCTAGTTCTATTGTGGGCGTGGCGGTCGCACACACCTTGGAGCGAGATTGGCTATGTACAGCCCGAGAGCTGGACCCGCACCTTTGCAATCGGCATCACGATTGGCATCGCGTTCAAGCTCTTCATGAAGGTAATCGTCATGCCGCTCCTCGGGGCCCCTCCAATCAATCAAACGTACCATTACCTCGCAGGAAACAGCGCAGCTCTACCGGGAATATTGTTCACGCTCATTGTCAGCGCTGGTTTCGGAGAAGAGACCGTGTTTCGGGGGTATCTGTTCGAGCGCCTTGGAAAACTTTTCGGATCTGGCGTAAGTGCCAAAACGTCTATTGTGCTGCTTACTGCCGGATTGTTTGGACTGGCTCACTATCACGATCAGCGACTCGCCGGTGCCGAACAGGCGACGATTACCGGTATTGTGTTCGGAACGATCTTTGCAGTTACAGGGCGAATTTGGATGACCATGATTGTGCATCTTGCGTTCGACTTTACAGCTGTTGCAATAATCTATTGGAATCTCGAAATTGGCACAGCACATCTCGTTTTTAAATGACCCGAGGAGCACTTTCCTATTCTTCATCCGGATGCTATCCGTTCTGCGATTGTCGCCTGACCGTCAATCTCAAGTAAGTGCCAGTCTCTCTCGTCCAACCGATCATCGGAGCCGACGCCTACGTCCGGCTCATTTCAACGTTAGCCACGGAAAGAGTCCCTTGCCATCCATTCAATTCGGGACAAATCTCACTTCATGCCAACGGTCATTGGGGAGAAGGGTCACGTTAGATCGTGTGCCATCCGTTTGATTCGCGACTTGCCGAAGCGTTCGTCTTGGGACGACCTCATGTACCGCATCTACCTCCGTCGGAAGATCGAAGCCGGCTTGGCCGATTTACGCGCTGGCCGGGTCTACTCCCACGAAGCAATTTGCAGGGAGCTTGGCGTTGCGTGAAAATCATCTGGTCGGCTGAGGCACGCAAGGAACGTACGCGTTCCTCTTGGACAGGGTGACGCCGCCCCGGTTGCCTGATATTATGCCGGGATGAACTCGGCAATCAGCACGAGAACGACCAAGACACCAGGTGGCCCGAGACGGCCACCACGGAGCAAAGAAGAAAAGGAGCAGTACCTGGCACTATTCGAGAGGAGCGGGAAGCCGGTTTCGGCATTCTGCCGGGAACACGGGCTGTGCGAACAGACATTTTACTATTGGCGCAAGCGGTTGCGCCGCGTCGCCGCGTCGGTCCCGGCTGTAAAGGCCGGTTTTGCCGAGGTGGCGGTTGCGCCCGTAGGCGTTTCGCCGAACATCGTCGTGCATCTGAACACCGGCATTCTGCTGGAGCTTCCCGTCGGCTCTGACCCTGCGTGGGTCGGCCGCCTTGTGGGTGAACTGAGGGCGCGCTGAAGCCATGGTTGCGATCGGTGGCGGCCGGGTCCAAATCTTCCTCGCCACGGGGGTCACCGATCTCAGGCGAGGCTTCGGCCTTCAGGCCGTGATTGAGCACGGGCTGGGTCGACCGCCTCTCAACGGCGATATTTACGTCTTCGCCAATCGAAGGCGCGGCATGGTCAAAGCGTTCTTCTTTGATTCCGGCGGGATTTGGGTCTGCGCAAAACGACTTATGGTTGGAACTTACCGCTGGCCCCAGCCGGGCCAGACGACAGTCGAACTGACCGCCGCCGAGTTGCAACTGCTGCTCAGCGGCCTTGACCTCACGAAGACCCAGCCGAGGAAGTGGTGGAAGCTGCCGCTCCGGGCGCCGGTTTCCACCGCCATGGCGACAACGCCGCAATGTCCTTCGCTGGATGGTCCGGCAAACGAGCGATGATATCGATCAAGTATGCCTCCGGATCGATTCCCACCTGTCGGCAGTTTTCCACCAGGGTGAAGAGATTGGCCAAGCGCGGTCCGGCCGATGGATGGCCTACGGCGCCCCAATTCTTCGCGCCCAGCTTAAGCGGGCGCACCGCGTTCTCGGCGCTGTTGTTTGACAACTCGGCCTCCAGCACCGTTATGCACCGCTCCAAGGGAACCTGGTGGGCCAGCAGGTAATGAACCCCTTCGGCCAAATCAGTCTTCGGCGTCGCCTCCTCCTGCTTTGCCCAGTCGAGCATTGCGCGGAACAGGGGCAGGCTGTGTCTGTCCCGAAGCTTCTGGCGTTTCTCTGCACACAAACCGAAACGCTTGGCCAGCCGGTCTATCCGAAAAATGCGGTTGATGGTCTTCAGGTAGCGTTCCGCCTTTTTCTCCCCTCCCTTGACCGAATGGAAAAGCGGCCGACGAAGGTGGGCAAGGCACCCCAGATGTGTGATCTGACCTGGTGGGCCGATGTTGCCCAAGCCGGCCGCCGCATCGGTTTGCAACAGACCTCGGTACTTCGCCTCAGCAAGTACCTGGTCCGGTCCTTTCGGCGACTTGTTGGGTTGGTACTCAAACCACACCGCACCGGCTTGGCTCCGGAAAACCCACAGGCTCGCTTCCCGCCACCGTCCGGGACGACGTGGATCGGCAACGTCGATTGGGGTTGCGTCGAGCTGAACGTACCCGCTGCTGAGGATCTCCATTTTCAGATGCCGCACCAGCGGCACCACCCGTTCCTCAAGCTGACGCATCAGCGAGACCTGGCAGTTGCGGGGCAGGTCCACGCCCACGCGAGCCAACTGCCGCTCGATTCGAAAATAAGGGAGGTGGTCAGCATAGTGGGCGCAGGCGATGTGGGCCACCACGCTCGCGTGGGTCCGCGCCCGCGAGAGAACGTCATCCGGCCAGGGCGAGTACACCGGCGCCGTCTTCAAGGGGCTCGTGAACACGGTCCGCTCATAGACCTTCACGTAATACTCCGCCGCCTTGCGGGCCAGCACCTCGATCCGCTCTACGAACGCCGGTTGCCTCGGCCTGCCGCTCTCAGGGCAGACGAGTTCCTTCAGATCCGGATCGGGCACCTGGATCCTCTGCCTCGGCAGCGACGGATCCAGCGGCTTGGGCCCTTTGCGAATCCGACTGGCTTGCCCCGTGCGAGAGGGGCTCACCGCCGCTGGCTCTGCGGGCACCGGTTCGACCTTCGGCTCGGCAAACAGCTTTTGCTGCCCGGTATCATCCGGGACGTATCGCTCGGACTTTGGGCTCCACAGTTGCCGCTCAAGCTTTTCGACCTTCAACGCCAGCAGGTGGTTCATCTGACGCAGCTCCTCAATTTCCCTCTTCAGAAGCCCGATTTCATCGGTGGGTGCTACCGGAGCAATCACCCGGCCGAACGTGCGGTTAATTAGTTCGCCGACAAGATTGTTATTATGTATCCGTTGTCTTAATACCATGTCTAATCTAGCCTCTCAATATACCTTAACATGACTGCCTGTTCCTCCGGTCCTCAGGATGCCTAGCCGCGCCAACATTCACTCCGGTATTCGGCCTCGAACGGTCTATCGCGATCGGTCGTGCAGCCGCTAACCGATTTAACACTGGCGCATGCCATCCATCGTCAGAGGCTACGAGAAACCGTAGCCTGAAATTTGAACACTTGCCCTCAGGTGAAAATCGCTCAGCGCATCAGTGGCTCCGGTAGGGCTCATTCCGACTGTAACAAGTGTGTCTTGAGCCACTTGAATGTAGCGGCCATAAATGGGTTGTGATACTTCTAATGTCACGGTAACATAACATAAGGGACAGTTATGGCAGGTTCCTATGGGTGCCAGAGACGCCCTGAGGAAGACGCGAAAGTTATGAGCACACTGCATCAGCAACTGGCGGAGACAATCGCCGAGCAATCAGCGCGAGGTGCGTTGCAACCGAATCGTTCCCCATAAAATGGTTTCGGCGGATCATAATTATGGCGGGAGTTTGTCTGTTCGTCTCACTCGCATACGCGGGTATCGGGAAAATACCTCCTTTATGATGCGACGAAAGATCAAACCGCTAAGCTATGTCTATGTCCATGGGGTTGAGACAGAGACATTGCATGAAGGCATAGTGCGGAAGAAAACGCGGCGTATGGCGGAGGATCCGGAGACCGTTGGTGGGTTGGAGGCGGGACCAATACTGGGTGCAGGACACAAAGATGGAGCGTGAAGAATGTCTGGAGAATCATCCAAATTCAGTCGTCAAGATGCGCACACAGCGGAATGGGTGCTCGGCCTGATCTTTGCTTGCTTGGCCGCGGGCATCGCTGCAACCGGCTACTTCTATTACCAGAATTACGAGAAGAGTTACCGTGCGGCGATCGAACGCCAGCTCACCGCCATTGCCGAACTGAAGGTGAGCGAGCTGGTGCAGTGGCGTCATGAACGCTTGGGCGACGGTTCTATATTGTTTCAGAACGCCCCCCTCACCGCCTTGGTGCGGCGTCTTCTGGAAAAGCCGGAGGACATGGACTCGAAACAGCAGCTCCAGGTCTGGTTCGGCAAATATCAAGCCGACAATCGGTATGACGAGATCCGCCTGCTGGACGCTCAAGGCGTTTCTCGCCTTTCATTGCCCGCCGGACTGCCGGCAGTTTCCACTTCTGTGGCAAGGAACGTTTCAGAAGGCACGCGGTTGGGCCGGGTGACGCTTCAAGATCTTTACCGCAGTGAACGGGACCAGCAGGTCCGCATGGGGGTCTTGGTTCCGGTTTTCGACGAACAGAATCCAAACCGGCTGCTGGCCACTTTCTTTCTGCGCATCGACCCCGCCACCTACCTCTATCCCATGATACAGCGCTGGCCCACGCCCAGCTCGACCGCCGAGACGCTGCTCGTCCGCCGGGAAGGCAATGAGGTCGTCTTTTTGAATGAACTCCGGTTTCAAAAAAACACCGCGCTCACGCTGCGCGAATCTCTTGACAGAACATTACTGCCGGCGGCACAGGCCGCCTTGGGAAAGGAAGGCATCATAGAGGGCACTGACTATCGGGGCGTGCCGGTGGTGGCAGCCCTGCGCGCCATTCCCGATTCGCCTTGGTTTTTGGTCGCTCGCATGGACGCCGCTGAAGTGTATGCGCCGCTGCGCGAGCAGTTGAGATTCGTGGTGATTGTCATCGGCGCTCTGCTGTTCGGCGCGGGGGCCGGTATCACCCTTTTCTGGCGGCAGCAGTCTGTCCGCTTCTACCGGGAAAGGGCCGCCGCGACCGAGACGATTCGGGAAACCAATGAGTATCTTGAAAACCTCTTCAACTACGCGAACGCCCCCATCATCGTCTGGGACCTGCAGTTCAAAATCAGCCGCTTCAATCACGCCTTTGAGTCCTTGACCGGAAGAAAAGCCGGGGAGGTCATCGGGCAGTCGTTGGATATTCTCTTCCCGCCCGCCTTGGTAGACAGCTCGATGGCTCTGATCCGAAAGACCACCGGGGGTGAACGCTGGAAGACGGTCGAGATCTCCATCCTCCATCGCGATGGATCGTTTCGGACCGTGCTCTGGAGCTCCGCCGCGGTCTTTCTAGCGGACGGCAAGACCTCCGTGGCCACCATCGCCCAAGGCCAGGACATCACCGAGCGCAAGCAGGCGGAGGCGGCGCTGCGCGAGAGCGAAAAGCGCTTTCGCTCCCTGGCGGTCGCCACGTCGCAAATCATCTGGTACACCGATGCCCAAGGACAGGTCTGCGGTCCGATGCCCAGTTTTCAGGCTTACACGGGCCAGAGTGACGAGGAAATCAGCGGCTCCGGCTGGGCGGCGACGCTGCACCCGGATGACGCCGAGCGCACGATCAAGGTTTGGCAAGAGGCGGTGGCAGCCAAGACCGGCTATCTGACCGAATACCGCCTGCGACGGCATGACGGCGTTTATCGCTACTTCACTGCGCGCGGCGCGCCGGTAATGACGGATGACGGTAGCATTCTGGAATGGATCGGCACTTGTAGCGACATCACCGAGCGCAAACAGGCGGAGGAAATGCTGCGCGAGAGCGAGGCCAAGTTCCGGACCCTAATTGAGAACATTCCCCAGAAGATCCTAATGAAGGACCGGAACTGCAAGTGGGTCATGATCAGCGAGAATCTCGCTCGTGACTTTGGGTTCCGGCCCGAGGACGTGGTGGGCAAGATAGACTCCCAATTGTTTACGCCTGAACTCGCCGCCAAGTATCATGCCGACGACGTCAGGATCATGGAGACCGGACGGACTGAAGAACTTGAAGAGAAGTACCTTGTGGGAGGCAGAGAGACCTGGGTCAACACGATCAAAACGCCAGTCAGAAGTGAGAGCGGGTCGATCGTGGGTGTGCTGGGAATCTTCTGGGACATCACCGAGCGCAAGCGGGCCGAGGGAGCGCTGCGCGAATCCGAGTCACGCTTCCGCCAACTCGCGGAGTCGCTGCCCCAATTGGTATGGACGTGCCAGCCCGACGGCCCGTGCGATTATCTCAACCGCCAATGGGTCGAGTTCACGGGTGTGCCTGAGGCCCAGCAGCACGGTTTCGGCTGGCTGGCACAACTCCACCCTGACGACCGCGCGCCCGCTGTGGCTGCGTGGGAGGCGGCGGTCGCTTCCTGTTCTGACTTTCGGGTGGAGTTCAGAATCCGCCGCCATGATGGTGAATACCGGTGGTTCGATACGCAGGCGATACGATTGCATGACGCGACAGGGCACACCGTGAAATGGTTCGGCTCGAACACGGACATCACCGAGCGCAAACGGGCGGAAGAGGAAATCCGCGAGCTCAACACCGGGCTGGAGCAGCGAGTGCGCGACCGCACCACCGCACTTGAGGCGTCCAACAAAGAGCTGGAGGCATTCAGCTACTCGGTTTCGCATGATTTGCGAGCACCGCTGAGGGCCATGGACGGCTTCAGTATGGCGCTGCTGGAAGATAGCGCCGGGAAGCTGGACGAAACGGCCCAGGGCTACCTGCGCCGCATCAGGGCCGGCAGCCAGCGGATGGCGCAGCTGATTGACGATCTGCTGAACCTGTCCCGGGTAACGCGGGCGAAAATGCTGCGCGAAAGTGTGGATCTGACGGCGATGGCGGAGGAGATTGGCGCGGAATTTCAGAAGTCGCAGCCGGAACGCCAGGTCGGGCTGGTTGTGGCCCCAGACCTGGCGGTCCGTGCCGATCGGCCAATGTTACGGGTGGTGCTGAACAACCTGCTGGGCAATGCCTGGAAGTTCACGGGCCGGTGTGCGCAGGCACGCATCGAGGTCGGCGCGCAGGAGCGGGACGGCCAGCGTATTTTCTTTGTGCGCGACAACGGGGCGGGCTTCGACATGACCTATGTCGACAAGCTCTTTGGCGCCTTCCAGCGCCTGCACAGCACCCAGGAGTTCGAAGGCACTGGCATCGGGCTGGCACTTGTGCAGCGGATTATACATCGGCACGGGGGCCGCGCATGGGCCGAGGGCACCGTCGGACATGGCGCCACCGTCTATTTCACGCTAGAGGAAAAAGGAAGGAACTGACTCATGAATAAACTCAAAACCATCCTGGTAGTTGAAGATAACCCGGACGACTTGGCGCTTACGCTCCGGGCGCTGAAGGGCCACAACGTCGCCAACCAAATCGTGGAGGCCCACGACGGTGTCGAGGCGCTCGACTACCTGTTTGGCACCGGAGCGCACGCCGGCCGCGACCTACGCGAACAACCCCAGCTCATCCTATTGGACCTAAAGCTGCCGAAAATGGACGGTCTGGAGGTGCTGCGCCGCATACGCAGCGATCCGCGGACCAAACTGCTGTCTGTAGTCATCCTCACATCGTCGGATGAGGAGAAGGACATCGTGAATGGGTACGCCTTGGGCGCCAACAGCTTCGTGCGCAAGCCCGTGGATTTCAACCAATTTGCCGAGTCCGTCCGCCAGTTGGGATGCTACTGGCTATTGCTCAACGAACCTCCGCCAGCGTGCGCAGAGATGCCATGAACAAGCCGCTTCGCTGCCTGATCGTCGAAGACTCGGAAGACGACGCATTGCTGGTGCTTCGCCAGTTGCGCGGCGGCGGCTACGACGTGACGAGCGAGCGCGTGGAAACGGCCGAAGCGATGCGCGCTGCGCTCGACCGCCAGCCGTGGGACATTGTCATCGCCGACTACAAAATGCCGCACTTCAGCGGACTCGCCGCGCTGGAACTGCTCAAGGCGAGCGGCAAAGACGTGCCTTTCATAATCGTGTCCGGCACGATCGGCGAGGATCTGGCCGTGGCGGCCATGAAAGCGGGCGCACAGGATTACATCATGAAAGGCAATCTGCCACGCTTGGTTCCCGCCGTGGAACGCGAGTTGAACGAGGTGGTGGAGCGGCGCGCACGCAAGCGGGCCGAAATGGCGCTCCAGGAGAGCGAAGAGAAGTTCCGGCGCCTCTACGAAAGCTCTCAGGACGCCATCATGATCCTTGAGCCTCCTGCCTGGAGGTTCACTGCGGGAAACCCGGCTGCCATGAAAATGTTGGGGGCGAAGAACGAGGAGGAATTCATCTCTCACAGGCCATGGGAACTGTCTCCCGATCGGCAACCGGACGGGCGTGCATCTGCCGAGAAAGCAAAGGAGATGATTGAGACGGCCATGCGCGAGGGCTCCCATTTCTTCGAGTGGACGCACCGACGGATCAGCGGCGAGGAGTTTCCCGCCGACGTGCTCCTGACTCGAATGAAGCGGGGGGAGGCGGCGATGGTCCAAGCCACCGTACGCGACATCACCGAGCGCAAGCAGGCTGAAGCGCGCATTCGCGAACTAGCCGAGGTCATCGACCAAGCGCCGGTGGCTGTCCTCATTTCCGACATTTCCAATGTTGTGACGTATTGCAACGAAGGGGCTGTACGTCTCCATGGTTGCAAGAAGGAGGATCTCTTCGGCCATACGGCCGAAAGTGTTTTCTCTCCCGAAGGGATGGAAGCCATCGGGCGCGCTCGCAGCGCAACTTGGAAGACCGGGTCTTGGGAGGGTGCGGTGCCCTTTCTTACATGCGATGGCCGCGAAATCATAGCTATGTACCACATGAGCCTCATCCGCGACGAGGCTGGCCGTCCGAAGGCGCGGCTCACCATCGCCACCGACATTTCCGAGATAAGGCGGTTAGAGGAGGAGTCCCTGCGTGCGCAACGGTTAGAAAACCTTGGGATGCTCGCTGCAGGAATCGCACACGACTTCAACAATGCCCTTGCTCCGATCACCATGGCGGGACCGCTGCTGCGGCAGGACGTTCTCAATCCGGCCGGGTTGCACATGCTGGACATCATCGAACACTGCGCAGCCCGCGGCGCCGCTCTCGTCCACCAGATGCTTTCCTTTGCCCGTGGGACAACCGGCGGGAAGCAGCTCACGCAAATGCGGCACGTGCTGCTGGACGTAGTCGAGCTTTCCCGGTCCAGCTTTCCGAAATCCATCCAGGTCGAGGCCCATCTGCCCAATGACCTTTGGCCCATAATGGCCGATCCGACGCAGATGCATCAGGTTTTCCTGAACCTGTGCGTCAACGCACGTGATGCAATGCCGGAGGGCGGCATAATCACGGTGGCTGCTGAGAACCATGTGCTCAATGATGCCCAGGCTGAAAAGATCGAGGGCGGAAGGTCTGGCAATTTTCTCGCAGTCGACGTGCGCGACACCGGCACGGGCATCGCGCCCGAGGTGCTGGAGAAGATGTGGGCCCCTTTCTTCACCACCAAGGGCAAGGGCACCGGCCTTGGTCTATCCACGGTGCGCGCTATTGTGAGCCATCACGATGGCTTTTTGGCTGTGCATACCTCCATCCAAAAACTTCACGACCATGGCACGGTGTTCACCATCTACCTGCCAGCTGCGGCGGGAGAATCTACCATTATCACGGCGGCAAGCGATGACCCAGTGCCACGAGGCCACGGCGACCTGATCCTTCTTGTCGACGACGAGGCAACCATCCTCAGTATAGGGACAAGAATCCTTACCGACATCGGTGGCTATCGGGTAATCGCAGAGGGCAACGGAGCAGAGGCAATTGCGG
>Ga0265320_10003243_pt1 | contig 11001 bp, 21 predicted proteins | sample 4827metaG_FD_202087 | JGI IMG/M metagenome (GOLD analysis project Ga0265320, IMG submission 202087) | Rhizosphere microbial communities from Carex aquatilis grown in University of Washington, Seatle, WA, United States - 4-8-27 metaG | ecosystem: Host-associated > Plants > Roots > Rhizosphere >...
GGCCGCTTACCAGCACAACATCGCGGGGAAGCTGGACGAAATCAAGGCGACGTTCCGGCGGGCAGGAATCACGAACGCCGAAGACCTCGGCAGCTCGATGACGAAGGACCAGCTTGCGGACGCTCTGCGAGGGTTCGGCTCGAAGAAGGAACGGGACGAGGCGCTGCTCAAGTTGGCCGGCGGGGGACAAGCTGAGGGCAAGCTGAGGGCAGTCACGGCGACCCAGGCCTACGAGCACCTGACCGAGTCCACGAGCCAGCCTGGGTTTCTCTACCGCATGATTCGGCGAGGTGAGTACCACGCGGACCCCATCGTTCGGAGCCAGGAAGTCAAGACGGCGGTAGGGGTTGCCGGAGCTCACGGGCGCAAGGAAGAAGAGAACGCGGCGGACGAGTTTGCTCACCGGCTGCGACCCCCGACGCAAAGTCTGATAGATTTGATTCGGGGCTTCGGCCAGTAAGGACTCCCATGGACCTCTCAGCAGGAATTGACTACATCGGCGCACAGTGTGCCCAGAAGTTCTACACGAGCTTCGGTTCGGACATCGACTTGAAGGCGGACAGTATCGCCATCCTGGGCGGAATGGCCGGAAGGCCTCCCCGCCACTGGATTATCACCTCGGCGGGCAGCGGAACCAAGACGCTCACCTACAAGGATCACTTCGGTAATTCGGTGGCCCTGGACGTGACGAATCTGGTTGGCGCTACGCTCCCGGCGGGAAATAGTATCCAGCACACGACCACGGACATCGGTGGGCTTTTGGTGATCTGGTGAAGAAACCCGACGAGCCGAAGGAGATGCGGTATGGCTACGGCTACGGGTACCTGCCAGTACCATTGATGGGCAAAGGTGCCGCGGGCTCAGGACCTCCGCCCACCGGCACCAAGATCCAAGTCGATAGTGTGACCAATCTCATTCAGGTCAACAACGGCAACAATGCCGTGCAGGTAGCACCGTAATGGCCATCGTCAGCAGCACGGCCGCCATCGTCGTGAACGACCTCGTTCTGGCGACTGGTGGGAAATGCAAATCAGTGACGCCCGGCGCGGCTACGGGCGAGGTCATGACCTACGACCAGCTTCCCTATTCGCCGATCATCCAACAGGGTTGGACGACGAACGGCGCGAGCGGCTCTCAGCGATTCCCCGGACCGAACAACTCCGCTGCGCTCAGCGCGACCGAGACGACGTGTCAGCTCCCATGCTTGGCGGCGGGAAAGATCGGATTTCTCGTCTGCAACATGCCAACTGCCTTCGCGACCGCGGCATCATGCGTCGTCGTGGCGCGCATCAACGGAGTGAACGCGACACCAACCGGCACCGCGACGAGCGGGACTACGGGGCTCGTGGCGAGTGACAGTGCCCATTTCCCGAGCGTGGCCCAGGGCGACCTCGTCTCGATCGGGCTCACGTTCAACATCTCGGACTCTGGGACATCAAACGGCAAGGTTGCGATAGGGTTCAAGCAGAACACATGAAAAAGCACTACCTACAGACGTTCCACGGCATCGTCGCGAATCTCGTCTACGAAGATGAGGACCACGCAAACGCCGTCATCGCCCAGGGTCACCCGTCGCACAACTTCGTCCCGTATGACCCGGACAAGCACGCCCCGGTGCGGTGGGGTGACGTTCACGATCTGCCGTCGGGGACGTTTGCAACTCCGCCGCTTTCGCCGGAGAAACGCCAGCAGGCCTACGACGTGATGGACGAGCTGATGGACAAGGGCCAGATCAAGGCTGACCAAGTCGCCAAAATTAGCGCCGGCATCGACAAGGCCAAGACGCGCCATGACCTCCCGGACGCCGTGAGGGCCGACGTGCGCGGATACCCCGACGGGCACCCGGAACACGCCCATAAGCGAGCGCGCGCGAACCTGGGACTCTGATGAGCACCGATAGCACGGCCACCGTCGTCACGAACGACCTCGTACTGACGAGTGGTGGCAAAATCAAGAACGCCACCGCTGGCGCGGCAGCGGGCGAGTCGTGCACGTTCGAGCAGCTTCCGTTTGCTTCGTTTCTCGAGATGGGGTGGACAAGCAACGGCAACACGACGGCCGTGCGGTTTCCGCTGCCAAGCAATTCGGCGGCGCTCAGCTCGACGCTCGTCTCGGCCGAGCTACCGACGATCGCGCCGGGGCGCATCGGAATGCTGGTCGTCAATCTACCCGTAGCCTTCGCCACGGCGAACACGATGACGGCGACAGCGCAAATCAACGGCGTGTCCACGTTCATCACTGGCACGGGGAACAAAAACACGACAGGACTCATCCTTTCCGACTCGACGCATTTCGCGTCAGTGAACCAGGGCGACCTGTGCAACATCGCGATCCAGACGGACATCGCGGACGCGGGCACGTCAAACGGGAAGGCGCTACTGGGCTTCCAGCACTCCGCCGTGGTCGTCCCACAAGTCCCCGCCGCGCTCGCCGCTATCAGCGGTCTCGTTGCATGGCTCGACCCGTTCGATGCTACCGCGATGAGCGTATCGGGAGGCAATGTCGATGCCATCACGAACAAGGCGAGCGGCGTCGTATGGCGACAGACCGGAACGCGCCCGACCTTCAGCGCGACGGGAATCAATAGCCTCTATCCGGCCTGGAAAGGAGACGGGACGGCGGCCTGGATCTCGACGGCCGAGGCTGCCGTAGTCGCGGCCACGAAGCCAGGGCAGGCATACACGCTCATCTACGTCATGCAAGCCGTCTCAACGACCACCTACATGGCCATTTGTAGCACGGCCAATTCTGCGGTCGCTGGCAAGAGCTCCAAAAACTGGGGCATCAACAGCGGAACCGGCTTCTGGACGAGCCGAACCATCAGCGACGCGCCAACGACGGTGGCGCACACGTCAAGCCAGTCTTCAGATGCGCTGCCGCACGTGTTCATGTTTCATGGCGACGGATCGCATGAGTCGATCCACATCGACAATATCGTGGCCGATCCGAGTCTCGGCGCTGACGCCCCTGGCACGACCACTACGAATAGGTTCGCACTGTTCGTCAACGCCGACAACAACCCAGACTCGTTTTACGACGGCTACCTAGGTGAGCTGCTCATCTACAATCGCGAGCTCACTGCCGCGGAACGCACGACCGTCTACAGGTACCTGACCGGGCCGACCCGCGTGGCCATCGCGCAGTCGTTCCGACAGCCAGTCATCGACCCGACGATCGTGGATGTCATCGTCGGCAGCGGACAGTCGAACATGTCCGGCATCGCGTTCACGCCTCCAGACTTCCCCGCGGGTCTACTCCACTGGCCGCACGACATTGGCTTCACCACGCCGAGCGTGCTCACCGCGCTCGGGACGCACACCGGCATCACATCGCCGCCCCCGGAACACGGCGTCGAACTACGGCTGATGGCCATCTTGGCCAACCTCGGACTCACTCCGTTTTTCTTCAAGGTCGCCCAAGGGGGCACGTCGTTGCAGGGCACGTGGTTGCCCCCGTCCGCGAGCGGCTGGACGACGCTCGTGGCCGACTGGGGGACGGTGCTCCCGCTCCTTCAGGCGCAATTTCCTGGCTGCACGTTCCGGTATCACTACATCTGGATCCAGGGAGAGAACGAGCTCGCCCTCACGTCAACCGACTCGCAGGTCACCGGCTACGCTTCCAATCTGGAAGCGAACTTCGCCGCGTTGCGCTCGCTGCTCGGCGTGGGCACTGCCTGCCAAATCCATGTCATTCGGCTGCACGATATCGGTGGCGCGGGCGGCCCGGCGACGCTAGCCGCCATGCAGGCTCAGCAGGCCGCAGCGGTCGCCGCGACGACGAATTGCCACGAGTACAGCTCTGACGCTTACGCGCTCATCACGAGCCAACTGACGCATTACAGTAGCGCCGGTTTCGTACAGATGGCCTTCGATCTGGCGACCGGAATCCTTGCAACCATTCCCTGACTCGAGGAGAATTCGACCATGCCCGCATTCGTCACGACATTTCTCACGCTACTCACGACGTACTGGCCATTCCTGCTCGCGCTCGGCGCGCTCGGAACGGCGTTCAACCAGTTCGCATCGAAGGTGTTCCCTGGAACGCGCTTCGCGAACATCGTGAACACCATCACCGTGGATTTCGTGAACCTGCTCGCCGAAGTCGGCGGGCTGCTCGGCGTCGGGCCACGCGCCACGCCGAAGGGCAAGCCCCCGGTGAACGTGCTGCTCATCCTCGCGGCACTCATGCTCTTCGCCTGCTCATCGTTCCTCCATTTCTCTAGCCCCACGGCCGAGGCGGACACGCAAGCAGCGTGCACGGCGCTCGAGAACGGGGACGCTACCTTCCTGACGGCCTACGCCCAGACCCGCGGGGTCGACCTGACAGACATCGTCCACGACCTCGACCTTCTCTGTGCGGCGCGCGGGACCACGGCGGTCAAGGCGCGGCTTCTGGAGATGCACGCGGAGTTCCTTCCCGGAGACGGGGGGCATCCGTGAAGATTGCCGTCGTCAACAAGTCCACTGTGGTCACCGACGAGCAGGTTGCGTTGTGGACCCGCGCGTGCGCTCAGCAGCTCTGCGAGCACGTCGCGGTAGCCTGGGAGCGTCAGTCGCCGACGGTCGAGTTCTCCGGAGAGCCCGTCACCGATGGGGCTCTCGAGATGTACGTCATGGACGACGCCGACCAGCCGGGGGCCCTTGGCTACCATGACAACGACCCCAAGGGCCGACCGAGGGGCTTCGTCTTCGCCAAGACGACTCTCGCCGACGGGGAGACCGTCTCGGTCACCTTGAGCCACGAGCTGGGGGAGATGTTCATCGATCCGTCGTGCACGCTCTGGCACCAGACTCCAGACGGGAACTTCAGGGCTCTCGAGCTCTGCGACGCGGTGGAGGAGGACTACTACCTCATCGCCATGAACGGGGCGGACGTGAAGGTGTCGAACTTCCTCTTGCCGGCGTATTTCCAGGACCAGTCGGACGGCTCGCCGACGGACTACATGGGGAAGCTTGGCGGCAAGGCAGCTCCGGCGATGACCCGTGGAGGGTACTGCATCGAGATCGACTCGAAGGGCTCGGCGACGCAGCAGTACGCCCTTTCGTGGCAAGACATGGGCGAGCGGAAGGCGCGTCGCAAGTCACGACGGCAATCACGGACGGGACGGCGCACGATTCGGGTGAAGCCGTGAAGGAGCAGTCATGCCAATAATCGAAGTCATCGTCATTCTCGCCGTCGTGGGCGTCCTCCTGTGGGGTGTCGGACAGCTTCCGCTCGACGCCACCATCATGAAGCTCATCCGCGTCGTGGTCATCGTCGCGGTCGTGCTCTGGCTGCTCGACCTGTTCTTCGGCTTCGGGTTCTCGACGCTGACGATCGGACGGCACCGGTGAGGGGTTGGATTTGGGACAGCCTTTGCCTGCTCGCGGTCCTCGCGGTGGCGGTGGTGTTCCTATGGTGATTCAGAAGGAGAAAACAAATGCATTACAAGAATGGTCGTGAGGCAAAGATTGGGGACAAGGTCGTTCTGATCCCGTCGTACGGACCGCCGGTCATCGGCATTCTTTACGACGCGATTCCGGGCAACGATTTCTGCAATGGTCGAATCGCTCCGGTCTCCCCAACCAACCCGTGTCCCAACCTGAAGGAATGCCTGCATCTCGACGACGTTCTCGCTGCCATCGCCGCCGCAGAGACGAAGCCGAGCACCGAGTGACCCATCCCTTCGCTCCCGAGCTTCCGTTCGTCCAGGCGGCACACTGGACCTACGTCAGCCCGCTGCGGCCGCGCTTCGTGAGCATCCTCGAGTGCCATTCGATGGAGGCGCCCGACAAGCCCGGTACCGCCATGGGCGTCGCGAAGTGGTTCGCCAACCCGCGCATCGCTCCGCAGGCTTCGGCCCACGTCTGCATTGATCAGTCGTCCACCGTGTGCTGCGTCGAGCCGGAGCACGTGGCGTGGGCGTGCGGGATGGAGAACTGGGACAGCTACTCGCTCGAGCTCGCTGGCCGCGCCGCGTGGCTCGCCGCCGACTGGCTCTCCGAAGCGAACACGCCGATGTTGGGCCTCGCCGCCGTCCACATCGCGAAGGCCTCGCGCTACTTCGGTATGCCGCTCCAGGCGCTCACCGACGACGACGTGGCGGCACTCGCGCGGGACGGGCTCATCCGTCGCGGCAAGCTCGCGGGGGCGCTCTCCGGGCATCCTGGCGGCGTCTCGACGCACATGCAGACGAACCGCGTATGGAAGAACTGGGACCTCCACGGATTGCCGAAGCCGACGGGTGACCTCAGCCATTCCGATCCAGGCGTAACGTTTCCGCTGGACGCGCTGCTCGACATGGCGCAACGGGTGCCGCTCCCGTGATCCCCATCCGTCTCGAGCTCCACCGTCGCCTGCTCGACGTCCTCGACGCCGACCTGGCCTCGCTCGACGCCCAGCGCGCCGCGTGCCGCGAATCGCTCGAGACGCTGGAGCAGAGCCGGGCCGAGAAGGCCGCGCTTCGCCGGGAGCTAGTGGAGTGCGAGGAAGCGGCCGTCACGGCGCGCACCATCCCATCGCCGAAGGACCGGCGATGACCGAATTCGACTCCGACGCGCCCCCGAGTTCCGTCATGGTGCCTCCACCCCCGTCTGGGGAAACAATCCGGTCGCCGTTCTCCGAGGAAATCCACGACGCGGTCACGTCGGTGACGGTGCTCCTGAAGGACCAAGAGCGCCAGATGCGCCACGAGATGCACAAGCTCGCGTCGCTCATCCTTCGGCGCGACCACTTCACTCAGCAGCGCCTCGACCGCATCGAGGCGAACCTGGGACTGCCGAAGTTGCCGGAGCCACCGGAGCCGGCAGAGTAATGGTCCAGCTCCCGACCGACGTGGCCATCGCTCTCATCTCCGCGATCGTCGCCGCGTTCGGGGCCCTCTTCGCGTGGGGAAAGAGCTGGTCGGACCGGTGGGCGGCGGAAGTGAAGCTTGGCACCGAGCGCGCCATGAACAATCCGCCCACGCTCGTCGGTGAGGCCACCACGCTGCCGCCACCGGCGTTCGAGGAGCCGGTCAGCGTGCGAAAGAAGCGCCTTCAGATCGAGAAGAGGGTCATCTTGGAGCAGTTCGTCACCGCGAAGTCCGACCCGCCGCCGCGGTATCGACTCAAGAGCCACCACGATATTTAGCCTCTCCCGGCAACGGCGCGGGGAGCAGAGAGGTGACTTTCTTTAGCTTGGCCAGTTCTTCACATAGCATTCGGCTACTTCTTCTTCCGCTTCGCCTCTTCCAGTCTTTCCACGCAACGATAGAGAATGTCGGCCCACTCGACGAGTTGCGGATCCTCCAAATAGTTCGTCCCCAACCCGAATCCGGAAAGAGTGATATAGCCGCATCCGCCCGGCAATGGAGCGTGCGGTCCCGGGAGAGACTTCCCCTTTCCCGATTCGAACTCGGCACATGCCTTTTGATGTGCTTGTCTCTCCAGTTTCGTGGAACATTCCGGGTCCGGAGAGAAGTTCCGCGGGTCTCCGCCGCGGAAATGACCGTATGACACGTCAGTTGCCATGCTCCGAATCTCGTTGGCCAGATCTCGCAGTTCAGAAATTGCCTCTTCCGTTCGCTCGCTCACCGTCCACCCCGAGCGTCGCCATAGACCCGAGCGTCGCCATAGACCTGAGCGTCGCCGTCCGACGTATCCAAGTTTTGCCAGCTTTGGATCCAGCCGCCTGGTAGCCCGTCGTCGCGAACGATCCGATACAGCGTGATGCCGAAATGGTCCCGCGTATCCCCGGTCCACGAATAGGTGTGTTTCATCGCTTCCTCGTCTTGAGCAATTCGAGCGCCTGTTTCAGGTGGAAAATCGCGTCCTGGTCGCGCCCCTCGCGCTTCGCCAGGTCGGCCTGCTCTTCGCAGTGCTGCACGAGTCCCGCGACGCCGTGGACGTCGACGGGAACGCCAGCGTCCGCGGCGGATTGCACGAGCTCGGCGACGGTGAGGCGTTCGTGCTTCATTTCGGCTCCCCGAATGCACTGAACAGCTCGTCCATGGACGAGCTGTCTCCGGTGCAGCCGGAGCGATTCCGCAGGTCGGCGAAATGTTCGGCAAGGAGAACCGGCGTCATCGCGTCCACCCCATTATTTCGTTGTAGCGCGCCAACACGGCACGGATGGCGGTCTCTCTGCGGACACGTGGAGGCGTCAGCACGAGAGCTTCGTAGGCTTCCTCGTATACGCCAACTAACTCCTCGATGTCCGCCTCTCCCGGCAACGGCGCGGGGAGGCCTTTGGGTTTCGTCATGGGCATCGCCTCATCCTGGACAGCAGCTTCTCCGGTAGCGGGACACCGCGGGCGGCATCGACGAGCTGCCTGACGCGCGCGTCCTCGGCGGCGACGAGCCACATCCGTGTCAGGTTGTCGAGGTTCACCCGGATGGTCGCCTCGTCGTTTTGCGGGAACCATACGTGATGCGTTTCTTTACCGCCCGGAACGGTGACCCATGCGACGTACTGAAGGAACGTGAACCCTTCCGGTCGCACGATCCATCGTTGATCCGTCACCACCCTGCTCCCCGGCGCGAACTCCTCGACGAGCGCGGGGACGAGCTCGCGGAAGCGGGCGTAGGTGAGCGGGGCGGCAGGGAGCGGGCGAGCGAGGGCGCGACAGGCATCCTGAATGCTCCTCGGCGGCGTCAAACAGCATCCGGCAACGTGGAGTTCACCCTCTGCGGTACCGCAACACCGACGAACCCCGTTGACAAGGAGGGACAGTGGCGGCTCCGCTTCCGTCGGCTTCGGTTGGGGCGAGTCGAGAAGGATCGCCATCTCGTAGCCTGGCACACTGATCTTGAGGCCCGTGGCGACTCGCGTTAAAGCGCACCCGTATGTGTCACCCGCTTCGGCTGGGCGGGCCATCCACCGATCATCCCCATGGTAGCCGAAGTCGATCACATCCCCCGCCCGCACCTCGCGGCCGTTCTTGTCGTGGCCGAGCACGGGGCGCGTTCCTTGTTCTTCTGTCATGCCGTCTTCCTTTCTCGATTGAATTCTCTCAACCAGTCTACTCGCTGAAGCAGCCCGTAGGCATCGTCCGGCGAGATGGCCCCCATCAGTAGCAGCGTCCGGACCTTGTCGATGTGGAGCGCGAAGGCCCGAGCCACCGGAGAGCAGTCGAGGTCATCCAGCTCCAGGAGGATGCGCCCCTTGTAGCCCTCTCCGACGTCCAGCGGGGCCACGGTGACCCTTCGGTAGACGGTGGCTCCATCGCGCATCAGAAGCCCTCCCTGGTGGGGTTGTAGCGCTCGCTCATCTCGTCCTGCCATGTCTTGCGCTGGGCTTTCGTCCAGTCCATGAACGGACCCGTAGCTGAATGAAAGTCGTGATGGTGGGTGGAGCAAAGTGGAAAAGCTCGGTTGTCGTCGCTCTTGAGGGCGAGTCCTCTTCCGCCGGTGTTGTGGTGGGCGTGGACCATCCCATGGCAGCTTGCCGTGCCCGCCAGTGCGCACGGGAGACTACGGATTCGTCGGAGGTTTTTGGCATTGCGCATCAGTCCTCTCCTGGTTCTCTGGTCCGGTGAATCAGCGCGTCCACCTGCTTCGGGTCGGGTCGTTCCTTGTTCCGGAAGCAGCCGAAGATGTAGTCGAGCGCTTGGGAGGCGTTCGTGAACGTGACCTTCGTCGGCACGATGCCGTGCTTCCGAAGCGCCCGACACTGAGCATGCGACGCGAGCCCCTGCTGGGCCCGCCTCACCAGGTCGTCCAGGAGCTTCCCTGCCGACTGTTTCGACAGGCCCCCCAGTTCCTCGTCCCGGAGACGGAACTTTCTCAGCGCCTCGATTTGGCGCTCCGTCGCCGGCTTGTAGCCGAACCGTACCGCCTCCTCGGGAGTCTCCAGGCCGAGCGTCGCGAAGGGGTCGAACTCCGTGACCTGAGCCTTCACCTTGGACGTCATCGCCCTGGCCATGGCGGCGAGCTCTTCACGGGCGCGCTTCAGGTTCTCGAGCGCGTCCTCTCCCGGAGCCTTCTTTGCCTTCAGCTTGGCGAGCTTCACCTCTGCCTCGGTGTACGAGCCGCCAAGGATGTCCTCGGGGCTCATGAGGGCGTGCTTGCCGCTGTTCCCGACGAAGTCGAGGATGAGGCAATTCGGCTTCGGGCTGGCTGCGACGGCTGCCCGTCGCGCCTCTCCGTCGTACTTGCCCTTGATGCCGTCGACTATCCCAGGAAGCACGCGCCCCCCGCGGCCTGCCATCTGAGCGTAGAGGGCTCGAGACTTGGTGGGCCGAGCCATGCCGACCATCGACGCCTCCGGCCAGTCGAAGCCCTCGGTCGCGATCCCCACGTTGCAGAGGAACTGCACCTCGCCGCGCTTCACTCGTCGCACGATGTCCTGCCGCTCTTCGTCTGGCGTCTTCGCGTGAATGAACTCCGCGCAGCCGGGCTTGAGCGCGTTCAGCCGCTGGCAAGCAAGCTCGGCGCTCTTCACGCCAGGGAAGAAAATGGGACCCTTGCGCTCCCCAGCGAGCTCGAGTGTCTTGTGAACGACTCCCTCGACGGCCTTCACGATGACCTCGTCGAGCTGGTTTACCGCAAGGTCGCCGGCTCGGGTCGCGACGCCGCTCAGGTCGACCTCAGCCACGTCCACACGCTGCCCGATGACGGGGACCAGGTAGCCTGACTCGATGCCTTCGGCGATGTCCATGACGTACGCGATGTCCTCGCAGATTTGCCCGAGAGCCTTTTCGTCACCGCGGTCGGGCGTCGCTGTCACCCCGAGCACCTTCGCATCGGAAAACCAGTCGAGCACCCGCTTGTAGGTCGGGCTCGTGTAGTGGTGAAACTCATCCGGGATGACCAGCGAGAACCGGCTGATGCCGAGCCGCTTGAGCCTCCGCTCCTGAGTCACCGACTGCACGGAGCCGACCACGATGCGGGCCTTGTACGAGACCAGGTCGGCTTGCTCCACCTCGACGAACTCCCCGGTGACCTGCTGGAGCCGCTGGCGGGCCTGTTCCACCAGCTCCTCGCGATGCGCCAGCACCAGCACCGGCCCATCCCAACACGCGGCCACGGCCGAGAAAATCTG
>Ga0265320_10003247_pt1 | contig 10991 bp, 9 predicted proteins | sample 4827metaG_FD_202087 | JGI IMG/M metagenome (GOLD analysis project Ga0265320, IMG submission 202087) | Rhizosphere microbial communities from Carex aquatilis grown in University of Washington, Seatle, WA, United States - 4-8-27 metaG | ecosystem: Host-associated > Plants > Roots > Rhizosphere >...
GCCAGCGACATTACCGAACGTGAACGCGCCCTGGCCGAACTGGCCGAGAGCCGCCACCTTTACCAGGAATTGGTCGCCAGTGTGCCGCTGGGCGTGTATCGCATGACCGCCAGTTCCGAGCAGGACTTCCATTTTGAATTCGTCAGCGAACGATTCTGCGAAGTCACCGGCGTCGAGCGCGCGAAAGTCATGGCCGACCGCCAAGTGGCGTTCGCCCTGATCGACCCGGTCGATCGGGAGGAGTTCGACCGGCGCAACGTGGAAGCGATTCGGCACAAAACGCCGTTTCTGTGGGAGGGCCGGGCCGTCGTCGCCGGCCGTTCGCGGTGGCTGCACATTGAGTCCCATCCAACCGTTAAGGAAGATTGTCCGCCCTATTGGACGGGTGTGGTTTTCGATGTCACCGAGCGCAAGCAGGCCGAGGAAAGCCTGCGCAAGAGCCAGGCGCGGCTCGAGGAAGCCCAGGCGCTGGCGAAGATCGGCAGTTGGGAACTCGACGTGGCCAGCAATCGGGGCGAATGGTCGCGCGAGATGTTTCGCCTGCACGGACGCGCGGTGGAGCAGGGGAATCCCACCTATGAAGAATTCATGGCGCTGGTACAGCCGGAGGATCGGGAGCGGTTGTTGGCGCATTATCAGGCTTTGCTGCGCGGCCAGCCGAGCGAAGACCTCGTCTATCGCGTCTCCCCGTCCGGCGGTGACGTGCGCCACCTGCGCATCGAAGCGGCGGTTATCCGGGACGCGGCGGGTCAACCGACCCAATTGCGCGGAACGTGCGCCGACATTACCGAACAATTGGAAGCGGAGCTTGAGCGGCGGCGCCTGGAGGATCAGCTTCGACAAGTGCAGAAGATGGAGGCGATCGGCCAGCTTTCGGGCGGCGTGGCGCACGATTTCAATAACCTGCTGACGATCATCGACTGCCACGTGAACCTGATGCGCCTGGGTTCAGGTTTGTCTCCGGATTTGCTGGAATCGATTGAGGAAATCGGCCAGGCCACGACGCGGGCCGCGAACCTCACGCGGCAATTGCTCGCGTTCAGCCGGCAGCAAACCATGCAGCTCAAGACGCTCGATTTGAGCGAGGTGGTCTTCAACATGACGCGCATGCTCCAACGCATCGTGGGGGAGGACATCAAGATGGACCTCCATTACACCGCGCAGGCGACGCTGGTCCGGGCCGACGCCGGCATGCTGGGGCAGGCGCTCTTGAATCTCGTGGTCAATGCCCGTGACGCGATGCCGAACGGTGGGTCGCTCGTCATCGAGACCGCGGCGTCAGTCGAACTCACGAGCGAGCAGGCGGCGGAGATGCCGCAGGCCGTTCCGGGCCGGTTTGCGTCGCTCTCCGTCCGCGATACCGGTTGCGGCATCCCGCCCGAGGTGCTGCCGAAAATCTTCGAGCCGTTTTTCACGACGAAGGATGTCGGCAAGGGAACCGGCCTCGGCCTGGCCACGGTTTACGGCATCGTGCAGCAGCATAGTGGCTGGGTCACGGTCCACAGCGAGGTCGGAGCCGGCACCGTCGTGCGGATCTATCTGCCGGCGGCCGACGCGTCGGCGTCGGGGCCGGATTCGGACCCGGCCGGGACCGCGGTGTCCCGCGCGCTGCCACCGGGGGGCAAGGAAACCATCCTGTTGGTGGAGGACGAGCCCGCCCTGCGGAGTCTCGGGTGCAGAATCCTCCGCCGAATGGGTTACAGCGTGCTCGACGCCCCCAACGGCCTGGTCGCGCTCGACCTTTGGAAAAAGCACCGCGGCGAGATTCGCCTTTTGCTGACCGACATGCTGATGCCGGAAGGGATGAGCGGCCGCGACCTCGCGCGCCGATTGCACCGCGACGCGCCGCTACTTCCGGTGATCTACACCAGCGGCTATAGCCCGGACATCGCGGGCAAGGACTTTCCGTTGCAGGAGGGCGTCAATTTCCTGGCCAAGCCTTTCAATCCGAGCGTTCTGGGGGAAGCAGTGCGCGCGAGTCTCGCCGCTTCGGGATTACGGCCGGGGGGATAAAAGCGCGACCCGTCCCCTACGAGGGGATCCGCGTCGGCAAAACGCGGTCCGCCGGGGAGGTCGCCGCTGCCCTAGTCGCGTTCACGGACTCGCGCCGGCTAGTATTTTTGCAGGAACCGCCGCACGATCGCCAGACGCTCCTCGTCGTAGAAAGCGTTGCCGCCGTGGCCGGCCCCGTGGACCACGACGAATTCGACCGGCGCCTTCGCTTTCTCGTAAGCGCCGCAAAGCTCGTGAGATTGGTTGATCGGCATTTGCGCGTCGTGATCGCCGTGAAATAGAAGCAGGGGCGGATCGCTGGGATCAACATGGAAAACCGGGCTGGCCAGGCGGGCAAGCTCGGGAACGTCCCCGGGCTGCGCGCCGAGCAACAACTCGAGCGCCGGGACGCGCACGCTCAGGCCGTGCGGCGTGGATTGGCTCAGGATCGTCGTCAAATTCGCGGCGCCGTAAAAGCTGATGATGCCTTGCACGCTTGAGGTTTGCGCGCGATCAGCGCCGACCTTACCCTCCAGTTGCGGGTTCCCGTTCGAGACGCCGACCAGCGCCGCGAGGTGTCCGCCGGCCGAATCACCGGCGATCACGATTTTCGCGGTTGGCAAATGCCATTGGTCCCCATGCCCCCGCAGGAAACGAATCGCCGCCTTGAGGTCGTGGATTTGCGCCGGAAACCGCGCCTGAGTGGAGAGCCGGTAGTCCACGCTGGCGATGGCGTATCCCTCGGACACCAGCTTCGCGATCGGTACGCCGGTTTTTGACCCGCCCCGCCAGGCTCCGCCATGCACCCAGACAATCAACGGCGCCCGCGCGGCTCCCGCCGGCAGGCGCAAATCGAGTTTCAAACTCACCTCGCCGATCCGGGCATATTCAATGTCCTTTATCAACTCAACCGGCACGGCCTCCGCCGCGGTTCCGCGCAGCGCCGCGGTGACCCAAACGGCGGAAGCGACCAGGGTGAAGAATTTCACGGCCCGATTCTGAGCGAAACCCGGGCCTGTTTTCAAGCCCGGCTGATAAGGCCGGCTCAGAGCGTCACGCCCCGATAGACCGTGACGGGCGAGCCTTCAGCGAAGAACGCGGAACTGGGCTTGGCGGAAAGCGCCTCGGCAAATTCCGGGCCGTAGAGGGCGCGGGCGTCGCAGCGCGAGCTGGCTTCGGATACTTGTAACGCCCGACGGAAGACTTTAGCGAGTATCGCGCTTTGCATTCGAAGTTGGCAAGCTTCACGCTTGCCGTGTCCGGTACGCTCTCTCCTCGCGCGCTGGGCTTGTGGTACGGTATGTTCCGTGGGACATGCTGGCTGTCACGCTGATAAGAATAATCCAACGAACATTCGTGATGCTGGCGCTGGCGTCGCCCGGCGTCATGGCGGAGGCGGCGGCCGATCTGCGCGTGAGTTCGCTGTCGCGAGATGGAACGCTTGCCTGGGCGGGCGCTTCGGTGCCAGGAATTTGCACGCTTGAATCCGCCGCGAGTCCGGGCGGCCCGTGGGCGCCGTTGCGGAACGCATTTTCCACCAATACCGAGGCGCAGGCGAGCGTTCCTAACCTTAGCTCATCGTCGTTTTATCGGCTGCGTTCGGTGGACGTTCCGGGAACGCCGATGGGTTTTTTGAACTTCGTTTACTCCTATGGCCTGCTGGAAACCATCGCCGGCGCCGGGGTTGGGCAGGTGGATGGCGTCAGTTACTGGCAATCTTCGTTTGAAGGCGGACCGGCGCGTTTGGCTGCGTTGTCGCGCCCGCATTTCGCCATGGCGGACCGCGCGGGGAACGTTTATGTCGCTGACAAGGACAGCCACTCCATTCTCAGAATCACGCCCGACGGCACGATCCACACCCACGCCGGAACGCACGTGGGCGGTTTCAACGGGGATGGACCGGCGTTGGCGACCAGTTTGCAGTTGAATTTCCCCAACGGCGAGTGGGTGCGCTCCGATGGGGTGGTCTATGTTTTCGACACGAGCAACGGGAGGATTCGCCGCGTGAATACCAACGGGATTATGACGACGTTATTCATGGCGACGCCCGATGGCTCGCCCGTGAGCATTGGACGCGGACTCTGGGTCAACGAAAGTGAATCGCTCTGCTACTTTTGCGCGGGAACCAAACTCCGGCAATGGACTCCCGCGCAGGGCGTGAAGACGCTCGCCGCGAACTTCACCGAGTTGGGTGATTTCATCGTCGAGGCCGGCGCCGACCTGATTGTCTGCGATCGGGGGGCCAACCTCGTTTACCGCATGACGCCGTCGGGTTCGAGCGTCGTGATCGCGGGCAATGGCGCCGCATCCGGGGGCGGCGACGGCCTTCCCGCGCTGCAAACCGGCCTGTATGGGGTTCGCGGCGTTTGGGCGGCGCCGACGGGCGGCTACCTTTTATTGACGCACGACGGCAGCCAGCTTTGGTATTTGGATGTCGCCGGAATGGTTCACCTCATGCTCAACGGCGGGGGCGGTCGCACGCACGCGGGTGACGGGGCTTTCTTTTACACGCCGATACCGACGATCAGCGAGGGACGCAGCGTCACGCTCGACGCGGACGGAAATATCCTGGTCTGTGAGAGTGACTATGGCTACGTACGGAGAATTCGCTTTTTGCCGCTTCGCCCGTAAGGGTAGCGGGTTCCGACCCGGTAAAATGATTTGGGCGTGGGGATCTGGCCAAAACAACTCCAAGAGAACGGCGATCAGGCGCTCGCCGCACGCATGGAGCGACGCTCGGCGGAGACGCTGGGGTCAGGCTTTTTCTGAATTGGCCTTCAACCACGCCGAGTAAGCCGCTTCGTTCATTTCCCCGGCCGCCAATACGACTCCGCCGATAACTCACTCCGGGGCCGTCATTTTGCCAATTCGCGCAACGTGTGCCGATAACGCTTCATGACGCGCCGCATAACCTCCATCTGACGCGTCACGTCCGGCCTGGAAGGACTTAGCCGCAGGCTGCCATCCGGCCCCTCTGTCGCGGACAACGAATCGCCTTCCTCCACGTTAAGATGCCTGAGGGCCACCTTCGGCAGGATCACCCCCACCGAGTTGCCGACTTTACGAAGTTTAAGTTTAAGCAACATAACGATAGCGTAATCACCGAGGTCATAACGTAAAGCGCCATGGTGTTGGAACTGGCTTTTGCCGCCGGTTGCCCGTATTTTGTGACCCATCGCGTGAAGGATTTTGAAGGTTCCGCGCTGCTTGGCGTCAACGCGGTGTCGCCCCGCAATTCTTGACACTGATTCGATCCAAATTATGAGTTCGGTAACGATTGATCTGCCAGATTCGCTGAAGAAAAACATCGAAGCCCTCGCGGCGAAAGAGGGTTATACCTTGAATCAGTTCCTCGCCTCAGCCGCCGCAGAGAAGCTTGCAGTGGTGACGACGATGGACTATATGCGGCGCGAAGCGGCCGCAGGCCAAATGGAGGACTTGGAGCATTATCTCGCAGCCGTCCCGGATGTGGATCCGCCCGAGCATGGCGTCTGACATCGTGACGAACGGAAAACCGCCGACTGGAGCATCATCGGTGGTCGAAGCGCGTTCTGCATTCGGCGACGATTCGCTGTGGTACTCTCTCGCGACGTTGTTCACCGCAAAGCCCGCAAAAGGCGTTTTGGATCGACAGCTCGCGCCGGGGGCAAGTCCGCGTCCTGAAACACAAGCAGCAACGAAGATCCCGCCGCCTGAAAAATCTCGCGGAAATCGCGGGCGAAATCCTTCTCCTCCGCCAAATTCACAAGGACGTTAGAGTCCGGCGCGTGTTGCTTCCTGCTCCGATTTGCCACCATAAATAATGGTCATTCCTTTTCGAAAATACTCGCGCCGCTGCGCTGGCGTCAGCTTGTTCGCCCGCGTTCGGACGGCCGCCGCAAGCCGGCTGCCTTCCGTCTCTTCAGGGAAATCGGGCGCCTTCTTGGAAGTCCCGGATTTGCGTTGCTTCATAGCGAATGCAGGTTGCCGCTTTTAATTGGGATTTGTCAATTCCGGGAGATCATCGGTAAGGCGCGGGACAAGCAAACCTATCCGCGGGCTTCCGGGACCAACTGCGCGCCGGGCCGCTGTCGTCAGGTCTGCAACGATTTCCCTCGACCGTCCCGCCGAGCATCTCGTGAGGGAAACGACCCCAAGCACTTCTCGATTCCCGTTCGGCAAAGGTTCTCGCCGACTTTCAGGAATTTGCCTTCGCGTTTCGTACCGAGAGGCGAGCATAAGGCGTGGGAGTGCGTTTTCGCAGGGGGCGGTTTTTTCTTTGGAAATCAGTTGGGGGAAATTGGAGCGAGCGAAGGGATTCGAACCCTCGACGTTCAAGCCGTGGAACGGGCCAAGCCATTGGCAAGGCTCGGGACGTTTCACGTCCTGATGCCCGCCAGCAATTTTCGGCCAGCGCCCGATTTCAGGTATTTTTCGTGGGAACGAGCTTCGACATAAGTTGGGAACGACCGAGTATAGACAAGGTTGAAGTCACCAGTAAAACGCTTGGTCGAGGGGCTTTGACGCCGCGCGTGCTCGTCCAGTCGTCGGGAGATATCCTTGCTCAAGCCGACGTAAAGTTGACCTGAATCGAATCGCAACGCGTAAACGGTGACCGCCTCCATACGAGAGGAAATTGGAGCGAGCGAAGGGATTCGAACCCTCGACGTTCACCTTGGCAAGGTGATGCTCTACCAGACTGAGCTACGCTCGCTTCCGACTGACTTCGGGAAGGTTACGGGAGGCTCGCGGAATTGCAAGCCTTGTTTTCGCCGGTTTTTCAAATGCCTTTCAACAGGTCTTTCCAGCGTTTCCAAGCGTCGTCGTGGGCGGCTTTGTTGGCGGCTTGGTTGACGGGGTTGTCGTTCGGGTCTTCGCCGGCGCGCATAAAGCCGTGGCCGGCGCCGGTGTAGGTGACCGGGTCAAAGGTTTTACCAGCTTTCTTCATCGCTTCCTGGGATTGCGGAATGGTGGCGTCCACGCGGGCGTCTTTTTCGCCGTAGAATCCATAGACCGGGCAATTGATGCGGGCAAGCTCCTCGTCGTTTTTTGGGCCGGTGCCATAGAACACGAAGGCGGCTTTCAGGTCCTTATTGTTGGTGGCGTAACGGAAGGTTTGGCCGCCGCCCCAGCAGAAGCCGCCCACCACCAACTTGCCGTTGCAGGCGGGCAATTTGGTGACGTATTCCGCGACGGCGTTCAAGTCCGCGGTGACCTGATCGGCGGGCAGGGACGAGACGGCTTTGGTGATGGCGTCGCGTCCGGGATACTCGGCGGTGCCGCCGCCGCCGGGGGCGGTGCCCGAGAGGAGGTCGGGCGCGATGGCGATGTAACCGGCCTCGGCCATCTCGTCCGCGGCGTTTCTGGCCCAATCACTGAGGCCGAAAATCTCGTGGATCAGCAGGACCGCGGTCGCCTTTTCTTTGACTTCCGGGTAAACGATGAAGCAGTTCACCTCACGGTCACCGTGTTTGACTTTGACCCATTCGCCGTGGCGAGGCGATTTTTCGAGCCGGGCTTTGGCCCAATCCTGGGCGGAGGCGGTCACGGCCAGCGAGAGGAGGGCGAGGAGGGCGAGCGTTTTTTTCATAGTGTGATGGGGTTGGGGTGACTGGTTTTGGGGCGTAAGGCGCGGGGCGAGGAATGGTTTGGCGCGCGGCGGCTGTCTCGGCGCGCTACTTGCGCGGCGCGGCGCCGGCGAGACTGAGGCTAAGCTCGATATCGTCGGCGACTTTGTCCTGCATTTTGCCCGAATTGATGCCGAAATCACTGCGTTTCACGGCGAATGTGGCGCGCAAGACGAGCAGATCGCCGGGTTTGCCCGTGCGGGCCTGGAGTTTGTCTTTAAGGTAGGTTAATTTCACGGGAACGGAGATCGATTGGGTCGTGCCCTTGATCGTCATCTTGCCGGCGATGTCGGCGGTGGTGACGTTGTCGTGGGTCTTGACGTTTTTGGCGCCCTCGGATTCGAACGTGATTTCCGGGAATTTCGCCACGTCGAGCCAGCCGTTCCCGTGCAAATGCTCCTGTTGCATCGGATTTCCGAGGTGGAGTGAGGCGGCTTCGACGACGATCTTGCCGGCCACGGTTTGCGGGTTTTCGGGGTCGAAGGTGATTTTGCCGGAGATGGCGGTGGCGGTGCCATTGATCGATTCGAGCGGAGCGTCGGTCTTGAAAACGACGTTATTCACGCCCTTGGGGTCCTTGAAGTCGAACTCGATGGGGGCCGCCGAGGCGAGGGCGGCGGCGCAGAGCGCGGCGGCGGTGACGAGAAGAGCTTTCATTGGTTTTCGGTTTCCAAGCTGCCGTCGATCAGAGGTCGTGGTCAGCTTTGGATTAAGAGGGATTGAAGCAGGAATAGGTTCCGGCGTGCAAACTGAAAACGTGGCGGTTGAAATCCCCCGGGCGAGGTCGGCGTTGGTGGGCTTGTCGGTGATTTGCCTTGGCGTCGCGGGCGGAATTGTGGGATAACGCGCCGCTGGTGGATGCGCCGCTTAGTTCAACAAAAACGATCCTTCGGACTCGCCGCCGTGGGGACTATGGAGTAGCTTTCCGCCAACCGATAAACTGTATCCCATGAAAACCTTACCTTTGCTCTTAGCGATGTCCGCTCTTTGTTTCACCGGCTCAGCGCTGTTGCGCGCCGCGGACGCCCCGGTCATCAAACAAGCGGTTGCGGTCCTGCACCCGACCGCCGGCAATCACTGTCACGGAGTGGTGCGCTTCACCCAGGACGGTGACTCCGTCAAAGTGGTGGCCGATCTGGAGGGTTTGACTCCCGGTCAAAAACACGCGTTCCACATTCATCAATTCGGCGATTGCTCCTCGCCTGACGGGATGAGCGCCGGCGGTCATTACAACCCGGAAGGCCACAAACACGGATTGCCCGACGCCCAGGAGCGGCACGCGGGCGATTTGGGCAACGTCCAGGCGGACAACGACGGCAAGGCGCATTACGAGATCACGGTCAATAACGTGAGCGTGGCTGGATCGATGAACCCGATCTTGGGCCGGGGCGTGATCGTGCATGGCAAGCCGGACGACGGTGGGCAACCGGTCGGCAACGCGGGACCGCGGATTGGTTGTGGCGTGATCGGCGTCGGCAATCCGGGCGCCAAGTAAGGAGGCCCCGCGAGCCGGAGCTCGTTGTGAGGAAATTGCTGCGGATCGCCGCGATTTTAATCGTTATGGCCGGTTTTCTGGCGTGGTTTTTGCTGGGACATCATACTGGCTGGACGAAAACGACGGTGACGGAGTGGCAACATGACGCGGTGACCGGCCTCGACGGGCCGGTGATTCGCCAGCGGTTCGTGCCCGGCGTCGATTGGCTGGCCGCGACCGGGTTGGTGGCGGTGGGGTGTCTGGCCGTTTCGTTTGTTCGCCGGCCGGGCGGGGCGCGCTGATCGCGCCTGGTCATCATTTGGAAAATGGAATCGGCGCGCTGAGTGCGCCTGTAGTTGGATTATCGAGCGATGAAGGAAAACGCGACTTTGGGACGGAGGGATTTTGTCAAAACATTCGTCATTTTTTCAGCCGGATCGTGTCTGGGTGGGAAAAGGGTCTTGTCACTGTTTGTCGGTGATGTCGCCGCGCAAAGCGCCGACACCGTCGGAGTTTTCCAACTGTCGCTGGACAGTTTTCCGGCTCTGGCGACGGATTACGGATCGCTTTTGCTGACGGTGCCGGGGATGCCGGCGACCTTCAGCCAAATCATCGTTACTCGGATGCCCGGCCCGCAATATTACGCGGTCACCTCGATGTGCACGCACGATGGTTTTACCGTCAATCCCTACGATACGACGCTCGGCTTATTGCGTTGCCCGCTTCACGGGTCGGAATACCAGGCCGACGGAACGCTTGTTCAAGGTCCCGCGAAACGATCGCTGACCAGCTACCCCGCCACCTTTGACGGCGCCAAGACCGTTGCCATCCAAATCCCTGGCCTGGGTTTTTCGGTCAGCATCATCGTTCCTACGAATCCCGCTTTCGCCGATTGGAAGCAACTGCAATTCCCAACCGTGTACGGGCTGAGTTACGAGGTGCGCTACCGCGCGTCGCTGAGCGCGGGAAGCTGGGCGCAGGTCGGGTTCACCACGAACCCCTTGACCGGCCTGATCCAAACGGTCCTGAACGGCACGGATAATCCGGCGACGATCTACGTCCCCGCGGGCGGGGCGCAAGGCTTCTACGCGGTGGTTCGTTATTTGCCGAACGCTTAGTTCGTGGCCACCGCGCCGCTGCGGAATTGGTCCTGGTTTTTGTCGGCTTCGGCCAGGCCGAGGTCGAGCTTCGCGCGAAATTCGCTGTCGAAATCTTGCAGGGTTTTCAGCGAAATCCCGATCAAAGTGCCGGCAGGAACTTCGCCGTCTTCACCTTTGGAACTCAGTACGCGCATCGTCACGAAGGTATTTTCGTTGGCGTCCTTCAAGATGGCGTCCTGACCCGGTTCGAGTTTGAGCAGGTCGCCCTCGGAGAGCGTGCCGGCGGGGGATTGATCAACCGCTTTTGTCACGCTGGTCGCGGCGGAGACGGGATAGACATGTTTGGGATCGGCCAACGCCTTCGAGAGATCGGGGATCACGACGTTGCCGTTGGCGGCCTGTTCGGCGATCGCCTTCTTTTCCGCGACGGCGGATTCGATTTGAGAGCGCAACGCTTCCTTGGTGGCCGGATCGATCGGCGTGGCATTGGGATGGGGTTGCCCGGCTTGCGCCTCGCGCGCCTGCGCTTTTTGCGCGTAGGCTTCGGCTTTGGCGGCGCGGGCCTCGGCGTCGGCTTGGGCGGCGCGGGCCTCGGCGATTTCGGCGTCCTGCCGGGCGGCCTGGGCCGCGAGGCGCGCGCGTTCGGCGTCTTCGCGGGCGACGCGGGCCTCTTCGAGCGCTTGAGCCGCGCTCACGGACGACTCATAGCGGTCGGCGACGTAGCCGGCGATCAGCCAATCCGTAACCCAGTAAGACGGCGCGGGATAGACTTCGTAGGTCGCCCAATAATGCCGGTGATAACGGTACCAGCCAGCGTCG
>Ga0265320_10003248_pt1 | contig 10987 bp, 10 predicted proteins | sample 4827metaG_FD_202087 | JGI IMG/M metagenome (GOLD analysis project Ga0265320, IMG submission 202087) | Rhizosphere microbial communities from Carex aquatilis grown in University of Washington, Seatle, WA, United States - 4-8-27 metaG | ecosystem: Host-associated > Plants > Roots > Rhizosphere >...
ACTGCATCAACGGCTATAACGAGGATTATCTCGGCATCTTCTCCCGCGATGTTCTCCAACGCATCAAGAACGGCGATCCCTCCTGGGAACGCCTCGTCCCCGCAAAGGTCGCCGAAGTCATCAAGCAACGAGGCCTCCTCGGCTACGTCAAAGCCGTGCCGAAGCCCGCGCCCGGAGTCGTGGCCACAGCCGGCTGAGATCGAAAAGGTAGGGCGTGACCGCCGGGCGCGCCATATTACGGCGTCTTCGCAACAGGTACCACCAGCGGTCGAATCCAATCTGGCTGCGCCGGCGCGGCCGAACTATCGAGCAATTGCTTCCATTCCGGATCGGTCAGTCGTTTCTCCGAGGGATATTCGTAATAACTCATCACTGCGCCCCGACAGAGAATCGTTTTCCCCTGCCAAGGATAAAGCACGTAGAGCGCCCGCGCCCGCCCGATCGCCACGGCAAGATTTTGATTAGCCACCGGATCATGAAATACGGTCGTCCACCGCATCGCATCGTCCTCCGGATCCAATGTTGCGCTGGAAAAATATCCCATAACCTCGCCCAGTTCCTCGCGATAGTCTTTAAGAAGGTTTGCCTCATCTTCGTTCCAGTCCGCACTACGCAGTTGTTTCTGCACCATCGATTCAAGCCGGCTCGTTAATGACTGCAATGCTTGCCAACGGGAAAACAACTGGCGATCAGCATCATTTCGATACGCGCGAGAATCAAGCGGGGGCACCTTCTCGCCACGTTCAAGTTGGCTTATGCGCCCACGGATAACTCGAAATGTTTTTTGCCAATATTGCTTTTGTTTATCCTTCTCCAACTCATACCATGATCTCATATCGATTGAAGGGTCCGTTTGGTGAGCAACCCAGAGCAGCTCAAATATCATATCGATATCGAAGCCGTTGATGGCATCCCGTGCGATGGCCACTTTGCCAAAACCGAGTCGATCCAGCTTTCGCAATTCCCCGCGCAAAAACACGATCTCATCGGCCGGAGTCTCAGCAAACACTCCCGCCGTCTCCAGCCGTGCCATTAACGCCGTCTCCAGTTGGCTCATTCGTTGAAAAAACAGAGGATTCGGCTCGATGAAACCTGCCGGTCGGCGAAAGGCGCACGCCGCAGATTCAATTAACTTCGTCTGAAGTTCCCACCCATGGCGCAACTGAGCCCAACCCGCGAGCGCAGTCTGGCTGGATTTCCTCTGCCAAGGCTCGGAATGCATGAATGCGGGTGCCGCGGGATCAGACGGCTCAGAGAGCGCTCGCAGCACACGATAGTACAACTCAGGCACGGTTGCATTCCAGCCCGGTTTTTTATCCTGATCGACACGCTTCTGCTTGATCGCCTCGGCCAGTGTTTTTCCTGAAATTTGCTCCAGTTTATTCAGCGCAAAATCCGAGCCCAGCCACGCAGCAACCTCAAGCCCTTGCGGCCACGTCTTCCCGGCCGGACGTTTCTCCGCCATCACCTCGATAAAAATCGAGTCCGGCAACGCCGATCCCACCAGTATTTGCACCGCTGCCCCGGTCGCATGAGACGGAGCCTTCCTCAGCCGATCATTCACTTGCACCGGATGAGATTTATCCAAATTGGCTATCCAACCGGACACGATCTTCACTGCGCGCCCGGCATTTCCATCCGTCGCGATATGCGTCAAAAAATCATTCCTTCCCTCCGTCATCAGCCGGACTGAAGCCCCGTCCTCTTTGCCCCAGATCGCTTCGCCCTGCTCGACAAAGGCACGCAGACCTCGCGCACCGCCTTGCGTGAGAGTCGCCATCAGAGCCGCCGCCCCAGCTTCATTTTCCCGCCCCGCCCGCAGCGGCACCAATTGCAGCCATCGCACGGCGCGGTAATAATTGGCGAGCACCACATCATCCGAATAAAAGCCCAATGGCCGGCAACGCCGGAAATCAATCGCGATCAGACACGGCTCCGACGGCTCCATCCAATTCGGCAATTCTGCCGACTCCGCCGCCTTGATCTTATTCACCATCGTGTCCACCTCCGCTTCCACCGCGGCATCACCCAAAGGCATGGTCGAACCCAGCAACCGCAGCGCCGGTCCTGTCACCCGAGCCAGGTGCCGGATATAGGGCTCAACCAGCGCCCGTGGCACCTTTTCCTCGGCAAGACGCCGATCAAGATTCTGCCAGACTCCTTCCAGCACTTCGCGCAATTGGGCGGACCGGCGCAGTTCAAATTTCTTCAACGAAGCTTCAAAGAGCACATGAAATCCATTGAGCAACGAATCACTGGTCACGAATGGAATGATCGCCCCGTCCCCATAGACTGAAAATACCTGAGGAAAATCGCGGCCGGCGACGACCAGTGAATCGCGCTTCAATTGCGCCCGCGTGGCCTCGTCCAGTCCCTGGGTCTTGGCATCTCCTTCCCAAGTGTACCCAGCTCCCACTTCGACCTTTGAAACTTCCGCAGGCGGGTGCGAGTCGACTTCATCCTTTTTGTTTTCCCGTTCCGTCGCCTTGTGCGCGCGCTCGGCGTTTCTGGCCGCTGCATCCTCCATCGCCTGCTTGTAAGCCTGCTCCCGACGAGGAGCCTCAGTCCGCTCCCACTCCTTCAAAACCAAATTGTACTTCTCCATCGCCACCGCCGCCTGCTCCGGTGTCATCGCAGAAAGATCCGGCCGGGCTGGCTGTTCCGGTCCCTTCCCCTCGTCGCTCGACTGTCCGTAGCTGAAGCCTCCTAGAGAAATCGCCATGAGCACCAACAACGGGCGACACCAGACACTGCAACAAACGAAAGGGAGAGAGCGGATGATTGTCATGCGTCTGCTTACTACGTGCAAAGGGGTGGGCTATTAGAAAAATGAAGCAAAAAGTCTTCGCAGATTGCCGCCTGACCGACCCAAGTCGAGCCATCATGTCACCCACCTCCCTGTCCCATCCGCGTCTATCCGCGAAATCCGCGATTTCCTTATCAGTCGGTTCAATATTGGCGTTCATTTGCGTCCATTCGCGGTTCAACCCTCGGTTTCTTCCTCCGTATTTTTTTCGTGTCTTTCTCGTGATTCGCGGACAATTCTTCCGCCCCACCTCTCATGCGCTTCTACAAATACCACGCCCTTGGTAACGATTACATTGTCATGAATCCCGGCCACTATCCCGGCTGGGGCGCGCCGACCACCGCGCAAACCCGCGTCATCTGCCACCGCAATTTTGGCGCCGGTTCCGATGGCATCCTTTGGGGTCCGTCGCCGAGCAAGCGCGCCAATTTCGGGCTGCGCATCTTCAACCCCGACGGCTCCGAGGCCGAAAAATCCGGCAACGGCCTGCGCATTTTCTCCCGCTATCTTTTTGATCAAAAACTCGCCGGCACCAATCCGTTCACCATCGAGACACCCGGCGGCATCGTGAACGTCCTGATCACACCCGATGGCAAACTGATCACGATCGACATGGGCAACGTCAGCTTCAGAAGCGACGTGATCCCGGTCGTCGGTCCGGTGCGCGAAGTCATCAACGAAAAGATCAAGATCCAGGACCGCGAGTTCACCTTTTGCGCCGCCACAATCGGCAATCCGCACTGCGTGATCCCGCTGACCGAGATTTCCGAGGCGCTCGCCCGCCGCTACGGCCCGGATCTGGAAACGCACGCGAATTTCCCCAAGCGCACGAACGTCCAGTTTTTAAAGGTGCTCGACCGCGCCAACATCCAGATCGAGATCTGGGAGCGCGGCGCCGGCTACACGTTGGCTTCGGGCAGCAGCTCCAGCGCCTCCGCCGCCGTGGCGCACCGTCTGGGCCTCGTGGATCGGAACATCACCGTACACATGCCGGGCGGCCAGATCGGCATCCAGATCGGCGACAAATTTTCCATCCGCATGACCGGTCCCGTCACCCGGGTGGCTGAGGGCACGCTGCATCAGGAACTGTTCACAACGGTGGTTTGAACCGAATTCGGTTGAGACTGAAACATCTCTCGCTTCCGGCCCCGCGCAGGCGAAGCGCTCAATGCTGGTGCATTTTGCCGACGAGCATCAGGCCGATGGTCCCAAGCAAGATGGCAAGATTGAAGGCCAGACCAAGGGCGGAAAAAACCTTGCGCCGTTCTTTCTGACAAAGTCCGCCAATCGCCAGTCCGATACCCGACAGACTGGCCAGGAGAAGTCCAAGCACAATCAATCCGACCACCATGGCCATGACTTTGTGTTCTCTCAGGCCACCCGACATTCTGAGCTGCATGACACCGGCGACCACAAAGACCAGCACCATGCCAACGCCCGCCGCCATCGAGATGACAAACGAAGCGATTCCGATACCCGAGTGTTTCAGCACCGGGACCGTGACGACAACAGGACTGGACGGGGATTCGGTAGCCTCCATGAGATTGGCAAAACGTAAATCAAACCTTGGGCAAGGTGGCAAGCTTCACCGCCGGCTGTCATCCCATGCCATTGGTTCACCACGCCGCCAGGTAATCCTGTCACTGCCGACGGCGAAGCACAGCGTCTCATTGCCCATAATGCACGCCACAGCCGTACGGCTTTGAAGTGGGCGTGCCGACGGGTCTGCCGGCCTTGAGATCCGCGAGCGCTGCTTTCACGAAATTGTTGGCCTTGGCGATGTCGGCCGGGTCGGCGGAACGGATGTCATCGATCCCGCCGGCATAAACGAGCGCGCCCTCGGCGTTCACGATGAAAAGATGCGGCGTGGTGCGGGCATCGTAGAGTTTTCCGACGGCGCCATTTTGATCACGCAGGTAAGCGGTGGATGCAACCTGGTTCGTCTTTATCCACGCGTCAACCTGCGCACCGTCGTAATCGCCCTGGGCTCCCGCATGCCCGGAGTTGATCTGAAGCCAGACCACGCCATCCGCCGTTGCGGATTTTTGCAGCGCCGGGATATTGCCGCTTTTGTTGTAATGCTTCTGCACAATCGGGCACTCGGGGTTTGTCCACTCGATAACCACGGTTTTTCCCTTGTAATCAGAAAGGGAGTGCCGGTTGCCATGCTGATCGGTCAACGTGAAGTCAGGGGCAGCCTGGCCGATTTGTGGCGCGGCTTGGACACCAACGAACAGGGCCGCCGAAAAGATAACCAATTGAATCAGGGTGATAATTGTTTTCATAGGGAAACTGCGAATCACAAAAGTCATCCCGGGCGTTTCGTCAAATGACGCCGTGCATGCCAGCCCACATGTAGGTAGTGCGCTTGCCGCACCCCGTTGCGCGGCAAGCGCGCAACCCACGGTCCATCGTGCAACACTCCTTCCTGAAATCCGCTCCTCTCCCGTTCTTTGCGCCTTGCCCGACGGCCCGCAGTAGACAGCCTCGCCTCTGTGAGTTCGGAGCATCCCACCGCCAGCACCCCGGGGCTATTTTGGTTTAGACCGCCTGTGGTCTGGATCATCGCCCCGCTGCTCGTTTTGATCGCCGCGTACTGTCGTCTCCTCTGGCCGGAGTGGAGTCATAATCCCGATCTGTCCCACGGTTTCGCCACGCCGCTCATCTGCGTGATGCTCATTCTCGAAAGCCGTCGCCGCGGCACGCCGCGCTGGTTGCCGGATGTTGGCGGCTGGAATCTGCTTCCGGCGACCGCCATCGGGGCATCGGTCGTGCTTTTCGCCCTCTCGGGCCTTTTGGCCGCCTCGGTGGGTTGGAATAATGTGCTGGTTGAATTCCTGCTCAGCGTCACCCTGGCGGCGGCTTTGCTCAGCGGTCTCTTCTGTTTGTCCGGCACCCGCCTGGCGGCGCTGCCGCTCAATTGGATCAGTCTCACCGCGGCGGGCATCTGGATTCTTTCTGCGCCGCTGCCCAGCGGCACCTATGCCCGCCTGACCTTGGAGCTCCAAGGCTGGGTGACAAACGGCGTCATCGCCGTGCTCCAGCTCATCGGCATCCCCGCGCGCCAGCATGGCAACATCATCGAACTCACCCGCACCACCGTGGGCGTCGAGGAGGCCTGCAGCGGCATCCGCAGCCTGCTCTCTTGCACCTACGCCAGTTTCTTCTTCGCCGCCTGGCAGGTGCGCTCGCCGTTTGGCCGCGCGCTTTTGATCGTCCTCGCCCCGCCACTCGCCCTCGGCATGAACCTTCTGCGCTCCCTCACGCTGACGCTCATGGCCAATGCCGGCGTTGAAATCTCCGGCTTCTGGCACGACGCGACGGGATTTTCCATCCTCGGCCTCACCGCCGTGATCCTCGCGATTCTCGCCACCAAGTTGAGCCCGCGAAACGCTGACTCAGAAGGTGGAGCGCCTTGCCCCCAAGGCGCTGGTTTGGAAACGCACGAGCCAAAGCGCGTTGAGCGCAAAGCCATTGCCACCCGCTCATTTGGTCTCGGGCTAGCCACTCTCGCCGTTCTCGCTGTCGTCTTTGCATTTTACGGCCGACCGGTTCCGCCATCATCAACCGCAGCATCCGATCCTGCCCTGCTCCTGCCCGTTGCCGCCGATGGATGGCAGGTCGCCACCACGAGCGGTATGAATAAGTTTTCCGGCATCCTCCGCACCACGCAGCTCGTGGAACGCACCTACGCCAAAACCATCGCAGGCCAGCCCATGCTGCTCAGCGTCTACATCGCCCATTGGGCTCCGGGTGAGGCGCCGGTGAGTCTTGTCGCGTCGCACACGCCTGATGCCTGCTGGCCCGGTGCCGGCTGGCTGCCCCGGCCCAACTCCACTCCGCAAACCGCCCCGCTGCTCGCTGGCCGCCGTTTGCCGCAGGCGGAGCATCGCATTTTTCAAAGCCCGCATTCCCCGCCGCTGCAAGTCTGGTTCTGGCATGTTTACGATGGCCGCGTGATCAACTACCGCGATCCCTACTCCGTCCCCGCCCTGCTTGAACTTGCCCTGCGCTATGGTTTCCGCCGCGAAGGCGAGCAATACTTCATCCGGATCACCAGCAACCAGCCGTGGGAACAAATCGCCCGGGAACCACTGCTCGCGGAAATCATCGCCCATCTCACCCCCATCGGCCTGACCCCATGATTTTTGCCACCACCAAACAGGAACGGAAGATCCTTGTCATTCTGGCCGTGTTGCTCGCGCTCGGTTGGCTGGGCCTGTGGCTGTTCTGATTCCCTCCACTCCAGCGTTGCCAACTTCCCGGAAACCCAATGTTTAGAGCATCCCGACACCCGTTTCAGCCGTAGTATTGATGAAATGCTCGCCGCCACAGCTCCGCCGGAATTCCTCAGGTTCGCCCCATGGCGCGAACCGGCCCGGCGGCTTGTCCTGATGAGTTCCGCCGCCGACAACTCCAGCGCCACCGACGCCGCCCGCAAACAGACGGAGCTGATGCTCGCCATCGCCCGCCACGACAAGGCCGCATTGGGACGGCTCTACGATCTGCTTTCCCGGCCGCTCTACTCGCTCGCCGTGCAGGTGACCAATGACACCGCCGATGCGCAGGATATCGTGCAGGATGTGTTTCTCCAGCTCTGGCAAAAAGGCGCCGACTACTCTCCCGCCCGTGGCTCGGTTTTCAGTTGGGCCGCCACCCTCACCCGCAACCGCGCCATCGACCGCATCCGGATGCGGAAACGCCGCAACGAAATCGTCCACGAATCCGCCGCCGACATTCCCGGCAACGACACGAACGTCAGCACCGACACCGCCGCCGACGCGCTCGGCCTGCAGGAACAAACGGGAGCCGTCCGCGCCGCCCTCACCGCGCTCCCCCACGAACAACGCTCGGCCATCGAACTGGCCTTTTTCACCGGCCTCACCCAACAGGAGATTGCCGCCCGGCTCCACGAGCCGCTCGGCACCATCAAAGCCCGCATCCGCCGCGGCCTGATAAAGCTCCGCGACACCCTTTCCACCCGGCCATGATCACCGAACGCCAAGAAGAACTCGCCGCCCTGCACGCCCTCGGCCTGCTGGAAGGAGCGGAGCGTGCCGCGTTCGAAAAGGAAATCGCCGGCAACCCAGAACTCCAAGCCTACGTCACCTCTCTAGTCGAAACCTCCGCCGCCCTCGCCCTGGCCCCGCAGCGACACGAGCCGCCTGCCGCACTCAAAGCCCGCATCCTCGCTGCCGCCACCGGGGACGTGCCGGCCAATCCGGCCAAGAAAAGCGTCAGTTCATTTCCGTTCTCCCTCTGGCTGCCACTCGCCGCCGCCGCCGGACTTGCGATCACGAGCCTCTGGCTGGGTTCGCAAAATCTGAAACTGCATCAGGAAAACGCGTCGCTCCGCACCGAGCGCGAAATGGCTGAAGTCGCCTACGAGAGTGCGCAGGCCCAGTTGAAAGAACGCACCCTCGTCGCGGAAACCTTGATCAACGATCTCGGCCATCAGCTCAGCGCGCAACGCGACCTCACCCACCTCAAAATCACCGCCCTCGCCGCGCTCGCCGGCAACACACCCGAGGCCCGCGCCATCGCCGTCTGGGATCCCGGCCTTGAGACCGGCCTGCTCACCGTCGAAAAACTCCCCGTCATCGCCGACAGTCAGGATTACCAGGTCTGGGTCGTCGATCCCGCCTATCCGAATCCCGTCGATGGCGGCGTGTTCAAACCCGGCGCCGATGGCCGAGCCGTCCTGACCTTCAAGGGCAACAAGCCGATCAAAGCCGCCGCCGCCTTCGCCATCAGCCTAGAAAAGAAAGGCGGCGTCCCAAAAGCTGAAGGCCCGATCGTGCTGCTCGGGAAATTCTAAAAAATGCCGCTGCTATTTCAATTTGATGTAGTGATGATCACACCAAACTAAGGTAGTTCATATACAGTCAGAATGAATTTTCCCGTCGGATTAAAACTTAGCAGGTCACATAATTACTTCATTTTCCCGCGAGGTTCGTTTCATACAACCCCATTTCCTGCAAACAAAAATGACTTTGATTAAGCCCCTGTCCTTTGGCTCAGTCCAAATCCGGTCCAAGACCAGTTTTCCACAGAAGTTGATTTTCGGTTATCCCATCACCCGCAACCATCCACCTAGTGATTGAGCCACCAGTAGTGGCATTAATCAACGTTCGGCTAAGAAATGAAGCACTTCGTCGGCTTTCTCGATATTCTCGGGACCAAAGATATGGTCGCCCGCGGTCAGTTTTCAGACCTTCACGCACTTGATTTTTCAGGAGCGGTAGTTGTGGCGGCAGCGAAGTTCAGTAAAGCACGATTCGCCGTCTTTTCAGATTGCATCGTATTTTCTCTGCCAACTGACCACCTCCTAGATTTGCCGGCGCTACTCTCGACACTCTTCGAAAACTGGATATCGGACGGCATGCTTGTCCGTGGGGGATTGGCCGTCGGCGAAATCCGGTGGGTTGATTATGAGATCGATCACGAGTTCGCGCAGCTGAAGAATCTTAGTTTTGCACGCGTCTACGGTCAGGCTCTCTCTGAGGCCGTCGAAATAGAGAAGAGCTCAGGCCCAGGCGCCTTGGTTTTTGCATCAGATGAAGCGACAGAACTGTTGGTTCAAGCAATCCCTGACGGCGGCTTGCGCCTGTCTTCAAACGTATTGCGTTGGTTCAAATGGGAAAATCTCGACGCGTGGATCGGCACGATGGACATTTATCTCGAGCATTCCGAATCATCGCAAGCAAAGCGCCATATCCAAGCAACTCGGCGGTCACTTACTCTGTTTCGAGAACAAAAGCCGAACGAGTAGGAATGAGAAGCCGTAGAGTGATCACTGGTAACAGACCAACGCAACGAGTGACAAAAGGAACCTCGTCTCAGCGTTTCTGAAACAGGTAGTGGCTGACCAGCCATTCCTCGCCGGAGCGGAACCACCAGAGCTCGGCGCAGGCGAGATAGAAAATGCGCCAGTAGGACCACCATTTCACGGCTTGGTCGGCACCGTAGGTTTGCGCAAACAGCGGCATGATCTCGGCGCGGTGGGCGTCCATATTTTTGAGCCAGTGCTCGGCTGTCTGGGCGTAGTGCCGTCCATTCGCCTTCCAGTCCTGTAGCAGCTTCAAATCGTCCTGAAACTGAGGAAACAGACTGTGCGCGGGCATAATGCCACCGGTGAAGAAATACTTGCTCATCCAGTCGCTCTCGTCGCGCACCTCGAAGTGATAGGCGAAACGCGAGTGCGTGAAGACATGGGCGAAAAACATTCCGCCCGGCCGCAGCCAGCGGGCGATGTTGGCCATGAGCCGGGGCCAGTTCTTCATGTGCTCGAACATTTCCACCGAGACAACGCGGTCGAAGCCGCCCGCCGCGATGTCGAAGTCATTCATGTCGCAGGCAATGATCGAGACATTCGTCAGACCGCGCCGTGCCGCTTCACTGAGAATGTATTCGCGCTGGGTGCGTGAGTGCGAAACGCCGGTGATGCGGGCCTTGGTATAGCGTTCCGCCATCCAGAGGGTCAGCGAGCCCCAGCCGCAGCCGAGCTCGAGAATATCAATGCCATCAACAAGCCGTGCCCGCTCGCAGGTGAGCGCGAGCATCCGCTCCTCGGCCTCGGCCAGGGTTTCGCTGCCGTTGACGTAATAACACGAGGAGTACTTTAGACGCGGACCGAGGCAGTGCTGGTAGAATACGGTCGGCACCTCATAATGCTGCTCCTTCGATTCAGCGGTGTTGATCGCAATGGGCATCGCGCGCAATGCCGCCGCAAACTGCTCGACCTGCGCCTCGGGCGAAGGCGCAGCGATTTCACGGAGCCGCTGACGCAACAGCCGGCGGATGCCGATGCGGATCAGCCAGTCGGGCAGCAGGTCTTTTTCTAGAAGAGAATCGAGCATGGAAAGGAAAGCAGTGAGTAGAAGGACAGGTTTGATTGTTTTCGGTATGCTCGCTGCTCGCTACCCACTACTCGCTACTGGTGGTCGCTTCCGCGGCCACCACGGCACGAAAGCACTGGTGGTTTGCTGGTACTGCCGGTAAGCGTCGCCCTTCGATCGAAGTGATTGCTGTTCAGTCAGCGGGATGCCGGTCACACGCAGCAACAGATACAGAATGATGACCGGACTGAGCACCGCGAGCCAGCCCCACGGCGAAGCCAGCGCGAAGACGAAATACGCGACCCAGATGAGCCACTCGAAAAAGTAATTCGGATGCCGGCTG
>Ga0265320_10003249_pt1 | contig 10986 bp, 9 predicted proteins | sample 4827metaG_FD_202087 | JGI IMG/M metagenome (GOLD analysis project Ga0265320, IMG submission 202087) | Rhizosphere microbial communities from Carex aquatilis grown in University of Washington, Seatle, WA, United States - 4-8-27 metaG | ecosystem: Host-associated > Plants > Roots > Rhizosphere >...
GGACGTCTCGTGGAACTACGACGTGGGACTTAATTTCCAATACCCCGTGATCCAGCGCTATTCCATTTCAGGATCCCTCAACTACAGCCTCGCGCAGTATCAGGATCAGCTGCTGTTCACGAACCTTGCGACGTACACGGGTAACCTCTATCTCTATTACATCCTCAACGAGCAGCGCGACTTTTTCATCGATTACCGCACGCGCTACTCCGACGAAGCCATAGGGGCGTTCGACATCGACAACTCCCTGTCGGGCGGCTTGAGCGGGAAGGTCTTCGGGCCGTTCAACGGGTCGGTCCAGGTCGGATACGAGACCCGGACACCACATGGCGGCCCCGACAAGGCATCCTTCAACGAGCTCACCGCGTCGGGAACGACGACCTGGAACATCAACCGCCGGATGACGCTCAACGGCAGCCTGTCTCGGAATTTCTCGACGATTGCGAGCGGCCAGTCCATCTCCGCCACGAACGCGGGCCTGACCTTTCAGGATTCATTCACATCGAAGGCCTCCGTGACATTCTCGGGATCCGTCGGAGAAACCCGGTTCCTCGGCATCGGAGGCCAACTGAACAAGAATGGACCGCACAGGATTGACGACTTTTACACCCTGGGAGCATCCTACTTTTACACAATTAACCAGCACCTAAAGGTTTCCATCAGTTATTCCTATTATGCGAGCTACTCAAATCTCGCGTATGCCGAATTCCCAAGGCATCAATTGAACCTAACCCTGTCGTCGCACTGGTAGATGCAGAAGTCGTGAACACCCTCCTCAAATCTTTCCTGATCGGCTCGCTGATCGCCGCGGCGCTCATCCCGACGCAGGGAGCGGACGCGCCCGCGCAGGCCAACTCAGGCAAGACGAAGGCCTATAACATCCGCACAACGGACAAGTTGCGGATCACCGTGTTCCAGGAGGACGACCTCTCGACGATATGCAGGGTCGACTCCAAGGGGACGGTGAACCTCCCCCTGGTCGGCGAAATCCGCGTGTACGGGCAGACGCTGAGCCAGGCGGAGAACACGATCGAGGCGGCCTACATAGGCGGAAAGTTTCTCAGGAAGCCGGAGGTGACGGTCGCGGTCGAGGAGTACGCCCCCCGCGAGGTATCGATCCAGGGCCAGGTCAAGAACCCGGGGCGCTATCCCCTTCCGGTCGAGTCCACGATGAGCGTGCTGGAGCTTGTGACCAAGGCCGGGGGATTCACCGACACGGCGCTCGGCACCGGAGTCCGGGTGACGCGGATACTCCCGGAAGGCACGACCAAGGTGATCACCCTTGACGTGGAGAGCCTCATCAAGGGCAAGAGCAGCTCGAAGACCACCGGGGAGAACAACGCCCTCCTCCTGGAGCCGGACGACATCGTCTATGTTCCCGAGCGGATAATCTGACGTGCAACCCGGACCCACGATGGCAGACCCAAGCAACTCGAAGCAGCAGAGGCCGCCCGCCCCGACGCCGGACAACGACAACGCCGTCGAGCGAAGGACGCTTCGCGACTACTACGTCATCCTCCGCGAGCACGTCTGGATATCGCTGCCGCTGGCGCTCGTCGTGGCGCTGGGCTATTTCTACTCGCAGGCGCGCAAGACGCCGATCTTCGAGGCGTCCGCGTCGCTTCAGTTCGAGAAGCCGGAGACGGTCGTAACGAGCCAGGGGGTGGTCGACCCGTCGGTCCGCTCGGACCAGGACCTGAATACCTACATCCACGACATCAACAGCAACCGCCTGCGCACGAGCGTGGTCCAGTCCTTCACCAAGGCGGAGCGGGCGGTGCTCGAGCGCTCCGCGCTCAAGCGGATGCCCCCGGGTTCCCCCCCGCCGCCGGTCGGCGCGCTTCTCGGCAGCGTGGACGCCGAGCCCGTCAGGAACAGCTATCTCATCACCATTTCGGTGCGCCACGAGGATCCGGAGGCGGCGGCGCTGGTCGCCAACAGGTACGTCGAGAAGTTCATGGACTACCTCTTCGAGAGCGTCGGGGGCAAGAACGAGGAGGCCGTCACCTACCTGAAGGAGCGGGCCGAGCAGCTGCGCAAGGACGCCGAGGAGGCCGAGAAGCAGCTGCAGGACTACATGCGCCTGCACAACCTGGTCTCGCTCGACAAGAGCATCGACATCGTCTCCGACAGGCTCAAGTCGGTGAACTCTGCCCTAACGGCAGCCAAGCTTGAGCTCCTCGCCGTCGAGGCATCGGCGCAGCAGATCGCGGAATTCAAGAAGGAGGGCAAGAACCTGCTCGAGATCTCCTACATCTCCTCGCACGGCGCCGTGCCGGGCCTCAAGGCGCAGCTGAGTGACGCCGAGCAGACACAGGCCCTCCTCATGGAGAGGTACCTGGAGAGGCATCCCAAGGTGATCGACAACGCGAACAAAATCGCGATCACGAAGAGCCAGCTTGCCAAGGCCGTCGACCTGGCGATAGCGGATCTCGACACGCGCCTTGCGTCCGCCCGCGAAAGCGTGCGCGTGCTTGAGAAGGAATACACGGCCCAGGAGGACAGGGAGCTCAGCCTTCGCGCGCTGAGCGTCGACTTCAACTCGCTCCAGAGCAGGGCCACGGTCGCAAAGAACTACTACATGGAGATCCTGGACCGGCTGAACCAGACCACGACCTTCAAGAACCTGGACAAGATATCCCTTCACCCGCTCGACAGGGCCCAGGTCCCCGGCGGGCCAATCTCGCCCAATGTCGGGGCGATCACGCGGACAAGCTTCGGACTCGGCGTCATCGTCTTCTTTGCAATCGCGATCGGATTCAGGTTCGTCGACGACCGGGTGAAGAGCGCCTGGGACGTCGAGTCGTTCATCGGCGTCCACCTGCTGGGGATCATCCCGCAGTTATCCTCGCTCAAGGACGACGAGAAGATCGGCCTGGGGGGGGACAGCGCGATGGGGAGCGAAACGGGCAACGAGGCCTTCCTTGGGCTGTACAGCTCCGTGAAGATCCAGTCGAAGCTGGATTTCCCGAAGTCCATCCTGGTCACCAGCACGATCCCCGGGGAGGGAAAGACGCTCATCTCCTGCAATCTCGCGGCCTGCTTCGCGCGGCACGGGAAACGCACCCTCCTGGTGGACTGCGACCTTCGCCGCCCCATGCTGCACCGTCATTTCCGGCAGCCGAACGCGACCGGAATCATCTCGTGGTTCGAGCGCGGCGCGAACCTGGATGGCGACGTCCTCACGAACGCCGGCCTCGGAATCGTCAAGCTGGCCGACAACCTGTGGCTCCTCACCTCGGGCGGCCGGTCGAAGAGCCCGACCGAGCTCCTTGAGAACCCCGTCTTCCCGCAGCTGCTCGAGCGCCTGAAGAAGCACTTCGACCTCGTCATGATCGACTCCCCTCCGATGGGCGCGGTGACCGACTCGATGCTGATCGCCGAGCGAACCGACGAGGTCATTTTCGTCTGCCGCTTCAACCGCGCCTACCGCAAGCACATAAGGATCTACATCAAGGCGCTCCGGGAGGGGAAGAACGAGATCCTAGGGGTCGTCCTGAACGGCCTGTCGCCCCGGCGTATCGAGTACTACTCGAACTACCGCTACTACAGGAGCTACAAGAAATACTACGGCGCGCAGACCTAGGCCAAGGAACCGTCCGTGTCGACGCCTCTTTCAGCGTACCTACCCGAGACGTTCGATCCCAGGCGGCCGCTCGCCCTGATCGCGGGCCAGGGGATCTATCCCGTCCTCGTCGCAAGGGCCGCCCGCGCCGCGGCGGTCCCCATCCGGCTGATCGCCTTCGAGGGCGAGACCGACCCGGACCTGGTGGCCACGTTCCCCGAGGCCGACCGGCACTCGGTCCACGTCGGGCAGGTCGGAAGGACCCTCCGGCTCCTTGAGGAGTTCGGGGCGGGCTATGCCCTCATGGCCGGACAGGTGACGCCCAGGCGCCTGTTCGACGGCCTGCGGCCGGACCTCAAGGCCGCGCAGCTGCTTCTCAAGCTGAAGCGCCGCAATGCCGAGACCATATTCGGCGCCGTGGCGAAGGAGATCGAGGCGCTTGGAATCCGCCTCCTCGACGCGCGCTCCTTCCTGGACGGCCAGCTCGCGGCCCCCGGCTGCATGACGGGGGGCCGCTTCCCCGTGGAGAAAGAGTACCTTGACCACGGCGTCCACATCGCGCGCGAGTGCGCCCGGCTCGACATCGGCCAGGGCTGCGTGGTCCGAAAGGGAACGGTGCTCGCGGTCGAGGCCTTCGAGGGCACCGATGAGATGCTCAGGCGCGCCGGCGCCCTGAAGGCGGACGACGCCCTCTTCGTGAAGACCGTCAAGGCGCGCCAGGACTTCCGCTTCGACGTGCCCTGTTTCGGGTTGAGAACCCTTGAGACCATGCGCGAATCCGGCCTGCGCGCGGCGGCGCTCGAATCGGGCGGTGTCATCCTACTCGACAAGCCGGCGGTGCTGGAGAAGGCCCGTTCCTGGAAGATAAGCCTCATGGGCTTCTAGGGGGCCCGGCCGCCCCGGGCCGCTTGCCCTTTGGCGCGCGGCCGCTCAATCTTGGGCAAGACCGGAATCCTCCAGGAACCCATCCATGCAAAACGACGTAGTAGCCGCCACTGTCAAGGGGCTGGTGCCCACCCCCAATGGCTGCGCTGTCTTCCTCGGCAACGAGGAGAAGACGTTCGTGATCTACGTCGACCAGTCCGTCGGGAACGCGATCCAGATGACCCTGGACGGGGTCAAGAAGGACCGGCCCCTGACCCATGACCTGATCGGCAACATCCTGATCGGGCTCGGGACGCGGCTGGAGCGAATCGTGATCAACGACGCCCGCGACCAGACCTTCTTCGCGAGGATACTCCTCACCATGGAGAATGAGCTCGGGAAGAAGATCGTCGAGATCGACGCCCGCCCGAGCGACTCGATCGTCCTCTCCCTGCAGCAGAAGCGGCCGATCTACGTGGCGCGGGCCGTGTTCGACGCCGTGGAGGACAGGACGGACATCCTCGAGCAGTGGCGCAAGCAGCAGGAAGAGCCGGGCCCCGAATTCCCCTGACCGTGCCCCGTCGACTGCCGGCGCCCCTGGCGCAGAGCCAGCCCCTCACCGCACTGGCGCCCATGCAGGACGTCACGGACCTGGCGTTCATGCGGGTCATCGCCGCCTACGGGGCGCCGGACTACTTCTTCACGGAGTTCTTCCGGGTGCACGCCCAGTCGCGCCTTGAGCGCCACATCCTGCGCAGCATAGACGAGAACGACACGGGCCGCCCGGTCTTCGCCCAGCTGATCGGCGAGGACATCCCGAACCTGCTCCGGACCGTGGAGGCGCTGGCGCGCCATCCGATCGCGGGTATCGACCTCAACCTGGGCTGCCCCGCGCCGAAGGTCTACAAGAAGAACGTGGGCGGCGGGCTCCTGCGCGACCCGGAGAGGATAAGGACGATCCTGGCGGCGCTTCGCGAGGCCGTGCCCGGCCTTCTCACCGTCAAGATGAGGATCGGCTTCGAGGACGGCGCGCACTTCGACAGGATCCTGGACATCATGGACGAGAGCCGGATCGACCTGCTGACCGTGCACGGGCGGACGGTGCGCGAGATGTACCGGAGCGAGGTCCACTTCGACAGGATCGCCCACGCGGCGGGCCGCGTCCGCTGCCCCGTGCTCGCAAACGGCAACGTGACGTCGGCCCAGAGGGCCGCCGAGGTGGTGCGGGACACCGGAGCGGCGGGCGTCATGATAGGGCGCCACGCCATCCGGAACCCCTGGATCTTCAGGCAGTGCCGGGAGCGATTCTCGGGGCTCCCCCAGTCCCCGGTCTCGCTGCAGGAAGTCCGGGGGTACGTGGAGCACCTCTACGTGGCGACGCGGGCGCCGGGGATACCGGAGGGCGTCCACGTCAACAAGATGAAGAAGTACCTCAATTTCGTCGGGCAGGGCGTGGACCCGAGGGGCGATTTCCTGCGCGACATGCGCCGGGCGCAGTCCGAGGCCGAGCTCTTCGAGGCCTGCGACAGGCACCTTCTGCGGGGCGGCGAATTCTCGCCCGAGCCCCACCCCGGCGTCATCGCGCGGCCCAACTGCGAGACACCCGACGATGCCGACGGCTGCTCGCTCGAGTCCGTGACCGCCTAGCGGCCGGCCGGCTACTCGAGGCCCAGCGACTTTCGCCCCGCCTCGGAGATCATGCGCGGATTCCACACCGGGTCCCAGACGATGTGGACCTTCGCGCTCTCGACATTCGGGAGCGCCGCAATCTTCTGGCGGGCGTCCTCCGCGATCACGGGGCCCATCCCGCAGCCCGGGGCCGTCAGCGTCATCTTGACGTCCACCAAGTTGGCACCGGAGGGCGTCTTCTCGATCGAGAGGTCGTAGATGAGGCCGAGGTCGACAATGTTGACCGGTATCTCCGGGTCAAAGCAGGTCCTCATCGCGTCCCAGACCGCCTTCTCGTTGAACTCCCCGGCCTGGGCCGGGCCCGCGTCCGAAAGCGCAACGCCCTCGATGGACGAGGCGTGCTCGCGGCCGACCCGGAACAGGCCCCTCTCCGTCCGCACCGTGACGTTCCCCCCGAGGGTCTGCACCACGTCGACCGACTGGCCCGCGGTCAGCAGAACCGGATCGCCGGCGGGGATGGCGGTTGCCGGGCAGTCCTTCAGGATTTGGTGCGGCATGTGGTCGGGCGGACCGGGTCAGCGGATCAAGAGGTCAACGGGCATCCTGGCGTAGATCCCCTTCGGGTCGTTGAACGCGCGCAGCCAGTCAAGCTCGTGCTGGACGCGATCGGCGATCTCGCCCACGAGGCCCGTGGCGTGGATGTGGAGGCTCGACGGGGCGAACCTCCCGAGCATCTCCGCAATGGCCTCGGCGAGCGTGCGGGGCTTCGGGTACTCCGACACCCGGAAATGCTCCCCGAGCTTGGCCTGCTTGCCCGCGTACCTGATCGCGGCGTCCAGGCCGCCGATCTCGTCCACAAGCCCGATCCGCTTGGCATCCGTTCCCGACCACACGCGGCCCTGGGCGATCTCCTCGACGCGGCCCGGGGCCAGCTTGCGCCCCTCCGCCACCTTCGCGATAAACTGGCTGTAGGTCCAGTCCACCATGCTCTGGAAGACCGCCATCTCCGCCTCGGTCTTCGGCCGGGAGATCGTGAGGACGTCCGCAAACTTGCCGGTCTTGACGGTGTCGAAGGTGACACCGTGGTCGTTCGCGAGCTTCTGGATGTTGAACTGGACCGCAAAGACGCCGATCGAGCCCGTGACCGTGCTCGGCTCGGCGAAGATCCTGTCCCCGTACGCGGAGATCCAGTATCCCCCCGACGCGGCGTAGGATCCCATGGAGACAATGACCGGCTTCGCCTTCCTGGCCAGGCGCAGCTCGCGCTGGATGGTCTCCGCGGCCGAGGCGCTGCCGCCGGGGCTGTTCACCCGCAGCACGATCGCCTTGACGGACGGGTCCTCGCGCAGCCTGCGGATCTCGCGGGCGAACTTCGAGCCCCCGATCTCCGCCTGGTCGCCCTCGCCGTCCACGATCTCGCCCTCGGCATAGACGATCGCCACCTCGCCCGGCGAAGCCGACGCCGGGGGCCGGACAAGGTTGGACTTGGCGTAGGCGCCGAGCTCGACCTGCTTGAACGAGTCGGTCGCCGAGGTGACGCCCGTCTCCTTCTTCAACCGGTCGATCAGCTCGTCCCGGTAGGCCACCCGGTCGATAAGGCGGGCCTTGAGCGCGTCGGCCGGCTTGATCAGGCCCTCGGCGTCGACGGTCGCCTGGATCGCCTCGGCGGAGATGCCGCGCGAGCGGCCGACGTCCGACACCAGCGTCCCCCAGATGTCGTCCAGGAGCTTCTGGAGCTGCTCGCGCCCCTCCGCGCTCATGTCGGTCCTTGTGTACGTCTCGACGTACGACTTGTATTTTCCGGCGCGCGTCACCTGGACCCCGATGCCGTACTTCTCGAACGTGCCCGCGAGGAACCAGGGCTGGCTCGCCAGGCCGGGCAGCATGATGACCCCGTACGGATCCATCACGACGTCCGTCGCCATCGAGGACAGGTAGAAGTCCCTCGGCGTCGCGTAGTCGATGAAGGCCACGACGGGCTTGCCCGCCGCGCGGAAGTCGGAAAGCGCGGCGCGCACCTCCCTGAGCGCCGCGTAGCCCGAGCCGAAGCCCCCGGGGAAGAGGTTGCCGAGCAGGAGCACGCCGCGGACCCTGCTGTCATGGGCCGCATAGCGCAGGGCCCGTGTCACGGACCTGAGCTGGAGGGTCGCCGCCCTTCCGCTCGACAGCTCGCCAAAGTCCACGGGCGGGGGCGCATCCGTGATGTTGGTGGACAGGTCGAAGACGAGGTACGACCCGGAGGCCACGTCCGTTGCCTGCTTCTGGTGGCCCATGGCCACGATCGCCCCGATGAATCCTATGAAAAGGAGGATGGCGCCCGCGGCGAACACCACAAGGGCCACCAGCGCGCCAAGCATCGAGGTGATGAAATTCTTCATTGGAGAGAGCACGTTACCCGCTTTCGGCCCATCCACCAGTAGAAACCGCCGTCTCGAAGAAGGGACACAGGAACGAGTTGCATCCCCCGGCGGCTGCGGCCAATGTCCCGCCGATGAACGGACAACAGGATCTCCTGACGACGGGCCAGAAGGCCCTCACGATAAACCTCGATCCGCCGAAGTACGGGACCTTCGCGGAAATCGGGGCCGGCCAGGAGGTGGCCAGGGAATTCTTCCAGGCCGGCGGCGCATCCGGGACGATCGCCAAGTCGATCTCCGCGTACGACATGGTTTTCAGCGACGCCATCTACGGGAAGGCGCCCCGCTACGTGTCGAACGAGCGGCTCAGGCTGATGCTCGACCACGAGTACCAGCTCCTCATGGACCGCCTCTCGTCGACGAGGGGCGAGCGCACCAATTTCTTCGTGTTCGCGGACACGGTCGCCACCAGCAGCTACAAGGGCACGAACGAGGCGCACGGCTGGCTCGGCTTCAGGTTCCAGACTGAGCCCAGGGGCGAGCCGAGCGAGATCATCCTCCACGTCAGGATGTGGGACAAGGAGGCCGTGCTCCAGCAGCAGGCCCTCGGCATCGTGGGGGTGAACCTCATCTACGGCGCCCTCTACTACCGCAGCGACCTGGGGAAGCTGATCGAGTCCCTGAGGGACAACCTGGGCATGGATAGGATCGAGATCGACATGCTGCGCTTCGCGGGCCCCGCGTTCGGGAAGGTGGACAACCGCCTGATGTCGCTCTTCCTGGTGAAGTTCGGCCTCACCAACGCGGTGATGTTCGGGCAGAAGGGCGAGGTGCTGCAGCCGTCGGAGGTGCTCTACAAGAAGGCGATCCTGGTCGAGCGCGGCAGCTTCCGGCCGGTGACCCACGTGAACGTCGACATGCTCAACTGCGCCACGGCGCAGTTCATCCAGGAGCCCAGCGTCAAGGGCAAGGGCCTGGTGGTCCTCATGGAGATCACCATGAACAACCTCCTCGCGGCGGGCTCGCTCGACGCCCAGGACTTCCTCTCGAGGGTCGATCTCCTGGCGGACATCGGGTTCACGGTCCTCATCTCGAACTACTCCGAGTACTACCGGCTCACCTCCTACTTCCGCCGCTACACGAAGGAGATGATCGGCGTCGCGATGGGCGTCAACAACCTGCTCGAGATCTTCAACGAGAAATACTACGAGAACCTCGAGGGAGGCATCCTCGAGTCGTTCGGCCGCCTGTTCCGGAACTCGGTCAAGCTGTACATCTACCCGATGCGCAAGGACGCCTATGAGATGTACCTCGCCCAGGGGGGCGCCGGGGGCAGCACCGACACGAACGCCTTCACGTCAAACGTCCTCATCAATGCCAAGAACGTGAGGATCGTCGAGCACCTCGCAAACCTCTACGCCCACCTTCTCGAGAACCACTACATCGACAGCATCGTCGGGTACGACGCCGACATCCTGAGCATATTCTCGCGCGACGTCCTGCGGCGCATCAGGGAGAAGGACCCGACCTGGGAGAAGATGGTGCCGACCCCCGTCGCCGAGGCGATCAAGCGCAGGGGCCTCTTCGGCTATTCGAACAATCCGGTCCTCGAGGGCAACAAGTAGCATGCGGTTCCACAAGTACCATGCGCTGGGCAACGACTACATCGTGCTCGACCCGGCCGAGATCCCTGACTGGAGGGAGCCGGGCGGGGCCCAGGTCCGGGTGATCTGCCACCGGAATTTCGGGATCGGCTCCGACGGGATCCTCTGGGGCCCCCTCCCCTCGGCAAAGGCCGACTTCGGCCTGCGGATCTTCAATCCCGACGGCTCCGAGGCCGAGAAGTCGGGCAACGGGCTCCGGATCTTCTCGCGCTACCTGTGGGACCGCAAGAAGGCCACGGGGCCCAGGTTCACCGTCGAGACCCCGGGGGGCGTCGTGGAGGCGGAGATCAAGGACTCGGGAAAGCTGATCACGATCGCCATGGGGTCGGTCAGCTTCGACAGCCGCAGGATCCCGGTGACGGGGCCCGACCGCGAGGTGATCGGCGAGGCGATCAGCGCCCTGGGCCGTTCATTCCGGTTCACGGCGGCGACGATAGGAAACCCCCATTGCGTCATTCCCGTGGAAGATCTCTCGGCGGATCTCGCCAGGCGCTACGGGCCCGCGATCGAGGTCCACCCCCTCTTCCCCAACAGGACCAACGTCCAATTTCTCAAGATACTGGACCGCAATAGCATCCAGATAGAGATATGGGAGCGTGGGGCGGGCTACACGCTCGCCTCGGGGAGCAGCTCGAGCGCCTCCGCCGCGGTGGCCCACAGGCTGGGCCTCGTCGACCGCTCGGTCACGGTCAGGATGCCTGGAGGGTCCATCGGGATCGAGATCGGGGACGGCTTCTCGATCATGATGACGGGAACGGTCAACAAGGTGGCCGACGGCGAGATCGACGCCGAGCTCTTCGGGGTGGAGGTCTGATTCGGGGTTTCCTGTAACCAGGGGCGCCCTTCGCGTGTTAGGGAAGGGTGCACTCCTTGTTCTCGATCGGTGATCTCAGGCACGCCGTGCGTC
>Ga0265320_10003251_pt1 | contig 10985 bp, 10 predicted proteins | sample 4827metaG_FD_202087 | JGI IMG/M metagenome (GOLD analysis project Ga0265320, IMG submission 202087) | Rhizosphere microbial communities from Carex aquatilis grown in University of Washington, Seatle, WA, United States - 4-8-27 metaG | ecosystem: Host-associated > Plants > Roots > Rhizosphere >...
TATCGGTAAAAGCGGCGGGCGCGGACCAATGGCCGTGCCCCTCAGGTATGGCCAACCGCGCTCGGTTCGCTTCAGGGAATCTAATTTGCGAGTCGATTATGCCCTCGCCAGACGTTCGGGCAACGGCTCGACAACGCGATGTGCCGGAATTTAACCCCCTCTCCCCGAACCCGGCAACCCAAAACCAACTCCCCGAAAAAGCAATTTCCTGCTATGGGGAGAAGTAGGTCACTGAATCGGTCGGGTTAGTATTCATCAGGCGGTCAACGTGCAGGTCTCGTGCCTCACGTTGGCCGCCCCATGTCATCTATCAGTTTGATCAAAAGATAATAATATCATAACCAGGGGCTTTAGCCCGCGCTTCAGGAAATCTTCAGCATCGGAAGCGCGGGCTGAAGGTCTGCGCTACTCCAGGGCAATTCGCTCCACCGTCATCAGGAGCGAAGCTTCTTTTTCGGTGCCGGGCGAATGACCTTCCTGCCTCGCACAGGGAATTTGCGCTGGCCATAGGCGGCAATCGCCCGCACGTCAAAATTATGCTCGGCCGCAATGGCATCCTTAATTTGGTGCATCTCGGTGATGATGGCGTCTTTCATGGAAATCCTCCTAATAATTCTTCGGGGGTGCATATGACGGGGCAGTGATGGCCAAAAGACTTAACCATGGCCTGGATGGCGGTGCTATGTTCGGCGTTGGCGATGGGGCGGAAATTCCAAGTCAGCAGAAAATGAGCAGAGTGGACAGATGCGAGGGTCCCCGGCCAATGCGTTCTTTGCAATCTCTTTGTCCCATTCGTCGTCAAAGCGATGCTGCACCCATTTCGCCAAGCGGAACAAGTCCAATCGCGGCAGGTGCCGGATGGCAGCCATTATTCCATCAACTCTGCGCATGAGTTAATTCAAAATTTGAATTGATTCGAAAATCAACCGACGGTTCACGGCAATTAAATTAACCAACTGATTGCTGAATCATTCCAAGCATGACCTTGATGGCTCCAACCGCCATTAACCGGGGGCGGAAAGCTGGTGCGGCAATAGCCCCTTCGTGCTTCAAAATCAAACACTGCGTGCGGGAATTTATTGATGAGTAATGCAGCCTTTTTGTCGTCCTTTGACCAAACAATCTGAACTTGCGACAATACACTTCGGTCTTTGACGGCTTTTACATTGTAAATATGTAATGCATCTACGATCGGATTGTCTGCTTGCGAAGTATCCAAGGCGTAAAAATATCCGGTTTCACCGTCATCTTCAAAGACAACGACAAATGGAGGCGAGGGAGAAGGCCCTTCAACAGTCAAAGGTGTTCCAATATGGATTTCTTGCTGGGCGATAAGATTGGCCGGCATAACTTTAAGCATGGAATACTTAGTGAATTTAAGCAAAACAACAAATCATCCGAGGAATTATGCTGCCACTTGGGTGATTGCCATACTAAAAGACGATATGGCAACCGCCCCGCCAGACCAGTCCTTTGGTCTTAAAGATCAAATCATCCTCGCCTCCGCCTCGCCGCGGCGGAAGGAACTGCTCGCGCGGCTGGGGGTTGCGTTCGAGGTGCTGGTCGCGCCGATTACGGAGCATGAAGACCCGGCGGCCGAGCCGCGGGTAATGGTCTTGCACAATGCGGCGCTGAAGGCGGAATGGGTTTGCGGGCAGCGGCCGGGGGCGTTGGTGCTTTCGGCGGACACGACGGTGGCGCTTGACGATCATGTTTTGAACAAGCCGGCGGATTTGGCTGAGGCGCGCGCGATGTTGAAGCGACTGTCCGGGCGCACGCATACGGTTTATACGGGGGTGTGCCTTTGGCGGCGGCCGGGCGGGCCGGAGATTTCCCATTGCGAGACGAGCCGGGTGACTTTTCGCACCCTCGATGACGCGACCATCGCGCGGTATTTCACCTTGGTCAACCCGCTGGACAAGGCTGGAGCTTACGGGATTCAAGAGGGGCGCGAGTTGATTCTGGAAAGTTACACTGGCTCGCTGTCCAATATCATGGGGTTGCCGGTGGAATGGCTGGCGCAACAATTGCATGGGCTGGCCTTGATTCCATCGCCGGTTGCGCCTACCATTGAGGATTCCCGCTTCCATGCCCGCAACGCTGCCACCGCCGCCGACCCAGCCCGCCCCGCGTGAATCGCGGCCGTGGATTGATTTCGACCGCCTGTCGCAACCGCGCAAAGCGGAACGGTTCACGATTGGTTCGGCGATACTGCTGACGCTGTTGTTCCATGGGGCGTTGTTTTTCTGGGTGCTGCCTTGGGTGGGCAATGTCATGAAGGGCATCCCGGTTATTGTCACTTTAGCCAAATCCCCGCCCCCTGCGCCGGCCATTGAATACGTGCTGACACCGCTGACGCCCGAGGACAAACAGGCGGTTCGCTTTGTGGAGACCAACCCTGCCGCGCCCACGTCCGTTCCGCCCCCCACCATTAATATTTCCAACCGCGATCAAACGGCGGCCCAGCCAAAACCCGACGACCTGGGCCATGCGGACATGCCCGCGACCACCGGCGACGTGGCGAATTCCCCGAAGGTCGTTTCCGGCGATTTGCATCCGGCCGAAGCTCCGGCACCGCCGCCAACGCCGGCCCAATCAGCCCGACCCGCCGCGCCGCCGCCGACGGCGCCGCCCGTCGCCTATTCTCCGCCGGTGGCGTTGCCGGGCAAGCTGTTCCCCCCGGACGGTGACGGCGTGCAGGTTTCGGACCTGGCCGGTAATTCGCCGGATAACCGGCCGCCGGACAAAACTCCGCCCAGCGCGAAGGCCACGCCAACACCGTACAAATTGCCGCCGGGGCCGTTGACGCCGGAGACCGTCGCCGCCAGTGCCGCAGCGGTGAACCCGCTCTCGCGCCCGAACCTGCAACCGGCAACCCATGCCGGCCCGGTGGCCAAAAACACGCAGGGCACCAACCACCTGGGCGCACTGGCGCCGGATGCAAGATTGACGCCTTTCGGCACTTATTTGAATCAAATGCAGGAGGCCATCGGGCAGCAGTGGGACAACGAATGCGAGCAGTTCCAATTCAGCATGCAAGACTCCGGAACGCAGGTGGATGTCGTATTTACGATGAACAGCAGGGGCGAGGTTGAAAATGTCCAGGTCGAAAAGTCCACCGCCACGCGGGCGGCGACGCTGTTGTGTGTCACGGCGATCAAGGCGCCATCACCCTATGGCGTCTGGACAAAAGAAATGGTGGCCATGTTGGGCGAACGGTATACCCTCCATTTCACCTTTTACTATTTGTGAGTGCTGAGATCATGCCTGACCAGTGGGACGGGGTGTTGCCACTGGCACACACCGCGCGGGTCGTGGCATCGGCGGGCAAGTTGCTGGCGCTCGAAAAGCCGGCGGGGATTATGACGCACCCGAACAAGGAGGTGGATCGCAATTACTCCCTTCTGCGTGCGGCGTATGACTTGGGACGCGAATGTTACCATTGGACGCCCACCGCGCCCGGGGCGCCGGGTGAGCTATTTTTGCTCAACCGGCTGGATTCGCCCACTTCGGGCCTCGTGCTGGCGGCGCTCGATGAGGAAACCGCCGCACTGGGGCGCCAGGCGTTTGCCAACGGCAAGGTGACCAAGGTTTATTACGCGCTCGTGCTGGGTCAACCGCGTCCAGCCAAAGGGGTGTGGGTGGACAAACTGGCGCGCCTGCCGGCGGGCCGTGGCGGCGGTGGTGGCGGGGGCAGCGGCGGTGGCGTACGGGTGGTGGTTGCGCGCGGCGGGCCGGGCCAGTTGGCGGAGACCCGATATGAAGCAGTGGAGACGCATCCCAATGCAGGTGCGGTGTTGTCATTGCTGAAGCTGGAACCGGTTACCGGGCGCACGCATCAGTTGCGCGTGCAATGCGGGGCCCGTCGCCTGCCGATTGTCGGCGATGCCACGTATGGTGATTTCATGTTCAACCGCGAATTTGCCCGGCGCACCGGGCATAAGCGCCTGTTCCTGCATGCGACGAATTTGCGCATTCCAAGTCTGAATTTTTCGGCGGAGAGTCCTCTGCCACCAGAATTTCAGGTGGCGCTGGGGAAGGAAAAGCCCAGGAGCAGTTGAAAGGTGCCGGCGCTGGAAGCAGGCTGCGCGTGATGGAGTGGGAAAGTTTCCAGGAAGCGTGTGGAACCCGCGGGCAGGGAGGACTGGACCCTCACCCATTGTCGAGGCCACGATCCAAAAGGAGGGTAACGCCCCATTTTACGAGGGGAGAATTTAGGGTAATTTAGAAGGCATGAAAGATCATGCCGGAAAATCACGGTCGGTGTGGATGGCGACGGTAAACCTGCCGCCGGGCGTTGCCTTGATGAGCGATGCGGCAGCCGATGTGGTGGTGGTGGGGGCTGGGATTACGGGATTAACAACGGCTTATTTGCTGGGACAGGCCGGAAAATCGGTGATCGTATTGGATGATGGCCCGATGGCCTCGGGCGAAACCGAGCGCACCACCGCCCATCTTTCCATCGCGCTTGATTACCGCTATTTTGAACTCGAAGGGTTGCATGGCGCCGACGGCGCGCGGCGCGCGGCCGAAAGTCACTCGGCGGCGATTGCGGAAATTGCACGGATCGTGCAGGCCGAGAAAATTGACTGCGAGTTTGAACGCGTGGACGGATATCTTTTCCCGGCGGAGGGGGAGTTGCCGGATATGCTTGATCGCGAACTGGCGGCCGTTCATCGCGCGGGAGTGACGGATGCAGTAATGGTGTCATTGGCCGGCTTGGGCACCCTCGAGGCCGGGCCGGCTCTGCGCTTCCCGCGCCAGGCCCAGTTTCATCCCTTGCGCTATTTGGCTGCATTGGCCAAGGCCATCGTGCGGGACGGTGGCCGGATTTATTCGCAAACGCACGTCACGGAAATAAACGGCGGCGAGCCGGCTCGAATCAAAGTTCAGGCTGGCCACGTCGTAACGGCCGGTGCGGTGGTGGTGGCGACGAATTCCCCCATCAATGAATTGCTCGCCATCCACACCAAGCAAGCCGCCTATCGCACTTATGTCATCGGCGCAGTCGTGCCCCGCGGCGTGGTGGCAAGGGCGCTCTTTTGGGACTCTGGCGACCCCTATCATTATGTTCGCCTGCAACCGGGACGGCCCGGCGAAGCGGTGGAAACGCCGTCGGATCTATTGTTGGTTGGAGGCGAAGACCACAAGACCGGCCAGGCCGATGACGCCGAGGCGCGGTATCTTCGGCTCGAGCGATGGGCGCGCGAACGATTTCCCATTGGCACGGTCAAGTTTCGCTGGTCGGGTCAGGTCATGGATTCCCTGGATGGTTTGGCGTTCATTGGCCACCATGCCGCGGCCCCGAAAAACATTTACGTGGCTACGGGAGACTCGGGTAGTGGGTTGACGCATGGCACCATCGCGGGCCTGCTGCTGACCGATTTGATTTCGAAACGGGAAAATCCCTGGACCAAACTGTATGATCCTTCGCGAGTTACGCCTGGCACCGTGGTGGAATTTGTCGAAGCTACCGTGAATACCGCGTGGCAATATGGCGATTGGTTGAGGCCGGGGGAGGGGAAGAGCGAAAACCAGGTTTTTAATGACTCGGGCGCGATTCTCGGGCATGGCGCGGACAAAGTGGCGGCCTATCGGGATGAGCAGGGCCACCTGCACCAATGTTCCGCCATCTGCCCCCATCTGGGCGGAATCGTGCGGTGGAACCATGCGGAAAAAACCTGGGACTGCCCCTGTCACGGCTCGCGCTTCGACCGTTTTGGAAAAGTGGTGAATGGGCCGGCCAATGGCGATTTGAAGCCGGTCGCGCCGCCGGTTGTCGCCGGCACTTGAACCAACATTTAGCCAACCCCCTTCCATCCCAACCGCAATCCATGCCAGGTCAATTCAGTCGTGCCTGGACTCGACGGTATTAAAGCCTTAGACCATTATGAAACTTTCCGCCAACCATCTCAAGCGCTACTCCCAAATCGCCAGTTTGCTGTGGAAGTATGGCCGGTCCGATCTCGTCCAGCAGATGGACGTGGCGGACGGTTTCGATTTGCGCTCACCCCAGCCCGCCGTGGACAAAATTGCGCCGGAGCAATTGGCGGATGATCTCGAAGCGATGGGCCCGACCTATGTAAAAATCGCCCAAGTGCTTGCGGGCCGGCCGGATTTGTTACCCGCACCCTATTTAAAGGCGTTGAGCCGGCTGCAGGATCGGGTGAAACCCTTTTCCTATGCCGAGGTGGATGAAGCGGTCCACGCCGAATTGGGCGTGCGCATCTCCAAGGCATTTTCGCGGTTTGACGAAGTGCCACTGGCGGCCGCCTCCTTGGGCCAGGTTCACCTCGCCGCCATGCGGGATGGCCGGATGGTCGTCGTGAAAGTGCAACGACCGCATATTCGCAAGCAAATCGCGGAAGACTTTGAAGTGCTCGCGGAGATTGCCGATTTTCTGGATGCCCACACGGATCTCGGTCGGCGGGCGCGATTTGCCCGCGTGCTCGAAGAATTTCGCATCACCATTCTGCAGGAACTCGATTACGAGCAGGAAGCGCAAAACTTGATCACGGTCGGGAAAAATCTGGAGGAGTTCAAGCTCCTCCAGGTGCCGCAACCCATCCCCGATTACTGCACCCGGGGCGTGTTGACGATGGACTACGTCCCGGGAAGGAATATCAGCCAGCTGGGCCCGTTGGACCGGCTGGATCTGATCGATGGCGGGCCGCTGGCGGAGGAATTGTTCAAGGCCTATTTAAAACAAGTCCTGGTTGATGGGATTTTTCACGCCGATCCGCATCCGGGCAATGTGTTCGTCACCACCGCCGGGCACATCGCCCTGCTGGATTTGGGCATGGTGGGCCACACTGGGCCGGTGATGCAGGAAAAGCTTTTGAAATTGATCATCGCCATCAGTTCCGGCAATGGCGAGGAGGCCGCCGAAATTGTCATTCACATGAGCGAGAAAATGGAAGAACTGGATTCGACGGAATTTCGCCGCCGGGTCGCGCAACAAGTGGCCCGGCACCAGGATCATGGGTTGAAACAGATTAATCTGGGCCGCACGCTGCTGGAAGTCAGCGGCGACGCCCGCAATTGCGGATTTTTTGTGCCCACGGAACTCACCCTCCTGGGGAAAACCCTGCTGCAATTGGATGAGGTGGGCCGAATTTTGGACCCGGCCTTCGATCCGAATGCCTCGTTTCGCCGCAACATGGAGAAACTCATTGCGCAACGATTGGCCAAGGATGCCAAAACGGGCAACATCTTCTCCACCATGCTCGAATTGAAGGATTTTGCCAGCGCCCTCCCGACCCGGCTCAACCGGATCATGGACGTGATCACCAATGCGGAGTTTGAAGTGAAGGTGAAGGCGCAGGATGCCCCGATGGTCATGGACGGCATGCAAAAAATCGCCAACCGGATTGCGATCAGCATCGTCCTGGCCGCCTTGATCATGGGTGCCTCGCTGCTGATGCGAATTGAAACGAGCTTTCGCGTGCTGGGTTATCCCGGTCTGGCCTTTCTGCTTTTTATGGGCGCCGCCGCCGGGGCCATTTGGCTGGTCATCAGCATCATGATCTATGACCGCCCCAAAAGCAAAAAGCATCCCCATCGGTAGGAATGGGTAAGTAAAAAGGTCGGCTGTTGATCCACCAGCGCGCTCATCGTTGGCAGCGGTACCAGCGGCGATTGCATGTCCAATCGTGAGTTCGCCCAGCGCACCGGGCACAAGCGCCCGTTCTTGCACGCGACCAACCTGCGCCTCCCGGGCAGGAATTTTTCCGCCGAAAGGCCGCTGCCGCACGAATTCCAGGTCGCGTTGGGAAAAGAGAACCCCGCGGGGAAAAGTTCCGCAAGTTAACCGCCAAAAATGGTGCTCGGGAAGGGACTTGAACCCTTCCGACCCCGCGCAGCTAAGTCACTCATTAACGCGGACTTAGTTGATTGTGAACGGATTAGAACTTGCAGCAAGATACACCTAATTGCAAGAAAGTTAAACTGGAAACATTAATTCTGGCAACCTCATGGCAACCTGCTTGCGCATTCGCTGGGCTCGCTTCAACTACGGGCGGAGCGTCCGCAACCACAACCTCGGCTTCCGTCTCGACCTCTTTTCAGTTCCATAGTGCCCGTGAGCAACAGAGCAGGCAGAGCGCGAAACCGGCGCGCAAGGGGCGGCAGAGCCGACCCGGCGAGTCGGTGAGGGCGGAGTAATCAAAAGGACGACGGGGAGCGGCCGACGGCATACACGAGACCAGTACGTTGAACGGACCTACCCTGCGGAGGAACTCTCCTCGCAAACCCCGTTCAACTCCTCGCCACCGTCGCGTCTTACCTGCCCAGCTTTCCCGGAGAGGTGCATGGTAAAATTCTAATTTGTTTATATTGGCGCAGGAAGATTAATATCTACATAGCCCCGTGGCATTTCGCCAAGAATCACCACGACTATGCTTCGATTGTCGAACTGTTTAATTTCATATTTGGGTTTGGGTTCGGATGTGTCAACAGTCACGTCAGGCCAACGGCCCGCACCATTTAATTCGTGTATAAAGGTAACAAAAATCGACCATGAAACCATATCTACCTTATTTCCCTTTTCATCCATGGTTATAAAATGACTAGCCAAGGCAAGCCATCTATATACATTTTTGTTTTCTCCATTGTCCTTGGGAAGCTGCCCAGTTCCATCAAAAAAAAGGATTAATTTTGTATCAGGGATCGGCTGTTTGCTTGAAGCAGTCGAAGAATCGCCAGCATCCTTTTGTGTTTGAAGTGCCAGGATTGCGGCATCTTTACCGGGAATTATAAATACACCATACAGAAATAGGGCGCCCATAAATCCTAGAACAAAAAATCCGAGAAACGAAAGGGGGGCGGCTTTCACTGTTCTACCCTCCCTATTCCACCATTCCTTGATAGGCTGGGGTTTGGTTTCGACTGTGGGCGGTGATGCTTCGGGTTGGTCTGACAGGATAACAGAGCATGGGGTTTGACTCGGTGCCCGCCAAGCCCCGATTGCAAACCCCGTTCGACCCATCGCCACCACCACTACCTACCCGTATCCAAGAGCAAGTGAACCGGCTGCCCGTTGATGGTGGCGCCCGGGAAAACCGCCCGCGCGACAGGATCTTGGGGGGCGCTGGGTGCAGCCTGCCACGGCCAGAAGCGGGAGACATGGGGCTTGCGTTTCCGCTCTAAATTGACAGCAATATCGAAAAACCCGTTGGCTTGCCCCCCCAACCCCAACCCTAACCTCAGCCCCAGACGCCCCATGGCTCAAGGAGGTCGGCCGACTGCATGTTCTATTTTATAATTCCCGAACAGAAAACGCTGAGTAATTGAATTTAGTGGGATGTACACCCCAACCGCGAAATTATCTGCAGCGTACGAAATTCTTCTATGCAAATTCTTTCGCTTCATCCTCGACATGATGCGAATGTCGCCGTGTTGGCAAAAAACGATTATCACATTATTGAATTAGAACGTGTTTTTAATGAGCGGCACCTGGATTGGATGCATCCAGGCATCCCCGGCCTTAGCCCGTCCAAGATTTCACAAATACTTGCCGAACATCTAAGGCAATTTTTTCCCGGCGGCTTTGACGCTGGCGTAGTTAGTGAGGCAAAAGCTCCGCCCATTGAGCCATTTAACATTGCCCATTGGCATCACTATCAGCATCACCGTGCGCACGCGGCAGTCGCCTTTTACCAATCCCCGTTTCCCCAGGCGCTTGTTATTTCATATGATGGCGGCGGCGAGGACGGGTATTTTCGGTCGTTTTTGGCCGACTACCAATCGGGCATCACCTATTTGGATGAGGGACTGCGTCTAAATCTGGGAAGTGCATACGCCGTTTTGGCCGAGCCCATTCTGGAGATTAAGCGCTCGACCATTTCGCTTTTCCCCAATGCGGGTAAAATGATGGGACTGGCGGGCTACGGGTCACCGGTCAAGAAATGGCTTCCGGCAATCCGCGATTTCTACCGGGACGTGAAAAAGTCGGCTCTCCGAATTCCAGAGCTGCCATTGTTGGGAGTAAGGCTCGGTGTGGATTTATCCGGGAAGACGCTGAGCGGACAATTGGCCGCCGATTACGCCGCCACCTGCCAGCAGGCATTTGAAGATGTTTTATTTGCCGCCATTTGGCCAATTATGCGGGCTAACCCATTGCCCGTTTGCCTAACCGGTGGGTGTGCTTTGAATGTAATTTTTAACGAGAAGCTTTCCCGCCGAGCGGACGTGCCGGTTTTCGTACCACCCAATCCCAATGATTGCGGTCTGGCGTTGGGTTCGATGCTGCTGCACGTGCCTCCGGCGCGGACGATCAATGTCACCTATGCGGGACTACCGTTGTTGGACATGGAATTACTTGAGAGCCATAAAAATAAGCGAAAGATCGACGCGGTAGGCGTTGCAAAACTTTTGGCGGCAGGGAAAATTCTGGGTGTGGCGCGGGGCGGTAGCGAACATGGGCCGCGGGCGCTGGGAAATCGTTCCATCTTGGCGGATCCCGGCATTATGGGTTTAAAAGACCGACTCAACCGTAGAATTAAGTTTCGTGAATCGTTCCGTCCCTATGGGCCGATCACAAAGGAGGACAAAGTGACTGAATATTTTGAATGTGGCAGGTGCGACATGTCCTTCATGAGCTTCAACCCACAGGTGAAAAGCAGCTGGGGGCACCTTGCAGCTGTAGTCCATGTGGATGGGTCCGCCCGCGTGCAGACCGTCCGCCGGGACCAGAATCCCTGGATTTATGAGGTGCTCGATGCTTTTGAATCGAGCCAAGGATATGCCCTACTCCTAAATACGTCGTTTAATACAAAGGGCCGACCAATTCTAACCACAGTCAAGGAGGCATTGGAGGTTCTGCGCAACACCGAAATTGACGGCGTGGTCATCGAAGACTGGCTGTGCTTGCGATAAACGCAAGCGGTCCGCTATTTCGCTGACCATTTCATTGGGCAATATCCAGAAGGTTTTTGAGGTAAAGACCGTAGAGTGAGCTTTTGAATTTCGCCATGTGCCGCTGTAGT
>Ga0265320_10003253_pt1 | contig 10981 bp, 9 predicted proteins | sample 4827metaG_FD_202087 | JGI IMG/M metagenome (GOLD analysis project Ga0265320, IMG submission 202087) | Rhizosphere microbial communities from Carex aquatilis grown in University of Washington, Seatle, WA, United States - 4-8-27 metaG | ecosystem: Host-associated > Plants > Roots > Rhizosphere >...
CGCATCAATTTCGGCCCGGAAATGGCCGACCGCAAAGGCTTGATTGCGCCGGTGAAACTGGCCGGCGAAGTTTTAAAAGGCTGGGAAATTTTCAACCTGCCGCTGGATGACAAGATGCTAGCCGGTCTGAAATTCCACGCCGGAGCGCCGGGCACCGTCCCGGCAAGTTTCAAAGATCAACACGCCGGGACGGTGCCCGGCGCTCCCGCCTTCTGGCGCGGCACGTTCACGTTGGACAAAGCCGGTGATACGTTTTTGGATCTGCACAACTGGGGCAAGGGCGATTTGTGGGTGAACGGCCATTGCCTCGGCCGCTACTGGAACATTGGCCCGACGCAAACCGCTTATGCGCCCGGCTGCTGGTTGCGCGCCGGCGAAAATGAAATTGTCATCCTCGACACGATTGGTTCGGAAAATCACACCGTTGCCGGCCTCGAAAAACCGGTGCTCGACGAGTTGCGCCCCGAAAAAGATTTCGCCCAGACGCATCGGCCGGTGGTGAAGTTGAATCTGATCACGCCGGTCCACACCGGCACGTTTGCGCCCGGCGCGGACACGCAGGAAATCAAATTCGCCGTACCGGCTGCTGGAAAATATTTCTGTTTGGAATCGTTGAACGCGCAGGACGGCAAGCCCTACGCCGCCGTGGCCGAACTGGATTTGCTCGACGCCAGCGGCAATGCCATCAGCCACAACGGCTGGACGATTGCATACGTGGACAGCGAGGAGCATGTCGGCGAGGACGGCGCGGCGGAAAACGCGATTGACGGCCAGACGGCGAATTTCTGGCACACAGAATGGAAGAACGCCTCGCCGAACCATCCGCATCGGCTGATGTTGAACCTCGGCCAATCGCAGACGATTTCCGGGTTTCGGTATGTCCCGCGCCAAGGAACTGAATCTGGCCGCATCAAAGATTTTCGGATTTATGTGGGCAATGACCTGATTCAACCATGAAAACGCTGGCCAAAGATTCGTCCGGGCAAATGGCTCATTTTGCTCCGCGTATATGAAGACAAAATCTGTTATTTTTATCCCATCAAACAGTCCCGGCATGAAACGGACAGCCAAACGCGGCTTGGGTTCCATCTTCAGTTCACTGGGTGCTTTGGTGGCTTTGCTTGCGCTCGTCGTTGCCATTCCCGCTCGTGCCCAGGATCACACGATTCTTTTCAGTACCACCGATCCGGGCATTACCCGGTCCATCACCAATTGGGGTTTGGACACGTGCTGGGCCAGTTTTGACAACATGCAGCGCGGGCTGATTTTCATGGGCACCAACAACGTGACGATTGTCCGGGTCGGGTTTTTTGTGGATGCGCCGCTGACGAACAATGATGTAACGCCCACCGACAAGTCCAGCCTGCAAACCTGCATCAACCTCGCCGGCATGGCTACGGCGGCAACGCGGTGGGACATGAATTTGAACACCAGTGTGAATGCCTGGTATCAAAGCGGGGCAAATTTGGTGTATCCGGACCGGTGGGCGGCGGCGATCGAAGCCTGCCAGCGGTATTACAACCGAAACATCTGGATGGTTGAGGGTTTTAACGAACCCGACCTGCTCTCTAACAACGAAGGTTCCCCGCAGAATCTGTATGACATTTTCGGTTACCTTCAGGCTTCCACCAATTTCCCCAGCGCGCTCATGGCGGGGGCAAGCACGTTGAACAATGATGTTGCACTGGCTTGGTTCAAGCCCGTCGCCGCCCGGGCTTCGATCGGAACGACACATTGCCTCGCCGGCAGCGCAGCCAACTATGTCAGTTTTCTTCAGGCGGTGACGGCCAGCAACGCGGTGCCGTTCAACCCTGAGCTGCACAATGTCATGGAGGTGATCATGGGCGTGAACTACGGGTTGAAAGGAGGCATCTGGTGGGGAACTGCCGAACTGGCGCGCGGAAATTTTGTGAAAGCCTGCCAGGGACAACGCCTCGGTTACGCGGACGATCTGGCGAAGTGGACGGCGGCAGCGGTGTATCGCGGCACCAACGGCGCCGTGCAGGCCTTTGCCGGAGGCTCGGAACGCATGGCGACGACGACCAGCTACCGGTTTTTCTCCAAGGACCGCGATGTATTCTATGATGGCTACGGCCCGCAGCGTGATTACACCGTGACGGTTCCGGGGGGCACCGGTTATCTGGTGAACCAGCCCGGTGCGGAGCAGGTGGTGAACATCACCTGGGGAGCGGACGTGCAGCCGGCCATCGGCGGCAGATACCTTCTCGTCAATCACAAGAGTGGGCTGGTGGTGGAGGTGCCCGGATCAAGCGCCAGCAACGGAACCGTCCTCCACCAGAACACGATTACCAACGGGCTCAACCAAAAGTGGGATGTTTATCCACTGACCAACACCTTCGGCGGAGACATCAGCTACTTTTCAATCACGGCCGCGCATGACGGGGTGACCATGGACTTGAACAATTTTTCTTACGCCAATGGCGGTGTTATACAGCAATGGAACGGCGGAACGAATGTCGTTGAACAGTGGTATTTTCAATACGTCACCAATGGTTGGTTCAAGATTTGCAGCCGCTGGAGCAACAAGGTCATGGATGTCAGTGGCGCTTCCACCAGCACTGGTGCGCAGATTGCGCAGTGGGACGACACCGGTGCTTTGGATCAACAGTGGCGGCTGGTTCCCTCCACAGTCACGAACTACGATTTCGTCGCTCCGGCGGCGCCGACCGGTTTGGCGGCTGTTGCCAACGCGGTTTCCGTGCAGTTGAATTGGAATACGAATAGTGAATCCGATTTTGCGGGTTACACCATGTTGCGCGGCGCCACCAATGGCGGGCCCTATTACATTGTGGCCCGCGGCCTAACCAACAACGCGTTTACGGACAAGTCAGCGAACCTGTCGCAGGCGTATTACTATGTCGTGCAGGCGGTGGATCGTTCATTGAACACCTCGGCCAGCTCCGCGCAGGCCAGCGCCACGCCGACCCTGGCTTCGACGCTGGTGGCCAGATACGCCTTTGACGGCAATGCCAGCGACAGTTCCACCAACGCCAATAATGCCACACTCGTGGGTTCACCGGGCTATGTCCCCGGCGAGTTGGGGCAAGCCCTGCAACTGAATGGCACGAGTCAGTATGCGATGGCGCCGGCGGGCATCATGGCCAGCGTCACGAACTTCACGATTGCCGCGTGGGTATATTGGAATGGCGGCGGCGCCTGGCAGCGCATCTTTGACTTCGGCAACGACACGACCAATTATATGTTCCTGACGCCAAGCTCTGGCAACGGCACGTTGCGCTTTGCCATTACAACTAATGGAGGTGGGGCTGAGCAAATCCTGGAAACCTCGCCGCTGCCCGTGGGCCAATGGCGGCACGTCGCCGTCACGCGCAATGGCAACATCGCGCGACTTTACACTAACGGCGTTGTCGCTGCATCCCGCACCAACCTCGTCACGATTGCGCCCGCCAGTTTTAATCCCGCGCTGAATTTTCTCGGCGCGAGCCAGTATCCCGATCCGCTTTTCAACGGCCGATTGGACGAACTGTTCGTTTACAACTACGCCTTGAGTGACACCGAAATTGCGCGGTTGATGAATAATCAGCCGCCCCCGCCCGGCGTGCCGACAACCCTGTCCGCCATTCTTACCGGGAACCTATTGAGTCTATCCTGGCCTTTGAACTATCTCGGCTGCCGGCTGCAGGTTCAAACCAACACGCTGACTACGGGGTTGGGCACGGATTGGTTTGACGTGGCGGGTTCGGCAGGCACGAACAGTTTGTTGCTTCCAGTGGATGTGAACAACGGCAACGTGTTTTATCGGCTGATTTATCCCTGAGAGCTTGTCTGCAAATGTGGCGGCGACGCCCCGTCGCTACCGGGTGAACGCGACGCCCATGTCGCGTTTTTACACGCACCGAATGGTTCACTGACAGGAGGCCAGCGATGAAGGCGTCACTTCTACCCTTGTGCCCTAATGAATCGTTCCGGCTAAGTGGATCTTCATCCGTTTGTAATCCTCAGGTGTATCCAAGTCAAGGGATAGTCCCGGATCCTCCATCGAACACTTGACCAATTGACACGTAGTTTGTTCCAGGAAACCTTTCAAGGTTTTGGCCTGCGTCTGCTTCAATTCCTCAAAAGCCGGCCGTGGCAACAGAACCGGGTGGCACGCGTGGCCATCGAATTCCGGCTGGCAAATCGCCGCGGGGTGGCCGGCCTGAAATCGTATCACGGTGCGCAGGGTTTCGAACCGCAGGTGCGGCTGATCGCCCAGCACCATCGCCCGGACGGCGATCTCCCGTTTCCAGCCGGTCCAGTTGGCGGCACAGAGAATCGAGCTGAACATCCCGAGCGCCGGATGGGGATTCTCGATGCGATCCGATCGCGAAAAACCCAATTGATCCAGTTCAGCCCCCAACTTCTTGTCGCCAGGCCGGCAAACAATGGTGATTTGCCTCGCGTCCAGCGCCCGCCATTGCCCGATCAGGTGGCCGATGACGGAAGTGTTGCCCCACGGCAGCAATAATTTTGGCCGCCCCATGCGGGACGAAGCGCCTGCGCCGAGGATGATGACGCCGAGAGGCGGTTGTTTTTTCATCGGGTCCTGTCACTTGTCACGATTAATGCCGTCCGCCCGTTTTTGAATGTACTGGGCCATGATGCTGACACCGATTTCCTGCGTGCTTTGGGCACGGATGTCAACCCCCACCGGGCAGGCAACCTTGTCCATTTCCTCCGCGCGGGCAATGTTCTGCCGGACAAATTGTTCACGGATGATCCGCGCCTTGCGGCGGCTGCCAATCATACCCAGAAAAACGAACGGACGGTGGATCCATTCAGTGAGCACGAGCGCGTCATGCTGATGGCCGCGGGTGACGATGAGGCCGTAGGCCGGTTGCCGGGGCAGGGGATCTTGCAAAAGTTCGTGCCACCCCCCCACGCGTAACCGGGTGTCGGGAGGAAAATATTGGTGGTTCGCCAGTTCCGGCCGGTCGTCAAAAACCGTCACGTCAAAATCCAGTTTCAGGGCAATGGGAGCGACAGCCTGCGCGACGTGGCCGGACCCGGCAATCCACAAGGCGTGCGGGGGCGAAACCGTTTCCTGGTAAAGCCATTCGCTGGCAGGGAGCGTCACTCCGTGCGCGCCGTCTTCCGTTTGCGCATCTGCGGCGGGTGGAGGGTTGTCCGCGTTGCCTTCCACCGCCGCGATGGAAAAATCCTTTTTGACGCCCCAGCTAAATGGTTCGGTGACGGTAACGAGTTTGTGCCAGAGTTCCGCCGACTGGCGGGCCTGGGGCAGGATCAATCCGGACACGCTGCCGCCGCAAATCAACCCGTCGTCCCACCCGAAATCGTGGTCGAGCAACATCTCGAACGTGGCGGGAGTTCCGGTCTGCAAAGCGCGTTTGGCGCGGGCATGGACCTCTGCTTCCAGACAGCCGCCGCCCAGCGTGCCAACCATGCGTCCGTCCGGAAAGAACAGCGCCTTGGCGCCGATGCGCTGGGGGCTGGAGCCTTTGACGCCGGAAATCAGCGCCAGCGTGAACGGCTGGTCTCCGGCCAGCGCGGTGACAAGGTGTTCGTAGAATCGGGCCATGGAATTTGTTACGAGCCAGCCAATTAACGATGCGCCGCTGGAAACGGTCAACAAGAATCTAACATGACATTTGGGCAGGGTGCTGCCCTGGGTTTTTGTCACGCGCCGCCGGTGAAGGAAACCTGATTTGACATCTGGTAGCATTTTGCTACCTTTTGAGCATGAGTCAACCAGTAAAAGTTTCCGATGCGTTGATGTTGGACGCCCGGGTCGCCGGCAAGATTGTGGAAAGATCCATGGCCGGGCAGATCGAGTTTTGGGCAAAAATCGGGCGTGCGCTCGAACCCTTGTTGCGCGGGGATCAGGTGCTGGCGCTTTGCCGGGCGGGCAGCATCAAACCACTCTCCGAGCGCCTTGAGTCCGTGGATTCTCCGGCGGGCCGGCGGCGGGTGTTTGAACATCTGAAGACCCGGCCCTACCCACATTATGAAGCTGCATCCGAATCGCCGGGCTTGCTGGTGCGAATTGAGGCTGACGGAAAGCGCACCGTCGGCCGGTTTGTCAACCGGCAGTTCCAACCGGTCAAGATTACTTCGAAGAAAAGTGTGAAACCGGCCATGGCACGCGACTGAAGGTGAAGAAGCCATCGCTGAAAGCATCCCCTTCGTGGAATATTCCCGATTTGGACAAACGCCCGGTTGTCGTCGCCTTGTCCGGCCCGAATGGCGCAGGGAAGACCACTTTTTATGAAGCGCACCTGCAAGGCTGCGGCTTGCGCTTTCTCAATGCTGATATTTTGGCGGGAGAACTGGGGATTGACGCTTATCAGGGAGCTGAAATTGCCGCCAAATTGAGGCAGGAATTTGTGAACCAAGGGGAGAGTTTTGTTTTCGAGACGGTGTTTTCCGATCCAGTGGGCGACAAATTGGGTTTTTTGAATCAAGCGGCGCAACAAGGTTACATCGTGGTGGTTTGCTTCATTGGCATAGCCGGTTCCGTCCGTTCCGAAGAACGCGTCGCCATGCGCGTCAGCCAGGGAGGCCACGATGTGCCGACGGACAAACTGACCGCCCGGTTTCCGCGGACCATGGGGAATCTCAAGCAGGCGATTCGGGAGCTTCCCTGGGTTTTCGTTTTTGACAACGACGATTTGGGATCCCCCTTCCGGCTGCTGGCGGTTTTCCAAAATGGCCGACAGAAGTTCCTGGCCAAATCAATTCCCGGGTGGTTTGAACCGGTGCTTTGAATAAATTCAGCGCGGCAGCCTGGGCTGGGCGCATGCTCGGCCGCGCCCGTGAACCCGGCACGTTCATCCGGCCAGCTGTGGCTGTGCTTCGGGAACTTCGTTCCTGGCCCGATGGTGGGAGGTCATTATTCTCGACGATCCTCTTCCACCCTCGAAATTCGGGGCTAAACTCTTGGCGCGGAAATCCCAGGTCGCCGCGCTGCGCCCCGCGCCCCGCACTCACACAAACTTGCCTGGATTCAAAATTCCTTTCGGGTCGAGGGCGCTCTTCACGACGCGATGCAAATCACGGGCCTCGACTGAAACCGCCTGGGGCCACCAGCGCTTTTTTGCCAGGCCAATGCCGTGCTCGCCGCTGATGGCGCCGCCAACACCAATCACCCATCGGAACAGCTCGTCCAGCGCGTCTTCGGCCCGGTGTTTGGCCCCGGGTTGAGTGTAATCCACCATCACGTTGGTGTGAATGTTGCCGTCGCCGGCATGGCCAAAACAGGCAACGGTCAGGCCATGTTTTTTTTGCAGTCGGGCGGCGAACTGAAACAGGTCTTCCAGGCGGCTGCGCGGCACAACCACGTCCTCGTTGAGTTTGGTGAGGCCGGTGTCACGGAGGGCGTAGGAGAATTCCCGGCGGATTTTCCAGATTTTCTCGCATTGGGCGGTGCCGAGGCCGTGTTCGATTGACAACGGTTTCTGGCGGCGGATGATTTTCTCCAGGTCCTGAATTTCTTGGCGGACGGATTTTTCCTGGCCATCAAGTTCAACAATGAGATGGGCGTGACAACCGCGCAGGCGTTTGCTTCCCGTGCGTTGGTAAGCGGCGGCGAGGGTGAATTCGTCGGCCAGCTCCAGTGCGCAGGGCAGGAAACCGGCGCGAAAAATCGCATGCAACGTATGCACGGCGGCGGGCATGGCAGCAAAGCCAACGGCCAGGTTGGCGCGGAACGGCGGCAAGGGAATCAATTTTAACGTGGCTTCGGTCACCACACCGAGCAGACCTTCGGAACCGACAAACAATCGGTGGAGATCGAAGCCGGTCTTGTTTTTGTGCGTCCGGCTGCCGAGGCGGACGATGGTTCCGTTGGCGAGGACGACTTCGAGGCCGAGAACATAATCACGGGTGACCCCATATTTCAGGCAGCGCGGGCCGCCGGCATTGGTGGCGATGTTGCCGCCGATGAAATTGTCCGCGCGGCTGGCGGGGTCCGGAGGATAGAACAGTCCACGTCGTTCGACGAGATCCTGGAGGTGCTTGGTGTTTACGCCCGGCTGAACAACGGCGACAAAATCGGCGGCAGCGATTTCCCGGATGCGATTCAGGCGTTCGAGCGACAGGACGATGCCACCGTGCACGGGCACGCAACCGCCGACGTAGCCATGGCCGGCGCCGCGCGGCGTCACCGGAATATTATGCGCGTGGGCAAACCGCAGGATGGTCGAGACGGACCGGGTGGACCGGGGCAGGGCGACGGCATCAGGCTGATGCGAGGCGAACCACTTGTCACCGGCGTATTGGGCGAGTGTGGCCGGGGCCAGGACAATTTCGCCGGGCAGGTTTTTTTTGAGTCGGCGAAGAAGTTTTAATTTTGCAGGAATCATGGTGATGCCCGGTCAAAAAAGAACATCGCCAGGCATCCCTCGCCCGTCCTTGGGAGCGCTGGCGTCTCGCTGGACAGTCGGGAACCAAAAACCAAAACTCGCCGGCGGGGCGCCGGCGCTCCCAGGAAGTTTACGGCAAGCGTGACTGATGCTTATCAATAAAGGAACAATCATTCAGAGGGAACGTCAGGCGCGTTGAGAAATTCCTTCGCGTTCTCGGCCTCGGAATCCGGAACCTGGAGCAGGATGCTGTCCGTGGTGATGGCGGTACCCATCCAGAGGGCGGTGGCTTCGTTGGCGATGACGGGATGAAAGCCGGCGGCTTCGAGCCGGGCGCGTTTCATTTGCGCTTCCATATCGCTCAATTCCTTGGAGATGGTGACCAGCGGCATGATAAGAGTGGGGAGGCGAAACGGTTTTCAGACGGTCGGCGTTCGAGTTTCGGCAAACACGATGATTCCCGCCCCGGTTTGCAGCAGGGTCTGGACCTGGACTTCGATCTGCTGGCCGATATGCGGCTGGCCGTTGTTGACGACCACCATGGTGCCGTCCGGCAGATAGCCGATGCCTTGTCCCTTGTCCTTGCCTTCGCGGACGACTTTCAATTGCAGGATTTCACCCGGGAGCAGGGTCACTTTGAGACACTTGGAGACCTCGTGCAGGTTTACGCAATTGATTTTTTGCAGTTCGGCGATCTTCGACAGGTTGTAGTCGTTGGTAAACAGCCGGGCGTTGAGGTTGCGGGCCAGGCGGATCAGTTTGGTGTCCACTTCCTTTTCCTCGGGAAAATCGCCGTCATGAATGCGGACTTCCGTCTGGGTGTTGCGCTGCAGACGATTGAGCATCTCCAATCCGCGGCGGCCGCGGGCACGTTTGATGGGATCGGTGGAGTCGGCGATCTGCTGGATTTCCTTCAACACGAACCGCGGCACGACGATCAGGCCCTCCAAAAAGCGGGTTTCGATCAAATCAGCGATGCGTCCGTCAATCACGACGCTGGTGTCGAGCAACAGCAGGTTGTCCGGTTTGTTTTGCGGCGCAAAACGGACATAGGGGATGATCAGTGAAAAGTCCTCCTTGTTGCTGCGCATGGCAAGGATGATGCCGATGTAACCGAAGCCGAGGAACAAGCCCAGCCGGATGAGCCAGCGGACATTTGGATCGGCATTGATAAACAGGCCGGAGCTGTCCACCAGCAGCGCCACAACCGTGCCGAGCAACAAGCCAAAAGTCGTGGCCGAAAACGCGCGGAGCGAAAACCCTTTGAGCATTTCATCCACGGCTATCATCAGCCCGCCAAAGCCAAACCCAAGGAACATGCCATATACGCCGCTGTGACTCAGCCCGGTCCATTCCGCACGGACCTGGCTGATGGCGAAGCCGGCCATGGTGCAGAGGCTCAAGAACAGAATGCGGATGGCCCAGAGCGAGGTCATATCAAGGGTGAGGTGTGACGGGTGATGAGTGACAAGTTCGCCGGTTTGGCTTTGATGGCTGGTTTGGTTTTCATGTCACTTGTCACCCGTCACCTTTTGGGGCTCCGGCGCCGGTTCCTTGTGCCAGAGAAAATGCCACAGTCCGAGCCGGTTCAAATTGCTCGAGGCGACAGCCAGGTTGTTCGCGATGGTTTGCACATTGGTGCTGAGTTGTTCGTTCTGAAGCACCGTGCCGGCAAGCCCTCTGCCGGATTGGATGTCATTCACAAGACTTTTCAATACTTCGGTCGAAGATTCAATGTTTTTTACCGCCATGGTGACGTCCGTGCCGTTGGTGGCCAGCACGGCTTGGGCGGAACCGGCCAGCCCGACCAGTTGCTGCGAGAAGAGCACCAGGTTGCTCACCGCGAGATTGATCTGTTCGCCGTTCGTTGCCACCAACGTGTTGATGCCGCCGATCGTTCCCATGGCCTGCTCGGAAAACGAGCGCATGTTGTTCAGGGTCGCGGAGAAATTCGTCAATGTCTGCTCGTTCAACACCACGCGCCGCAGGTCCGCGACCGAGTCATCCAGTTTCTTGGCGGTTTCGCCAATCCGTTTGATGAACCCGGACGTCGAGCGCGCCACCTCCTGCAAATTGAACGGCTCCTGGCAAGGAACCTCGTCGCCGTTCACCAGCACCGGTATTGCATTGGCGGTGGGAATGACGGACACGTACGGGTCGCCGAGGAAGCCGGATTGTTCGATGACGAACCGGGCGTCGTGATAGATTTTGTTCTGGTTGTAGATTTTCAGGAGGATGGTCACGCTTTTGCCATCGTCCGCGAGTTGGATGGTGGAGACGGTGCCGACCTGGACGCCGGCGAGGAGGACACCGGCGCGCTGTTTCAAGCCGCCGACGTTGCTGGCGTGCAGGCGCAGTTCGTACGTGTTGGCGAACAGGCTGGCGCCCTTGCTGAACATGATCAGCGCCACCGCCAACACCACCAGCCCAGCCAGCACAAACAGGCCGACTTTTATTTCCAATCGCGATTTATCCATGATTCAAATCAAACATTCCTTCGCATCGGCGACGCCGTCAATGAACTGCCGCACCACCGGGTCTGACGAGGCAAAAAATTCTTCCGCCGTGCCGCTGGCGTAAATCTTTTTGTCGTGCAGCATCAACACCCGCTGTCCAACCCGCCGCGCCGTTCGCATGTC
>Ga0265320_10003256_pt1 | contig 10976 bp, 6 predicted proteins | sample 4827metaG_FD_202087 | JGI IMG/M metagenome (GOLD analysis project Ga0265320, IMG submission 202087) | Rhizosphere microbial communities from Carex aquatilis grown in University of Washington, Seatle, WA, United States - 4-8-27 metaG | ecosystem: Host-associated > Plants > Roots > Rhizosphere >...
GGCCGGTGTCCACGATGCGGACGTTGAAGTCGGCGAGGCGGACGTCGCGGACGGAGGGGAAGCGGGGTTCGAGGGCTTTGCGCAGGGCGCGGTCAAGGGCGCCGACGGGGCCGGCGTCTTCGGCAACTTCATGGCGGACTTCGTCGCCGATTTTCACTTTTACGGTGGCTTCGGCCAGTAGCGAGCCGGCGCCTTCGCGTTCGACGGTGGCGCGATAGCCCAAAACTTCGAACGGCGCCTGCCAGTTTTCGAGGAAGCGTTTGAGGAGCAGGAGGAATGAGGCATCCGCCGCTTCGTATTGGTAGCCGCGGAATTCGCGGGCCTTAACTTCGGCGAGGAAATCCTTGAGGCGCGGCGATTTGGGGTCAAGTTCGAGGCCGAGTTCGTGGGCCTTCATCATCACCGAGGCGCGGCCGGACATGTCGGACACGAGCACGCGCGTCAGATTCCCGACCAGCGCGGGGTCAATGTGTTCGTAGGAGCGCGCGACTTTGCTGGCGGCGTCGGCGTGAACTCCGCCCTTGTGGGCGAAGGTGGAGGCGCCAACGTAGGGGGCTTTGGCGTCGGGGCGGAAATTGGCGAGTTCATCCACGAAGTGCGACAAATCGCGCAGCTCCGTTAAATGCGCGGCGCAATTCAGCGGGCGCTTCATCTTGAGGATGAGATTCGGGAGGATGGTGGTGAGGTTGGCATTGCCATTGCGTTCGCCGTGGCCGTTCATGGTGCCCTGCACGAGCGAGCCGCCGGCTTCGACGCCCGCGAGGGTCACGGCGACGCCGAGGCCGGCGTCGTTGTGGCAGTGCAGGCCGATGCGCGCACTGGGAAAGCGGCGCACGACGTCGGCGGTGATGGCGTGCACCTCGGGCACGAGCGTGCCACCGTTGGTGTCGCACAACGTCAGACAATTCGCGCCGGCGGTGTGGGCGGCGTCGAGGGTTTTGAGCGCGTATTCGGGATTGTTCTTATAACCGTCGTAGAAATGTTCGGCGTCGTAAATGACCTCGCGGCCGTTTTGCGCAAGGTGGCGCACGGTGTCGGCGATCATGGCGACGTTTTCCTCCGGCGTGGTGCGGAGGACCTCGGTGACGTGCAGCAGCCAGGATTTGCCAAAAATGGTGACAACGGGCGTTTGCGATTCGAGCAGCAGGCGCACCTGGCCGTCCTCCGCCACAGGGGTGTTGGCGCGGCGCGTTGAGCCGAACGAGGCGAGTTTGGCGTGGGTGAGTTTCAGGCCGCGGGCCTGCTCGAAGAATTCCTGGTCGCGCGGGTTGGAGCCGGGCCAGCCGCCCTCGATGTAATCAATGCCAAACCGGTCGAGTTTCTCGACGAGGCGCAATTTGGCGGCGACACTGAAGGAGATGCCTTCGCCCTGCGTGCCGTCGCGCAGGGTGGTGTCGTAGGTGAGGACAAGGCGGGAGGAATCGGGGAGGGGAAACATGAGGGAATTAAGAATTAAGAATTATGAATTATGAAGTCAATCCGGGGGAAACGCGGGCACGGCAAAGCCGTTAAAAACACCCGCAAAGGGAAACCAACTAAACCGGGGAGGCTGATCGCTTTTCTGCTCCCGTAACGGGACGCAGGCGTGGCCGCCCCTATCGAATTCGGAGGGCGCTGATGAAATCGATAATCAGGCGCGAGGGATTCATTTACGTGGCTAGAAAACAACAAATCGGGGGTAAAGTCAAACCGTTTAATACCGGGATTACCGTCCGACGAGCACGGTGGCCACGCTGAAATCCGCGACTTTGTCGTTCTTCAGAAAGAGAAAGGCCTGCCAGCGGCGTTGTGGGACCTCGAGGGAGCGCGTGGCGGGCCACACCAGTTCGCAATAGAGGTCGTCGGTCACAATTTCGGCGCTCAGCCGGGTGTTGCGCTCCAAAGTGCACGTAAAACCGTGCTGCTGCATAATCCTTTTCGCGTCCGTGGCGGCGGTGCCGAGCGGGACCCATTTTTTGATTTGCACCGTCGCGCCGGCGTAATTTTCCGGCAGCGGCGGTTCATTCGTGGTCGCGCAGCCGGCGGCCATTAGCCATGCGGCGGCAAGCGCCATTCCCACCCATGTTGTGAAAAGAGATTTCACACTCCGTGTTCCTCTAGGAAGGCGCGAATACTGTCGGTGTCCGCGGGCAATTCGTAACGGATGACGGTGCGGTCCTTGAGCAGCTCCAGGGCCGGTGCGGTCGGCTCGAAGCCAAGGGTGTCGCGAATGGTGTCGGGAAATTTTGCCGGGTGGGCGGTGCCAAGAACAACGGTCGGGCGGTCGGGGTCGATATCGGCAAAGCCGCACGCCGTATGGGGGTCGGCGACGTAGCGGAAGCAGGCGTACACATCGTCAATGATTTCGCGCAGTTCGTCGTCGTTGGTGCGGCTGGCGCGGAAAGCGCCGGTATCAAAATGTTTGGAGGTCCATTTGGAATGGAGGCGCAGCTCTTCCATCACGGCGCGAACTTTCGCCGGGTCCTTGTTTTCGAGGTAATAGAGGAATCGCTCGAAGTTCGAGGCCACCTGCACGTCCATGGAGGGCGCGAGGCTGGGCTGCACCGCCCCGGTTTCGTATTTTCCGGTGGTGAAGAAGCGGTAGAGGATGTCGTTCTGATTGGTGGCCACGCACAGACGGGAAATGGGCAGTCCCATTTGCTTGGCGAGCCACCCGGCAAAGACATTGCCGAAATTCCCCGTGGGCACGACAAATTCGACTTTGCCCGAATCGCGCACGGCCTGGGGCAGGCGGCGCCAGGCGTGAATATAATACACGCTCTGGGCGAGAATGCGCGCGAGGTTGATGGAATTTACCGCCGACAACCGCATTTTGGTGTGAAAGGCCTGATCGTTGAACAGCTCCTTGAGGATGCGCTGGGCGTCGTCAAAATTTCCGGCGATGGCAATGGGAAAGACGTTGTGCGCGCCGGTGCAGGCCATTTGGCGCTCCTGCAACGGCGAGATGCGTCCACGCGGATAGAGGATGAAGATGCGCACATTCTCGGTGCCGAGGAGCCCGTGAATCGCGGCCGACCCCGTGTCGCCTGAGGTGGCGCCCAGGACGTTGATGGAGACGCCGGTATGCAAAATTTGATTGGCATAGAGGCCGCCCAGGAGTTGCAGGCCAAAATCCTTGAACGCGAGCGTGGGCCCGTGGAAAAGTTCCAAAACCCACAGGCCGTCGCGCAATTCCACCAGCGGCGCCACGTCGGGATGGGCGAAGCGGATATACGACCGGTCCACCAAATTCCGCAATTCCGCCGAGGAAATATCGGTGGCGAACAACTGTAGGAACTCATAGGCCAAATCGGCATAAGCCAGGGTGGACCAGCGCGGCAGGAGTGGGCGAATGTCCGGCAGTTTTTCCGGCAAATAAAGGCCGCCGTCCGGCGCGAGGCCGTGGGCGACGGCGGTGTTAAAGCCGACGGGCGCACATTGGCCACGGGTGGAGATGAAGCGCATGAAAGGGGGAGGGGACTGAGGCGACTAAGGCGACTGATGCGAATGAGGCGTTAGTTTACAAAGGGAATTCGGCGATGAGGATATTTAGCAGGCCTCAAAGAGAGGACGATCTTGGTGCAGATTCGGATAGTTATAGTCGCCTCAATCGCTTCAGTCGCTTCTGTCGCCATGGCGTTTAACCTTTGCCAAGCTCAAAGGCGGCATGGACGGCCTTGGCGGCGGTTTCGGCCTGGGCGGGGTCAATGGCCACGGAAATTTTGATCTCCGAGGTGGTAATCATCAGGATGTTGACGTTGGCCTTGGCGAGGGCGCCGAAGAATTTGGCGGCGACGCCAGAATGGGTGCGCATGCCGATGCCGACGGCGGAGACTTTGGCGATGTCAGCGGTGGGCAGCAGCGTACCGCCGCCGAGCTTTTGGATGACTTCGCGGGCGACTTTTTCCGAACGCGGCACATCCTCTTTGGCGACGGTAAAAGTCAGGTTGGCGAGGCCGCCACGGCCGATGTTTTGAATGATCATGTCCACCACGACGCCACCCACGCCGAGCGCTTCAAAGAGCGTGGCGGCGACGCCGGGGCGGTCAGGCAGCTCGCTGAGCGTGAATTTCACCTGGTTCTTATCCACGGCGACGCCGCGGACCAGAATTTGTTCCATATTGGGGGCTTCGGATTTCACGATAGTTCCTGGTTCGTCGTTAAAACTGGAGCGGACTTCAAAGACCACGTTGTATTTCTGGGCAAATTCGACGCTGCGGGCCTGCATGACCTTGGAGCCGCTGGAGGCCAGCTCGAGCATCTCGTCGTAGGAAACAACGTCGAGCTTGCGGGCATCGGGCACGAGGCGGGGGTCGGCAGTGTAGACGCCGTCCACGTCGGTGTAAATCTGGCAAACGTCGGCCCTGAGGGCCCAAGCGAGGGCGATCGCGGAAAGGTCGGAGCCGCCGCGCCCGAGGGTGGTCACCTGGCCATCGGTACTGAGCCCCTGAAAGCCGGCGACGATGACAACCTTGCCGGCGTCGAGCTGGGCCTTGATGTCGCCACCGGTGACGTCGAGGATGCGGGCGCGGGTGTGGGCTTCGTCGGTGATGATGCCCGCTTGCGGGCCGGTGCGGGAGGTTGCGGGGACTCCGATGGCGTGCAACGCAATGGCGGTTAACGCGATAGTCTCCTGTTCGCCAATGGCGAGGAGGGCGTCCATCTCGCGGTCGTCCGGGTTGGGATTGAGGGACTTGGCGCGGTCAATCAACTCGTTGGTGACGCCACTACGCGCGGAGACGACAACGACCACCTGGTCGCCGCGGTCGCGGTGGGCCTTGATGCGCTTGGCGACATGGCGGATGCGGTCGGGGTTGCCGACTGAAGTACCGCCGTATTTCTGGACAATGAGGGCCATCGCAGGGAAAGCAGGGAGGAGAGGGTGAACGGGCCTTAATGCCGGAAGGGAGGCCGGGTGTCAAACCTCGGAGCAGAGACTGGGGTATGTTATAAGGAATCTCGCGCAAAGGCGCAAAGACGCAAAGAAATGTGCTCCAACATCAAAAAAGGGTCTTTGGGGCGAAGAATGCCTGCTTGTCGGTAGGTGGTATTTGGGGCATGATGGGATTCAATTCTCTAGGCGGGTCCGGAGGCCCCGCCCTACCATCGAATCCATCGAATTCATTTAAATCTATGACCATCCTCACCCCTGAAGAACTGCGCGTGCTGGGCGCGTTGGTGGAGAAACAAATTTCCACGCCGGAGTACTACCCACTTTCGCTGAATGCGTTGGTTAACGCCTGCAACCAGAAGAACCACCGCGACCCGGTGGTCAGTTACGGCGAAACGACGGTGCTGCGGGCGCTCGACCGGCTGCGGGAAATGCAACTGGCAATTGCTTTCTCCGGCGCGGATGCGCGCGTGCCGAAATATAGCCATACTTTGACGAAGCTTTTCGAGGATTTCACGGCGCCCGATATTGCCGTGATGGTGGTGCTGATGCTGCGCGGGCCGCAAACGCCGGGGGAACTGCGCTCGCGCACGGCCCATTTGCATAATTTTGAAAGTTTGGCGGCGGTGGATGAAACGCTGCAACGCCTGGCCGCGCGCGCCGAGCCGCTGGTGCGGAAGCTGCCGCGCGCGCCGGGGACGAAGGAGGCGCGGTTTACCCATTTACTGGGCGGGGAGGTGGCGGTTGAAACCGGCGAGGCCACCGGACCCATGGCGCCAGTCTCAATCCCGGAACCGGCCGGTCCGGATCGCCTCGCAAAACTGGAAGACGAAGTGGAACGATTGCGCCAGCAGTTGGGCGATTTGCAGACGCAGTTTGGCGAATTTAAGAAGCAGTTGGAATGAAGCCCGGCGGTGCAGCAAGACTGCGCCTTTGCTTTTTGAATTTCCGGCTGGAAATCTGCACGAGATTTTTGGCGGGGTCGCGGGTGTTCGCAAAGGCATAGCCTTCACCGCGATGAATCGGGCCGAAAGTCAGACCTTGCTTGCGGCATCTGCCTCTAAAGGCGACCACGTCCGGGACATCAAAAACAATTTTGATGCACGATTGCCCAGTCCGCTGCCCCTTGCTGGCTTGGATCAGCATGAGGGAACAACCGCCGTGGGGAGAGGTCAGCGCAATAAAGTCCCGTTGCGGGGAAACGCAGGGAACCAAGGCGAAATGGCGGTAATAGAACTCCGCGATTTTGCGCGGATCGCGAACATAGAGGATGATTCGCGAAATGGACAGGGCCTTCGTGACGGCGGAGTTTGGAAGCTAAACCGCCGCGCGCCGGCTTTAACCGGCGGTGGGCGTCGAAGGCTCTGCCTCCACTATCGGGGTCGAGGCGGCGGTGGTGGCGGTTTGCGTGGTCGGGGCGACAGCGACCGGCTCGTGCGCGACCGCTTCACCGGTTTGGTCCAGGCGCATCGAAATCAGGCGCGTCACGCCGCGTTCCTGCATGGTGACGCCGTAAATCGTTTGGGCGCAGGCGATGGTGCGTTTGTTGTGGGTGACGACGAGGAATTGCGAATAGCGCGTGAAGTCGCGCAGCATGGCCGTGAAACGGCCGATGTTGGCGTCGTCCAGCGGAGCGTCCAATTCGTCGAGCACGCAGAACGGGCTGGGCTTGACCATGTAAATGGCGAAGAGCAGGCCGAGGGCCGTCATGGTCTTTTGGCCACCGGAAAGCAGCGAGATGCTGCGGAGCTTGGTACCGGGCGGGCGGGCGACGATTTCGACGCCGCTGTCGAGCACGTCCTCGGATTCGACCAATTCCAAATTGGCTTCGCCGCCGCCAAACAGTTTTTCAAAGGTGAAGCGGAAGTTCTTGCGAATTTGCTCGAAGGTGTCCTTGAAGAGCTGGAGCGAAGTCTGGTTGATTTCGTCTATGGCCTTGACGAGGTCTTCCTTGGACTTCCACAAATCGTCACTCTGGGTCTTGAGGAAATCGTGGCGTTCGCGCAGGGCGGCATATTCCTCGATGGCCACGAGATTCACCGCGCCGATGCTGACGATGCGCTCGCGCAAGTCCTTGATTTCGCGCATGAGGGGTTCCCAGTCGGTGTTGTCCATGGCGGCCAGGTCGTCCTCTTTCGGCTCGCCGCGCGGGCGCTTGGGTTTGGGCGCGAGGTCGGCTTCCTCGTCCAAATCGTCCAATTTGATGCGGGCGGAAAATTGTTCGTCGGCGGCCCAAAGTTCGAGCTTCCAGTCAATGGTGCGGATGTCGAGTTGGTGCTCAGTGCGGACTTTTTCGTCGAGGAAGGCGGCTTGTGAACGTTCCTCGGTCAATTTGACTTCGTGGGCGTGGACGGCGGCTTCGCTTTCGCGGCGGCGGTCGCGCTCACCGGCCAGGCCGGTTTCGAGTTCGTTGATTTCGCGTTCGCGATTTTGCACGGTTACGCGGTCGGCGTCGAGGGATGCGGTGGCCGTGGCGAGGGTTTGCGAGATTTGCGCGACGCGGGCCTTTTCGGTGGCGGCGGTTTTCTCGAGTTCGGCGATTTGTTCGCGCAGGGCGTCAATTTCCTGGGCGCGGCGGACGATGCGGGTGTCGAGGTCGCCGCGCTGGGTTTGCAATTCAGCGACGTTGCGGTCGAGAATTTGCAGACGCTGGCGCTTGTCGGCGAGTTCGAGGCGGGCTTCGGCGACCAGACCTTGTTGGCGGTCGCGGGCGGAGCGGAGTTCGGTGAGTTTTTCCTCGCCGGCGGTGATGCCTTCGCGCTCGCCGGTGATTTGCCCTTCGGCCCCCGCCAGGTCGGCTTGGGCGCGGGCGTGGCGTTGTTCGGCTTCGGTGCGGCTTTGTTCCAGTTCTTCCAGTTGGCGCTGCTGGCGGGCATGGTTGTCCCGATGTTGTTGCAGCGACTGGGTAAGGGTGCGGGCCTGGGCGTCCACCGTGGCGACTTCCTGGCCGAGTTCATTTACCCGCGCGCGTTTTTCGTTGATGAGGGCTTCGGCGGCATCAAGTTCAGTTTGCAACCGCATGGACGTTTCCGTGTGTTGCGTCAATTGGGCGTTCTGCGCGTTCAATTCCTTGCGCAGCCGGCGGATGTCCGCCTCGCGTTTGAGAAATGATCCCTCTTTCTTGCCGCCGTCGGCAATGCCACCGAAAACCAGCCCGCGGCGGTCCACCAATTCGCCGCGCGGGGTGGCGGCCATGCCAAATTCGAAGTGGGAATTGGCCGCCCAGAAGGCGAGGAAGCTTTCGAGGGAGTCTGTGAGGTAGCAATCGCCCAAGAGGCTGTCGAGGCGCGGCTGGAGCGCGGCATTGCCGTCGCGGAGGGTGATGGCGCTCAGCGCGGGGCGAATGTCGTCGGGAAGGGTCGGCTGGGCCGTTACAGCGGTCCTGACCGGGGCGGGGATTTGCAGGCAGGCGCGGCCGAGCTGGCCGGTGGTAAGGCGACCCGCGACTGGGGCGGCGGTGGCAAAATCGGCGAGGGCGAGGGCGTCAGCGGCGGGCCCAAGCATTGCTTCAATGGCCAGCGAGGCGCTATCGTCAATCTCCACGAGTTTCGTCAAGATCTGGAAAGTGCCCTTGGGGAGAATGTCCTCAAGTTTGCCCTGGAGGATGGCTTTGGCGCCCTCGGAAAATCCTTCGAAGCGCGATTGCAAGCCTTCGAGCGCCGAGAGTTGCGCCGCGCCGCGGGCGAGGCTGCGGTCGAGGTCTTGAATTCGGGTTTGATTCTCGCGGAATTGCTGGCGGGAGGCGTTGGCGGCTGCCTGGGCTTCAGCCACGGTTTGTTGGGCGGTGGCATGGTCGCCCGCGCGCGCGGCGCGCACGGCGGCCAGTTGCGCCTGTTGTTGCTCGAGCCCGGCCAATTGTTGTTTGAGCTGGAAAACAGCGTCCGCTAGCGCCGCGTGTTTGATTTGATAAGTCTTTAGATCCACCTCGAGGTGAGTGCTGTTGGTGCGCAGGCGGGTGATGCCGCTTTCGAGCACAAGGAGATGCTGGCGGCGGTCCTGCAAGGCGCGTTCGGCGGAGTCAAGGGCAGATTGGGCCTTTTCAAACTCAGCTTGGCGGGCGCGGTAGGTGGCATCCGACGAGCCCATGGAGCCCAGAGCGCCTTGTTGATTGGCGGAGTGGGATTGGAGGCGTTCGTCCACCTCGGCTAGCTGGGAGCGCAGGCCGGAGATTTCCTGTTCGATTTCGGCGAGGCGGGTGGCCAGGTCGTTGCGGCGCACCGTCGAAAAGTCCGCCTGGTTCTGGGCATTTTCCATTTCCGAGCGCAAATCAAAGACGGCCTGCTGGGCGTCCTGCAGCTTGCGGGCCAGTTCCGCACGGGCGGACTTGAGGTCGGCCACCCGGGCTTCGCGCTCGTTCAGGGCGGAAGCGGTGCTTTCGGCGGCGGCGCGGGCCTCAGTCACGAGAGCCTCCAGACGCGTGATTTCCGCCGAGCGTTTGGAAAAGAAGTGGGAATTGTGCGCGAGGTCCAGCTTGGTCAGGCGGTGCTTGAGGCGCTGGTAGCGCATGGCCTTGCCGGCCTGGCGCTTGAGCGAGCCGATTTGCCGCATGACTTCCTCGATGACGTCCGTGGCACGGGCGAGGTTTTGTTCGACGAGCGCGAGCTTGTTAAGGGCTTCACGCCGTTGGCTCTTGTAGCGCGTAATGCCGGCGGCTTCCTCAAAAATGGACCGGCGTTCAGCGGGGTTGCTGGAGAGAATCTGGTCAATCTGCCCCTGCACCATGAAGGAGTAGGATACGCGCCCGACACCGGTGTCCATGAACAGGCGGTGAATATCCTTCAAGCGGCAATGCTTGCCATTAATGTAATATTCGCCAACGCCGTCGCGGCTGATGCGGCGGCCCACTTCAACTTCGTTGAAGGCGGTGCCCAGTTCCTTCTCGCAATCGGTGAAAATCAGGGAGACGTCGCAGAGGGGTAGGGCTTTACGCGTGTCCGTGCCGGCGAAGATGACATCCTCCATCTTCCCGCCGCGGAGGGCCTTGGCGCTTTGTTCGCCGAGCACCCAGCGAATGGCGTCCACGATGTTGCTCTTGCCGCAGCCGTTGGGACCGACGATGGCGGTCACGCCGGGCTGCATCGCAATGCGGGTGCGATCGGCAAAACTCTTAAAACCGTTAATGGAAACTTCGCGGAGAAACATGCGGGCAGGGGGAAGAGAGCGTTAAACCGCGCACTACAGAGCGCGCGGCACATTCCCGCAACAATTTTTTGCCGGAAACGGATTATTTTTTCGATCCCGGGGCGGTCCAATTTGCGCACAAGGTTGTGAATAACTTGCGGATAACGGGTGGATAAGCCGCCGTTGCCGATTCTTTTAAGGCACCACGGCCTTGGGCACTGGCGAGCCCAGCAGGTCAATGCCGATTCCCGAAACATTGGTCAGAGTCGCCATGTTGCCAATAAATCCGGTAAAACTGATCCCGCTAAAGTTGGCGTTGGTGACGTTCGAAAGAATAATGCCCTTTTGGCAGGTGCCGGTGATGTTGGCCAGGGTGAATCCCTGAATGGGTCGTTCGGGTGAGACCTTGTCACCGGCAATCAGGGTCTGGACGCCATCTACCTTTATGTTCTTAAAGTTGAGGTTGCGCAGCAGGGTCCATTTGTCCGGCGAGACGGTGACCGGGTCGGTCGTGGCCGTGCCCATGGTCAATAGGTCAATGGTAATGAAGCTGGGTGCATGGTCAATCGTGAGGTCTTCGCCGGTGATATTTTCCAAAATGCCGCCGCGGTCATTACGGCTTTTAAAGCGAATGGCGCCCTGCCGGCCAGCCAGGACGCAATGAAGAATGCTGATGTTGCGCAGGCCACCGGAAAGTTCCGTGCCAAAGGCAATGGCGGACCCAAGCAGGCTGTTCAACTTGCAATCGCGAATCACCACTTCTTCGGTTGGTTTGGCCAAACGGACGGCCGCCAGGCCGCGGCCGGACTTAAGGCCGATGGCGTCGTCGCCCGTGGTGATGTCGCAGTTTTCCACGAGCACTTTAGAACAGGAATCAATGTCTAGGCCGTCCCCGACGCTGAGCTGGCTGCGAATGAATAGGTTGCGGATCACCACATTGGTGCAAAAGGTCGGATGGATGCACCACATCTGCTGCCTTTGTGCG
>Ga0265320_10003257_pt1 | contig 10973 bp, 6 predicted proteins | sample 4827metaG_FD_202087 | JGI IMG/M metagenome (GOLD analysis project Ga0265320, IMG submission 202087) | Rhizosphere microbial communities from Carex aquatilis grown in University of Washington, Seatle, WA, United States - 4-8-27 metaG | ecosystem: Host-associated > Plants > Roots > Rhizosphere >...
ACCTACGTCCTGTCGGCGATCGTCCAGAAGGTGACGGGGCAGACCGTGCTGGACTACCTCGGTCCCCGGCTGTTCGAGCCGCTCGGGATGGGAAAGCCGAGGTGGGACGCCAGCGCCCAGGGAATCTCGCTCGGGGGGTATGGGCTCAGCGTCCGCACCGAGGACATCGCCCGATTCGGGCAGCTCTACCTCCAGAAGGGCCAGTGGAAGGGCAGGCAGCTGATTCCCGCGGCCTGGGTGGAGGCGGCGACGTCGCTGCAGACGGCGAACGGCAGCGACCCCGCTAGCGACTGGAACCAGGGGTACGGCTACCAGTTCTGGCGGTGCAGGCACGGATTCTACAGGGGCGACGGCGCCTTCGGACAGTTCTGCTTTGTCCTGCAGGAGTACGACGCCGTCATCGCCGTCACGAGCGGAACGGGCGACATGCAGGCCGTCATGGATCTGGTCTGGGAGAAGATTCTCCCCGCGTTCAGCGCCTCCGCGCTCCCCGCGGATCCCGAGTCCGGCCGCAAGCTGTCCGAGAAACTCGCAAGGCTGAGCCTCCGGGCCCAGCCGGGCCCGGCTGCGTCGCCAACGGCGCAGAGAATCGCGGGAAGGCGCTATGCTTTTCCCTCGAACCCCGAGCAGATAGAGTCGGCGTCGTTCGAGCCGGCAAGGGAAGGTGCTGACGCCGTGTTCACCCTGCGAATCGCGGGTTCCGACCAGCACATCGTCTGCGGGCAGGGCACCTGGGCGAAGGGCGCGGCCACGTTCGCCTCCGGCGAGAGGTTTCCCGTCGCCGCGAGCGGTGCCTGGAGCAGCGACGACACCTACAGCGTCACGCTGTACCGCTATCAGACGCCTTTCTCCACCGCGTACGACCTCCGGTTTGCGGGCGACCAGCTGATTTTTGAGACGCTGGACAATCTGAACCTGAACACGCCGCCGTCGCGGATCCGGCTTGTCGGCACGGCGGAGCCCTAGCTGCGCTGTTCGGGGCGGCGCGGGCTGGTTTCCGCCCCCGGCTGCGCGTCATCGTGCTGGCAACCGACGGACCCGTGGGAGGGCTGGGACGGCGGCAGGAGGCGCCATTTAGCCTGCGGTTCCTGTTGCCGGTTGTCCCGGGGGCATTTGTAATCGGGCATCAACCAATGGAGCTTAGAGCCATTTCAAGCTGGATTGCCAAGGATCCCCTGGGTTGGACGGGCTGCGCGGCGGCGCTGCTGGAATTGGCGGCGCTCGGGATCCTCTGCGCCGGGTGCTCGACGTACGAATCAATGCCGCTCGACAAGGCGGCGGCGGATCGGGCCTTGGCCCCGCAGGCCATGGAGTCGGTCAGGGTGGCCGCGTCGCAGCTCAAGCACCCGCTGCTGGCGCCGGTCGTCATAGACGGGCGCGGCGGCTTCACGCCCGACGAAATCGCTGTGATGGTGGTGGTTGTCAGCCCCGACCTTCGGGCCCTCCGGGACCGGAGGGGGGTCGCGGAGGCCCAGGTCGTGCAGGCCGGGATCCTGCCCAACCCGCAGCTTGGCTATTCGGTCGACCGGCCGCACGGGACCTACGATCCGGCGGTCGTGGAGGCAAAGGCCCTCGGCCTGAGCTGGGAGGTCACGTCGCTCCTCACCCACCACTCCCAGCTCGCGTCGGCAAAGGCGGCCGCCAAGGCGGTCGATCTCTCGGTGGCATGGCAGGAATGGCAGACGGCCCAGGACGCCCGGCTGCGCGCCTACCGGATACTCTCGCTGGAGCGAAGGATTCCCCTGGCCCGCACGATCGAGGATGGCATGGCGGAGGCGCTTGAGCTGACCAGGAAGGCGACTGTGCTTCACCAGCGCACGGCGACGGACCTGACGGCCATGGCGGAGAGCTGGACGCAGTCGCAGAGCACGCGCTTCGACCTTGAGAGGCAGCTGGGCTCCGAGCGCTCCGCTCTGAGCGTGTCCCTGGGGATGGCGCAGGGCGACCCGGTGCCCTTGAAGTACGCCGGGTCGGCCCGGGATGGATCGCAGGCCGCAATGCCGGGCGCCGGGGAGCTTCTCGCGGGACTCGAGGACCGCCGGCTCGACCTCGTGGCCTTGCGCTACGGCTACGAGAGCCAGGAGGAGTCCCTGAGGGCCGCGGTGCTGGCGCAATTCCCAAAGATAGGCTTGAGCGTGAACAAGACCAACGACACGACGCCCATCTACACCCGCGGCGCTGGCGTGACGGTCGACCTGCCCATCTTCGACCGCAATCAGGGTCAGATCGGGATTGGAAAGGCCACGCGCCGGCAGCTTTTCGACGAGTACGTCGCGCGGGTCGCCGAGGCGCGCGCCCAGGTAGGGCAGGCGCTGGCGAATCTCGCCCTGGTGCGGGCCCAGCTCCGAACGGTGGAGGGCTCGCTGCCCGAGCTCAGCCAGCTGGTCGCGTCCAATGAGACGGCCCTCAGGACACGGAGCGCCGACGAGTCCGCCCTGCGCGAGGCGCACTCGGCCCTTGCGACCCGGCAGATCGAGCAAAGCCTTCTCCGGCAGGAGGTGGTGGAGCTTGAAGTTGCCCTGGAGATAGTCACGGGGAGACCCTCCGACGACCGAGCCATTATCCCGCGTTACCAATGAAAAAAATCCTTTTGTTCCTGGCGGTGGCCGCGATCGCGGCGGGCGCCTGGCTCTTGTCGAGACCGCGCGCCGACCAGCCCGCCGGAGAAGTGAAACCCGTGGCCCAGGTCCAGGTGGCGCCGCTCGAGGTGCGCCCGATCGTGGAGTCGCTGCAGGCATTCGGGCTGGTGGAGCCCGCTCCCTCGGGAGCGCAGGCGGTCGCCCTTGCTTACGATTCCGTGGTCACACGGGTTGTGGCATCGCCCGGCTCGGTCGTCGCCCGCGGCGACCTTATCATGGAGATCAGGCCGTCCCCCGACGCAGCGCTTGCGCTGAAGTCGGCCCGAAGCATCGCGACGCTTGCGGACCGGGAGCTGGAGGGAGCCCGCCAGCGCTTTGACCTCAGGCTTGCGACCCGCCAGGAGCTGCTTGCCGCGGAGCAGGCCGCGGAGGATGCGAACCTGAAGCTTTCCAGCCTCGAGGGCCGCGGCCAGGCCGGCGACGGCCGGGTGGTGGCTCCGGGGCCGGGGGTCGTCACGCGGCTCGATGTGCAGCCCGGATCGGTTGTGCCGGCGGGAACGACCCTGGTGGCAATCGTCGGCGAGGCTCAGCTTGAGGCCCGTCTCGCGATCGAGGCCGCCGATGCCGCGAGGGTGCGCGCGGGCCAGGCCGTGGCGGTGACCCCGGCCGACCGGCCCGGCGCCGGCGATTCAAGGGGCACGGTGAGGCAGGTCGGGGCGACGGTCGACCCGGTCTCCGGCGCGGTGGACGTGAGGGTGACGCTTCCCGCGGGTAGCGCCTGGCTCGCCGGCGAGCACGTGCGGGGGGCGATCCATGTCGACGAGAAGAGGACGCTTGTCGCCCCGCGCGCCGCCATCCTTCCGGACGGTGGGGAGCAGGTCCTCTACACGGTGGTGAACAACAAGGCGGTGAGGCACGCCGTGATGGTCGGGATCGCCGACGCCGTCGCCGTCGAGGTGGCTTCCAGCGACCTGCACCCGGGCGACAGCGCGGTCGTCGTCGGAAACTATGAGCTCGAGGACGGAATGTCGGTGGTGGTGTCGGCAGGCGGGTCCGGCGACGCGAAACCAATTCCGGAGAAGAGCCCGTGAACCTGTCCGCTTGGATGCAGGCGCACCGGACCTCGGTGCTCTGGCTCGTCGCCCTGCTCGTGCTGGGCGGCCTCGCGGCGGCACTGTCGCTGCCTGTGGCGCTCTTCCCCCACGCCGACTTCCCGCGCATCCGCATCGACCTTGACGCGGGCGACCGGCCCGCGGAGCGGATGGCGATAGAAGTCACCGTGCCGATCGAGGAGGCCGTTCGGTCGGTGCCGGGACTCAGGAGCATCCGGTCGACCACCAGCCGCGGGACCTGCGATATCTCGGTCAATTTCGACTGGGGAGATGACATGGTCTCGGCGATGCTCCAGGTCGAGTCCGCGATAAACCGCGTGCACGGATCGCTGCCCGCCGGGACGACGTTCGAGGTTCGGCGCATGGATCCGACGGTGTTTCCCTGCCTCGCCTACAGCCTCACCTCCGACCACCTCTCCGCGGTGCGCATGCGGGACGCGGCGTACTATCAGCTCAGGCCGGTGCTGTCCACGGTCGCGGGCGTGGCCAAGATCGCGGTCCAGGGCGGCCGCGAGTCCGAATACCACCTGATCATGGATCCGGCCCGCCTCGAGGCCCACGGGCTCTCGCTGGCCGACGTGAGCAGGGCCCTGTCTGTCGCAAACTCGATAAGCGCCGTCGGGCGCCTGGAGGACCATGACAAGCTGTACCTCGCCGTGGTCGACAACCGCCTGCGCGACGCCCGGGGGATCGGCCAGACGGTGCTTTGGAAGGGGGCGACCGGGATCCTGCGGGTCGCCGACATTGCGGACGTCGAGCTCGGCACCGTGCCCCAATGGACGCGGGTCACGGCCGACGGCCATGATGCCGTCATCATCGAGGTCTATCAGCAGCCCGACGGGAACACCGTCCAGATAGCGCGCGACGTGAGGGAGAAGATGCGCCAATACGCCCCGAACCTTCCGCCCGGCCTGAAGATCGCCAACTGGTACGACCAGAGCCATCTGATCCTCGACGCGGCCGGAAGCGTGCGCGATGCCGTCCTCATCGGCATCTGCCTTGCGGGCTGCGTGCTCATGCTCTTCCTGCGCAACGGCAAGGTGACGCTGATAGCGGTCGCCTGTGTTCCGGCGGTCCTTGCCGCGACCGTGCTGCTCCTGAAGGTCATCCACAGCAGCTTCAACATCATGACCCTCGGGGGGATGGCCGCGGCGGTCGGGCTGATAATCGACGACGCCATCGTGATGGTGGAGCACGTCATCCGCAGGCTGCGCGGGCGCACCGGCCAACACGCGGGGGTTGTCTGGTCCGCCGCCGCTGAATTCACGCGGCCCCTGGTGGCATCCTCCCTTTCGACCATCATCATCTTTGCGCCGCTGGCGTTCCTCTCGGGCGTGACGGGGGCCTTCTTCAAGGCGCTTTCCATGACCATGGCCGCGAGCCTTGCGATTTCGTTCGTCGTCGCATGGCTCGCCGTACCGGTGATGGCGGACCATTTCCTGGACGAGAAGGATGCGAACCAAAGCGAGGGCGGCCGGGTCACGGAGCGCATTCACCGCGGCTACGCCAACCTCCTCCACCGGCTGCTCGGACAGCCATGGCTCGTGCTCCTTGGCATCGTGCCCCTGTTGCTTGCGGCCTGGGTGGGTTACCGAAATGTCGGCTCGGGGTTCATGCCCTCGATGGACGAGGGCGGCTTTGTGATCGACTACCGGGCGGATCCCGGCACGTCGCTCACCGAGACGGACCGGCTCCTGCGCCAGGTCGAGGTGGTGCTAAGGGATACGCCGGAGGTGGAAACCTACTCCCGCCGCACGGGTGCGCAGCTTGGCGGAGGCGTCACCGAGGCCAGCGAGGGCGACTTCTTCGTCCGGCTCAAGCCCAGGCCCAGGAGGGACATTGACGAAGTGATCGATGAGGTTCGCGGAAGGATCGCGAGGAGCGTGCCAGGGCTCGACATCGAGATGGCCCAGCTCATGGAGGACCTGATCGGAGACCTGACGGCCGTCCCCCAGCCGATCGAGATCAAGCTGTACTCCGACGACGAGGCCATGCTCAACTCCGCGTCGGCGGGCGTTGTAGGGGCGCTGGGGCACGTCCAGGGGGTCGTCGACGTCCGATCCGGAATCGTCCTGGCCGGCGACGCGCTGACCATTGTCGTGGATCCCTCCAGGGCGGCCCTCGAGGGGATGGACCCGGGATCGGTCACCGAGGCGGTTGACGCCCTTCTCGAGGGCTCGGTGGCGACAACGAGGGTCGAGAGCGATCCCAAGCTCATCGGGATCCGCGCGTGGATACCCGCCAGCTTCCGGCGCACCGACGCGGACGTGGGCAATCTGCGCATCCGGGCCCCTGACGGCCATTTCTTTCCCCTGCGCCGCGTCGCCTCAGTCACCACCCTGGTGGGTCAGCCGCAGATTGACCGCGACGACCTGAAAAGGATGATCGCCGTCACGGGACGGATCAGCGGCAGGGACCTCGGCTCGACAGTTCACGACATAAAGGCGGCCTTATCCAGGCCGGGCGTCGTGCCCGCGGGGGTCTACGCGACGCTGGGCGGCACGTACGCCGAGCAGCAGGATGCGTTTGCCGGCCTCATGGCGGTGTTTGGGGCCGCCGTGGCCCTTGTCTTTCTTCTGCTCCTCTTCCTCTACGAGAACATTCGGACGGCTGCGGCCATGATCGCCACGACGCTCCTCGCGCTTTCCGCGGTGACAATCGGCCTTTGGGTGACGCACACGGAGCTCAACATCTCCTCGATGATGGGGATGACGATGATCGTCGGCATAGCCACCGAGGTTGCCATATTCTATGTCTCGGAGCTGGTGACCATCCCGATGAGCCGCGTCCCGCACGAGGCGTTTGTCGAGGCCGGAATAAACAGGATGCGCCCCATAGCGATGACCACATTCGCCGCCATCCTTGCGCTCCTGCCGCTTGCGCTGGGCATCGGCGCCGGCTCGGCGATGCAGCAGCCGCTGGCGATCGCAATCATTTCGGGCCTCCTGTTGCAGATGCCGCTTGTGCTGATCCTTCTGCCCGTTCTCCTCTCGATCGCGTCGACCAGGCGCGGGCCCGCGTAAGGCGGGGTTCCTCCGGAAGCCCATTTCAGGCCCCTGCCGCCGTGGGCTTTGACGCGAATCCAACGATTCGCCGCTAGCGGCCTGCAAAGACACCGGCTGCATCGCGCATGGCGCCCGGCAGCCCGTAGATGTCCAACGCGGTGATCACGAGGCACGACGCCCAGCCCGCGGCCAGCAGCCATCCGCCGATTCGGGCTCTGCCCATCCGCCGCCTTGAGCCCGCGAAGGCGAGGAGGGGGAACATGGCCAGGGGCAGCTGGATGGCCAGAACCACCTGGCTGAGCGTGAGGAGCTCCGTGACGCGGTTGTCGCCGCGGAGCGAGATGAGAACGGCGGCCGGCACTATTGCGCACAAGCGGGTTATCAAGCGGCGAACCCACGGGGCTATCCGCCAGTGCATGAACCCCTCCATCACAACCTGGCCGGCGAGCGTGCCGGTGATGGTGCTGCTCTGGCCGCTCGCGAGCAGCGCGATGGCGAACAGCAGGCTCGCGGCCACCTTGCCGACCAGCGGCGCCAGCGTCACGAAGGCGACTTGGATCCAATCGGAATCGGGTGCGAACCGGATCACCTGTCCCGACAGCAGCGTGACCCTGTCATGCCCGTAGAAGACCACCGCAGCGAGGACGAGAATCGCGGCATTGACAAGGAACGCGGCCGTGAGGGCCACCGTTGTGTCGATGGTGTTGTAGCGCACCGCCTGCCGCACGGACTCATCGTCCTTCTTGAGCTGCCGGGTCTGGACAAGAGCCGAATGCAGATAGAGGTTATGCGGCATCACCGTGGCGCCGATGATGCCGATCGCCAGGTAGACCAGGTCCTTGTTTCGGAAAAAGGAGGGCAGGTCGGGGGCGACGAGCCAGCGGGCCATCTCGGGGAAGCTAGGCTGCGTCTGCGGCAGCACGAAGATCTCCACGAAATAGCACAGCCCGATCGTCCCGACCAGGACCAGGACGACCGCTTCTATGAGGCGTATCCCGAATCGCTGGAGGGACAGGAGCACAAGCACGTCGAGCGCCGTGATGGCCACCGCGAACAGCAGCGACAGGCGCGGAAACAGAAGATGAAGCGCCACGGCGCTGCCGAGGACCTCGGCGAGATCGCACGCCGCGATCGCGAGCTCGCAGCTCAGGTAGTTGGGCCACCGCGTCCATGCCGGCAGGAAGTCGCGGCAGCACTGGGCCAGATCCTTCCCGGTGACGATCCCCAGGCGCGCGGCGATCACCTGCAGGAAGATGGCCATCAGGCTGGATAGCCCCACCACCCAGAGCAGGGTGTATTTGAACTGGGCGCCTGCCTGCAGGTCGGTCGCCCAGTTGCCGGGGTCCATGTACCCGACGCTCACGAGAAGGGCAGGGCCGGCAAAGGCAAGGTACTGGCGCCAGGGGTGCGCCGCATGGGGCGGCACCGCCACGCTTCCATGGAGGCCCTCGAGCGAAACCCCACCGGCCGGCGCCTTGGGCTCGATCAATGATTGATTACTAGAATTTATCGTTGCGAAATATAGAAACCAGCTCTTTGAGTCGTCAAAGACAAAATTCATTTGTTTTCAAAAACTCCCTGGGCTTCCATCCAGCCATGCCGACCAGCACGGTCGAAAATTACCTCAAGGCCATACTCGTCCACTCCTCGGAAAAGGACGCGATAGTCGCGACGGGAACCCTCGCCGAGGCGCTTGGCGTCACGCCCGGCACGATCACCACGATGGTGAAGTCGATGGCCTCGCGCGGGCTGCTCGAGCACCAGCCACGCGCGGGAGTCCGCCTGACGCCAGAGGGGCGGGCCGTCGCCCTTGCGGTGGTGCGCAAGCACCGGCTGATCGAGACCTTTCTCGTCCAGGTGCTCAAGATGGACTGGAAGGAGGTCCACGAGGAGGCGGAGGCCCTCGAGCATGCCATCTCGGACCGGGTCCTGCTCCGCATCGACGCGATCCTCGGCCATCCCGCGGCGGATCCGCACGGCGACCCTATTCCAAGCCACAAATCACCGCTGCTGGACCGCGGCAAGGGAGTCACGCTTGCGACGTGTGAGTTGCAGAGGCCCCTTCGCGTGGAGCGAATTCTGGACCAGAGCCCTCCGTTCCTGGAGTTCATCCAGCGCACCGGGCTTAAGCCCGGCGCACGCGTGCGCGTGAGGGAGCGAGACCAAGCGAGCGGCGTCGTGCGATGCGAGCTGAAGGAGGGCGAGGCCGCGCTCGGCCTTCCCGAGGCCGCGAAGATCGAGGTCAGGGCCGCCTGAGCCAGCCGTTGCCCGCCGGTCCGTTCGGCTATTTCACCTGGAACTCGAAGAAATCCCGGTAGAGGACGATCTTGAAATCGGCGGTGTCCTTGACGTAGCACCTGACGTCGTATTTGCCCGGCTTGAGGAATATTCCGAGGTTCGCGTCGTATCCTCCCCGTGCGTCGGTCCTGATTATGAGAAAATCGTAGTACCTCTCGGCCTCGTTGCCCGAAACCGCAGAAAGAAGGAGGTTGTTTCCCGCCCTTGTTGGATTGCCGTTCAGGGTTAGGATGTAGTCGTGGTTGGGCAGCAGATGCTCAAGAGCTATGCGGCATACGAATCCGCCGGGGAACGAGGGATGGAATTGGATGGTGCCCCGGGTTTCGGCGCTCACGGTCTTGCCCCATGCCGGCGGGCTTACCAATTCCAACTTCGTTTCATAGGGCGCTGGCCGGCTCACATCCGTCCTAAAGGCCTCAAAAAATGCGAGGCGCTCCGTTTCCTTCGGAGCGACGGGTGCCGCGCTGGTATCCAGGACGTAGAGGTCCTTCTCTCCGAACACCACGATCTGCTCTGCGACGAGGCGGCCCCCGAAAGGCAAGAGGGAAAGGAGGAGGAGGAGTCTTTTCACCGGATAGGGGTCGTCTTGGCGCGGGTGCCGCGCAGAAGGTTAGGGGCAACCTGCCGGTCGTCCAACGCAAAGCGCGGCTGCACGATCCCCGGGACGCCCAACGGGGAACCGTGTTGATTGGCCCCCGGTCCCAAGCGGGGATCAGTCCTTGTGCGGAAGCGTGACCCTGAACGTGGTCCCGTCGGGCCCAGTCGATAGAAGGACCATTTCCGCGCCGATCTGGCGCGCAAGGAGCTGGCTGATTGCCAGCCCCAGCCCGGAACCACCGGGGCGGCCGCTGCGCCCTGGCTTGAAGAGGTGCTTTTGCACAGACTCTGGAATGCCCGAGCCCTCGTCCCGCACTGTCAGCACGATGGCCCAGCCTGCGTCCACAAGCGACACCGACACCTTCTTTCCCGACTCGGTTGCGAAGATCGCATTCTGCACAAGGTTGTTGGCGATCAGGCAAAGCAGGCTGCCGCGGTGGCTGTCCGTGGTGGCTGAGAACCCATCGTTGACCTCGAGCACCACGCCTTTTTCCGCAGCCGACAGCCTGTTCCTGTCGCGGACCGTGGCTGCGAGCTCCTGGCCGGACAGCTCGTACGTTGTGCTCGCGCTCGCGTCGCCGAGCAGCGCTACGGTTTCCCTGATCATTGTCTGCAGCCGTTCGGTGTAGTCGGCCGCGGATTCCCACGCGGCGCTGGACGGGTCCGTCCTGCGGCCCGCAACGACAGCGCTCAATCCCTCGACCGAGCCCTGGAGGCCGTGGATGAGGTGCGACGCGATCTGGCCGACAGCGGACGCCTTTGAGGCCAGCGTGAGCTCGAAGTTCGCCCGGGTGAGCCTCTCGTTCCGCTCGGCCGCGATCCGTTGGGCGCGCCGGACGCTGAAGGTCGCTCCGGCCATCACAGCTGCGATCAGCACGGCCCCGACGATCAGCGTCACCGCGGTTTGGCGGTCGATCCGGCTGTCGATGACAGCGAGTTCGCGCGAAAGAGGCCGGGCGTCGATGTAATATCGCACAAAGCCCTGGGCCTTGGCCGCGCCGGGACCCGGCAAGGGAAGAAGGACCTCGAGAACTGGGGTTTGGCGCTGCTCCGCCGAGACTCCGGCGAAATACTGGTCAAGCGGAAACGAAGGATGGTACCTGCTGATGGGCGCGCCGCCCTGGAGCTTCAGAAAGTCGTCGGTCGGAAGCTCCACGAAAAGTTGCGTGGCCGGCACGGATTCAACGGTGTTGCCATCGCGGTCGAAGACGGCGACGGCCAGCATGCCCTTCTGGCGGGCGCTGATCAGCAGCGCGGTAAGCGCATTGGAGGCGTTCGGGGCTCCATTCACTGCGCTGTCAGCCAGCTGCTGAAGCGCCATAGGATAGAGAACCGCGGCATCCCTCTCGATGATCTTCAGGTGGATCTCGCCGCGAAGGTCC
>Ga0265320_10003258_pt1 | contig 10972 bp, 9 predicted proteins | sample 4827metaG_FD_202087 | JGI IMG/M metagenome (GOLD analysis project Ga0265320, IMG submission 202087) | Rhizosphere microbial communities from Carex aquatilis grown in University of Washington, Seatle, WA, United States - 4-8-27 metaG | ecosystem: Host-associated > Plants > Roots > Rhizosphere >...
AAAATCAAGAGCCAGCTTTAGGCTGTCAAAATGATTGCCATTTACTTTCTCATCAGTATATATATGAGCGAATTCTATGCTGTAATGATTGGTTCTCTTAGCGGGTTTCATGTTTTTTCAGACTATACCATTGTACACATAAATCAAAAGGGGGTTGAACGCTGTACAGCGTTCAACCCCCCGTTGCACCTCCTTGTCTCGAAGCGGCCATTACGGCCATTCGCAGCTTGAGGGTGAGCATGATGTCCCAGAGGCCGAAGAGGACCCAACCGATGGCTGAGCGCCAGGGGAAGATCGTCAGGGCTCCGGCAATGACGACTACGGCCGTCATGACAGCACCCACCGCATTGACGAAAAAGCCGACGCGGCACAACCAGGACTCCCTGGCCCGGGCAAGCATTGGCTTGAACTGCTTGCGCAGTGCCCAGGTCCGTGAGAACTTCTGCCTTACGTTCCCTCCGGGTCCGAATCGCGCGAGGGCCACGCCGGCTCCGCTGATGGCGTAAGTCTCCAAGTGGAGGCCTTTTATCGCCCAGGCCAGCAAGCCGGCGAGAACGAAGTTGAGCGCCAGCACGAAAAGCCCTTCAGAGCTTGCCAGCGCACTCCTCGCCCCCACTCCGATCAAAACGAGACCGGCTACGAACAGCGTCTCGCTCATAGCTCCCAGGACCAGGAACACGAGCCCGCGGCTCGTAACCTGGTGCAGGACCTCTCCCCACGGACTGAAGAACATTGTTCCCACAGTCCACAGGACAGCCACCACCAGCAGTACATCGCTGAATGGCAGTTTCAACCGTAGCTTTTTCAAGTTTCAACCCTCCATATGTTGAGGATGCAACTTGCAAATTATACAATTTTATTGTCTATATAGCAAATGTTTTTAGCCGAAAATTTTGTTGGCTATCCTACGTTTTGAAAGAACTGCCCCGGCCGTTTTTCCTACTATCCAATTGAGTGATTTCCTTCTGAGCCATGTAGGCACAGGATTGTCTAGGGTGCAGACTACTCCGTAATTGAGAGACTGAGGATCGTCAAAAGCACCTTTGACCACTTTTACCGACTTGGCTCCCATTTGTTCATACATTCTAAGCATTGGGTCGCGCCTTACTTCTTTGCCATTAAGTGTGACTCTGGATTCAAAATATTCTTGGGCTAGTTCGTCTAGCTGATCATCTGAGAGTGAGCCAATATTGGTATCGGCCTCTTTGAGACGGCGCTCTACCCACCGGCCAAAAAGAGGTATCCGACTCTCGAAATAAGCAGAGTCAATACCGGAACCAATCATATGACCTAACTGCCTCCCCATCATCATATTATGAGCTCCAGCATCTGTAGCTTTTGGCTTGGCGGTAAGATTAACCGTATAAATATATTTCCCTTGCTGAGAGTGCACACCGTCAAGTGTGCCATCATTAGTGCTGCTCTCCCAGGACTCAAACTCCTCCGGTCCTTTATCAGTAATCATGCACGTCATGAAGGCTTCAATCGCTCCGTCTATCTCAGTTACTAACATAAGTTTTCCAGCGTTACCCAGGCGTTTACTTAGCATATGCTCTACTTCTTTACGCCGTATATCCAAATCTTGACCTTGAGCCAGATAAAGTTTTCTATAGAGCTGCATATCTATTTCTGTTAAGCGCGGGATGTCCTTAGGCGTTGCCGGTCTAACGCGGACAGTCGGCTTCTTGCTTTTTTCTTTCTTGGATTTTTTATTCTCAGATTCATTACCAGCCGGACTGGTGACGGCTGGGTCACTTATTGCCTGACCGTCAGTGTCGTCAGGTGAAATCTCGACTGGAGGTGGCTGCTCTTGATATATAGCATCAATCCGTCCCCGCACGTCTTCTAAGTCGATTGCCCCGCTAAGTGTCTCTGCCTGGTCAAGCCCCGGGGGTTCTTGGTCAGCTGCTGGTATCTCAGGCACAGCGCTGGGACCGACTTCCACATGCTCAAGTCCTTCGGGAAAGATTTCTGGTAATTCTGGGTCAGACATGTTTATGTAAAACTCCATGCCAAACTTACGTTTGGCAAAGATCTCCTCTAATATCGCAAATATCATAACATTTAAAATAGTTGTTTGCTCCGCGCTTAAGCATAATCACCTCTAGACGGTCAGTCTGTTCCAGTGTAGTATTGAGCTGAATGGCAAAAGTTGCAATTGTTGAAGATGATCTAGCTATTGCCCAGATGTATCGACTGAAATTCGAGGCTGAGGGCTATCATGTTGATATTGCCGAGAATGGCAAGCTAGGACTAGCGCTGTGCGAGGAGATGGAGCCAGACATAGTTCTCCTGGATCTGATGATGCCTGAGATGAACGGCGATGAGATGCTGGAAAAGATGCGCCGAACTGATTGGGGTAAGAGCATAAAAGTTATCATCCTAACCAACGTTGGTGAACAAGAAGCCCCAGAAAGTTTGAAAAATATGGATGTTAGCGCCTTTATAGTCAAAGCTGAGATGACGCCTAAGCAAGTGGCCGAACTTGTTAAATCAAAATTGGCCTAAACCCCTTATCAGGTAGAATATAGGTATGAAGATTGCCATTGTAGGCTGGGGTTTAGAAGGCCAAAGCGCTTTCAAATATTTTGGCCCAGAGCATGATTATCTGATAGTAAGTGAGCAACCGGCTGATAATTTTCCTCAGCGCTCAGACAAAGTGAAGTTGCAATTTCTGGCTGATACGCAGGGACACGGCTTGAGAGGAAGTGTTAAAGATTTAAGCTACCTTGACGGTATTGATGCCTGCGATAAAATTATCTATCAACCGACGGCAATTTTTAATCTTCAGAAGGTTTTTGGTGATAATCAGCATTTCTGGGCAAAGGCCACAACGGCCTACGATATATTTTCTGAGAACTGTCCAAGCAAAAATATTATTGGGGTGACCGGTACAAAAGGCAAAGGTACTACCTCTACATTGATTGCTAAAATGCTGCAATCGAGTGGTAAATCCATCCATATTGGCGGCAATATAGGCACTCCAATCCTGGACCTATTACCATACATAAAATCTGATGACTGGGTGGTGTGGGAGCTGGCTAATTTTCAGCTTAAGCCGGCATCGTACAGTCCGCATATTGCAGTTTGTCTGATGATTACTGAGGAGCATTTGGATTGGCACCCAAGTATGCAGGACTATCTTGACGCTAAGGCCAATATTTTTAAACATCAGAGATCTGAAGATATAGCTATATATTTTGCCGATAACAAATATTCAACTCAGATAGCCCGGGCTTCGCTTGGACATAAAATTCCGTACTTTAAAAAACCGGGTGCATTTGTGCGAGAGGATGGAATGATAGTAATTGGCGACAACGAAACTCAAATAATCCATAAAGGTGAAGTGAAGTTACTCGGTGAGCATAACTTACAAAATGTTTGCGCCGCCGTAACCACCGTTTGGCAAGTCACTCAAGATACGAATGCCATAAAACAGGTGTTGACTGACTTTGCAGGTTTAGAACATCGTTTAGAATTTGTGCGTGAAATTAGAGGTGTCAAATTTTTCAACGACTCTTTCGCTGCTACACTTTCGGCTCCTGTAGCGGCCATGGAAGCCATAAAAGGTACCAAAGTTATGATTGTTGGCGGCTTTGACCGTGGGCTAGAGCTGGATTCTCTTGCCAGAGCCTTCACGGATTACAAAGATGATGTACGCAAAGTTTTAATAATTGGAGCAATAGGCCAGAGATTGGCCCAAGCTTTGGATGAAGCCGGTTTTAGAAATTATGAGCTCATTGAAGACAATAATCTTAATAATATCGTGAAGCAATCATTTGAGGTCGCTCAGCCCGGAGATAGCGTAATTTTATCGCCTGGAGCTGCCAGTTTTGACATGTTTAAGGATTTTGAAGAGCGCGGATTAGAATTCAAGGAGGCAGTAAATAATCTATGAGCCAATACCAGAAGTTTATATTCAAGCGTTATGAGTTCAATAAGCAAGAAAAGACTCTGGATTTTTACTATGGGTTTGATTCCGAATTAACTTTCAAAGAGTCATACTTTCTTGACTTCGACTTTACTGCCTACGATTCAAAAGCCTTAGATAGAGCTATTCAACTATTGTTTTTTGTGGCTGGAGTTTCGTATTTTAAAGCTTATTTGCCGCCAGAAATTGTAGTTGAAGCTGGTGAAATAGATACCCAGTTGGCTGAATTTCTAAATAAGACTTATCAGAGGGGGTTAGGTGAGTTTTTTTACGTAAATCAGCTGGACCCAATGACCAAAATTAGTTTTCCGGTCAACACTGAGTCGACCCAACCACTAAGCTTTGAGGTGAATGGTCTACTAATTGGCATAGGCGGCGGTAAAGATTCATTGGTAAGTGTTGAGGCATTGAGAGATACTGTAGGCGACTTATCGACTTGGAGTTTAGGACACAAAAAACAACTGTCACCCCTGGTCGAGCGGGTAGGTTTGCCTCACTATTGGGTAGAGAGAAATTGGGATAAATCTTTACTTGACCATAATACTGGAGGAGCCTTAAACGGGCATGTTCCTATTTCGGCAATTTTAGCTTGCGCCGGAGTGGTCACGGCTATTCTGAGTGGGAAACATGACGTTGTTGTATCCAATGAAGCCTCCGCCAACGAGCCGACCCTGCAGTATAAAGGCGTGTGGGTAAATCACCAGTACTCTAAATCCGAAGAGTTTGAAAAAGACTTTCAAAGCTTACTGAACCATTATTTTACTAATTCCATAAGGTACTATTCTCTGCTTCGACCCCTAAGCGAACTTAAAATCTGCGAATTATTTGCAAAAAGTTACTTTGATAAATATAACGATGTTTTTAGCTCATGTAATCGAGCTTTTACGCACGACAGTCCAGGCCTTTTTTGGGATGGCAAATGTTCTAAATGTGCATTTGTCTTCTTGGCTCTAACGCCTTTTGTGCCAAGGGAAAATCTGGAAAAACTGTTCGGCGGCAAGAACTTGCTACTGGATCCTGAGCTCGAAACTACCTATAAGAACCTCCTAGGGATAGAGGGCGATAAGCCGCTTGAGTGTGTCGGCGAGATTAAAGAATCCCGTAGTGCCATGGATTTGGCTAAAAAACAGTACCAGGAGTTACAAAAATATCAGTACCAAATTCCAAGTGATTACAACTATCGGGCTGTGGCTCATCATGCCATCCCGCCGGATATATGGCGATATGTGCAAGCAAAAATTACTTAGTTTTTTGAGCGGCCCGGATGAGGTTTTCAAATAGCGCACAGACGGTCAGCGGACCTACTCCGCCCTTCTCGGGAGTGATTGTCAGGTCATCGCGCTCATAGACGCTCGGGTCAAGATCACCAACTGTCTTGCCTAATTCACTAGCCACGCCTGCATCGACTACCACCGCGCCCTGCTTTATCATAGCTGGATACAAAACGGCTGGGCTACCGGTTGCCGTAATTATAATATCGGCATCTTTGGTGTGAGAAGATAAGTCTTTGACTTCACGGTCTAGCACTTCGACTTTGTGGCCTGAGCTTTTTAGAATCTTTTCCAATGGAGCACCCACTAATTTGCCTCGTCCAATTAACAAAATTTTTCTGCCGGTGAGCTCTACATTATAGCCGGCCAACAGCCACAAAATAGCCATCGGCGTGGCCGGTTCAAAGATAGATTTATCGCCAAGCGCATCAACGTCTTTGCTAGCAGCAACAATATTAACTATTTTGTCAGTCTCACTTTCATCGATTAGGGGTAGTTGGACTATGATGCCGTGAACCGATTTATCATTACTTAACTTGTTAATTAATTTTGGTGCCTCACTCTGCTGCGGGGTATGAACTTCTACTTCCACGCCAATGTCTGAGCCATATTGCTTCTTGAGCCGCACGTAGGTATTGATAACTGGGTCGTCTTTAACCCGCACTATTGCCAGCTTTGGAATAATTTTGGCGGCACGAAGCTGCCTCACCTGCTTAGCGTGGCGCTCTTTAATAAATCCGGCTAGTTCTGAACCATTTAATATTTTCACTTCTTTATACTATCAAGAATTTTGCGGCCACATATTGCTTATGGTCCGCCAGAGTGGTATAAATCTGCTTAGGATAACTTGAAAAACAAAAATGATAGAAAAATACAAAAAACCTCTTGCTGCTGTCACCGCCGCTGCAGCTTTAGGGGCTGCCGCTACTGCCCGATCCGCCAACGCCCAGCCAGCAAGTCCGAATAGTCATAATTTGACAGTACATGTAGATAAAAAGCCAAAACCTCCAAAACCAAAGAGTGCTGAAGAAATAACCAAGCTCAAACAGAAACTTGCGCACGAGCAGGCCGAGCTAAAGCGCGTTAGCGATATTGCTTCCCGTTTGATTGGCGTATCCAGGGGAGAATTGAGTGGCGATGGATTGTTGAGCCCAGACCAACTGCCTGGCCGAAATATGAAGATTAGTCCGGAAATCAGACGAGAAGTTTCAGAGTCAGCGCTGTTGCTTATAAAACGGGCAAAGCCTCAGATCAACAAAGGTGGCGACCAAAACTGGATGCCAATTTGTACAACTAACAGAATCTCGTACAAGGGAAATGATAATCTAGCCACAGTAGCCGGGCACTGCCTCAGAGCAGACTCTAACATTGGAAATTCCACGTATGATGTCTGGCCCTACCAAAACATTGCTGATACATCTAATGACGAGTATGCTCTGGCGTCCATTACCGACCCGCTCACACCGATTGCTAGTGTAGAGAACATTGCGATGTCGCCGGACGATGCAAACGATGCTGCGCTTCTGGAAGTAGAGCCGATAGTCGGGAAGGATCCCGGTCATGGTTTCGAGAGTGTTACACCGATCGACATGGATGCACACCACAAAGCACCGATCCTAGGAGAGCCAGTGGCTATATATAGTTTCCCTGACGCGGCAGGTTATTCTCCTGTGACAGCTACAGGAGTGTATTTGGGGACCGCCTACGTGCCTAACCCCGCCAATAAGATCCAGAGGGTTTACGTAGTGGGCATTAATCCTAAGGACCCTTCTAATGACGGCTGCAATTATCGAGCCAGCGGAAACAATGCTAAGAGCGCCAGTGGCTTTAACTTCCTGGAGTTGAGTATGAGGAATAATGTTGGCTATGAGGATGGCCAGCCCAACCCATCCGGGACAGATGTCCCGACACTAGGTGAGAAGTTCAGGTTAGATACTCTAGAGAGGGCTCTAGGTATTCGGCTTGATGGATTCTCGACCCTATGCATTTATCAAGTGTTCGATCATGTTCCGACAAATAGCCAAAGAGATACGATGGATGGACTGATAAAAGGATTCTTGCATAGGGCTGTACCTAACTGGATAACCAACGTCCCTGGAAATGCAACTCCCGGCAAATAATCCCTCAATTTACATAACAGGGGTGGCATGGTAGAATTTGGGAGCTCGTCTTGGGCCAGTAGCTCAGCTGGTTAGAGCGTCTGCCTCTTAAGCAGAATGTCGAGGGTTCGAGTCCCTCCTGGCCCTCCAGTAACCTGATTTTATGATTCTTTGTTGGCGAACACTACCAGCCGGTTGGAGTAACTTTGCCTTGCTTGATTCCAAATTCCTTCGCAAGTAATGAGGTTTAGGTGGGCTTTGCCGTCAACTGAACGGAAAACGCTAGTGGCATCTTGGTTTTGGACATAAGAACCAAATTCTCGAACAACGAAAGTGATAGTTGTCCCATCTTCATCAACCACGTATAGCTTATCGCCTTTTTGCAGCTTACTTAGATTTTCAAATACGGCCGGGGTGCCGTTGAACCAATCGAGGTGTCCATCAATAACCGAGCTGCCAACTTCTCCGGGGCGCGGGCCAAGATTAAACCAGGCCGTGCTGGCCGGATCTGTTGGGGTGTCCATTTCTCCTTTGGAGTTAATACCAACGCTCTCAATAGGCGCGTCAACGTCGATAGCTGGGATTCTGAGGCTAACTGGCAACCCGGCAATCACTTTTTTAGCAACGACTGTAGGTTTTATAGCAACCGCTAGTGAGCTACCGTGGTCAGGAACATTAAAAATTAGTTGAGTTAGAGGGACCGCAATCATCCCAGCGCCTAGGAGGCCGATTATCAACAAACTTCGCTTTGGAAAAATTTTTAGCAACTTCATATTCGAGCTAAACCGCCGAGCATGGAAGCTCCGTGCCTATCGCGACAGACTAAATTACTCGTCTCTTTCTAGCCACAACTATGATGGCAAGACCAGCAACAATTCCACTAGCAATTACGATGTTCCAAGCGGCGCCGCTATTACCTGGATTTACTCCCGTGTCAGGCAGCCCAGGTACCACGGCAGAAGTGCTACTACCCGAACCAGAACCCGCACCCGCACCCGCGCCGGAACCACCCGATGTGGGAGTCGCGCAGTTGGCTATCGTGATTACATCGTTAATTAGCGTGACATTGCCATTGCGGGCCAGTAATCTTCCTTCTATGTTGGCACCGTTAGCTACCGTAATTGAATTAAGAGCTAAGATGTTCCCTTTGAATACCGCGGTCGTATTAATAGTAGCTGTATCAACACGCCAGAAAACGTTGCAGGCTTGGGCGCCGTTGATTAGAGACACTACACTGCCAGGGCCTACAACTAGCCCTGGTGCGGACGCTGGAGCTTCGAAGATGAAAACTGAGCTAGAATCGCCTTGGCCGTCCAGAACAAGAGGACCGGCGCCAGCCGTAATATTGAACGTAGTTGAGCCGGAATCGTATACACCGGCGAATTTAGTGGTTCCACCCAGTTCAGTAGGCACTGTAGTTACGGGTGTTCGGCCGGCCGCATCAATGTAGGCGGCCGTTAAGTCGTTCTTAGCCGTAACCAGTAATGGCCCGTTTGTGACCCTACACGGTAGGGGACCAGCGGCATCAACCGAGTAAATAGTTCCCTGGACTTGCGAGCAGACCAGCCCGATACCGGAACCACTGGCCGGGCTTAGTCCCACGTTACCTACAATGGACGACGTGTTGCCGGCATCAGTAATGTTCGGGGTACCCGATAAAATGGAAAATGGTGCAGCTGTTTGAAGATCAACCATGGGTTGAGCCGCATAGACACCCGGCGCCATTGCCATTAGCCTGGTTAGACCGAGCGCCAAAATAACGAGTGCTAGAATCTCAGTACGGTGCTTATTAATTGATTTTAGATATCTCATAATTAAATTTCTTTTCAGGTCAGACGGTTAGTAAGAGTATTCCTTCATGCTAAGAGTACATCTATTGCTATAGCAATGGATGTAGGTTATTTAACGTTAGGTTTGTAGGTTATTGTACGGCCTTCCGCACCCCATCAAAAAAACTCCCGGTAAACAGGAGTTTTTTAATGGTACACCCGGAGAGACTCGAACTCCCGACCTCATGGTTCGAAGCCATGCGCTCTATCCAACTGAGCTACGGGTGCGTAAACTAATTTTAACAGATTAGATACATCTTTTCGTGTTTAAGTTAGCTGAGTTTCAGGCTAAAATTCAGGAGATGTTTCAAAACTTGACCCGCCGCCGCTACTTGGTACTCTGGCAGCTATTACTAATTATTTTGGGAACTACTTGGATATGGGCGCCGCATCTTAACGGCAGTCTATCACCACGAACTTCCCTTATCAGCCAATACGAAATGCCGTTCGAGGCTTACTCTTGGCTATTTAGAACCGGTGACTTATTAGCTGGCGGCCTAGTCTTACTGATGGCCTACGGTTTCTATCGACGCTCAGAGAACAAAAACGTGACCTGGCTGCTACTGTTTATTGGAGCTGGGCTTCTAATCGACCCTCTACTGACTACGACCTGCCGTGTGAGTGGTGCGAGCTGCCAGGAATACCTGTCAGCTGGTTTTGTTTTGCACGCTATAGAAACGGTCGTCACTTCCTCTGCTTTATTCCTAATAAGCGTTTATGACGCCTGGCTCAGAAAAAAACTACTATCTGTAGGATTTGCCCTGTTTCAAATAGCCTATGGGCTATTATTTATCAGTCAGCTAGCTAACCGTCAGCGTTTCAACACTTTTTCGCAGTTTGTTTACCAAACAGCTCTAATTGTCTGGCTTGCCTGGTTCTGCCGTGACTTTCTAATGGCGGATAACTTCTTAACCAGAGGTGGTGAGGTAAAGTTAGTAAAGATTGCCGCGGCTGTCTGGGCGTTTATTAATGGCATCCTGGCAATTCTTATCAGCCTAGCTCACATCCACTTACTAGGGAAAATTAGGGGGTTATACTTCGCCGGCGATAGCGCTTGGCTGGCACAACATGGGATGATAATCGGTGTGGTGATGCTGTATCTAAGCCGGCACCTGGCTCGCGGCGAGATGCGAGCCCGCCAAATATTCCTGGCTATTGCCGGCATCGAGACCCTTAAATATTCGGTAATATCGCCTAATCCGGGGCTGATGGTACTTTATCTAATAACTTTCTGTGCTTTATTCATCTTTCGTGATGATTTTAATCGCGGCGTAATCCCATTAACTTGGGCGATTCGTTTAAGGGATTTCTATTTTATGGTTGCGGCGTTGCTGCTGGCCGTTTTAGTTTCTTTACTAGCACTAGACCGTGATAATAAAATAACTATCGTTGCCAGCCGCTCATTTGATAACTTTTTTGATTACGTGGCTCGCAGCGATATTGCCGCCAAATCACACGTCAGAAGTGCGCTGCTAGCTCATACTATTTCGGCGTTTCTTCTGGCTAGCATCGCCGTTATCCTTTGGATATTGTTCAAACCCTATAAAAGCTTGCCTAATGTGGACCGGGACTACCAGCGGGTCGAAACGACTCTGGCCCGACATTCTAGCTCGTCAGAAGACTTTTTTAAGCTCTGGCCACCGGATAAAGACTACTTTTGGCAGAACGACAGAGGCGGTTTTGTGGCGTATAGGCTGGTTGGTCCAATTGCCTTTGCACTTGCCGACCCTATCTCAGCCGATAAGAAAAAGCTACTAGAAGAGTTTACTATTTGGGCAAAAGGCCGCCGCTTAAGGGCCTGCTTCTTGCCGGTTTACGAAAACAGTTTAGGGCTTTACGAGA
>Ga0265320_10003259_pt1 | contig 10970 bp, 10 predicted proteins | sample 4827metaG_FD_202087 | JGI IMG/M metagenome (GOLD analysis project Ga0265320, IMG submission 202087) | Rhizosphere microbial communities from Carex aquatilis grown in University of Washington, Seatle, WA, United States - 4-8-27 metaG | ecosystem: Host-associated > Plants > Roots > Rhizosphere >...
TTGGCAATCGATCGCCGCGCTCAAGGCGGGCAAACACGTAGCCTGCACCGTGCCGATGGCGACCTCGATTGAAGACTGCAAGAAGATCGTCGATTTGGTCAAAAAGACCGGGCGCAAATACATGATTATGGAGACGGTCGTTTACGCCCGCGAATTTCTCTATATCAAGGAACTTTACGATAAGGGAGTCCTCGGCAAGCTGCAGTTCCTCCAAGCGAGCCACCAGCAGGACATGGACGGCTGGCCAAATTATTGGCCCGGTTTGCCCCCGATGTGGTACGCGACCCATTGCGTCGGTCCGGTGCTCGGCCTGACCCGGGCGACCGCCGAATATGTCTCATGCTTTGGCTCGGGCACCATTCGCGAAGAATTGATTGGCAAGTACAATTCGCCGTTTGCGGTCGAGACGACGCATATCAAATTCAAGGATTCCGACCTGGCCGCGCGCATCTACCGTTCGCTGTTCGACACCGCCCGGCAGTACCGCGAGAGCATTGACGTCTATGGTTCAAAGGCCTCGTTTGAGTGGACGCTGATCGAGCACGAGCCGCACGTCTTGCATACGGCGAAGAAGCCCGAGCCGAAGATTCCCAAGAAGGTCAAAGTTCCGGACTACGCCCGGCTGCTGCCCAAACCGATCCGGCCATTCACGACGCATGGCGTTTATGACTTGGGCAAGAAGTCGCATTTGAGCTTCGTGCAAGGCGCGGGCCACGGCGGCAGTCATCCGCACTTGGTCCATGAGTTTTTGACCGCGCTGGTTGAAGAACGCGACCCGTTCCCGAACGCCCGCCAATCAGCCAACTGGACGTGCGTCGGCCTTTGCGCCCATCAATCGGCGCTCAAGGGTGGCGCGATCGTCAAGCTGCCCGCCTTCACCGTTTAATTCTCCTCCAAAGCAAACCAACTAAAACCTCATCCAACATCACTATCTATGAGCGACGGAAACGATAACGGCGGCGCGCCGAATGCGAAGCGACTGCTCTGGGCCGGATTCATGGCCATTCTCGCGGCCGGAGTCGGCTTTTCAATTCGGGCGGGCATTCTCGCGGATTGGGGATCGCAATTCGGATTCACCCAGACTGATTTGGGCAATATTACCGGTGGTGGTTTGACCGGCTTCGGCATCATCATCCTCCTCGGAGCGCTGATCGCCGACAAGGTCGGTTACGGCCGGTTGCTCATCTTTGCGTTCTCGATGCATTTGGCGTCGGCGATCCTGACCCTCGCGGCGACGCCGCTCTATAAAATGGGTGGCAAAGACGCGGCCTACCAATGCCTCTATTGGGGCATGTTCCTCTTCGCGGTCGGCAACGGCACCGCGGAGGCGGTCGTTAATCCGCTGGTGGCGGCGTTGTTCACGAAGAACAAGACGCATTACCTCAATATCCTGCACGCGGGTTGGCCCGCCGGCTTGGTCTTGGGCGGGCTGGCCTCGTATTTCATGGTCGGAAAGGTGCGCTGGGAAATTCAGATGAGCCTTTTCATGATCCCGGTCGTCTTCTACGGCTTGATGTGCATCGGCCAGCGGTTTCCGCGCTCGGAGGCGAGCAAACATGGCGTTTCGTTCGGCGAAATGCTCGCGGAATTTGCCGCTCCGGTTTTGCTCTTGCTCCTGGTCATCCACGCCTTGTTGGGTTATGTCGAGTTGGGAACCGATAGCTGGATCAGCAATATCACCGGTAATATCATGGCCAGCCGCGACAAAGGGCTGCTCTTGTTCGTCTATACGTCGAGCTTGATGTTCGCGTTGCGCTTCTTCGCCGGACCAATCGTCGAAAAGATCTCCCCGCTGGGGTTGCTCTTCGTGGGCGCGGCCTGTGGCGCCACCGGGTTGACTCTCCTTAGTGGCGCGGAAACCGTTGCCTTCGTGGTCGTCGCGGCCAGCATTTACGGCGTCGGGAAAACTTTCCTCTGGCCGACGATGCTCGCGGTGGTATCCGAGCGTTTCCCCAAAGGCGGCGCGATCACGATTGGCGCCATGGGCGGGATCGGGATGCTTTCGGCGGGTCTTTTGGGCGGTCCGGGCATCGGCTACAATCAGGACTATTTCGCCTCGAATGATCTCAAGACCAAGGCTCCCGCCGTTTACGACCAATACAAGTCCTCGACCAAGAATCACTTCCTGGCGTTTCCAGAGATTCAAGGCTTGGACGGCACCAAAGTTGGCGCGGTGCGCAATAAGGACGCGTCGGCTCGCACCCCGGAGGAAACCCAGGTTCACGACGCCGACCTGCACGGCGGCCGCATGGCGCTGAAGATGACGGCCGCGATTCCAGCGACGATGGCGGTTCTTTATCTGGTTTTGATCCTGTACTTCAAGGCTAAGGGCGGGTACAAAGCGGTGCATATCATCGGCGTCGGCAAAGAGGCGGAGGAAGTCGCCTAACGCTCGGCCAGCGAATTCACGCGCCCACCCCGTCATTTGGCGGGTGTGGGCGTTTTCTTTTCGTTTGTCGAGCGTTCCGACCGATTCTGAACTTGGGGCGGTTCCGCATCTGGAAGATTGCTAATTTGCGCCAAAGCGCTATCAATGCGGGCGATGGCCACCGTAGCAGAACAGCTCCGCTCGACCCGCGAGAGGAAAAAACTCACGATTTATCAAGTAGCGGACGCCACCAAAATCAAGACGGATCACATTCGCGCGCTGGACGCGGGTAATTTTGACGTCTTCTCCGCGCCGGTCTATATCAAGGGTTTCGTTCGCAGCTACGCCAATTTTCTGAAGCTCGACACGCCGGCGGTGATGCGCGATCTGGAGGCGGAACTGACGCAAACCAAGAAGTTCCGCGAGCCTCCCAGTCTGCTGGGCAAGCGGTCGGGTTTCTTCGACCCGCTGTTGTTCCAGATATCGCGACTCGATTGGCGCATCGCGCTGGCTCTGATTGTGACGGCCATCATCGTCGGCGCCAGTTATATTTCGGTGCGCGTCTGGCGGCATCATCGCGCCAAGGATCCATTGGTTGGCCTTAAACCCGGCCTTTATCAGCCCGCGCCGAAAGCCGCGGACGTTTACCTGGATTTGCCGCCGGCGCCTCCGCGCTGATTTTCCAGGGTTGCGTTCGGGTTCCTCCATCGCGTAGCTTTGCCCCCTTGTGGAAGCGACTAAATCCAAAGACCGTCCGGTAAAGGTCGGGCTGATCTCGCTCGGTTGCGCCAAGAATTTGGTGGATGCCGAGATCATGCTGGGATCGATTCTGAAGGGCGGGCACGAGTTGACGAACGACGCGGCGAGCGCCGACGTCGTGATCGTCAACACCTGTTCGTTCATCGATGCCGCGCAGGCCGAAAGCGTGGACACCATTCTGGAGTCGGCGGCCCTGCGTGACGCGGAGAACCGGGGACAAGGCTTGATCGTCTCGGGCTGCCTGCCGCAGCGATTCCGCGACGAACTGCCGAAACTTCTGCCCGAGGTTGACGCGTTCATGGGGATCGATCAGGTGGCCAACGTCACTGAGATCATCAGCCAGGCCTTGGCCCGACGCGCGGGCAAACTTCGCGACGCCGGCGCGACGACTGGACGCGGCGCGAAGACGAAAAGATCCAAAACGGCGGTCATGGACAAGTTGGCCGCGGCCGACTCATCCCCGCATTCCCACGCCGGAGATGCGGCCCTTGGCGCGCCTGCGCCCGCGGTTCCCACGGGTCCGATCGTCGCCGTCCACGCCCGGCCGAATTTCATTCCCGATTACGCCACGCCCCGATTCCGCCTGACGCCGCGTCACTTCGCCTACGTCAAGATCGCGGAAGGCTGCAATCACCCGTGCAGCTTCTGCATCATTCCCCGCATGAGGGGCGCGCATCGCAGCCGGGCGCAGGCCGACATCGTGCGGGAAGCGGCCGACTTGATCGCCTCCGGCGTCAAGGAGTTGAACCTGATTTCCCAAGACTCGACCTACTACGGCCTCGACTTGCGCCCCACTCGGGGCGGCTCGATCGCCGCGCCCGAGTCTTTCCACGCCGCCGCCCGCGCGTTGCCCGCGGAGAACCCGACCCTCTGCACGCTGTTGCGCGAGTTGAACGCGTTGCCCGGCGATTTCTGGATTCGCCTGCTCTACACCCATCCGGCGCACTGGACCGATGAACTGATTCAAACCATCGCCGAATGCCCGAAGGTCGCGCGTTACGCCGACATTCCGCTCCAGCACATTCACGAGAACATGCTGGAGCGAATGCGCCGCGAGACGTCGCAAAAGTACCTCGTCGATTTACTGGCGCGCATCCGGGCCGGCGTTCCGGGCATGGCTTTGCGGACGACTTTTATCGTCGGGTTTCCCGGCGAGACCGAAGCGCATTTTGAAACCCTGCTCGAGTTCATTCGCGAGACGCGTTTCGAGCGGCTCGGCGTTTTCACCTATTCGCCCGAGGAAGGAACGCGCGCCGGCAAAATGGCCGGGCAGGTTACGGAAAAAATCAAACGCCGGCGCCGCGAACTGGCCATGGCCGAACAATTGATTGTCTCGCGCGAGATCGCCGCGTCGTTCGTGGGCCGGACCGTCAAGGTCCTGGTGGAAAAGGAGGCTGTGTCGAAGGATCTGCAGGATGTCGCGGTCAGCTCGTGGGAGCACGGTTTGGCCCGCGGACCCGAGCCGCGCCATCGGCTTTCACCCGGCCGCCGGTTGATCGCGCGCGGGGAAGCGGACGCGCCGGACATCGATGGGCGGGTGTACGTGGCCGGGGAGTTGCCGATCGGCCAATTCGCCAGGGTCCGCGTCGTAGGCCACACGGCTTACGATCTCCTGGCGGAACCGGCATAACGGGGCACGGCTGCCAGGGATCAAAACGTCATGGCGCGCGCGTGGTCAATCGAATGAATCTACCCAACCGCCTGACCCTTTCCCGTTTCGTGCTGACCGCCGCGTTCCTCGCGGCGATCTTCTGTCCTTTCACGGGCAACGAGTCCGTCGCGCTGGTCCTTTTCTGCCTGGCGGGGCTGACCGATTATTTTGACGGGCGGATCGCCCGGCGGGATAATCTGATCACCAACTTTGGCATTTTGATGGACCCGCTGGCGGACAAGATTCTGGTTTGTTCGGCCTTTATCGCGTTTGTCGGGCTTAAGTGGGTGCCGGCGTGGATGGTCGTCATCATTGTCGCCCGCGAACTGGCGATCACCGGCCTGCGTCTGTTGGCGGCGTCCAAGAGCGTCGTCTTGGCGGCCGAAGGTTATGGCAAGCACAAAACCATTTCCCAAATCGTGGCGATCATTTCGGTGCTGGTCATGGTGAGCTATCCGCACTGGGGCGCGGCCGGACAGTTGATCTTTGGTTTCCATCTTTTCGGCGAACCTTGGGTCATTTGGTTCACCGCGTTCTCAAAATGGGTGGCGGTGCTGTTGACGGTGGTCTCGGGCGGCATTTATCTGTGGTCCAACCGCCGGCTCTACCTGCAGGATCTTTAACCACCCGGGCCGACCACGCCGCCCCGCATGAAATTCTGGATTCTCTGCGTCGCCCAGGGTGGCTTCATCGGCCGGATTCCCGTCGCGCCAGGGACCTGGGGTTCAGTCGTCGGCCTGGCTTGGGTGGCCGTCTTGCTGTCGCTTCCCAACCCGGCTCTGGCTCTGGCGGGCATGGTCGGCGCGATCGCGATCGCGGTCTGGTTTTGCGGGGCGGCGGAGAAGATTCTGAACCAAACCGACCCCGGCTCGGTCGTCCTCGACGAAATTGTCGCCCTGCCGGTCTGCTATGTCGGCTGGGTCTGGGTGGCGTACTCGCACCACGGAGTGTGGCCGGCGGCGCGCCTCATGGTCGGCCGCGAAGGCTGGCCCATGACGATCCTCATCTTCCTGGCCTTTCGTTTCTTCGACGTGCTTAAGCCGTGGCCGGTGCGGCAAAGCCAGGCGTTGCCCGGCGGTTGGGGCGTTGTGGTCGATGACGTGTTGGCAGCTTGCTACGTCAACGTAGTCGCGCTGGCGTTTTGCCTCTTGCGGAGCTGAGACCTCGCGGCGACGTTCGGCCGCCGGTGCGTGAAATTCACGCTTGCCAGGTGTGGCCGCCTCTCAGAAATGTCACTTTGTCTCGTTTGATCGGTCAAATCGTGGCCCTTTCGGGGTCTTGAACGGGCGCCCGAGCGTCGGTATGGTTTTTGCTTTCCCAAGGGCTAGAGTCGGGGCAGATTGAAGCGGTAGCGTCCGGGGTTGGCGACAGGCGCCATTCTCCCAGGCAGGATTCGAAGGCCAAATCATCTGGTTATGGAATCGGTTCGCGAAAACACGCAACTCAGCCGGCTGTTGGACTGGTGCCACGAGCAGGGCGCCTCGGACCTGCACGCGCGGGCCGGGGAACCCTATTACATCCGCGTGCATGGCCGCCTTTCCCAAGCGCCGGCAGAGTTGATTCCGCGGCGGGCGAACCAGACGGCGTTTGAATTGCTCGGCGACAGTTTTTCACCCAAGACCTGTCAGCGCATCGAGAGCCAGTCCGAGGTGGATTTGAGCTTTTACTACCGGGACCGCCGGTACCGCGCCAATTTCAGCAAACAAAAGGGACAGCAGTCCTTCTCCTTTCGGGAGGTTCCCCAACAGCGTCTTAAGCTGAAAGATCTGCAATTGCCGGAGTCGCTGGCCGAGCTCACCGGCGAGCCGCGCGGGTTGATCTTGATCACCGGGCCGACCGGCCAGGGCAAGAGCACGACGGCGCGGGCGTTGATCCAGCAGATTAACGAGACCCAAAGCCTCCGGATCATCACCGTCGAGGACCCCATCGAATATGTCTTCTCGGACGCTCTTTCGCACTTCGAACAGCGCGAGGTCGGGATCGATACGGCCACGTTCGCCGACGGCATCCGCAACGCGATGCGGCAGGACCCGAACGTCATTTTCGTCGGGGAAATCCGTGACCGCGAAAGCATCTTCGCGGCCATGCAGGCGGCCGAGACCGGGCACTTGGTGCTGACAACGCTCCACGCGGACTCGGTGGCGCAAGCGATCGGCCGGGTGCGCGAATACTACCCCGCGTCGGAGCAGGCGAACATCAGCGCGCTGCTGGGCCGCAACTTGAATTCGATCATTTGCCAGCGTTTGATTCCGAACGAGTCCGGGACGCGGACGCCCTGCCTGGAGATCATGAAGCGGGACGCGGGCACGCAGGAGGCGATACTGACTAATAATCTGCACTTGCTAACCGGCGTCATCGAGGTCTCGAACGGCCAGGGGATGCACACGTTCGACCAGTACCTGCTGGAACTGCTGGCCGCCGGGGTGGTTTCGGAGGAAACCGCGCGGCGTTTCGCGGTCAACCGGCACAAACTTGAACTCAGCCTGCGCGGCATCGTCACCGCCACGGCGATTCTCAACCCGACCCGCTAGCCTATGCTCATCATCCTGCGAATTCTCTTCGGCGCGGCTTTTCTTTACGCTCTGAAAAACGCGCAGGCGCAGGAGGCGTCGGCGCCCGGCGTGGTGGATGTCATGAGCGCCGCCTATTTGGCCATGTGCGTCGGGTTGGCGATTCTGAACGGCATCGTTTGGGCGCCGTTTTTTGGAGCCAAGCTGAGCGAGCCGATCGCGGGCGTCTATACCAAGGGATCGTACGCGGAGCGACGCAACTTGATGATGCGCCTGATCCATTGGCTGGACCTCCACGGCCACCGGCGTCTCACGCTCGCGGCCTGCTTTTTGGAAGGCATCCATCATCCGGATTGGCCGACCGCGTTTCTTATCGGATTGAAAAACGCGCGGCAAGGCTCGCGTTTGGAGAGGGTCTTCGCCCTGGAAGTGTTCAAGTTCGACAACGCGCAGAACTGCCTCGAGGCGTTTCGGATTCTCCAGGAACACGGCATCAATCCGGGGCGGCACCGGAGTCCGCACGTGAATTTGGTCTTGTTCTGCACCGAGCGGCAGGCCAGGCCGGAGCCAGCGATCCTGCCGGTTCCGGCCGGCGCCCCGCCGCCACCGCTTAAACGCAACCCGCGCATTCGGTTGTTTGAACCGACCCATTGATATGTTTCGCGCCATTCGCCGAGTCATCATTGTCATCGTGTTTGGCCTCGTGGCCGCCGGAGCGGTCGTCGCGTACCAGCACCGCGAGGTCTTCCAGCCGCCGATTGATTATTACACGCTTTGGCGCGAACGGGGCGACCTCCAGCCGAAGATCGTTGGTCATCTAAAGGGACAGGTGACGAGCGTTGTCAACGGCGACACCTTCAGGCTCAAGGACGAGGAGGGGCATGGATACGTCATCCGGCTCGCCGGTATTGAGGCCCCGGACTGGCGCCGGGCGCGGGACCCGGTCAAAAGGGAACTCGCTGGGTCCAGTAAGACCAATCTAATCTCGCTCTTGATGTCGAACCAGGTCGAAATCGACCTGACGTTCAAGACGCCGCGCCGAATCGGAATTGGCGTCGCGCATCTTGGCGAGACGAACGTCAACCTGAACGTCGCGCAAACTGGCTGGGCGGCCGTCAACCGCGACTATATCAAGTGCCTGCCGCTCAACGACCAATACGCGTTGGTCCGGGCGGAACGCGAAGCTCAGGACCAGCGCCGTGGCATTTGGAAGTGAGCGTCTTTGGCGCGGGACACCGGGTACCGCGAAGGGTCATCGCTCCGGAAAGATCGGCCGATAGTAATCGCGGCGCTCAAGGACGCTTTCGACGTATCGTTTCACGCCGGGGAAGGTGATTTGGGCCAGCAGCGCCGCGCTGTTCGTCGTGGCGGAGCCTTGGCTCCAACGCAGCACATTACTCCGGCCAGCGTTGTAGTCGGCCAGCGCGTAGAGCAAAGGATTGTCAGCTTGGGCGTAGCGGCGCAAAAGCTTGCCGAGGTACCAGGCGCCCACCCGGGTGTTGATCGTCGGGTCGAACAACTGCTCGCGGGCGATGGCTTTGCCGCCTTCGGCGGCCGACCATTCCCGGGCAACGGGCAGGCGGATTTGCATCAACCCCGCCTCGCCCGCGCGGCCCTCGACGCGGGGATTGAACCAGCTTTCCCGCCAGACGACGGCTTTGATCAGCGCCGGTTCCACACCGTAGCGCGCGGCGGCGGCGAGGATCGGCCCGTCCTGACTGCGCTCGCGCTCGCGGCGCCACCACCAACTGCCCAGGATCGCGTCCAGCAGCACGATACCGGCAATGAGCCAGACCCAGCGAAGCTTCATCGGGGATCGCGGCGTCGGTAGCCCGCGACGGGGGTGGCAGGGACCCTACGCGACGTCAGACGCGGGAGCGCCCGCGAGGCGGCGGTTGGTCCAAGGAACGTCTTCAACGGGATCAGGATAGCCGATCAGAGTCGCACCTCAAGTCTGTCTGGGGACGGGCGCAGGCGCGACGAGGAGTTGCGGAATCCGTTAGCGGGTTCCTCCGGGGCGTTGGGTCGGAAGCGCTCGAAGCGTGCGATCCATGCAAGGCGAGCCGAGGTTGTGCCCAAGCGAGGCCGGTCGGGTCAGCGAGTGACCGAAAACCTGCCGGAAACGACGCTGACTACCGCGGTCTCTTGCCCGCAAGGAAGTGTCCGCTGACAACACGCGTCGGGACGAAACGGAGCGAGTTCTTCGGCGACCCGAGCGACCCAAGGGGCGCCGGAAGAGTCCAGTTCAATCTCCACTGTATGCATGCCCAAGGCCGGCCCCAAACCGGACGCCTTGAGAAACGCTTCCTTCATGGTCCAACACTTAAAAAAAGCGGTGGGCCGTTCGCTCGCCGCCAGCGCCGTCAGCCAGCGAGCTTCCAAACCGGAGAAATAATCTTCCACCAGCGGCGCGACGTCGAAGTCGGTGCGGATCACCTCCACATCCACGCCAATTTCCGCCGTGGGGGAGATTCCCAGCAACAGAAGGTTGTCGGCGCGGGACAAGTTGAACTTCGGCGTTCTCAGGGGTGGTTTGCCTTGGTTGGCGGGGAACGCCAGGAATGGTTTGCCATGCGGATCGCGCTCCAAATAAAGCTCGTCGGGCGGGACGCCGGTCCAACTCCCGAGCAGGTGCCGCAGGATGACCCGGCTGCGGAGAAAACGCTGGCAGAGCCGCCAGTCCTCGCAGCGTTCGGAGCGGCTGACCTCGGCGTCCGAGAGCACCGAATGGTTCAGCCCTTCGGTCAGCCATTCGTCATCCAAGTCGCAGACCCAGGCGTGTATCCGTTCCCGATCCACGTCGGTTTCGTGCGGGGATTCGTGGAAGTCCAACGGTATGGCGGTGGTGGGCCGGTTCGCGAGGGTCTCGGTCACAGAGTGATTAGCCCTCCTTCCGTCGGAATGGTTACCTCATTAACGGGGCTCCAGACCCGAGCAAGCTCCATGACATCTCCCGAACTTGCTGCCTGGAATCCCCCGGAAACAGTGGCGCCGTCGTTTGGCCCCGAGGAACGCATGGGCGATCGTCGGCAACGATTGATCGCCCACCCTCTCCGCGCAAATGTTAGCAACCCGACTTCCATCCAATGTGGACCTCGCCCCAACCGCCTGAAGGGCCACCTCAGAATTGGGGACTGCGTCCCACTTTGGTGAGGTCCACCATCGACTAAAAGGCTTGCAGCGGTTTTCGTGCCAAGGAAGTTTTGGCGGCAGAATCGCTTCTCCGCCTGGCCCTGCCACTTTGCGGCCGGACCCTTCCACCATCTCCCAGCTTAGCCGCTCGGCGGGTTTTGCGGCCGCCGAGCCAGAACCGTCGAGACCAACGCGCCTCAACCTGGAACGTTGGGCTGCTCCGTGTTACTTGAGGTCGCCGAAGCCTTCGACGTGGGGGTGGCGAGTCGAGAGGGTATTCCTTCCCAGCGGGTCCCTGCCGGCAGGATTTCGCCTTTCATCAGCAGGGACAAATCGCCCAGGGACGCGCCCGGCTCCATGCGCGTATCATAGAGAACCAGTGATAAGCTTCCGACCGTGCAACCCGGGCCAATTTCCACCGTGGACATTTTCATCACCCGATCCTCGAACAAATGGGTTTGCAAGGTGCAATCGACGTTCAGGATCGCGTCATCGCCAATGCTCACGAGGTCGTACTCGGTCAGGTCGGTGGTTTCCATATAGACCCGCC
>Ga0265320_10003261_pt1 | contig 10968 bp, 8 predicted proteins | sample 4827metaG_FD_202087 | JGI IMG/M metagenome (GOLD analysis project Ga0265320, IMG submission 202087) | Rhizosphere microbial communities from Carex aquatilis grown in University of Washington, Seatle, WA, United States - 4-8-27 metaG | ecosystem: Host-associated > Plants > Roots > Rhizosphere >...
GCGCCTTATTTCGGTGGCTCGCCCCAAGTCCCGGACTTGAGGTAGGGCTTGAGCTTGGCCTTCAGCGTTTCCCGGCCGCGATGGATCAATGATTTCGTCGCGGAAACCGAACAGCCCAGGACGGCCGAGATCTGTTCGTAGGAGAGTTCATCCTGGCGGCAGAGCAGGACGGCCAGGCGTTGGTTTTCGGGCAAGGCGGCCAGGGCCTGTTCGATTTTTTCCTCCAATTCGCCCTGCAGGAGCGTGTCGGGCGGCGACACGCTCTTGGCGTCCTCATACTGCCGGAGCGGCTGGTCGTCGTGCTCGGGATGGGCGACATCCAGCGAATCCGCCGGATGCCGCGAACGGCGCCGAATCTCGTTCAAACAGAGATTGCGGGCAATCGTGTAAAGCCAGGTCGAAAAACGGGCCGAAACCTGGTAGCGGTGCGCCGATTTATAGACTTGGACGAAGGCGTTTTGCGCCAGGTCCTCGGCTTCCGCTTCATCCCGGAGCATCCGGTAGATCAAGTTGACCACCGGTTGCTTGTACTTCTCCACCAGACTCTCGAACGCCTGCCGGTCGCCTCGCTTGACGCGCAGCATCAGGGCGGCATCTTCATCCGGGTCCGCAGACATGGGGCGCGAGGCTAGTACTGTGACAAAGAAATGTCGATACCTGCGTTGCGTCGGATTTGGGTTCTGGCCAGTGTAGTGTCTCACAAATAACTGGTCATTCGTGGCGCCGGATTGGGTCGGTGGCGAGGCGCAAGGAGGAAGCATATCGCCGATGGACCGGCGATCGAGACCAAGCCCCGCACTACCGCTTGGCTTTTTTTCCGCGTGGGTTACACTGCGACCATGTTCATCACCCTGAAGGATACGCTGATCAAGGTGGACTGCATCGAATACCTCGAGGTCGTGGCGGACACTTTGGTGGTTCATCTCCTCGGCGACCGCCAAGTCGTGTTGGATTACGAAACCCCGGGGGAAGTCCAAAACGCGTTCGCCGCGTTGGTCTCCCGCCTTGACCCGAGCGCGCCCAAAGCGAACGCGTCGGCGCCCAAGCCTGCCGCCCCGCCGGCGGAACCAGCCGAGTCCAAGCCCGAAGCGGAGAGCGCCGCCGAGGCCGATCCGATGCTCGAACCCGACGAACCGCCCGCTGACGCCGAGGGTGTCATGTCGGAGGACGCCCAACTCGAGCCAATGGCGATGCCGCCGCTCGGAGAGATGGGTGGCGGAGAATCCGAACCCTAGCCGGGCGTGGCCACCCGTGGGCCGCCTCGTTCTCCCATGACCAGCCCGGCGCCGACCCAAAGCAAGCTCAAGTTGCGGCTGGCGATTTGGCTGCTGCCGCCGCTGGGATTGATTCTCCTTTGGCGCTTTCGCGGCTTTGGCCTCTTCCGGAAAATCTTCGGCACGCTCGGCATCCTGCTCTATTGCCTGCCCTACACCGTGCTCATCCTCTGGCCGGTGGTGAAATCGGGCGTCCTGAAAGTGGAGATGCGCGGCGGTTACATCCCGAGCCTCACGCGAGCGAAAACGCTGCCCGATTTCGACGCTCTCGAAGCCGATCGCCAGAGCAAGGCAAAGGCCGCTCCCAAAAATGTCGCCGCCGTCGCCCGCGCCGCTTATTGGACCGATTTTCGCGGGCCAAATCGCGATGGTCGTTACGACGAACAACCGATTCTCACCAACTGGCCCGCGGGCGGACCGCGCCTGCTCTGGCGCCAGCCGATCGGCGGCGGCTATGCGTCGTTCGTGGTGGCCGAGGGGCGCGCCTTCACGATCGAACAACGTCGCAGTCAGGAAGTGGTGACCGCCTACGACGTGGCCACGGGACACGAACTATGGGCCTACGGTTACGAAGCCGAATTCCAGGAGGAAATGGGCGGTGACGGCCCGCGCGCGACGCCGACCTATCGCGACGGCCGCGTCTATTCGCTGGGCGCCGTGGGCGAGCTGGTCTGCCTCGACGCCGCCACCGGCAAGCCGTTTTGGCGGCGCAACATCCTGCGGGAAAACCATGCCGACGATCTTTATTATGGACTCGCCGCCTCTCCGCTGATCGTCGAAGACAAGGTCATTGTCACGCCCGGCGGTCCGGCCGGCCGCTCCGTCTGCGCGTATCAGCGACTTTCGGGCGAACCGCTCTGGGGCGCGCTCGATGACTCGCAAGCCTACTCCTCGCCGATGCTGGTCACGCTCGCCGGCCAGCGCCAGGCGCTGATCGTGAGCGAGCAGCGGGCCGTCGGCCTCGGCGTCGAGGACGGCAAACTCCTCTGGGAAACTCCGTGGGTCGTGCAAATGAAGAACCGCAATATCGCGCAACCCCTGCCGCTCGGCGCCAATCGTTTTCTGCTTTCCGCCGGCTACGGCACTGGCTGCGAGGCGGTCGAAATCGTCAAGGAAGCGACCGGGTTTTCCGCGCGAACGGTTTGGCGTAACAAATTCCTGAAGAACAAATTCACGAGTTCGGTCTATTTGGACGGCTGTATTTACGGCCTGGACGAGGACATTCTCACCTGCCTCGACGCCGAAACCGGACAGCGAAAATGGAAAGGCGGGCGCTACGGCTACGGCCAACTACTCCTGGCGAGCGGCCATCTGGTAATCCTTTGCGGCGACGGTGACCTGGCCTTGGCGCGCGCGAATCCAGATCACCCCGACGAACTCGCCCGCTGCTCGGCCATCAAAGGGAAAACGTGGAACAATCCCGCGCTCGCCGGCGGCCGGCTCCTGGTTCGCAATGCCGCCGAAATGGCTTGTTTCGATCTCTCTATTCCGCCGCTCGCCGCGGCGCGGTGAGCCGGTTGGCTGGCCCGCGATTTCGCCCGTTTCCCCGTTGACCGCCCCGCGAAACCCGCCTACACCTTGTCGCCGATCGATGGACCTCGATAGCCTCTTAAACGCCCATTTGAGCCTGGAACGCCGGATCGCCACGGACCAGGCCTTGCGGCGTTACCTCGCTACGCTCTGGCAGCAGTCCGAACCGACCGGTGCGCGGACGGCGCAAGCGACGACGCCGCAAGCCAACGGCAAGGTTCGTCTCACGTTCGATTTCCCGCCGGAAATGTGCGAATTGCTCGCGGTCGCCGCGCGCGCCACCGGCAAATCGACCGCCCAAATCCTCGAGGAAAGTTTCGCCGATTATTTCCGGGACAAGATCGACAAGTTGATTCCTTGACTCGCCAGCAGCTCCCGCGCCTATGGCTTCGGGTGACCCTTCGCGATGGCGAAGAGGTGATTCATCGTGGCGACATAAAGCGTTCCGTTGGCCGCGGTCGTGGTGCCGCTGATCGGGGAAACCAGCTCGGCGGCGCTCAGAAGCTTCTTCTCCTTGCTCGCCGCATAGACGTAATACGCGCCCGAGCGTGTCCCGAGGTACACCTTGCCATCCGCGACGAGCGGCGAAGCCCAGGCCTCGCCTTTGATCTCGTCGGTCCAATACGGCTGGCCCGTTTCCGCGTCCACGCAGTGGAAGCCGCGGCCGCAATCGGCGATGAAGACTAACCCGTCGGCGATCGCCGGCGTGGACATCACGTGCTTATGGAGGGGATACGACCAGATGAGGCCGTTCGTCGAAATATCGCCGGAGCCGGTGACGTCGATGCACTTGAGCCACGCTTCGTTCTTGCCCCAGAAGAGGTCGCCCCCGCCGGCCACGTAGAGGCGGTTTTTGTAAAAGACCGGCATCCCATAAACGTTGCTGGGGCTTTCGACGTGGTTGTGCAGATATTTGTGAATGTCGCCCTTCGGGCCGGTCGGATCGAAGTTGAATTGCCAGATTTTCTTCAAGGTTTGCGGCGTTCCGAGGGCCTCGCCGGACTCGGGCGCCACGGGCGGCTTGCCCGCGGCGAGCGGTGAAATGGGCAACGCCTCGAACGCGTAGATCACGCCGTTGCCGCCCGCGAAAAAGATCATTCGCCGCCCCTGAACTACCGCGAGCGACGGCGACGACCACGTGCAATGAAAGATGTCGGGCGCGATTCGTTCCCGGTCGCGCGCGACCAGGCGTCCGGTCCGCTTGTCGATCACGACGAGGCTCGGCGCGTCGGGCGTGCGAATGACGGCGTGGGTGTTGTCCACGCCTGTGCCGCTGTTCAAGTAGAGATACGGGCCGTCGATGAGGATCGAACTATGGGCGCCGTCGTGGGACCAGATGCCCGCGCCGTTGACGAGATCGAAGACCCAAATGATGTCGGCGTCGGTCGGTCCCGGCGCGAGCGGCGGCTGGCCGCGGAGCGCCATGTGCGCGCCTTCGTCGCGGAACGGGCCGTCATTGCCGTTGGCCATTCCCCGCGCGTCCAGGCACACCACTTCGCCGCGGCTGTCCACCATATAAACGCGGTCACCCTCGACCGTGACGGGCGACGACATGCCGGTATCGGGCCAATCGTAGAACGGATCGTCCTCGCGTTTCGGGACCACCAATTGCCAGAGAAATTGGCCGGTGGCTTCGTCAAAGCACATGAGCACGCCGCGATCACCCGCGTGCTTGGGATCACGCGGCTCGCCGTTGTTCGTCCCGATGTACACGCGCCCGCCCGCCACGATGGGCGTCCCGTGCGTCTGGGTTCCAACTTTCACCGTCCACTTGATATTCTGGCCGGACTTGGGATCGAATGAATCGGGCAAACCCTGCTCCGCGGAAATCATATTGCGGGTCCAGGCTTGTCCCCATTGCGGCTGATCGGCCGCCCAGCCGAGTTGGCACGTCATGGCGAAGAGACCGCCCCACAGCAGCGGCGCGACCGGCCCGCGACGAAGCCCACTGTTCGCCAGCCATCCGCGCGCCAGGCGCCGCCACCGTTCCAGGAATCGCGTGATCATCAAGGTCGCTGAGGGAAACACGGACGCTGGACGGCGACAAGATTTCTTTGCCCGCCGGGGCGCTTTCGCGCGAAAATCGACTGGTGAATTCAACGGTTCAGGCCATTCGCGGATGGCGACTCCTCTCGCTCGTCGTCATGAGCCTGCCGCTGACCGGGCGCTCGACGACCTGCTTGGCGCGCCGAGTCGTCCGCGGCTGGATTACCTACGGCGCCAGGGACTCAATCGCCTTGCGCAGGCGCGCCTCGATTTCCTTCTGGCGTTGCGGGCGTTCGATCTTTTTTCCCTCGCGGGCGCCGCGTTCGGCCACGTAGAAGCTGTCGCGGGCGCCGCCCTTTTCCGTGGAGATTTTGGCCAGGTAGATGTCGAGGTGCAGTTCATTCAGCGCCCGGGAGATGGCGTAGAGCAACCCCAGCCGATCCTCGGCCTCGACGTCGATCACGGTCATCGAGTCCGGCGTGGAATTGTCGAAGTGGATGGTCGTGGGCAGGCGTTCGTCCGAAACCGGCTGATAGAGCGAGGGACTGGCCTTGCGGCGCGAAACAAGCTCGGCCAGGTCAAGGTGGCCGGTGAGGACGGAATGCAGCAGCGATTCGAAGCGCTCGCGCTCCTCGCGCGTCGCCTGGAGGCCGGTATGGGCGTCGGTGACGTAAAAGCTGTCAATGATGATCCCATCCTCGCGCGTGAAAATCTGCGCGCTGAGAATGTTCAAGCCCGCCGCGGTCAGCGAGCCGGCGATCTTGCTGAACAGACCGCTGCGGTCCCAGGTGCAGATGCCGAGCACGGTGTACGCGCGGTCCCGTTCGTTGTGCCAGGTGATGACCGGTTCGAGCGCGCGGTCCTCGTCGGTGATCTGCCAATGCATGAAACGGTGCACCATCGCCAGGTCGTTGGCGATCGCGCGCGCCGAGTGAATTTGGAAGTAACGCCGCGGGAGGTTGGTCCAATGCGCCTCGACCTCTTCGTCCGTGAAGGTTGGCGGGGCGATCTTCCGGACGTCCCGCGCCAGCGCCTCGTGCTGCTGCGCCTCGGCCTGGATGAACTCCGCGCCGCCGGTCAGCAGTTGCCGGGTCTTTTGGTAGAGCGTGCGCAGCAGTGAATCGCGGAAGTCGTTCCACAACTGATCGCTCGTGCCCAGCGAGTCCGCCAGCGTGTGGAGCGTGAGCATCGCCAGATTCTCCGGGGTCCGGACCGACGCGGCGAAATTGCGGATGATCCCCGGGTCCTCGAGGTCGCGTTGCTGCGAGAGCTTGGACATGGTCAGGTGGTTCTCGATCAACCAGCCGAAGGTGGCGGTGGTGGCCTGGTCCAAACCAATCCGCTTGCCGACGCTGGCCGCGATTTGGGCTCCTACCTTCGAGTGATCACCCGAGTTGGCGGCCTTGCCGGCGTCGTGCAGTAGCAACGCGAGGTAGAGCGTCGAAGGGTGTTCCACGCCCTGAAGGATCTCCGCGTAATATTTCAGGTGCGGCTCCGTCGTGCCCCAAATCTGGTCGAGTTTCTCGAGGCAGACCAGCGTGTGCTCATCCGTGGTGTAACGGTGGTAAAACTCGTGCTGGACAAGGCAGGTGAGTTTGCCGAACTCGGGCAGATACTTGCCGAGGAATCCCGCCTCGTGCATCGCCCGCAGCGTCGGCGCCACGGCGCCGCGGTGGCTGATGATTTCCAGAAACGTTTCGCGGACATGCTCGTCTTGCAGAAAGGTCCGATCGACCAGGCGGAGCTGCTGCCGGATCAGTTGGACTAAATCCGGGTGCAGGCGCAGGCCGCGCTGTTGGGAATAGAAAAAGACCCGCATCAGGCGGCGCGGTTGATCGCGGAAGACGCGGTTGGTCAGCGGGTGAATCTCGCCGTCCAGGAATTTGAACCCATCCACCAATTCCTGCCGCACGCGCTGGCGGCCGCGGCGGAAGATCGCGCGCAACGACGGGAGGCGGCGTTCCGGCTGGGGCAGCAGCGCCAGCCGCTGTTCCAAAGTGCGCGTGATGAGATAGATGTTGCGCATGTGCGTGTAAACCACGCGCATGAAATCCTCCAACCGCTTGACGATCGGGCGCTCGGTGTAGCCGAGGTTGAACGCCACGCTCGCCTGGAGCGACTTGGTGAGCACGTCCGCGCTCTGGTTGGTTTCGTAGTGCAGCTCGTTCCGGGCGCGCAAAAGAAAATCGTAGGCGGCCAGCAATTGCTTGCTCTCCGCTTCGTTGATCAAATCGTGTTCCAGCAAGGCGTTCAACGAGCCAGCGCGGTATTTGAAAAACGTCATCCAAAGCAGATTCTGGTAATCGCGCAAGCCGCCGCAGCCGTTCTTCAGGTTCGGCTCCTGCATGGTGGCGGAGTTGCCGAACTTGGCCCGCCGCTCCGCCTGATCGGCGATCCGCGCCGCGATGTATTCCGCCTCGTAGCCGCGCACGCATTTGGCCAGCACGACTTGCTGCATCCGCTGGCAAAGCGCGGCGTCCCCCGCGATGAATCGGGCTTCGATCAACGAGGTTTTGGACTTCATGTCCTGGTTTAACACCGTGACGCAATCCGCGATGCTCCGGACCGCGTGGCCGACCTTCAGCTTCAAGTCCCACAGCGGGTAGAGCACGCCGTCGATGACGCTCGAGAGGTGCGGATGCGCCCGGCCCGGCGCGGCGGGGCCGCCATCATGAAGGAACATGATGTCGATGTCGCTGTGCGGGCAAAGTTCGCTGCGGCCATAGCCGCCGATGGCCACCAGGGAAAGCCGCGGCGCGCCCGTGGGCGGCGGAGCGTTCTGCGCGGCGGTTTCGAACAGGTGGCGCAGCAGCAGATCGAAGACGGCGGATCGCGCCCGGCAAATCTCCAGGCCGTGACCGCCCGCGCGGTGCTGAATTCTCAACCGATGGTACTCGACCTTGAGGAACCGCCGGTAGCGGTCCAGTTCCTGGGACGGCACACCGCCGGGCGGCAAGCGGAGACGCTCCGCCGCGTTGGCCTCGATGCGCTGTAGTAAAGTCGCCATGCGGCAAAGTTAGGGGAGAATGAGATGCCAACGCAAGGCCGCGGTACGCCGGGCGCCGGTCTCGGGGCGCTTACGGCGCCGGCGCGGCCCGGATGCCGTCGCCTGATCGATCGCGCGCGGCTTCGCCTCGCGCGGAGACACGCCCGAACCCCGGTGTCGGCATGACGCGGGGTTGCAGTTCGCCCGGCGGCTTGCTAATGACCCTCCGGTGAACCACGTGACCCGGCTCTTGGCGGCGCTCGGCCTCGCTCTTGCGGCCCCAGCCTGCGCGACGACCGACGGGCCCCGGGCCGGCCGGGAGAACGCGCTCGAAATCCGCTCGGTGGCCGCGCAAGGAAAGACCTTGCGCTGGCGTCCCGGGGGTGAATTGCGACTCGGCGCCTTCCCGGAAAACATCCTGTTCACGTTCGGACCGGCGACCAACGCCACGCTTCGCCCGTTGCGGCTGCGATATAAGCTCGAAGGCTACGATCCGGCGTGGCGCGAGGGCGGTGGCGAAATGTTTTTGTTGCTGCGGTTTTACGACGAAGCCGGGGAGGAGGTCGGCCAGCGGATGTTTCGCGCCACGGGCGAGAGTCCCGGGTGGAATCGCGCGCCGAAGGATTCGACGCTGACGCATCGGCGCGAGACGCTGACCGCCCCGCCGCGCGCGGCCCGGCTCATGGTAAGCATCTCCTCCGGGGGACCACCGGCCACCGTCGGCCTGCTCGTCGTGGACGACCTGGTCATCTCCCGGATTCCGCCGCATAACGGCTCGCCCGAGATTCTCCTGCGTTCGCCGTTCGGCGAGCAAACGAACGCGCTCGACCTTAACCCGCGCGACTGGCGGCGCGACGGATCGCGACCGAGCATGGCGAAGATTATGGAACTCGGCGAACCGAAGAAAATGGCGTTCGCCATTCTCGATGAAGACCCGGTCGGTCACGCGGAGTGGCACATCGTCAAGGAAGCGGCGCCGCGGATCGAGCCGGAAGACAAGCTGCTGCTCGAATGGAACGAGTTTTTCAGCCTGGGCGTGGGCGACATCCGGGAGGCGCACTACGATCGTCTGCCGCCCGGCAAATACCGCTTTCGCGTCATGGGAGTCCAGCCGCTGGGAAGCCCGACCGGCGTCGAAACCTCTTTGGCGGTGCAGGTTCCCCTGCCGTTCTGGGAGTTGACCTGGTTTTGGGCGGCGCTCGGGGCGCTCGCGGCCGGCGGCGTCGCGGTCGGCGCGCGCTATCACGCCTGGCGCCGGATGCGGGCCGAACTGCTCGAGCTGGAACACCAACGCGCGCTCGAGCAGGAGCGGGTCCGCATCGCCCAGGACATTCACGATGATTTGGGGGCGCGCGTGACCCAGATCTCACTGCTCAGCGGCATGGCCCGGAGCAACGCCACTACCCTCGACCAGGCGTGCGCCGATTTCGATCGCATCTCCGCGTTGTGCCGCGAGTTGGTTTCGGCCCTCTACGAGACGGTTTGGGCCGTGAACCCGGAGAACGACAATCTGGACGCGTTGGGCGATTATCTTGGCCAGAAGGCGCACGAACTTTGCCAGCACGCCGGGCTGCGTTGCCGCTTGGACGTGGGCAAATTGCCGCGCGAGAGCCAGGTGTCGAGTCAGACCCGCCACAACGTCACGATGGCGGTGAAGGAAGTCGTGCACAACGTCGTCAAGCACAGCCACGCTTCCGAATTGACGATGAAAATCGGCCTGGAGGGTGACCAACTCCAGGTTGCCATCCAGGACGATGGCTCCGGTTTTAGCGCTGACGCCCCACCGACCGGAAACGGCCTGGCCAATGTGAAGCGGCGGATGGAAGACCTCGGCGGCAGTTGTCGCGTCGAGAGCCGGCCCGGCGCCGGGACTTCGGTTTATCTGCGCCTGCCGGTCGGCGCGACGGATTAAGCGATGAGCCGTACCGTCGCCATCATTGAAGATGACCGCGGCTTGCGCGAGCAGTTGGTGGAACTTCTCGCGACCGCGGCCGACATCCAGTGCGTCGGGGCCTTCGCCTCGGCGGAGGAGGGACTCAAGCTCATTCCGGCGCTCAAACCGGACGTCGTGCTCATGGATATCCGGCTGCCTGGTATGTCCGGCATTCAATGCGTCGCGGAATTGCGCCGGATCGCGCCGTCGGTGCAAATCGTCATGGTCACGGTCTATGAGGACAGCGAGCGGATTCTGAAGGCTCTCAAGGCGGGCGCCAGCGGTTACCTGGTCAAATCCAGTCCGCCCGAACAATTGCTGCACGCGATTCGCGACGTCTCCCAGGGGGGCGCGCCGTTGTCGAGCCACATCGCGCGCAAGGTTGTGCATTATTTTCGACAGTTCGACCCCGCGCCGGAGGAGAGCGGGAATCTTTCACCCCGTGAGCAACAGGTGCTGGCCCTGCTGGCCTCGGGATTCATCTACAAGGAAATCGGCGAAAAGCTCAACATCGGCGTCGAAACGGTGCGGACCTACGTCAAGCACATCTGCCAGAAATTGCACGTGCGCAGCCGCATCGAGGCCGTCGCAAAACTTCGTTCCGAGCCGGGAGCCGACTCCTTCCCGGATTGAGCGTCCTGCCTCCGCCATCCCCGCTTTTGGGGATGGCGGCGTGCGCGCCGGCGGACTAGGGTATTGCTCAATGCCCAAACTGTTCCCGGTCAAACCATCCGTTTGTCCCCTGGTCGCGCGTTGTTTTCGGTCAACCCGCGATCCCAGCGCCCACTAATTACCCACTCGCCAAAATGAACATGTCACGCGTTTCCCGCGGTTTGCTTCCTCAACGTTGGTTCAGCGCGGCGGCGCCGCTGCCAGGCGCCCATCGTCGAGAGTCGGCGTCCTCCCCGAGCGCCGCCTGGCTGGCCCGGACCGTGGGGTTGGCGCTGATCCTCGGTTGCCTCTCCCCTCGGGCGCAGGCGGGGAGTCTAACGCTCGGATTCGAGCCGACCGACACGATTCCCGGGACGCTCTATGGAACCGCGGCGACCGACGTGACCGGTGGCGTGGGCGGCCCCGGGGTCCTCAAGATGAACACCGCGAACGGCCAGGCGGGGTTTCTCGTCTTGGATGACTTGGACAACGGTCAACCGGTCGGCAGTTTCGTCGCGAAGTTCGATCTGCGCACGGGCAGCGACACCAGCACGGTGCTTCATGGCGACGGAATAAGCTTCAACTTTGGCCCGGACATTCCGGACGGG
>Ga0265320_10003265_pt1 | contig 10957 bp, 8 predicted proteins | sample 4827metaG_FD_202087 | JGI IMG/M metagenome (GOLD analysis project Ga0265320, IMG submission 202087) | Rhizosphere microbial communities from Carex aquatilis grown in University of Washington, Seatle, WA, United States - 4-8-27 metaG | ecosystem: Host-associated > Plants > Roots > Rhizosphere >...
GGACATGCTGCCGGTGCGCCCGGCGACCCAGAGCGCCGCGCCCGCGTTGAGGCACACGGTGTCGCGCAATCCCGCGGGCGCGCGGTTGTCGAGCAGGGCTTCGAGAATCTGCGCGTTGCGCGCGGCGTCGCCGCCCGCGAGCACGTCCGGCCCGGCGGCGGGCAGCTGGAATTTATCCGCATCGAACTCGAGCGCCGGGCGTTCGCCACCGGGGAACGAGGATTCGACCCCCGTGGGCGCGCGGGCCTGAAAAGTTTGCGGATCCAGGAAACGCAATTCGCCCACCCCCATGGCGCAGTTGCGGCAGACGACGGAGAGTTCATCGAGTTTCAGGTCGCCGCCGAGGGTGTGCCCGTGCACGACGAGGCCGCGTTTCACGCCGAGTTCTTCCAGGCCGGCGGCCAGCAGCGGCGCGCGCGCCCAATCGAAGATGCCGACGAGTTGGTGAATGGGCCGGCCCGGGTTGATGAGCGGACCAAGCAGATTGAACACGGTGCGGCGCCCTTCCGCCGCGAGCGCCTTGCGCGCGGGCGCGACATGGGCGAATGCGGGATGGAAGGCGGGCGCAAAGAAAAACGCAAAATTCAATTCCCGCAGCGCCGAGCGCCAGGTCGCGTCGGAGGCTTCGATGGGCAGGCCGATTTTTTCCAGAAAATCCGCGCTGCCGGACTTCGAAGTCAGTGCGCGATTGCCGTGCTTGAAAACCGGCACGCGCGCTGCCGCGACGACGAAGGACGCCGCGGTCGAGACGTTGAAGCTGCCCGAGTGGTCGCCGCCGGTGCCGCACAAATCCACCGCGCGGCCGGCCCAGGCCTCGACATGGGGGTTGCGCGCGAGGCCGCGGAAGGTTTGGGCGAATTCCGCGAGCAGGTTCGGCGTCCACCATTCCTCGGTCAGCTCGCGCAGGAAATTAATTTTTGCGGCGGCGTCCACCGTCTCGGCGGCGAGGAGCTGGGCGGCGCGGGCGGCTTCGCGGGCGTGGCCGCGCCGGGCGCGCAGCTTGGCGAGCAGGTCGTCGAAGACGCGCGTGTCGGCGCTCGGGCTGGACAAAACGTCGGGCATCGTGCAGCCGTTATCGCGGCCCCGGGGCGGTTCGACAAGTGATTTTTACCGAAGTTCACCGGAACCTTTCGCGCTTCGGCGTTGTCTTGGGGTGGGAGTCTGTTATTATATTAGAGGGCCCCCATGACATTTCCGTCGTCACGCGCACTTCTTCTCCCGCTGGCCAGCGTCCTGCTGCTCGGCGCGGGCGTATACGGGGTTTACGCCGCGCAAAATCCATTCGCGGCCAATTCGACCGCTTCCACCATGACCAACGCCACTCCCACCGTCGTCTGCGCGCCGGACGGCCTGTCCGCCTGCGGTCTGCCCTCCAACGTGGTCATCGACATGGCCAAAGTTACCGTCAAGCGCACGGACGCCGAGTGGCGCAAGCTGCTTACCCCCGAGCAGTATTTAGTCGCCCGCCAGCAGGGGACAGAGCCGCCGTTTCACAATGAGTATTTCGACCACCACGCCGACGGCGTCTACTTTTCCGTCGGCAGCGACACGCCCCTGTTCGACAGCCGCGACAAATTTGAGAGCGGCACCGGCTGGCCGAGTTTCACCAAGCCCATCGAAGCGGCCTTCGTCGGCGTCACCACGGACACCACCTACGGCATGGTTCGCAACGAAGTCCATTGCACCGTGGATGGCGACCACCTCGGCCATGTCTTTGACGACGGCCCGAAGGACAAAGGCGGCCTGCGCTACTGCATCAACTCCGCCGCAATAAAATTCCTACCCCGCAAGGAATATGACGCTTGGATCGTCGCGCACACCTCCACGCCCGCCAAAGCGGTGGACAGCGCGGCGGCGGTGAAGAAGTAATATTTGCGTTTTCGTATCGCTCTTGGGCGGTGGGTTTGTTGTATAATCGGGGTTTATGCCGGATTCCGACTCTGAATCGCCGCCGAAGGTGCCGCCGCCGGGCGAAATCGTGCCCGCGCCCAAGCCTGCGGAGCCGGAGGGCATTCGCGGATTATTCGGCGGGGGCGACGAGGGCGATGCGTCAACGCCGCCGGGACCCCGGGGTCGGAAGAAGCTGCGTTCGGAGATGGGGTTTTTCGACCATCTCGAAGAATTGCGCATGACGGTGCTCAAATCGGCGTTTGCGGCCGCCATTGGCATGGGCGTCGTGGGCTTGTTCTTCCACCAATTTTTCAGGTTTCTGCAGTTGCCCTACCAAATTGCGCTCGGCCCGGACGCCGCGACCCACCCGCTCAACAGCGGGCCGGATCCGTTTGCCACGGTTTCGATGGTGATTTCGGCTTCCATCTGGGGCGGGGTTATTATAATGCTGCCGGTCATTGCCTATTTTGTGGTGCGGTTTATCGCGCCCGGGCTGACGTTGCGGGAACGGGGCATGCTCCGGCCCGCGCTGGCTTCGGCAATGGTGTTATTTTTTGCCGGGGCGGCGACGTGCTTTTTCATCATGCTGCCGGCGGGCTTCCGGTTTGCCTACAAATTGAACCAGTCGCTCGGGGCCGATACCCTGTGGAGCCTCCAGGGGTATAATTCGCTGGTGGTCTGGGCCACGCTTGCGGTGGGGCTGGTGTTTGAGTTCCCGCTGATTTTGGTGATTTTGCAGGTCTTGGGCGTCATTGCGCCGGACACACTGCGCGGGAGCCGTCGCTACGCCATTGTGATCATCGCGGTGGTGGGCGGGTTTCTCGCGCCGTCGCCGGATGTGTATTCCATGCTGATGATGATGGCGCCGATGCTGGTGCTCTATGAAGGCTCGATCATCGTCGGGGCCAACTTGCGCAAGCGCCGGTTGGCGGCCCAGGCGCGGGATGCCGCCAAAGGCGCGGGCTAATCGCCGTCGGCGCATTTTGGCCGTGACGCGGCCCGGCGCATCAGGCAGACTTAACGGCTTCTCCTCATGAACCTTCGTGCAACACATTGGCGATGGGCGGCGTGGCTCGGCCTCCTGGCGCTGGCCGCATGCGGCGGCTCCGCCGAGCGGGTGACGGCCGACTGGCTGACGAATCCGGACGAGGCCATGCAAACCGCGCTGCAAAAAAACCGCCCCCTGTTCATCGCCTTTGTCGGGATGGATTGGAGCGGCCCCAGCCAGGGCATCACGAAAGATGTGTTCGACACGCAGGCGTTCAAGGACTTTGCGGACAACAATCTGGTGCTGCTGCGGGTCAACCTGGCCCGCAATGTGTCCGGAGACAAAACCGCGCTACTCTATGAAAAGATGGCCGAGGGCGTGCAAGTGGATGCGTTGCCCGTATGTATGATGTGGGACGCCGCGCATAACAGTCCCATCAGCCGGTTAAATGGATACGGCCCCAATGGCCCGGTTCCCTATTTGCAACAAGTGCAGATTCGGCTCGATCAGTGGCGGCAGGCGGTGGCCCAGCAAACGGCGGCGGCGCCCGGCCGGATGCTGGCGGCTCCGCAATTGTCCGCCCCCGTGGTGACGGGAGTGGCCACGCCGACGCCGCAAGACGCGCTGCGCCAGCAGGCGATGCAGGCGGCCGCGATGCCATCATCCTTGTCCGTCGCCCCGCCGGGGGGGCCTGGTTCCTCCACCCTGCCGACGCCGGAACAATTGATGCAGCAACTCCAGCAGCGCCAGTCGCAACCGGCGCCGACACCGGCGGCACCCACCGATCAGCCGCTGCTTAATCCCGGCGCCTTGAAATAGCGCGGCGCGCGCCCCGGCTGGGGAAAGCATCTGGCGGCAAGGATGGATCGCGGGAAAAAACCCGGGAACAAAATTCCCCCCAAGCTGTTTGAAGGCGATGACCCGGTCTAAGTGTCTGCTGGGCCGGATTTGCCCCACCTGAGGCGGAGCAAATCCCGCCCCGGCTTATTTTGCTGTTGCCACTTCCGGGTGCTTTTAATAGCCTCTTAACCCCTGAGGAACGAATCTCTCGTCGTTGGACTGCCATGAAAAATCTTCGCACCCTGTTTTTGTTGGCGCTGGCCGTGGCTGCGTTTGGCACCCTGCCGGCGGCCCGGGCGGCGGATGCCGCCAAACCCGCGGACGCCAAATCTTCGACGGTGAAACCCACGGTTATGGCGACTTCCCAGGATGCCGCCGCTTCGTATCAATATGACAACTACCACCTGCGCCCGACCGACATCATCACGGTCAGCATCGTGGATGACCCCAGCGCGAGCCACGATTACAGCATCAACGTGGACGGCACGGTGCAGTTGGTCTATCTTGATTCCTCGCCCGCGCTCAAACTGTCAGGGTTGACCGTTGCTGACGCCAAAAAGGTGGTGACCAAGGCCTATGTGGACAACAAGATTTTCATCAAGCCCTCGATCGCCATTGATGTGAAGCAGTATTCCTCGCGGAAAATTCTGGTCAGTGGCCAAGTGGGCAAGCCCGGCCCCGTTTATATTCCGGCGCAGAAAGACATGACGCTCGTGGCCGCGGTCATGGAAGCCGGTGGCCCGACGGAAAAAGCCGCCGCCACGTGTAACATTACCCGTATCCTGCCCGACGGCAGCACCAAGGTGCTCAAGGATCAGCCATTGTACGAGGCGGTCATGGATGCCAAAAAGGACATCCAGTTGCAGGAAGGCGACACCATCTTCGTGGGCGAATCCGCTTTTGCCAATGTCTGGCAACACTAAGGTTGGAGTGGCCGTTTTTCCTTCCCCACATTCGCGCTCATGAATCCTCCCCAAAAGCCCCCGCAAAATCCGCCGCCACCCGGCAATCCGCCGCCACCGTCGGGCAAGCCGGATGGGAAAGGGACGAATTACGCCGGCTATTCCACCTACGGTGATTATGGAACCTATGGGTATGGTTCGGGTTATGGGACGGGCTACGGCGGGCCGGCCGGTCACGGCAATGCCGGCTATGGCGGTTATAGCGGATATTATTATGGCTACGGCTATGGCGGCAACCAAGCCGGCGGCGAACCGACGCAAACCCGCAACATCCGCGACTACCTGGTCATTCTGCGTGAGCGCATTTGGTATTTGATCCTCACCTTCTTGGTGATTTTTGGGGCGTTCATCCTCTATTTGGTCAACGCCACGCCGGAATATCTCGCCCAAGCCAGCCTGAAAGTGAACCGGGTGGAGGTTTCGCCCATGCAGACAATTCACGATCCGACCACGGACGTGCTGGGCCCGGAAGATTTTAACACGCGCATCCGCCTGATGGAAACGCGCGAAATCGCCCAACAGGTGGCCAACCGGATGACCGATGAGGAAAAACGGGACTTTTTGCTGCCGTTCAAAAACGGCAATGTCCTCGACGCCAACCTGAACATCGTCGACCGCCTCATGACGCGCCGCACGGTGCAACCCGGCCGCCTGGCTTACATCATCCAAGTCGGCGTCGAGCATCCCAATGCGCCGCTGGCGGCGACCATCGCGGATTATTTTGCCCAGGTTTTTATCGAGGTCAACGACCAGCGCAACGCGGAACGCGCCACCAAGGCCGTCGAAGTGTTGCGTAATGACGCGAACGAAAAAAAGCATAATATCGAGGATTTGCAGTCCCAAATGAGCGCCTTGGTGGACAAATACGGGCGCAATGAGTTGGACCCCAACACCAACACGCTGCCCGACGAGCTGAAGGCCTTCACGGCCACCCGGGTCGCCGACCAGGGCACCTTGGACACGGCGGAGGAGCACTGGAACCAAGTGAAATCATATCAGGAGTCCGTGCCGCCGCGGGACCTGTGGAACTTGTCCTTTATTGCGTCCGATTCGCATGTTTCCTCCCTCAAGACTGACTTGGACAATCTCCAGGTCGAGCTGGCCGGGCTGTCGATGAAATTTGGCGAGAACCATCCGCAAATCAAGGACCTCGTCCAGCGCCGCGACCAAGCCAGGCAGCAACTCGAAACAGCCTGCAGCACCGCCGCCGAACGCATTCACACGGATTATCTCGCCGCCAAGGAAAAATTCGATGCTTCCGACCAGCACGTCAAGGACATGATGGAAAAGATGCACCTCCTGCAGGGCGCGCAGTTGAAATACAACGAAATCGCCAAGGAAAAAGACACGGCGGAATTGATGCTGGCCAGCATGCAGAATTCCATCGAGGCCCAAAAAGAGCACGTGCTTGAGGGTGGCGAAAGTTATGAAAAAGTCGATTCCGCCTCGGGCCAGGTGACCCAGACGGCCCCAAAGACGACACTGACAATTTTGGGCGGGCTGATTACTGGAATCATGGGCGGCGTCGGCATGGCCTTCCTCGTGGCCTTCCTCGACGACCGCATCAAGTCGGCCTTCGACATCGAATCCTACGTCGGACTGCCCCTCATCGGCATCCTGCCGCGCATTTCCCACCTGAACGCGAATGAAAAGGCGCAGGCCGTCGCCTCCAACGCCGACCGGCGCATCACCGAGGCATTCCGCTCGATTTATTCCACGCTCAAGCTCAGCGACGCGTCCAAGAACGCCCGCGTCATCCTCGTCACCTCGACCGTGCCCTCCGAGGGCAAATCGTTCATGACGACGAACCTGGCGCTCACGTATGCGATGCACGCCGAGCGCGTGCTGCTCGTGGACTGCGACTTGCGCATGCCCAACGTGGCCAAGTCCCTCGGCAAGGAGACCACGGAGAACGGCCTGATGACCCACTTGCGCGAAGGCCGCCCGTTTGAGGAATGCATCCACAAGGATTTTTATCCCGGTTTGGACGTGATGGCCACCGGCGGCCGCACGAACAACCCGACGCAGATTTTCAATTCGCGCGAGTTCACGGACTTTGTCACGCGCATGCGCCAGCAATACGACCGGGTGTTCATTGACTCGCCGCCGCTGGGCGCGGTCAGCGACGCGCTCAACCTGCTGCCGAATGTTGACGGCGTGATTTACGTGATCAAGTTCAACGCGGTCAAACGCAAGGTGGCCAAGATCAACCTGGCCCGTTTGATGCAGGGCAACGTGCCGGTCTTTGGCGCGGTCCTGAACCAAATCAGCCTGGCTTCCGCGAGCTACTATTACACGCACTATTACGACAAGTCCTACCGCAATTACTACATGCAGGAGGAGGCCCAGCAGGCGACGGACGCCGCTGATGCCGCCGCCACCCAGACCCAGCGGGCGAATTCGGAAAAGAAATGATCCTTCGACGCAGGCTTGATCGTTGACCCTTCGGACGCGGGTGAAAAATCCGCCCGGCGCAACGGGCAGGCGGTTCTGTTCATCCCTGCCCCGCGGCGCGGCGCAGGCGGTCGTTAAGCGCGAGGCCCCAGCCGGAGTTGGGCGCTTTCTCACACCAGATTTTTTCGAAGCCCGCGGCATCCAGCCGCCGCAGCAAGTCATACAGCCCGCGGGCGGCCTGCGCGAGGTCGCCGGTTTCACTCAGGGAAAAAATCTCCGCGCGCAACGGCGGATTTTCCGATGGGGCGGCCGGCCCGAATCGAATCCACGCCACGCGCCGGCCCACGGGTGGGGCGGGCGGGGCCAATCCCGGGTCGAGCAAGGCGAGCGGAGTGCGCGGGCTGTAATGGCGCGGGAGCAATCCGGGAGCCACCAGTCCGTCGGACAGATTGGCCGGGGCCGGATCGGGCCGCTGCACCGGCTGGCCCAGGATGCTTTCCAGCGCTTCCGCGGTAATGGGGCCTGGGCGCAACACGCGCGGCGGCCGGCTGGCATCGCTGACATCGACGATCGTGCTTTCCAAGCCCACGGCGCAAGGCCCGCCATCAAGAATCCACGGCACGCGCCCCTTGAATGATGCGCGCACGTGTTCGGCGCGGGTAGGGCTGATGTAGCCAAAGGGGTTGGCGCTGGGCGCGGCCAGCGGAAATTTGGCGGCCATCAGCACTTCACGCATCAGCGGGTGGGACGGCGCGCGCACGGCGACGGTCTCGCGTCCGGCGGTGATGAGCGGGGAAACCGCCGGCAATTTGCGCAGCACGAGGGTTAGCGGCCCGGGCCAGCACGCGGTGGCGAGCAGATGCGCCTGCGGGGTAAACTGTGCAAAGTCCCGGAAAAATTCGACGTCGAGGCCGTGGACAATCAACGGGTCCTGCAACGGGCGGCCTTTAATTGAGAAGATGTAGCGCACGGCCCGTTCATCCAACGCATTGGCGGCCAGGCCATACACGGTTTCCGTGGGCAGGGCGACGACTTCGCCCCCTTGCAGTAATTCGGCGGCGCGCGCCACGCCCGCGGCGGTCGGAGGCAAAAACGGCGGCAGTTCGTCGGAGTCGCTCGGGTGCATCGGGACGATGGCAATGGGTTAAATTGCTGAAGGGTTAAATTGTTAAAGGCCAAAAGGCTTTCCCAACAATCAAACTACCCAGCAATTCAGCAATTGGGCCACGCCACCCAGCGACGTTTCAGCCACCCCCCTTCCGTCCGCTTACTTCATCAACAGCAGGCTGCGCGCGCGCTTGATGGTCTTGGTGACGTGGCGCTGCTCCTTGGCGGTGAAGTGCGTAATGCGCCGGGGCAGAATCTTGCCGGTGTCGGTGACATGGCGAACGAGCGCCTCGGTGTCGAGGAAAGTGTAATCGGCCGGCGTTTTCGAGCGCGGCTTGTCGGCGGGTTTGTCCATGGCGGCAAAGTGGATGGGTGAAACGGGATAGAAAACGTCATTTGGGCCGCTTGGGCAAGCAAAAAGAAGGCGGGGGAAGGGAAGGGTGGGTGGACCCGGGCGAGGCGGGCCGTGGGCGGGTATTTACATTCAACCCGGCACCACCTACCGTCGGAACGATGATTATCCTCGGTTGCGGTTATGTGGGCACGGCCCTGGCGCGGGCGGCGCTCCAGCGCGGGGAAGCGGTTTCGGCCCTGACGCGCAGCGAGAGCCGGGCGGCGGAATTGCGGGCGTTGGGCCTGGCCAGGGTGGTAACGGGGGATATTGCCGGTGAGGAATGGCACCAGGCCCTAAATACCGCGGGAGAGAGCATTGTCAATTCCGTGGCCCCGTCGGCACGGGGCGTCGAAGGCTACCGGCATTCATTTATTGCAGGCACAAAATCCCTGATACGCTGGCTGGAGCAATCCGCCGCGGCGGGACATGAACCGGCGCGCGAATTGGTTTTCACGAGTTCGACGGGGGTCTATCCACAGACGGACGGCGGGTGGGTGGCGGAGGATGCGCCAGCGGGGAATGCGGAACTTAGCCCGGCGGGCGCGATTTTGCGCGAGGCGGAAAACCTGCTCCTCGCGCTGCCGCCGCGGTTGGTGCGGCGGGTATGGGTGCTGCGGCTCGCGGGTTTATACGGGCCGGGGCGGCACCATTTGCTTGATGCCTTGCGCACCGGCGAAAAAACTTTTCCGGGTGGAGGCGAGTACTGGGTAAATTTGCTGCATCGCGCGGACGCCGTGGGCGCGATAAACGCTTGCTTGAATGCACCCGCCTTGGTGCCGGGAGGCGTTTACAATGTGGCGGATGACGAGCCGGTGCGCAAACGCGACTTGGTGGTGTGGCTCGCCGAGCGGCTGGGGATGGACGCGGCGGCGTTGATGTTCGACGCCACAATTTCCGCGCGTTCCGGCCATAGAAAAAATGCGTCGGGCCAAATTCCCGACCGGCGGATTGCCAATGCACATTTTAAAAACGCCCTGGGCTGGAGTTGTTTATATCGTTCTTATGGAATTGGTTACGATGAAATCATCCGGCAATCTTGATTAAAATTACGGTAAAAAAGACGCAAATGTAACAACGGTGCCATAATTTTGTAACATGGCTCCGTTACAAAGGCCCGCAAGCGTGGGGGTTTTCCTCTCCTCGCCCCAACCTAAGCAAACCCTGAACCTATGAAAATGAATTCCTTGAAAATGCTCAGCCTCCTGTCGGGCGTGGCCGTTCTCGGCAGCCTGACGGCGCAAGCGCAGGACAAGGCGACGCTCGACTTGTTGGTGAAGAAAAACGTCATCACGCAAGACGAAGCGACCGCCCTGGCCAAGACCACCGCCACGCCCGCCATTGTCACCGGACCCAAAGACCAAGCCAACGTCAAGGGCCTCAAAATCGAGGGCTTGTTCCAGTCGCAGTTCGACTGGATAAGCACGGACGACAAGGCCGCCGGCGCCCACAATCCTCCCGCCGTGGAACAGTTCTTCATCCGCCGCGCTTATTTGGGCGCGACGGTAGACATGGGCAATGGCTGGAACGGAGAAATCTTTTTCGACTTCGCGGCCGGCACGGGCGCGAATGGTGGCGCGCAGGGCGGCACCGCGCGCAACAACTTCGAAAAAATCATCATCAGCAAGAAATTTGATGATTACGATGGCACCCTGACGACCGGCTACCAGAAGGTGAATTTCACCCTGGAAGAAGTCACCTCGTCCGCGGCGGTCAAACCCATTGAGCGTTCGGTGCTCACCCGTTATATCGACGAGCAATACAACGGTGGCAACACCACGCAGCGCCTCGGCTTCGCCAACCAGCATACTGGCATATTCTGGGACGGCAAGATCGGCGACACCGGCATCACCTACAGCGCGGCGGTGACGACGGGCATCCAGGACTCCGTCAGCTACGCCACCACGGGCGGCTTCAACCGCCTCGCCGAGTGGGCTTCGCTGGCCTATGGTGATTCCTCGAACGCCAACCTGACCTACAAGACCGGCGTGAACTTCGGCATCTCGCAAGACGCGAACTCCGTCACCGGAACCCTGGCACCACCACCCGCCGTCGTATCTCAGGCCAACAGCATGTGGGGCTTCAATCCCTATGTGACGTTCACCTATGACAAGGCCTTCCAGCTCGACGCCGAATACATCTATGTTTCGGTGGATCGTGGCCGTGGCCCCGCTGGCGCCACCGCCGGCGTCCCCAACCAAGGCCGCGCGCAGCCCAACGGCTTCAACATCACCCCGTCGTATATGATTAACGACCAATGGGAAGTCGTGGCCCGTTACAGCTACCTCGGCACCAACGGCCGCGGCACCAATATCGCGGACGTCGCCCGCAACGGCGCCAACATTGGCGCCACGGTGTTCGACAACGTGGACTCGTGGTATGTCG
>Ga0265320_10003268_pt1 | contig 10948 bp, 8 predicted proteins | sample 4827metaG_FD_202087 | JGI IMG/M metagenome (GOLD analysis project Ga0265320, IMG submission 202087) | Rhizosphere microbial communities from Carex aquatilis grown in University of Washington, Seatle, WA, United States - 4-8-27 metaG | ecosystem: Host-associated > Plants > Roots > Rhizosphere >...
GAGCTTGAACAAATTGTTCTCCAACAGCACCTAGTTGTTTGTTCCCACCAGATGTAGCCACCAAAAAGCTTCGTTGAGTGGCATTTTCCACCGGTACGGATGGATTTGAGAATTTTGGTTGTGCTGCTTCAGTGTTGAGTTTTGAAATGTCCAATGTCTTGAATTCCGCCATGCTTCGGAAGTGCGTAAGAAAATATGCGAGGCAGACAACTCGCTCAATGTCATTTGCTGGCTGCTTCTCGTTCAAGAACTGCTTGGGCGACATCTCGGTTCGCGTCGCGAAGCTGGATGCCGGCTGGGGAAAACCGGAAGGGGAATTAGTCGGTTGTGAGGTGGTCGCTCTAAGACCGCCGAAATTAGCATCAAGGCGAAGAAAAGTGATTGCACTTTTTATCAGACGAATCTGCCCGTCCTCATCAAGCGGTCGTAGGCAGTCTATGATCCGTTTAAGAGATTCAAAGTCGTCCATTTGTGCTGTCGATTCTTGGCTGGTGTCATCTTTCATAATCGTGCCTATGATTTAAATTACTGGAATTCTATACAATGCGGCATCGTTCTTCAACATCAACAATTTCCACCGGAACTTCGCTCCAACCAACCAGCATCAGAACCTGAGCCGTAGCATTCCCATCCAGTATTTGAAATGAGTCCGGATCGGAGATGTAAACTTTTAAAGGCGGCCGTCTATCGTTGAGACCCAGCGCGGCGGAATTCATGAAATTGAAAGCCGTTTGTCGAGGGTCAGCTTTATCCCCGTTGACAAACTTTGGGTCAAGCAACTGATTCTTGGTGCTGACTAAACTTTGGACTGTAACAATGCGAGCATTTTTGGCCGCATCATAGGCTGCCCGATCAAAAACCTTCCACATTCCATACGGAAGGTCGCCTGGTTTCAGGGACAACGCACCTCGAAAGTTTTCAATGTTCTGCGTTGTAATGACGTCCATTTTTCGGGTTGTTCATGCCGGCTTGCCATCGCTACTTTTTCTCAAATACCAATTCATCGGCTTTGACCGTCACTTTGATTTTATCACCGGGTTTGAACTCCCCTTCGAGCAGGCGCAGGGACAGCGGGTTGAGGATGCGGTCCTGCACGGCGCGCTTGAGCGGGCGGGCGCCGAATTGCGGGTCGTAGCCTTCCTTGGCCAGCAACATCTTCGAGGCTTTGTCCACGTCCAGCGTCAGGTTCTGCTGCGCCAGCCGTTGCTTCAATTTCTCCAGCTGGAAGTCCACGATGCGTTCAATTTCGCTTTCGTCCAGGCTCTGAAAAATAATCACGTCGTCCACCCGATTCAGGAATTCCGGACGGAAATGCTTCTTTAACTCCGCCATCACCTTGTCTTCCATCGCCTGATGCGACGATTTGTCGGTTTTGCCGTCCATGAAATATTCCTGGATGATGGGCGACCCGAGGTTGCTGGTCATGATGACGATGGTGTTCTTGAAATCCACGGTCCTCCCCTGCCCGTCCGTCAGCCGGCCATCGTCGAGCACCTGCAACAGGACGTTGAACACGTCGTGATGCGCCTTCTCAATCTCGTCAAACAGCACCACCGAATACGGCCGGCGCCGCACCGTCTCGCTCAATTGCCCGCCTTCCTCGTACCCAACGTAGCCCGGCGGCGCACCGATGAGCCGCGACACGGTGTGTTTCTCCATGTATTCGCTCATGTCGATGCGGATCATCGCGTTTTCGTCATCGAACAAAAATTCGGCCAGCGCCCGGGCGGTCTCGGTCTTGCCCACCCCGGTCGGGCCGAGGAAAATGAACGAGCCGATGGGCCGGTTCGGGTCCTGCAACCCGCTGCGGGCCCGGCGGACGGCGTCGGACACGGCCTTGATCGCCTCTTTCTGCCCGACCACGCGCAACGCGAGCCGTTCCTCCATCTTCACCAACTTCTGCCGCTCGCCTTCCAGCATCCGGCTCACCGGGATGTGCGTCCACGCTGCCACCACCCGGGCAATGTCTTCGTCGGTGACTTCCTGGCGGAGAAGCGTGGAGCGTGAAGCGTGGAGCGTGGATTGCTTTTCGATGGTCGCCAGCTTTTTCTCCAGGTCGGGAATCTTGCCGTACTGAAGTTCCGAAGCCTTGTTCAAATCGCCTTTGCGCTGGGCTTGTTCCAGTTCCAGCTTCGCCTGTTCGAGTTGCGAGGCAACCACGCTGACGGCATTGACGGCGGCCTTTTCGTTCTGCCATTGCGCGGTCAGCGCCTTCGATTTTTCCTTGAGATTGGCGGTTTCCTTGTCGATGAGCTTGAGCCGTTCCTTGCTCGCGGGGTCTTTTTCCTTGGCCAGTGACGTGCGCTCGATTTCCAACTGCAAAATCTGCCGGTCCAGCTGGTCCAGCTCCGTCGGCTTGGAATCCAGCTCCATCTTGATGCGCGACGCCGCCTCGTCCACCAGGTCAATCGCCTTGTCCGGCAGAAACCGGTCGGTGATGTAGCGATGCGACAACGTCGCCGCCGCGACCAGCGCCGAATCCTGGATGCGCACGCCATGATGCACCTCGTACCGCTCCTTCAACCCGCGCAAAATCGCGATGGTGGCCTCCACCGTCGGCTCGTTCACCTGCACCGGCTGGAACCGGCGTTCGAGCGCCGGATCCTTCTCGATGTGCTTGCGGTATTCATCGAGCGTGGTCGCGCCCACGCAACGCAGCTCACCGCGCGCCAGTTGCGGTTTCATGATGTTCGCCGCGTCGGTGGCGCCTTCTGCGGCGCCCGCACCGACGATGGTGTGCAATTCGTCGATGAACAAAATAATTTTGCCTTCGCTGGCGGTAATCTCCTTGAGGAACGCCTTGAGCCGGTCCTCGAACTCGCCGCGATATTTCGCGCCGGCAATCATCGCGCTCAGGTCCATCGCCACCAGCCGCTTGTTCTTGAGCGATTCGGGCACGTCGCCGCTCACGATGCGCCGGGCCAGGCCTTCGGCGATCGCCGTCTTGCCCACGCCGGGTTCGCCGATGAGCACCGGGTTGTTCTTGGTCCGGCGCGTCAGCACCTGCATCACGCGGCGGATTTCCTCGTCGCGCCCGATCACCGGGTCAATCTTCCCCTGCCGCGCCAGCGCGGTGAGGTCGCGCCCGTATTTCTCGAGCGCCTGGAATTTGCCTTCGGGATTTTCATCGGTGACGCGCTGGTTGCCGCGCAGCTCGGCGAGTGTCTTGAGCACGGCGTCGCGCTTGAGGCCGTGTTTGGCAAAAATCTTTTTCAACGCCGACCCGCCGCTGTCCAGCAAACCGAGCAGCAGATGTTCGGTGCTGACGTAATCGTCCTTGAGTTTGGTCGCCTCGGATTGCGCGGCATCGAGGGCCTTTCGCAGATCGCTGCCGGCATAAACTTCGCCTCCGCCCTGGACCTTGTGCCGGCGGGCGAGCTCGGCCTCCAGATCCGGCTTCAGCCGGGCGACGGGCACACCGATGCGTTCCAGCAGGTCGGGAATGAGGCTTTCGGTCTGGCCGATGAGCGCCAGCGCAAGATGTTCGCCATCGATTTCCTGGTGCGACAGTTCGCGCGCGAGCCGTTGCGCCTCGGCCAGCGCCTCCTGTGATTTCTGGGTCAATTTCTCCGGTTGCATAATCCTTGGCCACGAATCTAACGCAAAGGCGGCCGGACGCAAAGATGGGAAATTTCAACCAGAGTCACCGCCAACTGACGACATTATCCTTGTTCGGAGACGATGTTGATGGTTTGGACTTATCTGCTTTTCCGTCGGGTCCAAGCGACCAGACCATCACCCGGCCTTGATGCTCGAACAGATCATTGGTTCCAGAGACATCCAGAGCATTGGTCAATCCATCAGACTCCATCGCCCCGTCTGTTCCCGACACCGAATGATTCCGGTAAAACGCATCCCGGCACCGGCCATCGCCGTTCAAATCCATGGTGACAATGTAAGGATGTCCCCAAGGATCACGATAAACCAGATCCGTGCCTACACCCGGACCATTGGTGTCTCCGCTGAATTTGGCGTTAAGAAAAATAATCCTCTGCGGATTCAGGTTGTGATTACCATTTACCGTCACGGTACCATCGGGATTGTTGGTCAGGTCCATCAGGACGGCCATCACATCGGCATTTGCTGGCGTCCGGCTTCCCGGTCCCAGAATGGCATCTAAGGACGGTCCGCCAAAGGTAAAATCTGCTTTGGCGGTCAACGCCGCAACCTCAACATTGGTCGGGACCGGAACTCGGCCATAAACACTGTCATACTGTTGGATAGCATCGACGATTTGGGATATTTCCACTCGCGCCATCACGATTATTGCCCGCCCTCTCGGTCCGCGTCTCACAGGTAGAATCACTGCGAGAAAGCCAAAAACTATAAACAGGATAACCAGCGGCGGTAGCATGCGCCGTTTGCCGACAGATGAAGGCTTCATTTTAATATCATCGGCCGAAGACGGCTGATCATCGCTGTTGCCCTTAACATTGGAAGCCGGATCAGGCTGCATGACCATTCAATTAAACTTTCTGCGCCATCCGTCAAGTCCGGGATGTTTTTACGACGGATGGACACGGATGAACACGGATTCTTCAAATCCCGACGCGCACGGAGTGACGCGTCCTACCTTTGCGTCGATTCGCGTCCTGCTCTTATCCGTGTTTATCCGTGTCCATCCGTGGTTAAAAAAATCTGCGGCTCTCGGCGTTCTCAGCGTCTCTGCGTTGAAGGTGTTTCCGTTTGATTGGCCTCCGAACCCAACGCGGCTTGCGCCGCAGCCGCCAATTTTGGACTGCGGCGGGAAGCGAAGCGCCACGCCGCTTTGGAAGGTAACCGGTCGTGCCGAAAGCGGTGTCGCCGCTGCGCTCTGAAACCGCAGTCCAAACTTTTGTCCTCCGCCACTTCCTTTTGCGTCTTTACGACTGCCACTCGCGCGTCAGTGGAGTTGCGTGAAATCATTTTTCGTTTAACTTTTCCCGCATGAAATATCGCACTTTGGGCCGGACGGGGTGGAAAGTCTCGGAAATCAGCTTTGGCGCGTGGGCCATCGGCAGCGCCTGGGGCAAGGTGGATGACACGGAATCCCTCGCCGCCCTCCATACCGCCCTCGATGGCGGCGTGAATTTCTTCGACACCGCAGACGTTTATGGCGACGGCCATAGCGAAGCGTTACTGGCGAAGTTGAAAAAGGAACGGAAGGATAAATTTTACATCGCCACCAAGGCCGGCCGCCGGCTCGACCCGCACACGGCAACTGGTTACAACCGCAAAAATCTCACCGCCTTCATCGAACGCAGCCTGAAAAACCTGAACACCGACACGATCGACCTGCTGCAACTGCATTGCCCACCCCCGGCCGTGTTTTACATGCCCGAGGTGTTCAGCCTCCTCGACGACCTGGTAAAGGCCGGCAAGCTGCGGCATTACGGCGTGAGCGTGGAAAAGGTCGAAGAAGCGCTCAAGGCCATCGAATTCCCCGGTGTGCAGACCATCCAGATCATTTTCAACATTCTCCGCCAGCGCCCGTCGGAATTGTTTTTCCCCGAAGCGCAACGTCGCCAGGTCGGCATCCTCGCGCGGGTGCCCCTGGCGTCGGGCATGCTGTCGGGCAAAATCACGCGCGCGAGCAACTTCGCGAAGGACGACCATCGGAACTTCAACCGCCACGGCGAGGCGTTCGATCGCGGGGAAACGTTTTCGGGCGTGGATTTCGAGACCGCCCTGCGCACCGTCGAGGAATTAAAAGCGTTTGTGCCTAAAGGGTCGACGCTGGCGCAACTGGCCCTGCGCTGGATCCTTGAATTTCCTGCCGTGACGTGTGCCATCCCCGGCGCCAGGCGCCCGGCACAGGTCGCGGAAAACATCGCTGCCTCTGACCTGCCGCCGTTGTCCCCGGCCACGATGAAGAAGATCGGCGCCCTGTACGCCGCGCAGATCAAGCCGCTGGTGCATCAGTACTGGTGAGGCATTTTTGATTTACGATTTACGCGACGCGCTGCGGTGGTTGAATGACGCGTAAATCGTAAATCGAATATCGTAAATCGGTTTGCCAATCTGCCTTGCTCCGCCGCGGGTTTTGGGCTAGGATGGACGCACTATGGATATGGATACACCACCTTTGCCGCCCAGTGCCGTGCCGCCATCGTTGGCGCCGCCGCCAGTCATTGCGCCGTCACCGTCCGCCAAGCCCCGCCGCAGCCGCGGCTGGATGATTGCGAGCATCATTTTGTCCGTGTTGCTGGTTTTTTGTGTCCTGATCATTTTCGTCCAAGCCCTGTCGCATATGATCGGTTCCCGGCTCGGTTCGGGATTGCGGAGCGGTTTCCGGACCACCTCCGTCCGTGACGTGGGCCCGCGGCTGGATGAATGCGTCATCGAAGACAACAATTCGCCCCGGAAGATCGCCGTGGTCACGGTGGACGGCATCATTACCAGCCACACCGCCGACCAGGCGGGCAACAACATGGTGGACGTAATCAAGGCGCAGCTGGACCGGGCCAAGGACGATGACCGGGTCAGGGCGGTGATTCTCAAGGTGGATTCCCCGGGTGGCGAAGTGATGGCCTCGGACGAAATCAATAAAATCATTGCGAATTTCCAGGCAGACAAATTGGACGAGTCAGGCAAGCTGATCACCAAGGGCAAACCGGTGGTTTGTTCAATGGGCAGCCTGGCGGCGTCGGGCGGCTATTACATTTCCGTACCATGCCGCTGGATCGTGGCGAACGAGCTGACCCTCACGGGCAGCATCGGCGTGATCATGGAGGGATTGAATTACCGCGGGCTGATGGACAAGGTCGGCCTGGCGCCCATCGTGTATAAAAGCGGCAAATACAAGGACATGTTGAGCGGCATGCGCAGCACCAATGAAATCCCGGCGGGCGAGCATGCCATGGTGCAAAAGCTGATTGACGATACGTATCAAAAATTCAAAAGCGTCGTCGCCGACGGGCGCAAGGCCGCCCATGACAGCAACAAGTCCGAGGGCCGCGCCCTCATCAACGATTGGGCCGATTACGCCGATGGCCGGGTCCTGTCCGGCGCTGACGCGTTGAGCTACGGGTTTGTGGATGAACTTGGCGATTTCGACAAGGCGGTGGAACGCACCAAAAAAATCGCCCACATCGGCACCGCCAACCTGGTCGAATACCGCGAGCGTTATGACATCGGCGATTTCCTGCACATGTTCGGCCAAAGCGAGTCGTCCCGCGCCATCCGGATTGACCTGGGTGCGGAACTGCCCAAACTGCAGGCTGGTTACCTTTACTTCCTCTCACCCACCTATGTGAACTGACGTGAAAGGCGTCACCGTCATCACGCACCCGTTGGTGCAGCACAACCTCACGCGCCTGCGTGACCAGCGGACCCAGCCCCAGGAATTCCGCCGCCTGCTGGGTGAAATCGCTTCACTCATGCTCTACGAGGCCACTCGAAACTTCGCCGTCCGCCCCGTCTCCACCCGGACCCCGCTGGCCGTCACGCGAGGATTCCACCTCAAACGCGAAGTCGTCCTGGTGCCCGTGCTCCGCGCCGGGCTGGGCATGCTCGACTCCATTTTGCAATTGATTCCCAACGCCCGCGTCGGCTTTATCGGCCTCAAACGCGAGGAAACGACCCTGCGCGCGCAGTTTTATCACAAAAGCCTGCCGAAGAACCTGGGCCGGTTTGAAGTGATTTTGATCGACCCGATGCTGGCGACCGGCGGCAGCGCCGTGGCCGCGATGGATTTGCTGGCCGGACAGGGCGCGAAGCACGTGCGGCTGGTCAACCTGGTCGCCGCACCCGAAGGCATCCGTCGCGTGCGGAAGAGTCATCCGAAACTGCCGATTTTCACCGCCGCGGTTGACCGCGGACTGAATGACCGGGGCTACATCCTGCCCGGCCTCGGCGACGCGGGGGACCGGTTGTTTGGAACGTGATTCGTTGAATCGTCGCATCGTTCCCCATTCAACGGTTCAACGGTTCAACCATTTAACGATGTCAGAAACATTGCTCATAATCGCGGACAGTGAACGCGACGCGGACATGCTTTACGCCACCGGCCTCTTCGTGCCGGACCCGTTCATCTACCTGCACACGACCGGCCGGCCGCTCATCGTGATGAGCGACCTGGAGATTGACCGCGCCCGGGCCCAGGCCCCGCACTGCCGCGTCGAGTCCCTCACCCGATACCAGCAAACATTGCGCGTCCGGGGCATCGAACGCCCCGGCTTCGCCCACGTCGTCCGCCGGATCTTGCACGAAAAAGGCCGCCGCCGCGTCACTGTCCCCGGCCATTTCCCCCTCGAGCTGGCCCGGGACCTCGAAAAACTCGGCGTCAAGGTCCGGACGCGCCCCGGAAACTTTTTTCCGGAACGCGAAATCAAGACCGCCGCCGAGGTCCGGAAAATCTCCGCCGCGCTGTTGATGGCCGAGGTGGGCATGGCCGAGGCCATGCAGGTCCTGCGCGCGGCCAAAATCGGACGCGAACGCAAATTGCTTTACCACAACGTCCCGCTCACCTCGGAAAAACTGCGGTCGGTCATCGACTGCGCGATCCTGCAGGCCAACGGCCTGGCTGCCAATACCATCGTCGCCGGCGGACGCCAAGCCTGCGACCCGCACGAACGCGGTTACGGCCCGCTGCGGGCTCATGAGCTGATCATCATCGATATTTTCCCCCGCTCGCAAAAAACCGGTTACTTCGGCGACATCACCCGCACAGTCGTCCGCGGACGCGCCACCGAAGCGGCGCGAAAACTCTACGACACGGTCGGGCGGGGACAAAAAATCGCGTTTAAAAAAGTCCGCGCGAACATGCCGACCACCGACGTTCACCGCGCCGTGCACGAATTTTTTCAGCAACAAGGTTATCGGACCGGCCGCAGCCACGGGCGCATGGAGGGGTTCTTTCACGGCACGGGCCACGGACTCGGCCTGGAAATCCATGAATCCCCGCGCCTGGGCGCCAGTTCCGCCGGCCGGCTCCGGCCCGGCCAGGTCGTGACCGTTGAGCCGGGGCTTTATTATCCGGAAATCGGCGGCGCGCGCCTCGAAGACGTCGCCCTGGTGACCAACAACGGCGCGCGCAACCTGACCCGCTTTGAAAAGGTGTTGGAATTGTGAGGATCGGCAATCCGTGAATCGAAAAGGAACGCCGAGCACCGTCTCGGCTCGTTGATATTGCGGCCTGGCAACTGGCCGAGGCGGTGCTCGGCGCTCCAGTTCATGTTAGAGTAAGCATTTTTCGAAACCTTAACTTGTAAAACACCGTCCATAGTTTCAGCCGGTCGATCCAACATAAAAACACATCGAATGAAAAGATTCTGTTTCGCCCTGTTTCTGCCCGCCGTCCTCACCTGCTTCAGCCATAGGGCTGCGGCCCAACCCGCCTCAAACTCGGTCGCGCCTCCAACCGCCACGGCTCCGGTACCGACCTCCGAGGAAAAAAACCAGGCCGGTTATGAAAAGCACACCCGGGAAGTCTTGAATGACCTGAAACTCGAGGACGCGGCCAGGATAGCCAAGGTCCACGACATCATGGTGGCCCAATTCGCCGACTGGAAGGCGTGGCACGCCAAAAATGACGCCCAGCTCAAGGAGTTGTGGGCTGAATACGGCAAGGCCCGGAACACCAAAAACCAGACCAATATCGACAACGCCATGTCGCCGATTGATGCCGTCTATGCGACGTTCAAACCCCAGCACGATGCTTTCAAAGCCAAATTGGCCGCCGTGTTGAATCCGGAACAGATTGAGACCGTCGAAAACACGCTCACGGCCGGCCAGTTGCCTCGCACTTACAACGCGTATGGCGAAATTTTCCATGGCCTGACCGAGGGGCAGAAGGCATTCATCCTGAAAAAGCTGAAGACGGCCCGCGCAGAAGCCATCGACGCAGGCACCAAGGATGAAAAAGCCGCGTTCTTCAAGAAATACAAAGATCAGATCGAAGCCTATCTCACCGCTCAAGGCTACGACGTGAAGCAATCCTATAAGGATTTCGTTGCGAAACAAAAGGCCAAAAAAGCGGCGACCCAGCCCGACGTCAAGCCGGCGGCCGGCGACAAGGAATAAGCCAGGGTGGATGTAGCGTCGAGCCTGTGGCTCGATCTCATCGGCGCACCTCGCCGACACTACTACCGCATAGGAAGGTTTGGAGTGCGCGGACATGTCCGCGCTTAGAAAGCGGCGACCTGTCGCCGCAGTCCATAGTCGGGCAATTTGTGCCATGGCGCCCTGTCACAGTTGCGTCACGCTGGCGCAAAAAAAATCTTTCACCCGACGGGAAGGCCTGTAAATTCACGAAAGGCCAACTGGCACACCGCCAGCTTGGTTGAATGCGGACGAGCGAAATGCTGTCCATATTGAACAGGTTTATGTTTTATTTCGATCCATTATATTTGGCGTTGGTCTTCGTGCCAGGATTACTCATCGGCATTTGGGCCCAGATCCAGTTGTCCTCAGCCTACGGCAGATACAGCCGGGTGCCGGTGGATTCCGGCCTGACCGGCGCCCAGGCCGCGCGCAAAATCCTCGATCAGGCCGGTCTCAACGACATACCCGTGCAGGAAGTGGACGGCCATTTGACCGACCATTATGACCCGACCAAACGCGCGCTGTTTCTGTCGTCCGATAATTTTCACGGCCAGACGGTCGCCGCGGTGGGCGTTGCCGCCCATGAATCCGGTCATGCGCTTCAGCACCAGGCCGCCTACGGGTTGTTCAACGTGCGGATGGCGCTGGTGCCGGTCACACAATTTGCCAGCATGGCCTACGCGGGCATTCTCTTTCTCGGCTACTTTTTGGGGCTGATGAAAATCGCCCTCCCCGTCATCATCATCGCTTTTGCGATGATAACGCTGTTCCAACTCGTCACCTTGCCGGTGGAATATGACGCCAGCCGCCGGGCGAAGGAACAATTGTTCCGGCTGGGCCTCGTACATGAGCACGAACGCGCGGGGGTAAGCAAGGTTTTGAACGCTGCGGCGCTGACTTACGTGGCTGCACTGGTCACCAGCCT
>Ga0265320_10003270_pt1 | contig 10945 bp, 7 predicted proteins | sample 4827metaG_FD_202087 | JGI IMG/M metagenome (GOLD analysis project Ga0265320, IMG submission 202087) | Rhizosphere microbial communities from Carex aquatilis grown in University of Washington, Seatle, WA, United States - 4-8-27 metaG | ecosystem: Host-associated > Plants > Roots > Rhizosphere >...
CTGGGAGGCTACGTCGGCCCCTGGAATGGTCCCGCAGGGCCCACCGTCATCGGACGCGGCCTCCAAAAGGTACTCACCGGTGCCACTGCCATCGCGAACCTGAACAAAATGCGATGAATGCCCAGCGTCCCGCCCCCCTCGCCCTTTCAGGGCGGTCCCCCTGGTATTCGCTTCGCTCAAGGTAACCCGAGCGCGGGGGCCCGACGCTCGCGAAGCGAGCCCGCGAAGCGGCGGGGGGAGCGGTCGCGAAGCGAGCCGCGGGGGACAAGGTCCCCCCAGGATCCCGAGAGCCGCGGGGGGTCAAGACCCCCCGAACAATCCCCGTTCTCAGAACGTCATGAGCGCGGCCAGCGTGCCCATCAGGGGCGGCGATTGGCGATCGAAGCCGCGCGCGCAGGCGAGAACGAGTTGCACTTGGTCGCCGACGACGTCGAGTGCGAGGTCCAGGCCGACGAAGTGACGCGCGCCGCCCTCGGCGCCCGCGTCGAAGGTCTCTTCGAGATCCTGGCCGACGTATTCGACGCCGACTCGTAGCGGATCGAGCACGTGATACGAGGCGCCGGCGAGCACCATCACGTCGAGCGCGTCGCGACCGGACTGAAAGACGTGCTCGCCGTGGAAGTTCAGCGCCAGGCGCAGGCGCTCGATGTCGTAGCTGGCGGCGAAGCGGCCGTAGGCGCCGAAGTCGCCCTCGAACTCACGGAAGAACACCGTGGCGAGCGTCAGGCGGAACCTGGAATCGAGGTTCGTGAGCTGCCACCGCGCGCCGAAGCTCGCGGTCCCCTCGGGGCGCGCGTTGTGATCGGTGGGCTCGAGCATCATCACGGTGACGAGCGGCGCGATGCGATCGGTGATGCCGTAGTTCAACGTCGCGGCGTGCTCCACGCCGGGAACGGCAAGCCGCGCCGGTAGCGGTCGATCGGCGGCGACTCCCGAGGCGAGCCCGAGTCGGTACTCGAGGCTCGCGTCGCCCTTCGACGCCGTCGTCGGATCGAGCACGTACGCGAACACCTCTTGTTCGTGGTGCTTCTCGTACGGCAGTGGCTCACTCGGCGTTTCCGCGGACGGCGCGTCTTCGCCGGCATCGGCGTGCCACGACAACGACGGCGCGTTGCCGCTCGAGTCGGTCGTGCTCGGCGGCGCCGCGTCGCTCGCCGGGGCGGCGACGGCGCCCCGCGTGAACCCCAAAACAAGAGCGACGAGAAGCCCTGACGTCCCCGTGCGAAGCATGAACGTGCCGTAAATCGCATTTCGCGAGCCGGCAACACGAAGCGAACGAGACGATGATGAGCGACGCTTCAGAATTGCCAGCATCGGCCCGAGAACGGTGGACTTCGGTGCTCGTTCTCTCGAGGCCCGTGACCGACGCGATGAAACCGACTCGTCAGCTTGCCTTCGTGGACGAGGTTTCTTCCGCGGAGTCGGCGGCGAACTCCGCGTCGCCGGCCCCGCGCGTTTTCGCGAGCTCCGGCCCCGATGGCGGCGCGGACGCGAGCGCGGCCCGAAGCTCCGTCAAGTCGTCCCCGGTGAGTTCCGGCGCGAGGATCGCGAGGCGATCGACGATGTCGCGCGTGCCGAGATACGCTTCGCTACAAGCGGCGTGAATCGTGCCGAGCGGATTGACTCGCCCCTCTTCGAACATCTGAAGGCGAAGGCGGAACGCGCCCTTCTCGATCGCTTCGTGACAGCTTCGACAGTGCGCGCGACCCGAGCTCGCGCGCTCGGCGCCGACCAGGCGTGGCAAACGGCGATGGGCCACACCCGCAGTCGCAAACCGACGGAGAGCGTCGACGTTGGGCACGTCTCCCGCGTCGGCGTCGAGCACCGCGAGTACCTTTTCCGGCCGCATGAGCGCGGCGCACGACAAGTGAAACCACGCGACGGCTTCGCCTTCGGCGTACGGGTTCGCGTACTTCTCGCCGAATCGCAGATCGCTCTTGGCAATGGGCCGATTGCAGCCCTTGCATTTCGCGCGTCCCGACGCGGCGGGCTCGATCACGTCGGCCATGAACGAAAGTGAACTCTGCACGGCGCGAGACGTCAAAAATACGGCGGGACGACGCAGGCCGAGGCGGCCGCCCCTCGATCGCCGCGCGCGCGTTTCACTCACGCTGAAGTAATCAGGGGCAAAAACGCTGAACGCCCTTCAGGGGGCATGTCGACGCGAAGCGACACAAAGCGTCGAGTGCAACCGCGACTGGGCACCACTGTCGAAGGCGCCCAGTCGGAACCGTGCTCGGGCTTTGGCTTTGGTGTAAGACACGCTTCATATGGGGAGCTTCTCCCGGCTGCTCGCGTTCGTCGGCGTGGGCATGGCATTCGTCGGGTGCACGACGTCTTCCTTGGATCACCTCTCGCAAGGAGGACCTGTCTCGTCGGGCGGCCATCGAGCGGCGAGCGGAGGCGCGGGCGGCGTGCCGATCGACGCATCGACGGGTGGCAGCGGCGGCGTCGCGACGCCGTGCACGGACGGCGAGCAAGACGGAACCGAAACGGACACCGATTGCGGTGGTTCGTGCGCTCCTTGCGACAACGGCAAGAAATGTGTGCTCACGTCGGACTGCGCGGGCAAATCGTGCCTCGATTCCATTTGCCAACCCTCCGGGTGCACGAACGGCGTCAAAGACCCCGCAGAGAGCGACGTGGATTGCGGTGGACCTTGCCGCAAGTGCGCCTTGAGCCAGTTGTGCGGCGTAGCGGCGGATTGCGCGACGGTGGCTTGCTCGGCCGGCAAATGTGTCGCGCCGACTTGCAACGACGGCGTGGAGAACGGCGTCGAAACGGACGCCGACTGCGGCGGCGGAACGTGCGTGAAATGCGTGAGCGGAAAGCATTGCGCGCGGCCCGGGGATTGCGAGAGTGCGATTTGCGCCGAGGGCACGTGCGCGACGCCGAAGTGCAACGACGGCGCCCAGAACGGCGATGAAACCGACGTCGATTGCGGCGGCGGAACGTGTCCGGTTTGCGCCGACACGAAGCGATGCTCGATCGCCACCGATTGCCAGTCGGGGATCTGCCTCGACGGCACGTGCATCGCGACGTCGTGCACCGACGGCATCTTGAATCACGGTGAATCCGACGTCGATTGCGGCGGCTCGAGCTGCGCGCGTTGCAAGCCGGGCAAGAAGTGCGGCGCGGCGTCGGATTGCGCGAGCGCGGTATGTGCGGGCTCGGTGTGCCTCGCGCCCACGTGCAAGGACTCGGTCGTCAACGGCGACGAGACCGACATCGACTGTGGCGGCGGCGCCTGCCCCGGCTGCGAACCAGGTCAAAAATGCGGCTGGGCCGGCGATTGCGGCAGCCGGGTCTGCGGCTCCAACGGGGCCTGCGCGATTCCGACGTGCAGCGACTTCGTCCAGAACGGCAACGAGACGGACCGCGACTGCGGCGGTGCCGATTGCTCGCCCTGCGACAACGGAAAAGCCTGTTCGCAGGACGGCGACTGCGCCTCGAACTTTTGCGTCACGGGACAGTGCACGTCAGGGAGCTGCGCCGACGGCATCAAAAACGGACGCGAGACCGCGACGGACTGCGGCGGCTCCTGCGCCCCTTGCCCGTCCGGGGACGCTTGCCTGGTGAAGACCGATTGTGCGAGCGGCGTCTGCCGCGGAACCACGTGCGCCACGCCCACTTGCACCGACGGCGTGATGAACGGCGGAGAAACCGACGTCGATTGCGGCGGCCTGAGCTGTCTTGCCTGCGCGCCGACGGAGGCTTGTTCGATTCCCTCGGACTGCCAGAGCAACGTCTGCAAGGAAGGCATCTGCCAGGCGGCCGGGTGCGGCGACGGCACGAAGAACGGCTCCGAGACCGACGTGGACTGCGGCGGGCTCTGTGCGGGCTGCCCCACCAACGACAGTTGCAATCAAGGGTCGGATTGCGCGAGCGGCGTTTGCAAAGGAAGCGCATGCGCCGCGCCGACCTGCACGGACGGCGCGAGGAACGGCTCCGAGACCGACGTGGACTGCGGCGGCACGTGCCCCGCCGACTGCGCCATCGGGAAGCATTGCGCGGCCAACTCCGACTGTGCGAGCACTTTTTGTTCGACGGGCGGGTCGTGTCAGAGCCCCGGTTGCGGCGACGGCGTCCAGAACGCGACGGAAACGGACGTGGATTGCGGAGGCTCCTGCGCGGGCTGCGGTACCGGGAAAAAGTGTCAGGTGAACGCCGACTGTGCGAGCGACGTCTGCACGGCGGGGTCGTGCCAGGCGCCGACCTGCGTCGACGGCAAGAAGAACGGAAAAGAAACGGACAGCGATTGCGGCGGCGGCACCTGCCCGACCTGTCCGACCTCCGCCGCGTGCCTGGTGAACGCAGATTGTGCGAGCAGCGTCTGCTCGAACGGACAGTGTCAGGCGCCCACCTGCAACGACACGACGAAGAACGGCACCGAGTCCGACGTCGATTGCGGCGGTTCGTGCGGACCCTGCGGGTCCGGGTCGCACTGCGGGCACGCGGCAGACTGCTTGAGCGGCGTGTGCACGTCGAGCGTCTGCCAGACGCCGGCGTGCAACGACACCGTCAAGAACGGCACCGAGACGGACACCGACTGCGGCGGTTCGTGCAAGACGAAGTGCCCCACGAACGAGGGATGCGGCACCGGCAACGACTGCGTCTCGGCCGTTTGCACGTCGAACAAATGCGCCGCACCGACCTGCGGTGACGGCGCGACGAACGGCAGCGAGACCGACGTCGATTGCGGCGGCTCGTGTCCGACCAAGTGCCCGAACGGCGAGGGCTGCGCCAAGGCCGGCGATTGCGCGTCCGGCGTGTGCACGGAGTCCCTGTGCCAGGTTCCCGCCTGCGGCGACGGAGTCCAGAACGGCACCGAGACGGGTTTGGATTGCGGCGGGCCGTGTCCGACCAAGTGCGACGACGGCGCGGGATGCAACGCCGGAACCGATTGCAAGAGCGGCGTGTGCACGACTCACGTGTGTCAGTCGTCGCAGTGCAATGACGGCGTGAAGAACGGCGCCGAGACGGACACCGACTGCGGCGGCCCCTGCCCCACCCACTGCACGGTCGGCCAAGGCTGCAAGGCCGGAAGCGATTGCCAGACCGGCTCGTGCAACGGCACGACGTGCCTGGCTCCGACTTGCCAGGACAACGTGCAGAACGGCAGCGAGACCGACGTCGATTGCGGCGGGAGTTGCGCCAAGCACTGCGCCGACGGCGACTCCTGCGTCAAAGCTGCCGATTGCCAGAGCGGCGTCTGCACGAGCACCACGTGCCAAGCGCCGAAGTGCACCGACGGCGTGAAAAACGGGACCGAAACCGACGTCGATTGCGGCGGAAACTGCACCGGTTGCGCCGACGGCAAGGGCTGCGGCACGACCACGGACTGCTTCTCACCTGGCAAATGCAACAGCGGCAAATGCAGTTGCCCGGGCTGCTGCCCGCCGGGTGGCACCGTCGAAATTTGCAACGGCATCGACGACGACAAGGACGGGCTCATCGACGAGTACTCGCCGAAGAACACCGCACTCTGCAACGGCTGCACGCCGGTCGAGTACAACAACAACACGTACTGGCTCTGCACCGGTATCACGCGCACCTGGGACAACGCCGAGGCCTATTGCAAGACGCTCGGCGGACACCTCACGAGCGTGCTCGACCAGAACGAGCAGACGGCGATGCAGCTCAACATGGAAAGCGTCAGCTCGTACTGGATCGGCCTGAACGACAAGGCCAAGCCAGGGACATGGGTGTGGGCGGACGGCTCACCGCTCTCGTACGAGTTTTACGGATGCAACACGCTCAGCGCGCTTCCGAACAACTGCGCCAACAACTGCATGCGCGTCACGCCGAGTAGCGGATGCTGGATCGACGACAACTGCGTCTTCGGCGCGTGTCTCGGCTTCTCGAACCCCTCTTTGGCCTTCGTCTGCAAAGCGCCGCACGTCGTCACCTGCCAGTGATCGCGGCGCGCTCGTCTGCGACCGGCAAGCCCTACGGCTCGCACACGCGCGTCGCGAACTCTCTCGCGCAGTTACCGCTCTGACAATCCCTGTCGAGGGCGCACGCCTTGCCGTTCGCGCAGTGTGTCGTGCAACTGCCGCCGCAATCGACGTCGGTCTCGGTCCCGTTCTTCAGCTTGTCTGGGCAGAAGGCGGGCACGCAGCGACCGAAGCAGTCGAGGCTCGTGCAGTCGCTGGCCTTCGTGCAGAGCAAGCCCGGACCACACGGGGGACAGTTCGTGCCGCCGCAATCGACGTCGGTTTCGCCGGTGTTCCTGACGCCGTTCGCGCAGCTCCCCGGCGCGCAGATACCGGTGACGCAGCGGTTCGCGCCGCAGTCTTTGTCGGCGGTGCAGTGACCGCCCTTCGGACACGGGCCGCAGTTTCCGCCGCAATCGACGTCGGTTTCGGTCCCGTTCTTGACGTGGTCGGTGCAGCTCGCCGGGACGCAGACGCCGGGCGCGATGCCGCCGTCGGTGCCGGCGCAGATCATGCTCGCGCAATCGAACTCGACGAGACACCCCTTGCCAGGCCCACAGGGGGCACAGGTAGGTCCACCACAATCGATGGCCGTCTCTTCGCCGTTTTGCCGATGGTCGTTGCAACGCGGAGGAGGCCCCGCATCGAATGCGGCGTCGGGCGGCCCCGAATCATTGGGGCTCGCGTCGGGCCCAGCGTCGACCCCGGCGTCTCCGCCTGTCGACGTCGTGGCTCCGGTCCCGCCGGTCAGCCCGCCCGTGCCTGTCGTTCCGCCGGTGGTGGTCAGGCCGCCGCTGCCGGATGCTCCGCCGTTCGAGGACACGCCGCCGCTCGATGCACCGCCCGTGCTCGAACCCCCGCTCCCGAGCGTGCCGCCGGTATCCGAAGAGCCGCCGCTCGACGTCCCGCCGTTGCCGGTTGCTCCGCCGCTCGACGCGCCGCCCGTGATGATCAAACCCCCGGCGCCCGGGGTGCCTCCGCCGCTCTGAAAACCGCCGCTCGCGACGATGCCGCCCGCACCGCCCGATGAGCTGCCGCTCGAGCCGCCGGTGGCATTCGCACTGCCGCCGCTCGAAGAGGGCGCGTTCCCGGCCACGCAATGGTTCGTCGAGTCGCAGTAGTACCCCGACAGGCACGCGCCATCCTGACACGGCAACCCACCGAGCACCTCGGAGTCCGGCGGCACCGAGCACGCAGCAAAAATGAGGGCGGCCGCGGCACCCACGTAGGTCCGGAAAGATTGGGTCAAGTCATGCACTCCGCTTCAGAACCGACCATTGACGATGAGCCGGCACGCCCCGCCGACGCACCCCCCTGCGACGCTCGTGCCCTCGTGACCATGACGACCCGAGAGATCCAAGTAAAGAAGCACGCCCGATGCAACCGCGAACGCCGCGCCGACGCCGACGAACACCAGCGCCGCAGTCTTGTCGGAGTGGGCGCTGTCGAGGTGACTCTGGGCGGCAATCTGCGGGGAATGCCACGCGTCGTCGACTTCCGACCCTCGCGCGGCGTTGAATCCGATCGCCGCGCCGAACCCGACCACGGTGACGCCGAGCGACGCCCAGGTGAGTGGCTTGACCTGGCTGAAAAACGAAGGCTCGTGCGCGGCCACCGGCTTGTCTACGACGGGCGCGACGGCCGCCGGCGCTTCGGCCTTCTCGGCTTCGAGCAACGTAAGCGACACGTCGAGCGCGTGTTCGACAGGGAGCTCGAAGGTCTGCTTTCGTGCGTCGTAGCCGGGAAGCTCGAGCGTCACCGAATGCAAACCGGGGGCGAGCTCGCCGGTCCACGGCGTGACGCCGAGGCGCTGGTCGTCGATGACCACCGTCGCGCCGCCCGGATCCGAGAGCACGGTGACTTGCTGAACGCCGCGCGCGGTCAAGCGCTTCTCGGCGTCTTCGATGCGCGGTTCGATCTGCGAGCGGTCCGGCGCGTTCGGAACTTCGCGCAAGTAAGCGCGGAACCAGAGGAGCGCGTTCCGCGTGTCGCCGAGCTGGTCGTAAGCGAGACCGATGTTGTAATCGAACGCCGGATTCGGCGCCGCGCGATTCGCGTCGAGGAATAGATCGACGGCGTCTGCAAAGCGCCCTTTCGAGAAAGCCTGCGCGCCTTCTTGATAGCGCTGTCGTGCGGTCTCGGGCGCGCTCTTGCTCGACTCGTCCGCAGACGCCGAGCGAGTCGCGCCACAGGCGAGCGACAGAGCGAGCAATGAGCAAGCGAACTGGCGAAGCATTTCTCTACAATTACGGTGTGAGAGCGGTCATTGAAAAGGATCTTTGAGCGACGGTCGCCCGCCGACTCCGGTCCGCTTCGGTCGGCCCGCGACTCCGGTCCCCGCGTGTTCCTTGTTTGTCGCTTTTGACGAGCCGTTCGCGTCGTCGAGGCCTTCGGCGCTCGCGACGGCGTCGCCAAGCGACACCGCTGTCGGTTTCTGCGCAACGGTGTCGGCACGCGGATCCGGCAATGACGGTTTCATCGTTACCGCAGCGACCTCAACCGCGACCGGAGGAGAAGGCGCAGCCGTCGCGCTCGGCGCGGCCACTGGCGCCGTGCTCTTCGCGAGCACGACGACGACCCCACCGAGCAACCCGGCGAGGAGGGCCACCCCCGCGACGAGCATCGGCATGCGCAGAGACTGCATGGACGCGGGGGACGCGAGGGGCGCGGCTTCGGCGTTCGTCTCGCGCGATGGCGTGACCGCCACCTCTCGTTTCAAGAGGGCCGCGGGCGGCGGCATCGTGCCGAGACCGTCTCCGCCACGCTTGCGATCGACGGGGGCGATTTCCACGGTTGCGCCGGTGATGTCCTCGGTGACGCCTTGACCGATGAGCCACGCGGCGAGCGCGTCCGCGAACTCGCGCATCGACTGAAACCGCTGATCGGGGTTCCGCGCGAACCCCCGTTCGAGCACCTTCCAGAGCGCGTCGTCGCCGGCGGCGAGCGTCGTGATGGGTTGCGGCGCGCTCGACACGATCGCAAACAGGATGGCGTTGTAGTTCTTTCCCTCGAACGGGAGCCGCCCGGTCATCATCTCGTACAGAACGACGGCGAGCGACCAGACATCGGCGCGATGATCGGCGTCGTCGCCGCGCGCTTGCTCGGGCGCCATGTACGCCGGACTACCGAGGAGCGCGCCGGCTTGCGTGAGGCGCACACCACCCGCGCCGCGGTCGAATTTGGCGACGCCGAAGTCGACGATCTTCGGCTGAAGACGGTCGCCCTCGATCTGCGCGAGAAAGATGTTCTCGGGTTTGAGGTCGCGATGGACGATGCCCTTGCCGTGTGCGGCGGAAAGCGCGTTCGCGATCGGCAAAATCGTGCGAACCGCTTTTATGGCGCTCAGGCGTCCGGTACGCGCGAGACGCGTCGCGAGGTCTTCCCCTTCGAGAAGCTCCATCACGATGTACGGCTCGCCGAGGTCGGTCCGACCGAAGTCGAAGATGCGCACGATCGCCGCGTGACCGAGGCGTGCGGCGGCCTGCGCCTCGCGGAGCAGCCGATCGCCGGCCTCGGCGCGATCGAGCTCGGTGCGAAGCAACTTCAGCGCGACGTCGATCTCCAGCGTCTCGTTGTGGGCGAGCCACACGTGACCCATTCCGCCCTCGCCGAGGAGCCGCTTCAGACGGTACTTGCCGGCGATGACGTCGCCTACTCCGCGACGGACCGACGACACGGGCTCGACCCCGGAGAGGCGGCGGGGATCCTTCGTTCTCGGTCGCGTCGGCCCGTTCCTCGCGCTGTCTCCTGTATCGTGCTGGGCCATGGGTTCCGTCGAGTAAGTCGTGGACAAAGCGGTCCTGTCCCGAATCTCATAGAATACACGACGAGCCGAACTCGCGGTAGGCGCATTGCCCAGTCGACGGGTGACGAATGTCCGAGTACGAAAGCGTGCTCCCAGGAAGCAAACACAGCGATGCGACGAAAAGGAATTCTACTCGCCGGCGGCACTGGAACGCGCCTCTATCCACTCACACGCGCCGTGAGCAAGCAGCTCGTTCCCGTGTACGACAAACCGATGGTGTACTACCCCCTCACGACGCTGATGCTCGCGGGGATTCAGGATATCCTCCTCATCACGACACCGGAGGAGGAGCCCCGCTTTCGTTCGCTCCTCGGCGACGGACGGAGCTGGGGGCTTTCATTGTCCTACACGACGCAAGCGCGCCCGGACGGAATCGCGCAAGCGTTCGTGCTCGGTCGCGACTTCATCGGCAATGATCCGTCCGCGCTCGTCCTCGGCGACAACATCTTCTACGGGCATGGACTCCAAGCGCTCTTGCAGAACGCGGGGAGTCAAGCCGCGGGCGCCACGGTGTTCGGTTACTACGTGAGTAACCCGAGCGCGTACGGCGTCGCGGAGTTCGACACGAACGGCGTCGTCATCGGCATCGAGGAAAAGCCGAAGACACCGAAGTCGCACTACGCCGTTACCGGTCTCTACTTCTACGACGGGACCGTGTGCGATCGCGTTCGCGAGCTCAAACCGTCGCCCCGCGGCGAGCTCGAGATCACGGACCTGAATCGCTCTTACCTCGGCTCGCGCGACTTGAAGGTGGAGCTCCTCGGTCGGGGGTTCGCCTGGCTCGACACCGGAACCCACGAGGCACTCCTTCAAGCGTCGAACTTCATCCAGACCATCGAGGCCCGACAGGGCCTCAAGGTGGGGTGCCCGGAAGAGGTGGCATTCCACAAGGGCTGGATCGGCCGAAACGAGCTCGTAACCTTGGCCGCGGATCTGGGAAAGACGGAGTACGCCACCTACCTGCGCGCGCTCGCCGAGGGGTAGCGCGCGAGAGCAGGCGCCGCGTGACGCGCTCGTGTCGGGCGGCGCGGCTCTCAGCGCGTCGAGCACGGCGCGGCGACGCCATGGTCGTGCGCGTCGGCGCTGACAGTGACTGCCGAGGCGGGCGCACCGCCGTGTTTCGCCTGCGCGGCCTCGCGCCGTCGTCGTTGGGCCACCGCGTCGCCGACCAAGAACGGGAGCAAGAACACCCCGCCCGGCGCGA
>Ga0265320_10003271_pt1 | contig 10945 bp, 10 predicted proteins | sample 4827metaG_FD_202087 | JGI IMG/M metagenome (GOLD analysis project Ga0265320, IMG submission 202087) | Rhizosphere microbial communities from Carex aquatilis grown in University of Washington, Seatle, WA, United States - 4-8-27 metaG | ecosystem: Host-associated > Plants > Roots > Rhizosphere >...
TCCCGCTGCACCTGGCCGAGTTCACCGTCGCGATGCGGGAGTTTCTGGATCGAACCGTGCGGTAGAGCAAAGAGTTCCCCCGGTACTCGCTATCCAGAAACGACGGTGCGCGACGTGGGATTGGGTCCCGGGGGGGCCTTGCCCCCCGCGGCTCGCTTCGCGACCGCTCCCCCCGCCGCCTTCGCGGGCTCGCTTCGCTCGCGTGTGGGGGCGAGCACGCCCCCACCCACGTGTGCAACGTCGTTTCGCTTCTCTCTAGAAGAAATACCCCGGCTTCGCGTTTGCGGCCAGGGTCGCGATCTCGGCGAGGAGGTTCGCTTGCACCGCGGCGTATGCCGGGTTCCCGTACAAGTTGGTGGTCTCTTTCGGATCGGTAACGAGGTCGTAGAGCTCGTACGTTCCGAGGTTGTTGAGCAACTTGAAGCGCGTGTCCTTGATGGCGTAGCGGCGGTTGCTCGTGCCCGTTGACGTCTCGGAGAAGGAATGTGTGCGGCCGCTCGTGGCCGTTTCATCCGTCAGGAGCGGCTTGAAGCTGTAGCTGTCGTTGACGTGCGGCAAGGAGATCCCGGAGAGCTCCTGGATGGTCGCAAAGAGATCCGCGGCCTCCCAGAGATGCGAGTCTCGTCCCCGACGGGTGACGCCGGCACCGGTGACGACTACCGGAACGCGAACGCCGCCTTCGTAGACGCTGCCCTTTCCGTCGCGCAGCCCGCCATTCGTATCCTTCACGGGGGGCGGGACTCCGTTGTCGCCGATGAAGATGACCGTCGTGGTCTTCAAGTCGACCTCCGCTAGCAATCTGCCGAGCTCGGTATCCAAGGCCTGGATATCCGCCTGGTAGACCGGAATGCTCGTCAGGTACGTGCCCGGGGCCGGGTTGCCGATTGAGCTGAGGTCCACGTGGTGGAGGTTCGCCGGAGGCACCTGGTACGGATTGTTCCCGCCGTTGGCGGCGTGCGGCGCGTTGAACGCCTGATAGAGGAACCACGGCTCGTTCGGCTTGTTGGCCTCGTGCTGGTGAATGTAGTCGATCGCAAAGTTCGTGAGAGCGGTCGTCGAGTACGTCGTGTTCGCGAGCGCGGGCCCGTTGATGTCGTACGTCACCCAGTTGAAGTAATCGACGAGCGCGCCGCCGAGGATGCCGCGGTAGTTCGTGATCCCGAGGTCACGCACGTGCTGCAGGATCGCCGGGACACCCGGGTAAGCGACGCCCGGAGGCGGATCGATGGTTCCACCGCCGAGGTGGTACTTGCCGAAGAACGCTTGCTCGTACTCCGAGCTGCCCGCCGTCAGACCTTCGAAGACCGTGGGGGTCGTAGGCGGCAGCACGTCGCCGACCGTCGTCACGCCGGTGCGAAAGCCGTACTGGCCGGTCACGATCGTGCTGCGGGTCGGCGAGCACACCGGGCTCGCCCAGGCGTTGTCGAACACGAGGCCGTTCTTCGCGAGTCCTTCGACGGTCGGGATCGACACCTGGCCGTGGTCGCCCGCGAGGTTCGGGAAGAGGGCGCTCGCCTCGGCGCCGTAGTCGTCGGCAATGACGAGCAAGATGTTGGGGTTCTTCGGCCCGACACCACCATCCGCGACGACCGTGCCGCCGTCTGCCGTGCCGACGGCCGCCGGCCTCACGAACGTCACCGTCGCGCTCGAACTGCTCGTCCCGGCACCGTCCGAGACGGTGAGGTTGATCGTGAACGTGCCCGGAGTCGTGCTGGTGAGCTTTGCACTCGTTGCGAGCGGGTTGTCGATGACACCACCGGTCGTCGACCAGTAGTACGTCAGGGGCGACGGCCCTTGATCGGGGTCGTGGGCGACCGTCGACAGCGTGACGGAGCTGCCGACGAACACCGTGAGGGGCGTCACGGTCACCTCGTCGATGATCGGGTCCAGGTTCACGGTGCCGTTCACCAGCACCGTTCCGTTACCGGACTTGCCCGTGCCGTTCAGGTAGATCGTCACCGACGTCTTCCCGCCGGCGGTAACGTCGAACTTGGCCGAGCCGGTGAAGGTCGTGTTGCCCTCGACCGACGTTGCGGTCAGCACGATGGTGAAGCCCTTACCGGCGGGGATGCCGCCGATCGTCCCGCTGACGGTCGCCGCGCCGGTGGTGTCGATGGTGCCGGTCTTGGTGAACCCGTTCCCGGTGATGCTGTACGTGACGGAGTTCAGCGTGATGCCGGGAGCCACCGTCAAGTTGACGCCGAGCGAACCGATCTGATCGACGTCAGAATGATTGCCCGGTTCACTCGAGCAACCCGCTACGAGCCCGCTCGCGCCGAGCGCGAGCAACATGAGAGGAACCTTGCCGAGTCTCGTGATGAGCCCAGGGCTCTCGTGCAAATGTTTCATGGACACAATCCCTTTTCGTTTGAGAACGTCCGGGCCGCCCGCTTCGGCGGAACGCGGACGCTCGACTACAGGGATCGGTGGTCACGATGGGTCTCTTATAGTGGACGCATTTTCCCTTACACAAGACAAATCGACCGGTGCGTCGGTTCATCGGCGCTCGCCGCGCGCGCGCCGAGGACGTTCATTTCTTCCGCGGCATGCAGGGATTCGCAGAGCTCGGCTCGATGCCTTGCCACAACCGCGCGACGGGCGAGTTGAGTGGCAGCACTCGGGCCGCGAGTAACGCCGCGTAGCGGAGTGTCACGCCGTCGCCCTCCCAGACGCGCATCGCGGGTGGGTAGCCGACCGTGACGAAGCGCATCCCTTCCTTCGTCGGGTAGACGATCGGCGTCGCGTCTTCGTCGACGAAGCGCGGCAAGACGAACTGATCGAGATCCGCCGGCGACGCGTCCAATCCCTTGCGCACGCAGCGGTCGAGGATTTCAATCAGTTTGACGTGCGTCGCCCGTTTCGTCGCTTCGTCCGACGCGATCAGATCATCCGTGGTGATGTGCGAGCCGGTGCTCGTGTCGAAGGACAGGATCTCGGGGCCGAGCGGGTCGTACGGATGCGTGCCGCCTTCGGCTTTCTCGCTGCCCTTGAACGACACGACGAGCACGGAGTTCTCGTTCAGCTCGATGCTGAAGCCGCGATCGGCCGTCAAACGCTGGCCCACCGTACACGACTGAAAATCCTTTTCGGACTTGCCCTCGATGATCCAGCGGTCCTTCCGGAGTTCCGAATTGATCTTGCTCTCGGCGTCGCCGGCGCCGAATACCTCCGGCCAGGAGGTGCTTTCCGTGCAGCGGGCCTCCGGCGCAAACGGATTCTGCACACCCGGAGGGGTGGCTGCGGGCGATCCTGCTTGCGGTGGGAACGACCGCGCACGCTTCTTGGTCGCCACGAGGACGGGTGTTTTCCGAGCGATGCTTTCGAGCTTGAACGGCCGCGCCCCGGTGCCGTCCGGCTTGGTCCAGCGCCCTTCGATGTGCCCGCTCGAGTCGCACGTTCCGTCGAAGCGCCCCGTCACCTGGTCGCCAGTGCGCTCTTCGAGCTGGATGCCGTGCGCAGGCAGCGGCTTGCCAGAGAGCGCGATGTCCGCTCCTTCCTTCGCGTAGAAGTATCGGCCGTCGATCGCGCCGTCGTGGCTGTCGAGCCGCGCGAACACCTTGGCTCCGCCGACGGTTCCCTCGTACCCGTTGGAACGCGCACGCACGAGGTCGAGATGGAGGCAATCGTCGTCGTCCGCGACTCGCTCGGGCTCGACGCTTTTCTGCGAGGCAACCGCGCTGGCCGCGGAAGGCAGAGCCGACGCTAGTGGTACCGATACGGCGACGGACGGCGCGGAAACCGTGGCCCGCTCGGTCGCCGGAGCGGGCGGCTCGTGCCCCTTGCACGCCGCGCTAAGCAGCGCGGCGAGCACGACCGACGCGTTCCCGCGCCGACGGACTCCGCTGGGCGATGGCGCCGCCGTGGCGGTCCCTCTGGCGCGACCGGTCGGCCGTGAAAAGGAAGTTAGATTAACCAAACGGATGGGAACAGATGCCGAACTCGCGTGCACCCGTGCCGGAGCACGCGAATAGCGGGCGCTTGGATCAGGCCATCAACCGCGCCCACTGCGCGGTGTCCGTGTATTGCTGGAACGTCGCGATCTTGCCGTCTCGGAGGCGGAACACGTGACAGAACTGCGAGTCGAGCTTGGCGCCGCCGGCCTTCATCGTGCCGCCGTAGCGGCCGAGCACCACCACGTGGTCGCCACCGTTGATGAACGTGGCGGGGACGACCGAGAAGTTATTGATCGCGGCCTGCAAGCGGCCGAAGACGCTGTCGCCTATTGCCTGGGGGCCGACATACGGATTGCGGTCCGCCAGCGGGTTACCTTCCGCCTCGTTCCAGCTGATGGCAGGATCCATGGCCCCGAACAGCACCGACGGATCGTTACGGCCGAAGGCGGCGTACGCTGCCTGGATGGTTTCGAACATGGACATGAAGCTGCCTCTCGCTGATTGATTGACGTTGACCGGGCCGCTCGACGCCGGGGCGCGGACGGTATCACGGTCCCCTGAGGAAACGCCGTCGACGACACCGACGCCCTCGATGAGCATGCGTTCGCAAGCTTCACCGGCGGTTACCGATGTTGCCGGATTTTACCTGGAACGAGATCGGGCCAAGCGGAATACGCGCTCAGTTGACGGCGGAACGGGGACGGTGAGGCTCATTCCCCCTTTTTCGCGGCAGTGCGCCGGTCGCCGGGCCGCGCGAACCGCGTAGAGCGGAGTTGCGTCACCGGACGACGCGCGGTGGACGTGAAATCGCCAGCCGTCATCATGGCCGGTCTCGTTCGAAAAGAGCACGCAGACCTCCTCCCACGAGAAGAGGCCCGGTAGGTTCACCCACTCCGCGACGCACGCGGGACCGGCTTCTGGCGCTGGTGTTTCCTCGTCGCCATTCATTGTTCACGCTCCCGAACGGCCTGGTCCAATCCTCTAGAAGAATCGCTGGTCGTCCGTCCGATCTTCATTGCTCACGAAAAATTTATTGGTGCGCGGATTTTGCGTGAACCCCGCGAACCGCGAGTTCGCGGTTCAGGACGCCTGCCAATCCGTCGTTTGGTTACTACCGATGCGATGTCCCTCACACGATCTCGTCTGCTGCTATCGCTCGGGTCGCTCGCCTTCGGACTACTCATCGCGGGCCGCGCCCCCGCAGAAGACGAGTTCGACCTCTCCGTTGCGCCGGGGAAGGTCGTCGTCAGCACGAGGGGCAAGTGGCACATCAACAAGGAGTATCCGTGGCGCCTCGTTTCCGACGCCGGCAAAGTCGAAAAAGAAAAGTTCGAGTTGTCGGAAAAATCTGCGTCGGTTTCGGCTCCGAAGGGCCATGCCAAGTTGCGTGGTGGAGTCTGCAACGGCGATCAATGCCGGATGTTCGAAAAAGACGTTTCCGTTCCCTAGTTGAAGTGTTCTGGAGTGTTTCCAATCTCCTTACATGCACCCGAGCCGCTTGCGGTTAACCACCCAGTCGAGTCCGGGTATCGGCATGTTCTCCACCTTGAGGAGCTTCGTCCATGCACTGATGTAGAGCGTCTTGCCGTCCTGGCCGCCGAAGGTGCAGTTCGTCGTTCCTTGCGTCGAGGGAACGGGAATCAGCGCGACTTTCGTCCCGTCGGGCCGAAACACCTGAAGCCCGGCGCTGACGCCGACGTAGAGGTTCCCCGCGGCGTCGAGGCACAGGCTGTCCGGATTGCTCAAGCCGCTGGCGAACGTCGGGCCCTTGGCGAGCGTTCCATCCGGCGCGACGCTGTACGTGACGACCGAGCCCCCGAAGTACGCGTCGACATAGAGTGTCTTTTCGTCGGGCGAGAGCTCGATGCCGTTTGGTCCGGCGACGGTTCCGTAGTTCGAAAGCATTGCCGCTCCCGGCTTGAAGCCATACACAGGGAGGAGCGAAAGATCGATCGATCCGATCGGCGGGAAGTCACCGTCTGTGAAGTAGATCGTTCCGTCGGAGCGCACGATGACGTCGTCGGGAGTGTGCAGTGGAGCCCCGCCCGGCGCGGGAGGGTCGATGCGCGTGATCTTGCCGGTCCTGTCGAGGCGCGCGATGTGCCCGGGCCGTCCGCCCATCTGCGCGAGGATCAGCGACCCGTTCACGTCGAAGGCAATGCCGTTCGCATTGTTCGTGTTTGACGCAAAGACCGTGATGGCGCCGTCGGCCTTGAGGCTGTAGATGTTACTCGCAACCACGTCCACGAAGAGCAGCTGATGCCCGCACGGATCCCACAGCGGGCTCTCGGCCAAGCTGAATGCTCTCGTAGATTGAATCTGCGCGGGCGTGCCGATCTGCGCCGGATTCAGCGGAGGATAGGTAACGGGGGTCGACGCGTCAGCTGTCCCTCCGCTGCCCGCGGTGCCGCCGGCTCCCAGGGCCAGAGTGCCACCAGTTCCGAACGAGAGCGTGCCGCCAGAGGCTGATGCAGCGCTGCTACCAGATACGCCGATCGATCCTCCGACAGCCGTCGTGGTTCCGCCGCTACCGCCCGCTGTGGCCGCGCCACCCGAGCTGAGCAGTCCTCCGGTCCCGTCAAGGCTCGTACCGTCGACGTTCGATCCGTTGCTAGCACCGCACCCGGCGCCGAGCGAACCGACGGCGAACGCGAACGCGGCCGCACGACGTCGCGCAGCACAGGTTCGCACATCGCTCGGCATTCCGAGACCAAGTGTTCGCATGAAGTCGCCTCGTTCGGAGAAGGGCTCTATCGGGTCGCGCGTGGCTCGACGCGCCCATCTCGGATCCGGTACCCGGACCAGGTGTCTGCAGGCGCCTTGCGTTCACTTCGCTATCGAGCGCCTCGACTTTGAGCGCTGAAGGCAACTCAAGTGACGAGTTCAAAGATCTCCACACGTCGTCATTCTTCTGACCAAGCATCATCGGCCGTGCAACTGCGACGACGAGAAGTGAAGCGCTGCTTTCGTGCGAAAAAGACGCTTCGCGCGAGCGAGCGCGTGAAGCTTCTCGACGGAACCGGCGAACGAAGAGGAACCGCCGCGCTCTTGCGGCCCCTTCCTTCGGAGTAGTCTCGGATGAAAAGCCCCCGCGAAGCGACGAAACCGCGTTCCAAGATCGAATTGAGCGTGTGCGCAGAGCCCGAAGCGGCTCCGGAAGCGCGTCACGACAGGAGAACGTTCCTCACGATGGTCGCGGGAGCCGCGCTGCTCTGTGCATGCTCGAAGTCCGATGGATCCCCCGCCGCGTTCGGAGACGTCTCGGCCGGCAACGTGAAAGACGTTCCCATCGGCGGCATCGACGTGGTCTCCGGGGCGCCCGCCTTGCTCGCGCGGGATTCGGGCGGCCTCTACGCAATGACCATCACGTGCACGCACCAGGGTTGCGACGTGGAACCGGTCGGTAGCGGCTCTTCCACCGTGCTCGATTGCCCGTGTCACGGCAGTCAGTTCGACGCGAACGGCAACGTCATCCGCGGCCCCGCGGGCTCCCCGCTCGTGCACTTCGCCGTCGACGTGTCGGCGGCGGGAGACATCACGATCCACGGAGGCCGGCAGGTCCCGGCGACCACGCGGACGGCGGTCGCTTGACCGAGGCGAAGCGCTCGTCTCGGCTGGGGCCCTGATCACGGATGCTGCGCGAGCAGTCGCTCGAGCTCGGGGCTCCGGAGCCCGTTCGGGAAACGCCCGAGATAGTCGCGGGCGCGGGCCTCGGCGGCGGCTCGGTCACCGCGACGGAGGGCGATGACGGCGCGTAAATAGATCGCATCCTCGCACCGGGGCTCCGCCGGAAAGCGGACGGTGAATGCGGCAAGGCGCTCGTCCGCTTCCAGGTAAGCTGCCGAAGAAAACGCATTCATCGCGGCGATGAAGTCGCGCGAGGCCGAGCCCTCCACGACGGACGACGCATCTCCGCTCGCCAGCGCTGCGTCGGCAGGGGCGATCGTCGCCCCGTTCGGGTGGCCCGAGGACGTCCGCGAAACGCCGCGTTCCGTCGGTTTGTCCGCTTCGCGCGACGGTCCCCGCGAAACGGTTTCCGGCGCGGTCGCGACGAGCACGCGCGATGCGGGCGCCGGCGCGTCGACCGTGGGCTCTCGGGTGAAGGTCTCGCCCGCGACGAGCCTCCGTTCGGGAGCGCCCTTCAATCGCAAGGTGACGACGCCTTCGGTGACCACGACGCGGTCAGTGCGACCGAGCGATGCGTCCACGATGAAGCGGGTGCCGCGCACTTCGAGCTCCCCGTCCGGAAGGTCGAGCACGAAACGCTGCCCTGGCGCCATGTGCTCGACGTGCACCGAGAGTGTGCCTCGCGACAGCGCGACGCGCGTGAGCGCGGAAGTCGACTCGGTGTGCCACACGGCGTCCCCGACGGGACGGAGCTCGAACGACGGGCCCGTCTTCGGAACGGACTGGACCGCCGCAACCGGTGTTCGGCGAAACCAGCGTTCCGGATGCGCCCAGATGACGGCGAGTGCGACCGCGAGCACCGCGACGCCGAACACGGCCGCCGAACGCCTCCACGTTTTCGACTCGACGACCGCGCCCTCGTTCGCGCGGCGCAGCACCGTCGCGCGCAGCCGGCGGTGTTCGAGGGGCGAGAGCGGCCGAACGTCGGTGTTCTGCGCGAACTCCCGGAGACGAGCGAGGGCATCCACTTCGCGTTCGCAGACGCTGCAAGTCGCGAGATGACGCTCGAACGAAGCGGCTCCCTGCGCATCGAGACGGCCGTCCTCGATGGCTTCCGCCTCCCAGGCGCGCCCGCACCGCGCCCGCTTCACGACGACTCCTCGAGGAGCTGCGCCCGTAGCTCCTCGCGCGCATGATGGAGCCGGGTCCACACGGTGTTGAGCGGCACTCCGAGCGCAGCCGCAGCTTCCTCTCCGCTCGCGCCCTCCAGCGTGACGAGGACGAACGCTTCCCGCTTCTTGTCCGACAGCGCATCGAGAGCGCGGGCCACGCGAGCCTCCGCCTCGAGACCCTCGACGGCCTCGGCCGGGGTCTCCGGAGTCGGCGCGTGAAAGGCTCCGGCGAGGGCGTTGAGGCGCGCGACCATGCGCGCGAAGGTACGCCGGTGCCGGCGATTGATCGTCGCGGCCACTCCGAGGAGCCACCCGCGAGCGGAGCTCCGCCCGTCGAAGCCGTGAGCCGCGCTCGTCACTTCGATGAACGTCAGCTGCACGAGGTCGTCGAGATCCGCCGACTGCACGCCGAGACGGGCGAGGAAGCGGCGGACGTCACGCTCGTAGCGGTCGAAGAGGGTGCCGAGGCTCTCGAGATCGCCTGCGTGGATCCGAGAGAGGAGCTCCGCGTCGGGAACAGCCGTTTTGGATGACTGAGCAAGGCTTTTCAAAGGAGCTCGCTTTCGATTCCAAAGGCAAGCGTGACCCCCCACCAAGGAAGCGGCGGAATACCCGCGATCGGCGCGCCGTTCTGCCCGAGGTGAGTGGCGTCGAGATCGCCGGTGAGCGTCGTGCGAAGGCGGAGCGACGGCGTGACCGGAAGGAGCGCGCCTGCATAGGCGCCGACGAGCGCCTGTCCGCGTTCGGTTTCGTGCTCGACGCGCTGCCCCGATGAAGCGTCGTCCTCGTGCCACGCCTCGTGCAAGATCGCGGCGCGGAGCTTCACTCCGGCGAGAAGCGAGAGCCCGCTCCGGAGCCGGATCCGGCGCCCTGCCTCGATGCCCGCCGCGATGCTCGAGAACCGGTACGGATGCAGGTCGTCGTCTCCGTCGAGATCGACGTAGATCGGATCCCAGTTGGCGATGACCCCGATCTCCCACTTCTCGAGCACCAGGGACGCGCCGACGTCGAGCGTCGGAGCGACGAGCGTGACCGGGCCGGCGACTCGGCCGCCGACGAGCGCCATCACGTCGAGGTGACCGGTCGGCGGAGGGGACTTCGGCGGGCCGCCGTCGGAGGGGGGCGGGTTCGAGGCGACCTTCGGTGGTGGCGCTTCGTGTCGGGCAAGCGACGGCAGCGGTGTCATCAAGGCCTCGAGCGTTGGCACGAGCTCGTCCGGACCGTGCAGCACGCGAACCGCGCGGCGCCCGTCGGCCATCGTGAACTCGAGGCGCGCCTCTTCGCCGTCGACCTCGATGAGTGCGCCGGCGCAATCGCCGCCGTTCTCGGCGGCGCTCCTTCGCGCGTCGGCGACGGCACGCTTCCAATCAGGACCCAGCTCCGCGGCGCGAACCACGAGCTGGCACTTGCCGGCATCAGCCGCGGCAGGAACCACGAAGGATGAAGAACCTAGCGCGAAAAGGGCCACGAGCAATTTCGACGAAGGCACGCGGGGAAACATCCAGACGAAGGACGACCTATTCATTCGCAACAGGCGCCCCCGATCTTCATCAAATTCCGCCGAGGGAGCGCTCAGACCGGGCTCGGGCGCAAATCTTGCGCGCCCCGCGGGGCCGCGTTGGACGGACCATCCACGCGCCGATAAATAACCACGCCGTTGACGGTTCGCTGTTGCGAATAGCGCGTCGCCAAGAGGACTCGAAGCAGCGGAAAACTTTTGATTGGGTAGGCCCCGAAGTCGCCCAGGTTGGCGGCCGCAGTGTCTACGATCAGCGCCGGAGCGTTCGCCGCCAGGTCCTGGGCCAGCAGGGGCCACATTTCCGGTCCGGAATCCCAGCAATCTCCGAAGGGACTTTCGGCGCCCCGGTCACACCCACGTTTGAAGGCCACGAAACGCGACGCGGGGAGGCGATCCGACATGACGTAGATGGGTGTGTAGGCGCCCCACACGAAGATGCGGTCGCTGGGAGCCGTCGTCTCGCGAACGTAGCGCGCCACCTGAAGATAGTAAGGCGGCGTCCGACCAAAGAACACCGGCGCAAAAGGATCGTACCACATGGCGATGGCGCCGAACGCGACCGTGAGAGCCGCGAGTAGCCCCGCGCTCCATCGAAGGAACAGCCGCTGCTTCGGCTCGCTCGCTTCGTCGAGACGTTGTTCGAATTCAATCGCCGACAGAAGGGCAAGGGGCGCGAACACCTGAATCACATAGTGGGGATGGAAGCGTCCAGGAAGGAGAACGATTCCAATGCT
>Ga0265320_10003272_pt1 | contig 10945 bp, 10 predicted proteins | sample 4827metaG_FD_202087 | JGI IMG/M metagenome (GOLD analysis project Ga0265320, IMG submission 202087) | Rhizosphere microbial communities from Carex aquatilis grown in University of Washington, Seatle, WA, United States - 4-8-27 metaG | ecosystem: Host-associated > Plants > Roots > Rhizosphere >...
GGCAGCGAGCGCGACAGCAGCACCGAGACCTCGCGCACCAGGGCGCTGACGTCCACCGGCTGCGGCTTCAGGGGTTGCTGGCGCGAGAAGGCGAGCAGGCGCGACGTGATGTCGGCGCCGCGCCGGCTGGCGCGCACCGCCGGCTCCAGATAGGAATCCAGCCCCTCCACCTCGGCATAGCGGTCGCGCGCCGCCGCCAGATTGCCCAGGATCACCGACAGCAGGTTGTTGAAATCGTGGGCCAGTCCGCCGGACAGCTGGCCCACCGCCTTCATGCGCTGGGCCTCCATCAACTGGGCCTCGGTGGCCTTTTCCGCCGAGACGTCCAGCGCCAGCACGAACATGGCGGTCACCGCCCCGTTGGCCGCCAATTGCGGAATCAGGGTGTTCCTTGTGGTGACCATATGGCCGTCGGGATGGGGGAAGGTGTAGGTGAAGGTGACTTCCTCGCCCGCCCAGGTGCGCTCCATGTGGGGCTGGATGGAGTTATGGGCGAAGCGGCCGATGGCCGATTTGAGGTCGCGGCCGATCAGCTTGCCGGCGTCCTGGCGGACCAGTTCCGCCCAGCCCCGGTTGACGAAGTGGATGATCTCGTCGCGCCCCAGATAGGCGATGGCGGCCGGGATGGCGTCGAGAATCAGGCGCCGCCGGGTCTCGGCCTCCTCCAGTTCATTGGTGCGCTCCCGCACGCGGGTATCCAGCGTCAGGATGTCGTCCTTGACGCGGCGCACCATGCCGTCCAGGGCCTCGGCCAGCAGGCCGATCTCGTCGTCGCGGCGGATGCCGCTCTGGGCGTCCAGATTGCCGGCCTGCACCTGCTCGGCGGTCTCGGCCAGCCGGTTCAGGGGGCGCATCAGCCAGTCCACCGCCAGATAGCCCATGGCGCCGGCCACCACCATCAGTGCCAGGGCGATGGTCACCAGCCGGTTACCCAGCACCGCCGACGAGCGCTTTAGTTCGTCCACATAGACCGACGAGGCGATGTACCAGTCGAAGCCCTTGAAATGCCGGACCCAGGAAATCTTTTCATAGGCGTAATTGCCCGGATCGGAAGGCTTGTCCCACAGATAGGTCAGCGGCTGGTCGCTGTCGGCCGCCGCCATCAGTTCCTCGGCTATGGGCCGCCCGGTGGCGGGGTCGATCCGGGTGCCGAAATCCTGCCCCTCGATATTGGCGTTGGGGTGGATGATCATCGTCTTGGCCGCATCGAAGATGTAGACGTAGCCGGTCCTGGCGATGCGGATGTTGCGCAGCGCCTGACGCAGGTCGTCGATGGCCTCGGCCTTGCGGCGCTCCACCTCGCGGTCGATGTCGTCCAGATAGGCGCCGGTGCCGATCACCAGGCCGCGATGGGGCATGTCGATGAAGTAGGAGAGCTTCTCGCTGGTCCGCGTCTCGCCCAGGCGCTGCCAGGGATAGGTATGGAAGCCCTCGCCCTTCTCCCGCGCGATGGCGATGATGGTCGGCAGGATGGCCCGGCCGTCGGCGCCCTGAACGCGCGACGCGTCGCGGCCCTGGAACTCGGGATCGGGATGGGAGCGGATCACCGAGTTGTAGTCGGTGACCCAGATGTAGTCGTTATTGCCGTACTTGAAGGCGCGCAATCCGTCGAAGGCCAGCCGGCGGGCCTCGGCCTCGCTGATCTCGCCCCGGTCGGCGCGGGCGAAGACATGGTCCAGATACGAAGCGGCCAGGGACACCACGTTCTTCAGTTGCGCCTTGTAGGATTCGACGGTCATGGCCCGGCGGTCTTCCAGGCTGCCGTCGATCTTTCCCGCCATGACGAAGACGTTGTCCAGGATGGTGCGGCTGGCGTTCAGCTCGATCTCGTAGGCTTTCTCCTCGATCAGCGGCACCGAGAAGACGTAGATGGCCGCCGCGAACAGCGCCACGGCGGCGAGAATGGCCGAGAACAGCCGGAAGAACAGGCGCGAGCGGATCATGGTGCGATCATTTCAAACCCGGCGCTCCGGCTCAACCGCGCTTTGCCTCCGCATGGCTGCGTCCCGGCTACAATTCGTAACGATTGGGGAAAAATTCGGCAAAGCTCCTTTGATAGGTGGGGTGACCAAAGAAAACCTCCGGAGGGGACATGTCCGACTCAACCACCTATGAACGGGTTCGCCAGAACCCGAAATTCCATGAACTGGTCAGGAAGCGCACCCGCCTGGCGGTCACCCTGTCGGTGATCGTGCTGGGTGCCTATTACTGCTTCATGATGATCGTCGCCTTCGCGCCCGAGATGCTGCGCACGCCGCTTTCGGCGGGCTCCAACCTGACCGTGGGCGTGCCGGTGGGCGCCGCCATCATCGTCGTGTCGTGGTTGCTGACCGGTCTTTACTCCCACTTCGCCAACGGCGAGTTCGAGGAGCTGAACAAGGAAGTGGTGCGCGAGGTGCTGGAATAATGAATAGCTTTATCATTGCCCCTCGCCGGGCGGGCGCCTCCGCGCCCTTGGCCGCCGCCTCAATGGCGGCTGTCGGCCGTACGGCCTCCCTGATTTCCCTCGCCGTGGCGGCCCTGCTGGTCGCCGCGCCCGCCCTGGCCGGTCCCGGTGATCTCGGCGGCTCCGAGAAGCAGCCGATCAACGTCACCGCCATCGCCATGTTCTTCGCCTTCGTGATGGGCACGCTCGGCATCACCTACTGGGCGTCCAAGCGCACCAAGTCGGCCGCCGATTTCTACACGGCGGGCGGCGGCATCACCGGCTTCCAGAACGGTCTGGCCATCGCCGGCGACTATATGTCGGCCGCCACCCTGCTGGGTCTGTCGTCCATGGTGTTCGCCACCGGCTTCGACGGCTTCATCTACACCATCAGCTTCTTCGTCGGCTGGCCGATCATCCTGTTCCTGCTGGCCGAGCGTCTGCGGAACCTGGGCCGCTACACCTTCGCCGACATCGCGTCCTACCGCCTCGACCAGTCCAAGGTGCGCACCTTCGCCGCCATGGGCTCGCTGACCGTGGTGTGCTTCTACCTGATCGTCCAGATGGTCGGTGCCGGCCAGTTGATCAAGCTGCTGTTCGGTCTCGACTATGCCGTGGCGGTGATCATCGTCGGCGTGCTGATGGTGGTCTACGTCACCTTCGGCGGCATGATCGCCACCACCTGGGTGCAGATCATCAAGGCCTGCCTGCTGTTGGGCGGTGGTGTGCTGCTGTGTGCCCTGGCGCTGTCCAAGTTCGGCTTCAGTCTGGAAAACATGGCCGCCAAGGCGGTCTCCACCCACAAGTCGGGCGTCAAGATCATGGGGCCCGGCACAATGCTGGCCGATCCGGTCTCGGCGGTGTCGCTGTCGCTCGGTCTGGTGTTCGGCACCGCCGCGCTGCCGCACATCCTGATGCGTTTCTTCACCGTTCCCAATGCCAAGGAAGCGCGTAAGAGCGTGTTCGTGGCCTCGGGCTTCATCGGCTTCTTCTTCCTGATCGTCTGCGTCCTCGGTCTGGCGGCGGTCAGCATCGTCGGTGCCGATCCGCAGTTCTTCGAAGGCGGCAAGGTGGGCGGCAAGCTGCTGGGTGGCGGCAATATGCCCGTGATGCATCTGGCCAAGGCGCTGGGCGGCGACATCTTCCTGGGCTTCCTGTCGGCGGTGGCCTTCGCCACCATCCTGGCGGTGGTCTCGGGCCTCGCCCTGGCCGGCGCCTCGGCCATCGCCCACGACATCTATGCCAGGGTGATCCGCAAGGGCCACGCCACCGAGGCCGAGGAGATGCGCGTCTCCAAGCTGGCCTCGCTGGTCCTGGGCGTGCTCGGCGTCATTCTCGGCATCATGTTCGAGAAGCAGAACGTCGCCTTCCTGGTGGGCCTGACCTTCGGCATCGCGGCCTCGGCCAACTTCCCGGTGCTGTTCCTGTCCATGTACTGGAAGGGCCTGACCACGCGCGGCGCGCTGTGGGGCGGCATCGCCGGCCTGGTGTCGGCGGTGACCTGCGTGGTGCTGTCCAAGGCGGTGTGGGTGGTGGTGCTGAATAACCCGGCGCCTATCTTCCCCTACGAGCATCCGGCCCTGTTCTCCATGACCCTGGCCTTCTTCGTCACCATCGTGATTTCCAAGCTCGACGGCAGCGAGACGGCCAAGGCGGAACGGGCCCTGTTCGAGGACCAGTACGTGCGCGCCCAGACGGGAATCGGTGCGGCTTCGGCCTCCAATCACTAGAGTTTCCTCCCGCAAACTGCGAGCCCCGCCGGAGTTCTTCTCCGGCGGGCTTTTTTTTGAGCATTGCCCGTTGACAAGGCACTCCCGGCACCGGAAATATCGGCCCCGCGCGGGACGGCGGCGAGCGGCCCGGCATCAGGCTTCCTGGCTGGGGGATAAGGTCATGCGCATTTCCTTGACGGCTGTCGCGTTGTCGCTGATTGCTGCCGTTGCGTCGTCGGTTTCCGGCGCCCAGGCGGCGGAAGACAAGGTGTTGAACGTCTACAACTGGTCGGACTACATCGCCGCCGATACGCTGGAGAAGTTCACGGCCCAGACCGGCATCAAGGTCAATTACGACGTCTACGACAGCAACGAGGTGCTCCAGGCCAAGCTGCAGGCCGGCAAGTCGGGCTATGACGTGGTGTTTCCCTCGGCCTCGCCCTTCCTCGCCAATCAGATCAAGGCCGGCATCTACCAGAAGCTGGACCGTTCCAAGCTCTCCAATTACGGCAATCTGGATGCCCAGGTGATGGTGACCCTCAACCGGGCCGCCGATCCCGGCAACCTCTATGCGATTCCCTATGCCATCTCGGCCAGCGGCTTCGCCTACAACGTGGACAAGGTCGCCAAGGCGGCGCCCGGCATGGCGCTGGATAGCTGGGCGGCGCTGCTCGATCCGGCCCAGGTCTCCAAGCTGAAGGGCTGCGGCGTCAGCCTGCTGGACGCGCCGACCGAGGTGTTTCCCGCCGCCCTGGTCTATCTGGGCCGGAACGGCGCCTCGCTGGATTCCGCCGATCTGAAGGCGGCGGCCGAGGTGGTGACCAAGGTCCGCCCCAGCATCAAGTACTTCCACTCGTCCAAGTTCATCAACGATCTGGCCAACGGCGACATCTGCATGGCGCACGGCTACGTGGGCGATCTGGTCCAGGCCCGCAACCGCGCCCAGGAGGCGGGCAAGGGCGTCAACATCAAGATCGTCATCCCCAGGGAAGGCGCGGTGGTCAACATCGATTCCATGGTCATTCCCGCCGATGCGCCCCATCCCGACAACGCCCACCGCTTCATCGATTTCCTGATGAAGCCCGAGGTGGCCGCCGGCTTCACCAACACCACCGGCTACGCCAACCCGGTTTCCGGCTCCAAGCACCTGATCAAGAAGGACATTCAGAATGATCCGGTGATCTTCCCCGCCGACGAGGTGGTGGCCAGGGAGTTCCAGGTTCCCCCGGCGGACATGGCGAAGGAGCGCGAGCGCACCCGTCTGTGGACCACCGTCAAAACGGGCCGCTGAGGGCATGGCGCAGGCGGCGGGCAAACGGGAGGTCGTGGCTCCCTGGAACGATCCCCAGGCGGTCCCGCTGATCCGTTTCGAGGGAATTTCCAAGCGGTTCGGCGATTTCGTCGCCGTCGAGCACGTGGACCTTGCCATCTTCAAGGGCGAGTTCTTCTCGCTGCTCGGCGCCTCGGGCTGTGGCAAGACCACGCTGCTGCGCATGCTGGCCGGCTTCGAGACGCCAACCACGGGGCGCATCCTCATCGACGGCCAGGACGTCACCACCGTCCCGCCCTACGAGCGGCCGGTGAACATGATGTTCCAGTCCTACGCCCTGTTCCCCCACATGAGTGTGGCCGACAACATCGCCTTCGGTCTGAAGCAGGACGGCCTGCCAAAGCCGGTGATCCGGGACAAGGTGGCCGCCGTCCTCGACCTCGTCCAGATGGGCCGTTTCTCGGGACGCAAGCCGCATCAGTTGTCGGGCGGCCAGCGCCAGCGCGTGGCCCTGGCCCGCTGCCTCGCCAAGGAGCCCAAGGTGGTGCTGCTGGACGAGCCGCTGGCGGCGCTGGACAAGAAGCTGCGGGAAGCCACCCAGCTCGAACTGGTCAACATCCAGGACCGCGTCGGCATCACCTTCGTCATGGTCACCCACGACCAGGGCGAGGCCATGACCATGTCCTCGCGCATCGGCGTGATGAATGCCGGACGCATCGAGCAGGTGGGCGGCCCGGTCGACATCTATGAATATCCCGGTTCGCGCTTCGTCGCCGACTTCATCGGCGCCGCCAATATGTTCCAGGGTACCGCCAGGGGCGGCGAGGGGGCTCTGGCCGTCGCCTGTCCCGAACTGGAGCATGACCTGTCGGTCGCAGGGGCCGGCAAGGTGACGGACGGCGCGCCGGTCACCGTCATGGTCCGCCCCGAAAAGGTGATGATCGCCCGGGACAAGCCCGAATCCGGGCTGAACTGGGCCGAGGGTGTGGTCAGCGACATCGCCTATCTCGGCGACGTCTCCATTTACCACGTGCGTCTCGCCTCGGGTCGCAAGGTGCAGGCATTGCGCACCAACCTGCATCACGGCGAGGAGAGCCGGCTGACCTGGGAGGACCGGGTGTTCCTGGCCTGGCACCCCGCCGATTCCCTGGTGCTGACCAAATGAAGAGCCTGCTGGAGGGCAGGGGAGGCCGCTTCCTGGTGGGGTTGGCGCCCTATGCCTGGCTGCTGCTGTTCTTCCTGGTGCCCTTCCTGATCGTTCTCAAGATCAGCCTGTCCGAGCCGCAGATGGGCATTCCGCCCTACATGCCGCTGATCGACTGGGCCGAGGGGGCTTTCAAGGGCACCCTGGCCGGTTACCGGACCCTGCTGGGCGACGATCTCTATCTGCTGGCCTATCTCGGCTCGCTGCGGCTGGCCGGCATCTCCACCCTGGGCTGCCTGGCTCTGGGCTATCCCGCCGCCTACGCCATCGCCCGCGCGCCCCGTCACCGGCGGCAGGCCCTGCTGATGCTGGTGGCGCTGCCGTTCTGGACCTCGTTCCTGATCCGCGTCTATGCCTGGATCGGCATCTTGAAGAACGAGGGGCTGCTCAACATGGCGCTGATGGGGATGGGCGTCATCACCGAACCGCTGCAGATTCTGGAGACCGACACGGCGGTGGTCATCGGCATGGTCTATTCCTATCTGCCGTTCATGATCCTGCCGCTTTACGCCACGCTGGAGAAGATGGACCTGTCCCTGCTGGAGGCCGCCGCCGATCTGGGCTGCCGCCCGTTCAAGGCGTTCCTGGCCGTCACCCTGCCGCTGTCCATGCCGGGAATCGTCGCCGGCTGCATGCTGGTGTTCATTCCGGCGGTGGGCGAGTTCGTCATTCCCGATCTGCTGGGCGGTCCCGATACCCTGGTGATCGGCAAGGTGCTGTGGGCCGAGTTCTTCGACAACCGCGACTGGCCGACCGCGTCCGCGGTGGCGGTGGCCATGCTGGTGCTCCTCGTGGTGCCCATCATGGTGTTCCAGCACTTCGAGGCCAAGCGGGCGGAGCGCGAGGAATGAACAATCGCGGCTTCGCTCTCTACACCGCGCTGGCACTGGTCTACGCCTTCCTTTACCTGCCCATCGCGCTGCTGGTGATCTATTCCTTCAACGCCTCCAAGCTGGTGACGGTGTGGGGCGGCTTTTCCACCAAGTGGTACGGCGAGCTGCTGAACGACCATCAGGTGCTGGATGCCGCCTGGCTGTCGCTCAAGATCGCCTTCGTCAATGCTTGTCTCGCCACTCTGCTGGGCACCCTGGCGGCGGTGGTGCTGGTGCGCTTCAAGCGCTTTTCCGGCCGCGCCCTGTTTACCGGCATGGTCTCGGCCCCCCTGGTGATGCCGGAGATCATCACCGGCCTTGCCCTGCTGCTGCTGTTCGTCGGCATGGAGAACCTGCTGGGCTGGCCCGACGGGCGGTCCATGACCACCATCGTCATCGCCCACATCACCTTCAGCCTGTCCTTCGTCACCGTGGTGGTGCGCTCGCGCCTGTCCCAAATGGACCGGTCGCTGGAGGAGGCGGCCATGGATCTGGGCGCCCGGCCGCTGACCGTGTTCCTGCGCATCACCCTGCCGATCATCGCACCGGCCCTGGCGGCCGGATGGCTGCTGGCCTTCACGCTCTCGGTGGACGACGTGGTGATTTCAGCCTTCGTCTCGGGGCCGGGCGCCACGCCGCTGCCCATCGTCATCTTCTCCAAGGTGCGCCTGGGGGTCAGCCCGGAGATCAACGCCCTGGCCACCATCGTGGTAGCGCTGGTGGCGCTTGCCATCGCCGTGGCGGGCCGCGTGATGATGACCAGGGAGAACCAGGGCGGGTGATGCCGCTGGCATCGGTGGGCTGCCGCCCCCCATCCGTCCGGAGGGAAATCCTCTGAACCTTCTCTCAATCCATAAAGAAGAAGGGTTCGGGAAGCATGTCCCCCGATCGGGGGCTGGGGCGGAAGCCCCGTTTCCGCTCCCCTAGAATTCCTTCTGAACCTTGGCCCGCAGTTCCGCCGAGCGGGGGCTTTGGGTATCCAGGGTTCCGTCGCTGCTGCCCATGCGGATGGACTCGGCCACGGCACCCAGGCATTGCTCGTTGCGCAATTCGTACTGGTCCAACTGCCACGAGGCGTTGCGGTTCTCGCTCATCAGCATGGCCGCCTCGGTCTGCAACTGGGTGGCCTCGGCCGCCAGGCGGGCGGCATTGGCCGCCGACTTGGCGGTGGGGGTGGAGGCGCCGGCCGCCGCCATCTGGGCGGAGGACGCGGTACGGTCGTCACCCTTCAGCCAGATATGGGCCCAGGCCTTCCAGGGAGCGGCCGCCTCGACGTCCAGGGCGTAGAGGACGGCGTAGGCTACCGCCTGGGTGACGGTCAGGTCCTCGGTACTCATGACTCTGATCCTCCGGCCGCCGGAGCCTCGGGGGCGGCGCGGCGCTTGACGGTCTTGGGATCGACGGTGATGGGGCGGTAGATCTCGATGCGCGCCCCTTCCTCCAGGACGGCGTCCAGTGCGGCGGCCTTGCCGAAGATTCCGACCTTCTGGGTTTCCAGATCGATCTCGGGGAACTGGTTGAGGATGCCCGATTTCTCGATGGCTTCCTTGACCGTGGTTCCCTCCGGCACGTCGATGGACAGCCACGACTGGCGGGAGGGAAGGGCGTAGACGACTCCGATCTTCATGACTCTCGTCTCTCCCTTAGACGCTGTGGGCGCCGGCCATCTTGATCTCCTTGCCCGAGGCAAGATCGATCAGACGCTTGGCCACCACCATCAGACCGGCGATCAGGAAGCCGCCCGGCGGCAGGATGAGGACCAGGATACCCCAATCGGCCGGCATGACGCGCAGTTCCATGAAATGAGCCCAGTTGCCCAGCAGCAGGGCGGCGTCGGCGAACAGGGTGCCCTGGCCGATCATCTCGCGCACCGCGCCGATGGCGGTCAGCGCCAGGGTGAAGCCGATGCCCATGAACAGGCCGTCGAGGAAGGACGGCAGCACCGGCTCCTTGGCGGCGAAGGCCTCCAGGCGGGCCAGCGGCAGGCAGTTGGACACGATCAGCGGAATGAACAGGCCCAGCACCTTATAAAGCTCGTGCATCCAGGCGTTCATGACCAGATCCACGAAGGTGACGTTGGCCGCCACGATCAGGATGTAGACCGGGATACGCACCTCGTGGGTGACGTAGTTGCGGAACATGGCCACCATCAGGTTCGAGGCGGCCATCACCGCCGCGGTAGCGAGGCCCATGCCCAATCCGTTGGTGGCGGTGCCGGTCATGGCCATGGTCGGGCACATGCCGAGCAGCATGCACAGCACGCCGTTGTTTTCCCACAATCCGTCCTTGATGATCCGTCCGTAGCTTGCAGACATCACTTCTTCTCCATCATGCGAGACGAATTGGCGGCGAAGAATTCCAGGCCGTGGCGAATGCCGCCCACTACGGCGCGCGGCGTGATGGTGGCGCCCGAGAACTGGTCGAACTGGCCGCCGTCCTTCTTGACCTTCCACTTGTCCACCGGCGGATTGCCGAGCGACAGGCCGGTGAAGCGGGTGATCCAGTCGGTCTTGGCGGCGTCGATCTTATCGCCCAGGCCGGGCGTCTCCTTGTGGGAGATGACGCGCACGCCCAGCAGCTTGCCGTCGGGGGCGACGCCGATCATCAGCTTGACCGGACCGCCATAGCCGCCGGAGGCGTCCATCTCGAAGGCCACGCCGGTGACCTCGCCGCCCTTCATGGCGCGGTAGACCACCGTCTCGGCCGGGGCGCCGTGGCCGCCCGCATTGGGGCTGGGCAGCTTGATGGCGTCGTTGACCGGGTTGTTGTCATGGATGGATTTCGGGATGACCTGGCCCAGCGAGTTCATCTTGTCCTCCAGGGCGCGGTCCTTGATGGGCGCCTTGGTGATGTCGTCGGTGAGCGCCAGCGCGATCCCGAAGCCGGCACAGAAGGTGCCCAGGATGGTGGCGTGGACCCAGGTGGGCCGGATCGCTTGGCTCATTTGTCCCCCCTGGCCGGCAGAGGCTCGCCCTTGCGGGTGCGCCCGAAGACGCGCGGCCGGAAATGTTGATCGAGAATGGGCGTCAGCGCGTTCATCAGCAGCACGGCGAAGGCCACGCCCTCGGGATATCCGGCGTAGGTGCGGATGATCCAGGTGAGCAGGCCGACGCCGAAGCCGAAGGCCAGCTGGCCCGACTTGGACACCGGCGAGGTGACGTAGTCGGTGGCGATGAAGAAGGCGCCCAGGAACGACGCGCCCGACAGCAGGTGGAACATGCCGCTGGCGTGCCGCGCCGGATCGACGGCGTTGAAGACTGTCCCCATCAGGAACAGGGTCGCCAGCATGGCCACCGGAATGTGCCAGGAGATGATCTTGCGCCACATCAGGAACAGGCCGCCCAGCAGGATCAGCGGCACCGCCGTCTCACCCATGGAGCCGGGATGGAAGCCGATCATCATGTCGCCCAGGCTGGGGACCGAGGCCAACGACTGGCTGACCGGAGTGCCCTTGGACAACTC
>Ga0265320_10003273_pt1 | contig 10944 bp, 12 predicted proteins | sample 4827metaG_FD_202087 | JGI IMG/M metagenome (GOLD analysis project Ga0265320, IMG submission 202087) | Rhizosphere microbial communities from Carex aquatilis grown in University of Washington, Seatle, WA, United States - 4-8-27 metaG | ecosystem: Host-associated > Plants > Roots > Rhizosphere >...
CTTCCTTTCGGCGGGAAGGTCTTTAAGAAGCGTGTTGATAGCATTGCCGGGATAGGCCACGCTCTGACCGATAAAAATGGTCTGTGGATGCTCCGCCAGAAACGCCATCGCTTTTTTTATCTCTTCGGCGTATTTCATATCCATTTTAAAATGTTACCCATTTCCCTGCACCGACGTGCGGCCACTTCTTTTTATAATGGTAATAAACAATATTGCTCCGGTTCCATGAAAGATAATCCGGCTTCTGCTTTGATTTGTCATACCCCCACACCGTTGCCGTCGGCGTTCCCACGCTCTCGTCGTTATCTTCGATCACGAACGTGATCGGCAATTTGTGGTTGTCTGCGTATTTCACGTTCTCATAAAATATTCCCGCCTCGGCCGTCATGTCGCCGACGAAGCACCACACGTGCCGGCGCTCCCCTTTCATCTTGATTGCGAGCGCGGCGCCGACGGCGATGGGGATGATACCACCCACGATCGCCGACGTGAAAAAGTGATATTCGGGAAAACACAGCGTGATGCTGTTCCCTTTCAAAATTTCCTCTTTTACAAGTTCTTTAGGAATACCGTGCAAAAGCGCATGGTAGTGGCTTCTCCACGTAGAAAAGACCCAATCATCTGGTTTTATTTTTTTGAATATATCGATAAGCTGATCCTCGTTCCCATCGGAAAGATGGATGGGGGCCTTAATCTTCCCGGCACAATAGATATCGGCTATTTCCGACTCAAATGCGATCAGTTCTTCTTTGGTCATTACAAGGCAAGAATACTTGATATGCCCTGTTTTTTCAAGCCGTCGTTGACCAAGCGCAAAAAATACAGTAGGGTTGAAAATATCCCACATGGCAACGATAACCTTCAAGGATCTTGCGAACATCAGAGAAAAATACAAAGACGAAAGAATCGTGTTCTGTTCCGGCTGTTTTGATCTCACGCACGCAGGGCACCTTCTTTTTTTTGAGGACTGCAAGCAGCAGGGGGATGTTCTCGTGGTCATGATCGGCGCAGATGACGTGGTTGGGAAAAACAAAGGACCGGGCCGCCCCATCATAAACGAACGCATGCGCCTGAAACTCATCGAAAGTTTGAAGCCGGTTGATTATGTTTTCATCGATCAAGCTCCCGCTCCCGGGGCGCACGCACTTTCCTATCTCGACGAAGTTATCGGCGAGCTTAAGCCGGACGTCTACGTGATAAACGAGGACGCGTGGGACATGCCGTATCGGGAAGAAATGGTAAAACGGCACGGCACTATTCTTAAAGTCCTCAAACGCACCGCACCGCCGGAATTCGGAGAAGTTTCAACCACCAACATCATAAAAAAGATAAAGGCGCTGAAGGATTAGGACTGGCGATAAAAAAGGGGTCGCTTGAAGCGACCCCATGGTATATCGGTCATGCGCGCGCCTCTTCGATGAGGCGCCGCTTGAGTTTGTCGGGAGCGAGACTCGCGATCCACTCGTCCACGTTCCGGAGCGCCACCGCTCCGAGATTGGGATCCGCGAGGACCTTTGCCCGATACTCGGGACGTTGATAATAGGCCACCTGCGCCTCGTCCCGGAACTTAAGAATCTGTGCCGGGGTCAAGGCCGTACCGGCATAGTAGGGCTCCGCATGGTAGCCGTACTGCGAATGGCCGATCCAACCCGGACCGCCCAGCCGCTCCGGCAAGGGATAACCGCTCTCCCGCGCCTCCCGGTACAGTTGCGAGCCGGGCAGCGCTTGAGCGCAGTAGAAGTTCACGAACGGGCTGTTGAGGTCCACCGCGAGGTCATAGGTGGCCTGCATGGACGCCATGGTGTCGCCCGGGAGCCCAAAGATGTAATTCAGGGCGCCCTCGATACCGGCGGCGTTCATCTCCGCGACCACTTTGTAGACGTAGTCGTCGCCGAACTGCTTGTCTTGCCCGCTCCGCACGGTGCTGTTCGCCGCTTCGATCCCCAACGCCAGCCACCGGAAACCGGCGGCACGAAGGGGTTCCAAAAACTGCGGCTTGCAGGTATCGACGCGAGCGTACGCCCAGAAGTCGAGCGAGTCGCCGAAGCGTTCCGTAACGCCGCGCGCAATCGCCAAAACATGAGCGGGATTCAACGCGAACATCTCATCCGGGATCTTGAAGTACTTGACCCCGAACGTCTCGACGAGATAGGTTACCTCCTCGAGAAACAACTCCGGCCGCAGGGACCGATAGCTGTTTTTGGACGTTGCTTGCCCGGCAACCTGCAGCAGGCGTTCACCCTCGCGATAGGGCGACTGAATGTTGCAGAAGTTGCAATGGAATGGGCAACCCTCCCACGAATATGGGTTGGCGTATGGTCCGCGGTCCGCGGGATCGCGGTAGAACGTGTGCCAGTTGTGAGCGCGATACTTCCGGGGATCCATAAGGGACCATCCCGGGAGCGCCGGCTCCTCGTTCAAGTCGATGAGCGGCGCGGGTGCGTTGTGCATGACGTGATGACCGTCCGTTCCGCGATACCAAAGACTGCGGACGGCACCCACGCTGTCGTGGGACTTGATCGATTGCAGAAGTTCGTGGACCGTGATCGGTCCCTCGCCGCCGCAAACGTAATCAACGGGTTCGTCCCGTAACGTTTTTTCGGGAAGCGCCGCCGGATGCGTTCCGCTGAACAATATGGGGACGCTCGGCGAAAGATCTTTGATGGCTTGGGCGAACGCCCGCGCCGACGGCATCGTCTGCGTGGACGACGACGGGTTAAATCCGTAGACCGGGATAACCACGAGATGCGGGTCTGCCGCCATCACTTCACGAGCCATTTGATCGGGCGCCACGTCAGAGACGTTGGCGTCTAAGACCTCTATGCCGCAATTGCGACGCATGAGGTATGCCGCCATAAAGCGCGTCTTTGCAGGCGGCTCAATGGCGTCCTTCACAACGGGTCCGTAGGCCCCTGGCGCGCGGCCATTAGGGATCACGAACGCCACGTCAAGCTTCGGCATGTCTACTCCTCTCTTCGGTTTTCAATGTTTCCTTATATACAATTGCTGACAGCATTATATAATCTTTTATCGATTTTCGCAACTTGACTTAATAAGTAATGAAAAGTATAATACTGCCAGCAACAAGCGCGCTAGATAAGAAAGGGAGGTGCAACATGAGCGTCCCAATCGTCCCGCAACACGTGACCGACGAGACGGTGGTCAGGAAATATGGAAAGCATGTCTGTTTCCGGAAATACCAGATGCCGGACGGACGGGTGGAAGACTTCCTCTGTCTCCTGGCAAATGTGGTCCCCGTAATCGGCATGCCGGTCACGAACAGTGGGAACGTGGTGCTCGTACGCCAGTTCCGGTATGCCGTTGACGGATTCGTGTATGAGTTCCCCGGAGGCTGCCCCGAACCCGGCGATTCCCCGGAAGAGACCTTCCGGCGTGAGCTCGACGAAGAAATCGGGTATGCCTGCAACGGGGAAGTCCACCGTCTCAGTGAACCGATGCCCTTCGAGCCGGCATCGCTTGGGGCAAAGTACCAGGCGGTCCTCGCAACGGGATGTGTCTATCGCCACGCACCGAAGCCGGACCCGAATGAGTTCGTTGAGACGGTAGAGATGCCTCTCGACGAATTCATTGCTCGATCCCGGAACGGATCGCTGCCCATAGACTCAAAAACGGCGGCGATTACCTTCTTCGCCCTGCCGCTCCTCGATCGTTTTTAGCGGGCCCCTCCATCGGGCCCGTTTTTAATTTAAAAGGGTTGATGCAATGCTTTTATCCACAATCCCCCGCGAGATCAATTCGTGAAGGGCAAGCATGGTGATGGCAAGCGTTTTGCCGTCCCTCATATTGGGAGACGTATTTGAAGTGACCAGTTGAATCCATTTTTCAAGGTCGACCACAAACGGCTCCACGCGCTCGCCCGCATCCAACGTTAGTTCGCCAACTTTGCGGCATCCGAGTGCGAGAAAGGGCTTGATCACCGTCTGGCAACTTGGCGGATCAACCCAAAATTCTGGTAGTGGGACAAAGGTTACGGCCGCATAACCGGTTTCCTCCCGCAGCTCATTGGCGAGCGCCTCTTCGGGAGATTGGCCGGCGCTTCCATTGCCTCCGGGAAGTTCATAGACAAATCCATCCGCACCGGGACGCCATTGACGAACGGCTACCACCTCATTTTGTTCCGTAACCGGAAATGCTACCACGGAACTGCCGGCCCGCTTCCCCCATAAGAAAAACTCCCTCTCGGTGCCATTGGAAAATTGGAAGGTTTTCTTTACGACGGCCTTGTTCGGATATCCCGATTCCCAAACCACGCTATCTTCTTTAGAGATTGGTGAACTCATTCTTTCGGATTATCTGATAGGCCTTCACGAGCTCGGCGATGCCTTCGGTAAGCGATACCTGCGGCTTGAATCCCGTCGCCTCTATCTTCGCGTTGCTCACGATATAATTCCGCTTGTCGGGATCCTCGCCGATCGCGGATTCAACGTACACAAATTGCGGCAGTTGTTTTTTGATCTCCGCGCAGAGCTCGCTCTTGCTCAAATTGGCATCGGAAAGGCCCACGTTATACGCCTCATTCTTCATCGAATCAAAATGCTCCATGGCATGCATGAATGCCCGCGTCACATCGCGCACGTGCACATAATTGCGCTTAAAATGCGGCTCAAAAAGCACCGCCGTGCGGTCGATGAGCGCGCGGTATACAAAATCGTTCACCAAAAGATCCATACGCATGCGCGGGCTTGCGCCAAAGACCGTAGCAAGACGGAACGTGATCGCATTGCCGGCGGCGAGGAGCGCCTTCTCGGTCTCCACTTTAAGCTTGCCATACAGCGACACCGGTTCAAGCGGGCTCGTTTCGTCGCAATAGGCGACCCCTTCCTGCATGCGCCCATACCCGCTGTTCGTATTGGGGAAGATAATTTTCTGCTCCGCCGTCCTTAACTTCAAGAGTGTAAGCACTGCGTCACGATTAATGCTCGTCGCCGCTACCGGATCGGCATCGCACGCAGGCGCACCAACGATGCACGCGAGCGGGATGACAAAATCCTTTCCCGGAAGATGCTTCTTTAAAAGCTCCGTGTCCCGCGCGTCGCCGCGCACCACGGTAAGTGTTTTAAAATTACAAACATCCAACAATGATTGCTGGTTATAAAGAAAATTATCGATCACCGTCACCTCGTGCCCCGCGCGGAGAAGCTCGGGAACCAGAACGGAGCCAATATACCCTGCGCCGCCCGTAACGAGGATTTTCATAGTCCCATCATATGGCATCTCTACTGTTTACGCAACGCTCTTTAAGACAACGTCGGCGATAAAGCGAATATCTTCTTCTTTGAGCGACGGGTGATTCGGCAGGAAAAGGCCGTTGTAGTGGATGCGGTCCGCCATTGGCGCGGAGAATTTCCCATACCGATTGAACCAGAACGGATGCAAGCCAAGATTTCCCGCAGAGAAAATCCTTGTCTCCACGCCATTCTCTTCCAGCGCTTTCACGATCTTTTTCCGCTCCTCGCCATCCTTTGCGAGCATCCCAAAATGGATACTGCAGATGACTGATCCCTCCGGAGGTTTTTGGCTCACAAAGCGATGGCCCAAGAGCTTGGTATAAAGCGCGTGATTCGCGCCGCGGTGCTCAATGAGCCATTCCATCTTGTCTACCTGCCGCATACCGATAAAAGCCTGCAGATCGGTCGCGCGCAGATTGAAACCGGGTTCATAAAAAACGAACGGCGCGTGGAAATCATCTATCTGGTATTTATCCAAAAGCGCACGGTGGGTGGCAGGGTCAAGATCCTTTCCCCAGCCATGGCTCCGGATCATAAGCAGCAGATCGTTGAACTGCTTGTCGTCGGTAGACACCGCGCCGCCTTCAATGGTCGATATTTGGTGGCCGAAATAGAAAGAAAAGCTGGACATGTCGCCGAAGGTGCCCACGTGCTTGCCTTTATAAGACGCCCCCATCGCCGCGCACGCGTCCTCAAGAAGGATGAACCCATATTTTTCTTTAAGCTTCGCGAGTTCGTCCATTTTGTGCGGCACGCCAAGCACCTGCACCATAATGACCGTGCCCGGATCATGTTCTTTCAAAAGTTTTTCAAGATGGTCCAGATCGAGCCCGAAGGTATCTTTATCCGCCTCACACATGATCGGTTCAAAACCAAGCTGGATCGCGGGCGCGATCGTGGTTACCCAGCCGACGCTCGGCACAATGATCTTCTTGTTCTTTGCGCGACCCGAAAGTAAGAGCGCGTAATACATGAGCAAATTCGCGGAGGAACCGGAATTGTTGAATACGGAATATTTCCGGCCAAGCCAATCGCTCCACTTCTTTTCAAACTGCGGCGTGAGCGGGCCCTTCGTAAGCCGCGGATATTTTTTGAGCCATTCAACCAGGGCGTCGATGTCTTTATTGTCTATCGTGTCCTCTGCGAGAAAATATTTTATTGGTTTCATGTTTTTTTATTATGGTTGCGCGTCGCGGGGAGAAAGGATTGGATCTTTGACCGGCCACTCAATATTAAAGCGCGGGTCTTTGTAATAATAGCGGAACTGCTTCTCTGGATGATAATATTCCGACCACTTGTAGTGGAAGACGGCGTGGTCGCTCAAGACCACGTGCGCGTTGCCGAACATGGGCGGCACAAGCACCTGCAACCGCTCCTCATCTTTGAGCGTGAACGATTCCCACTTCCCAAATTCTTTTGAACCCTCATCGCAGTTCACGACGACCAAATAGATGCTCCCCTCCAAGCAAGTGATAAGCTTCCACGTGCCCGGGTCGCCATGAATGCCGCGCAACACATGCTTGACCGACACCGATATTTTATCTTCCACAAATTTGACGGGAATGCCGGCCGCCGCATAATCCACATCGTTATAGATGCTCACATTGCTGCCACGAAAATCCGCATAAATGTCGGGCTTCACGAGAAGCACTCCTTCAAGTTTTGTTTTGGTAACTTCCATCCCGCCTATGATATCACGAAAAACCTCAATTTTACAGTTCCACCACCGGGGGGTTCGCCCTGTCTACGAGCGGCCAATTTGCATCTTTCTCTGAGATCACCACAGGCGTGGCGAGGGGCCAGGTAACGCCGAGGAATGGATCGCTCCACCGCAGACCGCGCTCGTGCTCCGGCGAATAGCCTTCGGTCACGAGGTATTGCAGCTCGCAATCGTCCTCAAGGGTGAGAAATGCGTTCGCGCATCCTTTTGGGACCAAGACCATATTTTTTTCTTCCGCACTCAAAGTAAGCGATTCGCACTTCCCATACGTCTGTGAGTTTTTGCGAAGATCGATCACCACGTCATACACACTCCCTCGGAAACACTGAATAAGCTTGTCTTCTGCTTTTGGAGCCTCTTGATAATGAAACCCGCGGAGCGTGCCCTTTGTTTTATTGAACGAACGGTTGATGTGGACGATAGTGTAATCGATGCCGTTCTTCGCAAATTCTTCTTTCGCGAAATTGCGGAAGAAAAAGCCGCGTTCATCCCCTTTTAGTTCGGGCTTCACGACCCACACGCCGTCCAGTTTTGTTTTCTCAAAAATCATAGTGTTATTGTACCGCGTTCATCGTCGCGCGAATACCGGCAGCAAGTGAAACTTCCGGCTTCCATCCGACCTCTATTTTCATCCTCGCGATGTTTGCATAAAATCCCCGCGCCGGTCCCTTTCGCTTCACGACCTCTTTACCATACACCACCCGAGCCACTTCGCGCACGCCCGTAAGGCGCCCTGAACCGATATTGTAAAGATCGTGCGGCGGATTTTTTTCAAGGAGTAGCCGCAACGCTCGCGCCACATCGCCCACGTAAACAAAATCATTGCCGCCGTTCGGATTTTTTATCACGGGGAGTCGCCCGTGCCTCTTCTCCGCTATAAGGTGCGGGATGAGCGATGACGGCTTCTGGCCCGGACCATAAACGAAGAATATCCGCGCCCACACAAACTTTGTGCCATATTCTTTCGCCGCCTCTCTCCCAAGCGAATATAGGGCGTTTTTGGCAGCAGAAAAGGCGTTCAGCGGCTTGGAGGCGGCGTCTTCGCCGACCTTCCCGGTATTAACGCCATATTCCCAGCAACTACCAACCCCAACCACTTTTTTGCATCCCGCCGTGCGGAGCACACTGATAAGCGCAAGGCCTTGCGATAGATTTTTTGCGCTCGCTTCAAATCCATAATCGGGGATCCCCTCCCACGCTAAGTGGAGTGCCACCTGTGGTTTGAAGCGAGCAAGCTTGCTCTGCCACTTCGCAACCGACGAAAGATCCCCGCGCAGAAATTTCAGATTGCGCCGGGAAGAAAAAACCGATCCAGGATCGCGGCGCGAAAGGATGAGCAGTTTATGGCCGCGCTTTTGCAATTCCGCAACCACATATTTTCCCACAAAACCGGTTCCCCCAGTAATAAATATCTTCATCGTTCACTTAATAATAACTTAACCACTGCTAAAAGCTCGCCTTCTTTTGCAAGTATCGTGCGACACCCCGCGGCCCGGCCCGCGGCGACGTCGCTCTCTTTGTCGCCTATCATTACGGTTTTCGTGAGATTAATATGGTGTTCCCGTGCGGCGCGAAAGAGCATCCCCGCCCGGGGCTTCCGGCAAAAACAATCCTCGTCTTTCCCATGCGGGCAATAATAAATTCCCGCAATACGCGCGCCATTGCGCTCAAGCTCCTCTCCCATTCGCTGATGAATGTCGGCAAGATCGTCGTGCGACATCAGGCCGCGGGCGATCCCGCGCTGATTGGAAATAATGTAAATCTCGTAACCCGCATCCGTGAGAAGCTTTAAGGCCTCGACCGCCCCGGGAACAAATTCGAATTCTTCCCACTTTTTTATATAATCATGCTCGGCAGCTTTTTTGTTGATCACCCCATCGCGATCCAAAAAAATAACTTTTTTTGCCGCCAAAAATTTTTCGACGATCGGCAGGTGCCCAAGCGACGTGATCGGATAGTATGGATGGTCAGTGCGATAGGCAACCAACTGGCGTTCTTTAATAAGATGCGGCAGAACAACGCCCTGGAATGAAACGTTCTCGTCCGGCACTATTCCAATGATCGCCTTGTTCATGATGAAAAATCCCATATCGATGGTATTCACGAGCGCCACGTCGTCGCTCACGGGACCGTAGTAACTCACCATCCCATCCTCTTCCACTTTCACGTTATTTTTGGAACCATACTCTCCACCGGCATCACGATTGTTATACACCGTCATCATCCCGGCCGCCCCCGTGGCATCATGAAATGCGGTCATTTCGTCCAACACTATCGGCCAATAGTTGTCGCTGTAAAGCAGGAGGAAGCGGTCATCCAATAGCGCTTCTGCCTTCTTGAGGCGCGTGCCGGTTTCGTCTTCCACGGGGGTAACGGAATAGCGGATATGGACGCCGAATTTTTTCCCGTCGCCAAAGTGTTCAATTATTTTTTCGGGCAGGTATCCCAAAAGCAGCACGATATCGGTAATGCCGTTCGTGCGCAAAAGTTCAATAAGATGCTCCAAAAACGGGCGGCCGCCGACCGGCGCCATCGGTTTTGGTAGGGTGAGCGTAAGCGGACGGAGCCGCGTCCCCAGCCCTCCCGCAAAGATGACCGCTTGTTTTATTTTTTTTGCCATCGCAGGTCCTGATCCAGGGCGCCGCGCTCCAAAAGATGATTTATCTGCTTTAAACGGTTGCACATGCGTCCCCTGAACTGCTCTTCGGTATAGCCGACTTTTTTGAAAAAATCAACCAATTCCTTCCCACCCCTATCCAAATCCCATTCGGGTTTATAAAAATCTTTAAGTACGGTGAGTATCTTTTCAAAGCTTACGCGATAGGTGCGGGAATCGGAACCATGCTCGCCGGTAAACGTAAGCACGCTCCCCGGCATCGCGCGCTGCGCCGCCTCCGCAAGCGTCCGGACCGTAAAATTCCCGTTCGGGATGCCCACGTTGAACGATTGCCCCGCAACGAGCGCCACGGGCGCCTCGAGCCCCGCAATAAAAGCATTTGAAACATCGCGCACGTGCACCACGGGCCGCCACGGTGTGCCATCGCTTTTTATTTCTATCTTCCCCGTCGTGTAAGCCGAACCCACCAGATTATCGAAAACGATATCCGCGCGAAAGTTCGGACTTGCGCCAAAAACCGTAGAGGGCCGCATGCAGACCACCACAAAGTTCGCATCGTTCAGTTTTTTGAGTTCGCCCTCCGCGTCCCACTTGGTGCGCGCATATGCCGTGACCCCATACGGCCCCGCTTCATCCTCCGCAAGCTCATGGCTTGTGTCCGCAACGCCATACATGCTCTGCGACGAAGCGTAGACGAACCGGTGCACGCCGGCGGCCTTCGCGAGGCGCGCAAGAGCCACGGTGGCTTTAAAATTGATCTCTTCGGTGATCCCCTCCTTCAGCTCGCCCAATGGATCATTTGAAAGCGCCGCAAGATGAATGACCGCCTCTATTCCCTGCAGATCCTCCGCTACCGCGTCACGATCGTCTTTTTTGATCTGCCGTGTGGGCGTTACGGGCGGCTCAAGAAAACCATCGTCATAAAAACACGTATCAAAACCCACGACCTCGTGGCCCTTAGCAAGCAGCATTTCCGAAAGCACGGACCCAACATAACCGCGGTTGCCGGTCAGTAAAACTTTCATACTATTCTCGGCAGGTTCGGCAGCGGCACGATCACCTCGCCCGTATAATTCCATTTCTTCTTGAGCGAATCTCTGATCTCGTCCGCAAAGTTCCACGCGAGAATCAAAATCGTATCCGGGTTTTCCTTCATCACGTCTTCCGCAGGTTTGATAGGAATGTGCGTTCCCGCGGTAAACAGCCCCTGCTTCAGCGGATTAAGGTCAATGATCGCAAAGATGTGGCTCGCGTCTATTCCGCAGAAATTAAGCATGGTGGAACTCCGCGCCGAGGCACCCCACCCCGCCACGCGCTTCCCCGCCGCTTTGGCGCTGTTCAACATCCCCATCAATATT
>Ga0265320_10003274_pt1 | contig 10944 bp, 8 predicted proteins | sample 4827metaG_FD_202087 | JGI IMG/M metagenome (GOLD analysis project Ga0265320, IMG submission 202087) | Rhizosphere microbial communities from Carex aquatilis grown in University of Washington, Seatle, WA, United States - 4-8-27 metaG | ecosystem: Host-associated > Plants > Roots > Rhizosphere >...
TCCACCGCCGAGTCGAGGAAGAACGGCACGCCGGTGTTGTGAACGTTCTTGAGCAAATTGCGCGGCGTGGCGGTAGCGGTGCACGCCGAACGGGTGGCGAATGGCCCACCCGGAGTCACGAGATCCGGGTTGTAGCTCGGCGACGCACCCACGCCGAGCAGGAGCGGCGCCAGCTCGTCCGCGCCATTGATCTTGCCATCGCAGTTGAGATCGAGCGTCGTGAACGCGCTGCGGGCTTGGCCCGCCGTGGAGACGTCACGTGCCTGCAGCAGCGAGCCTGCCTCCCAGTACGCGAGCGGCTCGCCGGCCTGGGTCACTTTGCGGGCGAACAGGTAGCCCTGCCAGGTGGCCGGCCGGAAGCGCGCGTCGACCACGACGTCCTGAATCCCAGTAGTATTGTCGGAGGACACGATGCCCAGCGCGAAGACACCCGAAGGCACCACGACGTCGCCGCTGAACTTGAGGTCGTTGTAGATGGCGTGCAGCGCGTTTTCGACGTCGCTGAAGCTGCGGGCGCGGTAATACGAATTCGTGCCGCCCGCCGCGGCCACCGCCGACACCGCCTGCTTGGTGGGGGTGTCCCAGCCGGCGTCCTCGCCGATGATGTAGGTCTTGGCCTCGGTGGTGGACGCGCGCATGGCGGCGGCGATCGAGTCGGGGCAGTTCAACTTGGCGCCGCTCGTGGCCGGCAGGGGTTGCCCCGGCGTGCTCGGGTATCCAGGCAGCCGTTCGCCGATCGAGTTGGTGCACGTCACGTCGGCGCACGAGTCCGGGCTGTCGGTGATGATCACGAGTGCGTTCGACGTCCCGCAGTTATTGGTATCGGTATTGAAGATGCCGGTGCCCGGGACGTTGTTGGGAAGCGTGCTCGAGGCGCCGGGACAGTTACTTCCCGGGGTCGAGCCGCATGCGTCACGCAGGATTCCCGAGAGCGACATGACACCGCCGGGCGTGCCGTAGAAGAGATCGATGCTGCTCGACAGGCTGGCGTTATCGTTGCCGATCGGGGTCTGGAAGGTCGTATTGGGGCTCGCGGGCTGCGCGGGGCTGGGTGATCGCGCCAGGCCCATGCAATCGTGCATGCTGACGCTCGGGGTCGCGCTGTTCCGATTGACGTCCGGCCCCAGTAGCGCGATCGACCGATCGCAGCCAGGATCGCCGGCGATGCTGCAGCCGATGGCGACGCCGCCAGTCGGCTGTACCGACCCGGGCCCATAGAAGCTCCCGACCCGGAAATCGACCTTGAGCCGGCTGTTGGTGTAATTGCCGGAGCTGTCGAACGGTGGGTACAAACCAGGGCTCAACTGGTAGGTCTTGTAGAGTGCGATCGAAGCCACGCCCTTGACGTTGTTGAAGTAAAAGTCGTCATAGGTATCCCCGTTGGCGTCGTCGGCGGTCGAGTCGCCCAGGTCGTCGAACCCGCAGTTGAAAGGCCCGCCGTCGGTCATCGCCCTGAACCGACCGAGGCCGATGAAGCCTTCCACCGCGCACATCGTCGCGCGCATCTTGCTGTTGCGCCAGCGACTCGTGCCGCCGGCGCCCGGACTTGCCTGACGGATCGGAAAGTTGAAGTTGAAATTGGCGATGGGATCCAGCAAGGGGAAATCGCCATCGAGGAAGTGGAACGGGACACCTCCCGAGCCTGCGCTCGGCTGGTAATTGAATCGATTGTTGAGCGTATAGAGCTGGCTCGAGTCCCACGGGTACACCGATCGATCGTGTACCCCGTCGCCGGTGCCGGGGGGCGTCAACAAGTTGCAGAGGGCGCCGGTCCTGGAGCAGATGTCTCCCGCACCCGACGGACCTCCGGACTTGTCGGGGCCGTTGTAGTCGGTCCCCTCGTCGTAGGTGGTGCCGCCGTACTCGAACACCGAGCTCCCTGACGTCGTCGTGCCTTCCGAGCAACCTGCGTTGTAGCAAGTACCACCGGTCGAGGTGGTGAAGTTGATGTCCGGAAAGATCCGCGCCATGTACGCCTGATACTGGTCTCCGGCGGTCCCCGTGGCGTTCGCGAACAGGTTGACGTTCTTGAGGGTCTCGAGGAGCGGACCGGAGCCGCCGCTCGCAGAGGTCAGCGAGCCATCTCGGCAAAAGAGCCGGAAGTGGGCGGGATTGAGCAGCAACGGCGAGGCGCCGAAGCTCGACGACGTCGCGCCGCCGGCGCAGGCCGGGGCAATCCCGGTCGGGATGGTCTCGTTGAAGTCCGCCGGGAGGAAATCCGATTTCCCGGTGCTGATGTTCTCCATCATGGTCCCGCTGTGCCCGACCACGATCGCGATGTTGGGCTTCGCGGTGGTACTGGGGTTGCCCACGGAAGGCGGATCCTGCGCCTGGAGGTTGGGGATGAATTGCTCGGCGTGCGACGAAACGACCATCGCCGCCAGAGCCATCGCGACCGCCGATGCGACCACGCCGAGCCCGCGAGTAGCGCCGTGCTGATTCATCGTGCACCTCCATCCCCGGATCGATGTCCGCCGGGGGACCCGAGCACACCCGGTGCCGCACGTCATGCGAGCGCCGCTCATGTTCCCGCCTTCGGGTCGTAGGAAATCGCCTGGTAATCGTTCTCCGAACCGCCGATCATCCGCTCGGAATACTGAATCCGGGACTCGAGGTTCGAGGTCGTCCCGCAGCCCTTCGCGTAGGAGTGCGTCAGGAACTCGTGCGACTGGGTCGTGCCGAGGTTCTCACCGGCGATCGCCTTGTTCTTCGACTCCCGGTGCAACCAGCGGATCTCGTAGAACACCTGGAAAAGGCCGCCCGTGAGCGATGCCGCCTGGACCGTCAGGTCCGGGGTCGTGAAGTTGGTGCACAGCGCCGTCGCGTCGGTCGCCTGCTGGGGAGTGTTCAACCCGCAATTCTTGATGTTCCAGAACGAGAGCGGATTGGTGACGTAGACGTTGTTGGTGGTGTTGAAGCGCGACTTGCGCTGCTGCGACGTGAGGTTCTGCAGGTAGAGCCGCGCGTCCTGCACCCCCACGTCCGCCGTATTGAGCAGTTTGTTGTAGCAATTCTCGTTGCCGGTGATCTTCAGGTCCGAGATCGAGGCCGTCACGGCGCCGATTCCGATGATGGTCGTGGTCGCGAGGATCAGGAGCACCAGCACCAGTGCGATTCCCCGATCCCGCCCTCGCCCCCCTGCCCGTCCTTCGATGCGTTCCATCCCTTGCCTTTCGCGGGCTTTGGCTGCGCCCAATTCGCGACCGCTCCACCCCCCGGCGGCGATCACCTTCACTCACTTCAGTCGATTCCGGACGACTGCACTCGAGGCTAGATGCTTGCCGCGGAAATTCACGGCCGCGCCACCGGTCACCGTTCCCAGGCTCGCCCGGTCCTGCGAGGCGCCGCTCAGGTGCACGTCCACGCGGACGATGTTGGCCAGAATTTCCTTGTTGAGCGGGAACGCACCGAGGCTCGCGTTGGGCACCGCGGTCAGGGCCGCGTACTCCGCCGCGCTGAACTTGCAGTCGAAGTCCGTGTCTCCCCAGAGGACGTCTTCGTCGGAGGACAACGTCCCGTCGCAATTGTTGTTGATCTCGCCGTCGGGGGCGTTCCCCGGACCGGTGATGTCGATCCAGTAGGAGAAGGCCGGCCAGATGTTCCCGACCTCGTCGACGAGCTCGGCGGAGTCGGAGCTGTTGTCGCTCTTGCAAGGTCCGCGCAGGCCCGACGCGACCTTCGCCACCGACGTCGAGTTGTCGACCGAGAGCGCGCTGCTCCGGTTGAGCGACACCAGGCGGTAGAGGTTGTAGAGCGGGTTGTCGAGAGTGCCGGGCAGCGCCCGGTTGCTGGCCGAGAGCGTCGGATCGAGGTCGGCACCGTTGATCTTCGACGCGCTGCAGTCGGTGCTCACCAGCGCCTCCGATCCCGAGGTGATCGAGAAGCCCGGAGAGGCGTCGCCCGCCGTCGTGGCATTGGCCGGGCGGTCGAAGGTCCAGGTGATCAGCTCGGCGTGGCTCGGCGAGTTCGCGGGGTCGGCCGGCACCGTGGTGCCGTAGAAGCTCACGCCGTTCGGCGAGTCTCCCATCGGATTGGTCGTCTTGAGACCGCAGGTCGAAGGCGGCGGATCGGCGATCACCGACGGAGCGAGCGAGGTCGGATAGCCCCAGCACTGGTCTTCGGCGACCCGCGCCCCCGTCGCACCGCAAAGGCAGCTCTGATTGACGTCCGCATAGAAGATGAGCTGAAACGGCGCCGCCTGGACGACCGCGGGCTGCCCGCCGACGGTCCGCAGCCCGGCGAGGCGTACCTCGCGGGTGACCGACTCGACCGCCACCCGCAGGTTCTGGCCGATGTCCGACGCCTGCTCGGCCGACACGTACGAGTTGCGCTGCGACCCCATCGCCTCGAACACCGTGATCATCAGGATGCCGGTCAAGAGCAGCGCAATGAGCAGCTCGGCGAGCGTGAAGCCCGCGGCGCCGCCCGCTTTCCGCGCGCGCTCCCGCGCCCGGCACGATTCCCCCCGACCAGCCATCATCGTCGACTCCCTTTCGGTCACGTCGTTGCCGCGCGGGCCGCGCTCGAGCGCGGCCAGGCAGCGGACTTTCACGGTGCGTAGGCCATGTTGTTGAGCTTGAACGAGGTCGTCATCAGCCGGAACCGGTAGCCGTTGTTGCCCGCGAACTGAGGATCGGGACGCTGGGTCTCGGCGCGCAGCGTCACGCCGATCCGCAGCACGCGATAGAGATCGGTCTGGCTCAGCACCGCGGTCGCGGCGTTGGACGGATTGGTGAGCGCGGTGATCTCGGTGGTGCTCAGCGCACAGTCGCCGTTGGTGTCGCCCTTGATCGCGTCCGGGCCCGAGCCCGAGGTGCACTGCCACACGCCGTCGTTGTTCACGTCCAGGTAATAGGTGAACATCAACACGGGGTTGCCGCCCTCGTCGGTCGGCGGGTTGCCCGAGTTGTCGGGGCCGCGGATGCCGTAGGCGATGGGGTCGGAGGTCTGGACGCCCGCGTTGTTGGTCACCTCTCGCCAGAGCTCGAAGATGTTCGGGTTGGAGCCCGTGGTGTCGCGGTCGTTGTAGTTGATGTTCTGCCGGGCGGTGATCGAGTTGGCGGCGGTGAAGGTCGAGGTGAACGGGCTCGAGGCACCGCGTACGATGCCGACCGCGCCGGTCACCGCCGGATTGTCGAGCCCCCAGCGCACGATCTCCGCATGGGGATTCACGCTCGTCGAATCCGCGGTCGCGCTGCAGGTGCCCGAGCAATCCGACGCCGAGCACATCGAGGCGCCGTACCAGGTGAACGACGCACCGTCGGGCGAGCCCGGGTTCTGCACCGCCGAGTCGTTCATGTCGTAGAGGAACGTGACCTGGTACGGATTCGCGTCGAGGACCCCGAGGTCCCGGCACGTCCCGCTCGCCGCCGTGTAGACGCGGCCCAAACCGGCCTGCACCAGGTCGAGACCCAGGCCCCACATGCCGATGCGCAGGTTGTTGCTCACCTCGATGAGCTGATCCTGGTTGGCCGCCGAGCGCTTCTGCGCGGAAAACGTCGTCCAGATTCCGGCGAGCAGCAGGCTGAAGAGCAGCAGCGCGATCAGCAGCTCCACCAGCGTGAAGCCTGGCTCCTGTCCGGGCCGAGCACCGGTGCGGCGGAGAGCTCCCGCGGCGCTCATGAGAGCGGCACCTTGCCCGTGAGGCGTACCGGGTTGCTGAGCAGGTTGGACGACACCGTCACCACGAATTGCCGCGACTGGATTCCGGGCGGACAGGGGCTCAGCTCGCACACCGTCGAGTAACTGCAGTCGACGGTGAACGACGCATTCGAGGCACCGGTCACCGTGGTGTCGTTGGCGAACACCACCGATTGCTGGCACGCAGTGTCGACCGCGGTCCCGTCGGCGAGGTTCGCCGGGGTCGCCGTCCTGAGCAGCTCGATCCGCGCCTGCGCGACCGCGAGCGCCTTGGTGATGACGTCGCCCAGGGCGCTGTTCTTGGTCGCGTTGAGCTGCATGCTGGTGACCGCCAAGACCCCGATCGCCAGGATCATGAGGGCGATCAGCACCTCGAGCAGCGTGAACCCACGCTCGTGGCTGGTCGCGTCTCGCGCGCGCCTCTCGACCATCGCGGTACCTCCTCGCCCCGCCCTCAAGCCGACGTCCGTTCGCTGATCAGATCGACCGGGACCGACGCTCCCGGGTACGACACCTTCACCTCGAGCACCGCATCGTCGTTGACGCCGTCCTTGTCCGAGTCCGACAAGGTGTACGTGCAGGTCACGGTGAAGAAGTTGGTCGCCACGCCGGCGTTGTTCTTGATCTGAACCGGCGTCTGGCAAACGCTGGTCACCGCTCCCGATTGGATGTCGGCGAACCTGGCGCTCTTGAGCATCTCCATCCGCGCCTGGGCGATCAGCACGGCCCGGGTCCCGACACCGCTCTGGGCGTTTCCCTTGGAGGCGTTGAGCTGCAGCGAGGCCAGGCCCAACAGGCCGACCGCCAGCACGAACAGCGCGACCAGCACTTCGATCAGGGTGAATCCTCGCGCGGCACCTGCTTGCGACTTCCAGACTCGCATCGTGATGCTCCTCGTTTCTCGCTGGATCGACGGGTCGCGCGCCGCGCGGTGCCGGGTCACTTCCAGCCCGCGGAAGGCGTCTGCTGATAGCGGTAGACGCGCGCGGCGCCCACCGTGTTGAACTCGACCGCGCGGTTTCCTTCGGCGTCCTGGTTCATGCGGCCGTTGACGTAAAGCGCACCCCGGCACGGCGTGTGCGCCGCTGTGTCGGTGACGATCTGGCCTCGCTCGTTGAAGAACAGGCGCCGGGCGGAGCCGCTCGAGTCGCACGCCGTCAGGTCGAGCCCGTCCGACGGCGGGCTGGTGCCGACCCGCCCGGGCGTGGGGCCGGGCGTTCCCACGACGCCGAAGCGAACCGCGCTCAGGCTCGCGGTGGCTCCGCGTCCCAGGGTCACCTGCCGCACGACGTTCTGATTGGCGGATGCAACGCCGTTCGAGAGCAGCGTGCACATGCCGCCCAGCCCGCCGTCGGCGCACTCGGTGGACGCGTAGTTGCTGGCCAGCGGCGTTCCCGACGCGCAGCGCACCACGACGTAGCCCGGCGGGTTGTCGCAGAACTCGACCAGGTGCGGAAAACCGGTGCGGACCGCCTCGGTGCGGGCGAAGAGCAGGTCGGTCCAGATCTGCCGCACGGCACCGTTGGCCTGGGAGTCGCGCGTGCCTTGCTGCAGAAACGGCACGGCAACCACGACCAGCAGACCCACCAGGAACACCACCACCAGAACTTCGACGATGGTGAACCCGCAATCTCGTCCGGACGTCGTCGAGCGGTGTCGAGCCATGTTCATGTCGCCTCTCGCCCCCGCCGCATCATCGCCACTTGTTGCTGCCCGTCATGTTGGTGTCCCAGCGATACACCTTGATACCGCCGGCCGACGTGAACTCCACGGCCCGGTCGAGCGTCGTGTCGCCGCTGGCGCCGAGGCTGGCGAGCTCCATGTTGCTGGTGATGTAGTACGTGCCGCCGCACGGCGCGTGGGAGCTGTCGTCCACCGCCTGCCCATTCTTCTGGAAGAAGAACCGCCGCCGGACCGTGCTGGCACCGGGACAGCCCAGATCCACCCCGTCGGTAGGCGGCGTGCTGCTGGGAGCGTCGGGCGTGCCGACCACGCCGCTTCCCGCGACGCCGAAGGTCACGCCGGCGATCTGCTTGATCGCCGTGTCGGCGTTGCTCTGCGCCTCGTGGCCGCCCTTCAGGAGATTCACCTCGCGCCGGACGCCTGTGACAGCCGACGGGGCGTCGTTGGCGAGCTCGGCGCACACGTTGGTGCTGGTGCACTGGGAAGCCGAAAAATTCGCGGTCGTCACCGCGGTCGCGCCACTGCCGGTGGTCGTCGAGCACTCGATCACCATGTAGCCCGGCACCGCGGTGAACGTTCCACCCGACGTGGCGACGCCCGGACACACCTCGACCAGGTGAGGCAAGCCGGTCTTGATCGCCAGCGACCGCGCATACGCAAGATCGGTGTAGAAATCGCGCGCCGCGGCGTTGGATTGAGCCGCCTTGATGCCCTGGCGAAGGTAGGGAGAGGCGGAGAGCACGATCAATCCGACGATGAACATCACCACCATCAGCTCGACCAACGTGAAGGCCGCCGCCGAGCGGAAGACGAAGCTCCGCCGCAATCGGTGCCTCTGGGTCCGCGTTCGCGCGTCATCGAATCGAGCCACGTAATCCCCCCGAGCCAAACCGGGCTCGGCGCGTACTCGTCGCGCCCGGTCTTTGCAATGAGCAAATCGTACCTGAGCCGCAGATTCGGGGTCAAGGCAGACGCCTGGGCCCGAGGTGGCGACCGGGGGCCGACCGGCCCTTCGGGACCGGTTAGGCCGTCTCACCGGCCGATCCCGAACTCCCGGATCTTCACCAGCAGCGCGCGGTGGCTGATCTCCAGCAACCGCGCCGCGTGGGTCCGGTTGCCGCCGGTCTTCTCGAGCGCCTGGCGGATCAGGCGCTCCTCGAGCCGGCGTGTGGTCTTCTTGATCGAGAGCTCGTCCTTGCCGTCGTCGATCTCGCCGGTGCGCGGGCCGGGCTCGAGAACGGGGAGGGCGTCCGGCGTGATCCAGTCGCCGTCCGTGAGCACCATGACCCGCTCGATCAGGTTCTCGAGCTCCCGCACGTTTCCCTTCCACTCGTGCTCGACGAGCCTGGTCATGGCTTCGGGCGTCGCGCCGCGCACGGCTCGTCCCAGCCGCTGGTTGGCCCTCGCCACGAAGTGCCGCACCAAGAGCGGGATGTCGTCGCGGCGCTGCCTGAGCGGCGGAACCCGGACGGGTACGACGTTCAGCCGGTAAAAGAGGTCCTCGCGAAAGCGCTGCGCACCGACCTCCGCCTCGAGATCGCGCAGCGTGGCCGCGACCACCCGCACGTCCACCGCGATCGACGCGGTGTCCCCCACCCGCCGTACCACGTCCTCGGTCAACACCCGTAGCAGCTTCGCCTGCAGCGCCAGCGGCAGCTCGCCGATCTCGTCGAGGAAGAGCGTGCCGCCGTGCGCCTCCTCGAAGCGTCCCACCTTGTTCTGGTAGGCGTCGGTGAAGGCGCCGCGGACGTGGCCGAAGAGCTCGCTCTCGAGCAGTGTCTCGGGGATGGCGCCGCAATTGATCGCGACGAACGGACCGCGTCGTCGGTCCGAGAGCTGATGAACCGCGCGCGCCACCAGCTCCTTCCCGGTGCCGCTCTCGCCGCTGATCAGCACCGTGGCCTTGTGGGGCGCGACCTTGCGCACCAGCGCCAGCACGTCCTGGATCGCGACCGAGGTGCCGATCAATCCCTCGACGCCACGGCTGCGCTCGATCTCGTCGCGAAGACGGGCGTTTTCCTGCTTCAGCCGCTCTCGCTCCACCGCCTTGCGCAGGGTGAGCACCACCTCGTCCGGCTTGAACGGCTTCGACACGTAGTCGTAGGCGCCGGCCTTCATGGCCTCGATCGCCACGTCGACCGTGCCGAAGGCGCTCATCATGATCACCGTGGGTGCCGTGGGCCGATCGGCCAGCGCACGCAGGAAGCCCATGCCGTCGAGGCGAGGCATGCGGATGTCGCACAGCACGAAGTCGTAGGGCTCTCGATCCAGGCACTCGAGCGCGTCCGCGCCGTCCTTCGCCTCGCCCACCCGGTAGGCCTCGTTGCGCAGCACCAGCGAGATCAGGTGGCGCATGTTCTCCTCGTCGTCCACGACCAGGACGCGAGGCGTTCCGGCTGGCGACTGGGGGACGGACGTTTCGATCACCAAACCACGCCTCCCTCGGTCTCGGGCGCTCGCAACGGCAGCCACACGTCGATGGCGGTGCCCGCCGGCGAGGTTCGGACGCGGATTCCTCCCCCCACGTTCTCCACACTTCCCAGCACGATCGCAAGTCCCAGCCCGGTCCCCTTCCCCACCTCCTTGGTGGTGAAGAAGGGCTCGAACACCCGCGTCACCAGCTCGGCAGCGATTCCCGGTCCGGCATCGGCGATCTCGAGGCTCACCCATCGCGGACCACGGCGGGATGCTCGTTCGCCTCCGCCAGCCGGATCTTTCGGCGCGACCACCACCACCCAGCCGTCGCTGCCGAAGACCTCGGCGCCAGGCTCGATCGCGACGGTCCGGGAGCGGACCCGAATCTCGCCGCTACCCGCCATCGCGTCGGCCCCGTTCGTGACCAGGTTGACCACGATCTGCTGGAGCGACTGCGCATCGAGCACCGTCACCGATCCGGCCGCCTCCAGCGACGCCGTCACGCGGATCCGGCTCGACGCTCCCTGGGCCTCGAGCAGCTGCAGCGTGTCGCCGACCACCACGTCGCACTCGCACGGCACCCGGGAAGCGGCGGGCGCCCGCGCGAACGTGAGCAAGCCCTGCACGATGTCGCGGATGCGGCGCGCCTCGCGCTCGATCCGGCCCAGCAGGTCGCGCTTCTCGTCGGGCGAGAGCGTCTCCGGCGCGCCGCCCGAGCCGGAGCGCAGCAACAGATCCACGAACCCGTGGATCGCGCCCAGTGGGTTGCCGATCTCGTGGGCGACGCCGGCCGAGATCCGGCCGACCGACGCCAGCTTCTCCGCCTGCACACGCTCCTGCTGAGCCCGCGAGAGCTCGCGGTTCAGGCTTTCGAGCGTCGCCAGCTGCTCGGCGCGAAGCGCTTCGTCGTGCTGAACGCGCGCGGCCATGGCGTTGAACGAGCGCGCCAGATGACCGATCTCGTCGTCGGCCGTCTCCGTCTCGGGCACTCGCGCGCCGAGGTCGCCCGCGCGGATCCGGTCGGTGATCCGCACCAGCCGCCGGATGGGCCGCACCACCAGCCTCGCCAGCAAGACGTAACCGAAGACGAGCGGCACCAGCGTGAAGAGCAGCGCGTAGAGCACCAGCAACTGGAGGGTGCCGGCCCCGACCGGCTCGGCGAGGTCGCGGGTCACCACCAGGGCGTGGTTCCGGCCGTCGAACCGG
>Ga0265320_10003276_pt1 | contig 10931 bp, 4 predicted proteins | sample 4827metaG_FD_202087 | JGI IMG/M metagenome (GOLD analysis project Ga0265320, IMG submission 202087) | Rhizosphere microbial communities from Carex aquatilis grown in University of Washington, Seatle, WA, United States - 4-8-27 metaG | ecosystem: Host-associated > Plants > Roots > Rhizosphere >...
GCCGACACGAACAACAACACGATCCGGGCAGTCGATACCGGCGGGTCGGTTAGCACGTTGGCGGGGCGAGCGAGTGCAGGCTTCGCAAACTCCGCGGGTACTGCGGCCCGCTTCAACTTTCCGTCAGGAATCTGTTCGGACCAGACTAGTCTCTTCGTTGTTGACCAGAACAACTTTGTTATCCGAAGGATCGATCCGGGGTCGGGTAACGTGACCACCTTGGTAGGAACACCAGGAAGAAATGACGGGGGTACGGACGGTACCGGAAGCAACGCCCTTTTTGCAGGCCCTCGTGCGCTCTGCACCGACGGAATCAGTCTCTTCGTCGTGGACCAATACGGTTCCAAGATCCGGCGCGTGGTGATCTTCACGGGGGTTGTGAAGACGTTGACTCAAGTGGACAACGCCCAGGGAATCTGCACAGACGGGGTCTTTCTCTATGTGACCTTGGGTTCCAATTCCATCCTCAAGGTGTCCATCGATGACGGAAGCACAACCACACTGGTTTCAGGACTCAACGATCCCCAACAACTTTGTACTGACGGAACCATGCTTTATGTGACGGAAGGGAACGCGAACTTGGTTTTGAAGATCGATCCTTCCACAGGAGCCAGATCGACTCTATCTGGTAATGGGAGCGGCGGTGAAGTCGACGGCGCAGCCGGTGTGGCCCAGTTCAATCATCCGACGGGAGTAACCACCGATGGATCGTCGCTCTTCGTGTCGGACCAGTACGGCAACAACATTCGGAAGGTCTCGATTTCAACGGGCGCAGTGACGACCTTGGCCGGCGCCAACGCGCCAGGTAACGCCGACGGGTCGGGCACAAGTGCCAGTTTTCAGCAGCCCGCGGGACTCTGTAGTTTTGGCAGCAGCCTCTACGTGACCGACCAAGGAAACAACTGCATCCGGCAAATTCAATAGGCGGAACCTCGCCGGTTCCGCCTCCCCGATCCGATCAGTAGGAATCCACAAGAATCTGAAAATACTCCTGGGGCATCGTGCAGGCGGGGCACACCTTGGGCGCCTCGACGCCTTCGTAGATGTACCCACAGTTGGAACAAACCCACAGAACCGTCGTCTCTTTCTTGAAGACTTTTCCCGCCACGACGTTGGCCTTGAGGGCCAAGTAGCGCTCAGAATGGTGCTTCTCGGCCCTAGCGATCGACTCGAAAATGGTCGCCACAGCTGAAAAACCCTCTTCCCTGGCCGTCTTGGCAAACCCGGGGTACATCGTCTTCCACTCGTAGTCTTCCCCGTCGGCTGCCGCTTGAAGGTTTTCGGCGGTGGTTCCCACGACCCCTGCATGAAACTGCCCGGTCAACGTCACTTCGCCGCCTTCGAGCAGCTTGAACAACCGTTTGGCGTGTTCCTTCTCCTGGTTGGCCGTCTCCTCAAAGATCGCGGCAATCTGCTGGAACCCGTCTTCCTTCGCCTTGGCGGCAAAGAACGTGTACTTGTTCCGAGCCTGCGATTCTCCGACAAAGGCCGTCACAATGTTCTTCTCGGTCTGCGTTCCCTTGAAACTTTTCATCGGAACCTCCGAGGGACATTCTAATCCTAATAAACCTTGAAGAGTAGAGCGCGGCGGAGCGTGTCTTTGACACGTGAGCACGTGAAGGCCTTCGGGGCGCCGGCCGACCGGGCCGCTAAGGTTTAGCGTCCGTACAAGCGGTCCGCGGCGAGACAGGTGTTCGGAGCCTCGGCGACGGACCGCTGACAGTTTCCCTGCCCGTAGCGAGGACCCGGTTGGGCAAGACCCGAAGAAAGTGAGCGGCGGAGCGTGTCTTTGACACGTGAGCACGTGAACGCCTTCGGGGCGCCGACCAACCGGGCCGCAGTAGGGCTGGGGAACTGTCAGTCCTTATGCATCTTTAGGCCGACAACCACCGCCCCATGATCGCTGACCCATGGCCGCGGCATCTCATCGGTCAGGGCCGGGTCGAGCAAATGATCATTGTAGAGCCGCATGTACTCGACGGCTGCGATGTGCCGGGGGTTTTCTCTGACAAATTCCTGGCTGACAAAGATATGGTCAAGCGATTCGTAGTGACTATCGTGCAGATGGGTGTAGTAGACGTCCTTGTAGCTCTTGCGCACCTGCAGGTCACCGCAACTGTAGAGCAGAATATCCCACAACTTCTTTTTCACTTCAGGGGGGTAGTAACTCTGAGGATGATCCCCTTGAAGAATGTCAGAAGTAACCGCGTGGGTGGAGTCGTTGAGGTCTCCCAGGAGGATCAGAGGTGTTTCAGAATGCCGAATCTCGTGGAGGACGATGGAACGAAGAGCCGCAGCCTCGCAAGCTCGAAACACAAGAGCGCGGGCCTGCCCGCGGGCCATTTCCCACGGGTCGCGGCGGTCGCGTCCTTCATCGACCATTGGCCTCTTGGATTTCAGATGGACGACGAGAATGACCGCCGGCCGCCCGCCCGGAAGTTCGACCTCAACCTTGAGCACAGGCCTGTGAAAACTGTGAAAGGGCACAAACTGACCTGCCACGTCGAGTCGGGCTTCAACGGGAAAATCGCGGATGATTTCCACCTTCTGAACAGGGAGTCGGCTGGCAAACCCGACCCGGGGCAGATTTCCGGTTTCATCGGCCAGATCGATTACGGCGTTTTCGTAACGACCGGTCTTCGCCAGAACCTCTTCCAACGCTTTCTTATGGAAGACCTCCTGGAATCCGATGAAGTCGGCGTCTACCTCACCCAGCAAACCGGCGGTCCACTCCACCTTTTTTTCGTAGGTAGCCATGGAAAGCCTCTCTCCGGGATAGGTCTCCCGATCTGGCTGAGCGAGGTTCATTGTGTTAAAGGTAGCGATTTTGAGGTGGGGCATAAGATCAATATACGGATAATGCGCCCTTGGCCCCAGTCTTGACGGGTCGATGCACCAAATCTACGATAGATTCACTTGTTTATTCGTGTTCACAAGGGCGCGACTAGCCGGAAGGGGGAATTCTATGGGGTTTTTCAAGGTGTTGTCTGCCAGCGTTTGCTTGGCGCTGGTGGTGAGCTTTAGCGTTGCCGAAACCCCTGACATCATCCAGATCCCCCTTCAATGGAAGGCGATTTCAGGGGCGGGGGGCTACAGGCTCGAACTCAAGGACGCCACGGGTCAGATCACGCTCACCGAAGACCTGACGGAAACCAAAACGACGCTGTCGCTGGAACCTGGAACCTACGAACTCCGCGTCTCCACCCTCAACCGCTTCGGAAAACCCGAAGCCGGCACGCCGTGGACACCCCTCACGATCAAACCGATTCCTGTCCCGGAAATCAGCAGCGTTCGACCGGCCTCTATCCCGGAGGATGAACCGGCGACGGTGGTGGTCACCGGCAAAGGCGAGGACGAAAAGACCACTTGGTTGCTAGTACCCGAACAAGGATCCCCCCTTTCGCTGGTGCCCAAAGTCTCGGGAGAGGGCTGGTCGTTTACCTTGCCGGCGCTGGCGCAGGGAACCTACACTCTGCGCGCTACTGGTAAGACTGGCAAAGTCGGACAACTCGCCACGGCGGTGACGGTGAGACCTCACGACGCTCTTGTGTCCGGTTGGTCGCTTGTCACAGCCGACGCTCAACATCCCCTCAGCGTTGAGTTCAAGGGCCGGTATTTGTACCCAGGAACAACCTTCGTCTTCTCGGCAGGAAACCTCCGACAGACGAATTCCGTGTCCGCCGGCCAAGATCTGACCCGGGTTACCCTTCCCCTCCCCCAGGATGCTGGAACTTATGCCATTTCCGTCGAAGGATTTGAGGCCTCAAGAACCGTCATTCCCTCGTTGACCGTGCTTCCGGTTCCCCAGTTGGCTGGCGTTGTTCCGACCAGCGGCCCAACCGAACGGCCCGTGGTGGCCCTCCCCCTGGTCGACGGATCACCGAATCTTCGAATTTTTGTCGAGTACGGACGAGAGCGCCATGAAATCGAGAACCCTGTGCAGTCAGCGACCCAACTGTCTTTTGCTGTTCCAGCCAGCCTGTCGGCGCCCGGCAACTACAGACTCTGGATCGCCAACAGCCAAGGGCGGGAAACCGTGTTCGCCGAGGGACTGACCATTAAAAACGACGGATCGGTTCAGGGCAGTCCGGCCAGCGTCAAAGTAGTCACAGATCAAGCCGAGGCCAAGGTGCGACTGGGAGACGGGATTTGGGTGGAACTTCCACACACTTTTGAAGGACTGGAGGCTGGAAAGAACTATCGCCTCAGTTTTTCAAACGTGTACGTACAAAACCAACTCTTGGCGAGTCCAGCGGTCTCCTACCAGCCAAGTCCCCACGAAGTGGCGTCGATCAAGACAAACTACGTTGTGGGCCATGGTGTCCTGAAGTTCCCAGACCTTCCGGCAGACTCGCAGATCTCGGTTAACGAACTGGCTGTCGCCCCTGAGCTTCTTTCTCAGGGCAATCTCACCGTGGAGTCTGGAGACATGACTATCGATCTTCAGAGTCCGGCCGGTCAACGTTGGACGAAGAACCTGACCCTGTTACCTGACGCCACGATCGAGACTCCTCTGGACAGTTATCTCCCCATCGTTCCCCAAAGAAAGATTGTGATGGATGGGCCCGAGGAATGGGAGGGGCTGGTTCCCATCGTGACTTCGACCACGTCGATGAAAGGCGCCTTTGAGCCGGGAAGCCAAGTGAAGCGCCTCTGGTCTAGCCGTGACGAAAGCTCGCTCTATTTCAGGTTGGATCTCGACGGACCACCTTTGTCGGGGCTGGCAGAGGCCGACTACGGGTTGGTTTTCGGCACAGGGAAGCGGCTTGAAATCCGGACGAATTTTGCCAACGGGAAAGGCACAATGTTCGTTACAAATTTGGCGACCAAGAAATCGTCGAAAGTCGGCTCGTTTGTGATCCTGCCAACGGGGCTGGAAATGAAGATTCCCTTCGATGAGCTCTATCGGTTGGGGTTCGACGATTCTGAAACTCTGAACCTGAATCACAGCGTTGCTTACCGCTTGGCCGGGGCCGAGCGCGTTGGCGTGCCCCAAGACCCGCTGACCTCGAATCAGCAGGTTCAAATTCAGCCCTGGGATGAACCGCCGAAACCGACGGTTCCGACGGTTTCCACTTTGGCGTTCGGCTTCACCAACCCCACAGGAGTTGCCGTTGATTCCCAGAATGCCGTTTACGTTGCCGACACTGGCAGCAACTCAATCTTGAAAGTTCTCCCCGATGGCACAGTCACCAAGTTCGCGGGATCAGGAAAGGCCGGACGAGCCGACGGCAACGGGGCGAGCGCCTCCTTCGACGGTCCAGTGGCGCTTGCGTTGGCCCCGGATGGAAACCTATACGTGGCCGAGTCGCAGAATCGCTTGATCAGGAAGATTTCTCCCAAGGGTCAAGTGACGACCTTTGCAGGTTCGAAAGTGCCCTACGCGGGATCCGACGATGGGAAAGGAATCGAGGCCTCTTTCCTTTTCCCTGCAGCTCTGGCCGTCGATCGTTTCGGCACGATCTTTGTCCTTGACGTCAATGCGTCTCCACGTTTTCATCTTCGGAAAATCACCCCTGACGGAATGGTCACAACGATTGTCGAATCGGCGTTGTCCCAATGGTTTAATGAAAACTCGAAGATCGACTCGACGGGGACCTTCGGTTTGACTGTCAGCGGAACAGGTGTTCTCACGGCAACCGTTCCCACTGACCATGCTCTTCTGAGAATTGATGAAACTGCTGACCAACAGGTTGTCGCGATCAGCGACAACTTTGGTACCAAGTTACGGAAACCCACGGCTTTGACTTCCGACTCCTCGGGCAACTTGTATGTCGTCGACGCAACCGGCCAAAAGGTTCTCAGAGTTTCGCCTTCTGGCACGGTGACAACGATCGCGGGTACGGGCCAAACAGGAACGCGAAACGGTGCAGGTTCTGTCGCGACGTTCAATGGCCCTTGCAGTCTCACCACTGGACCAGACGGAGCGCTCTACCTGTCTGACTCGCTGAACCAGAAGGTGCGAAAGATCTTCCTTCCACCTGATAACTCTCCTGAACCGATTTGGTCGGTGACAACGCCTCTTCCGGCAGGAACTCTCAACTTTCCCACGGCCCTGACCCAGGGGAGCGATGGATCGGTCTACGGCATCGACGGCAATCGGATCTTCAAGCGGACGCCCGAAGGAGGCGTCGAAATTCTCGCAGGCGGGTTTGAAGAAGGCGACAAGGACGGTCCAGGTCCGGTGGCCAGATTCCGCCACCCTGAGGCTTTGGTCGCGATCAACGCCACGACCATAGTTGTCGCCGATACTCAGAATAACAAACTTCGCGTCGTCGGCCCCTCTGGAGTGAGCACGATCAAGGCCGGATCCTGGGCAAGACCGCGTGGAATCGCCCTGGGTCAGGATGGAAGTCTCTACGTTTCCGATGCTCAAAACCACAGGATCATGAAGGGAGGTCTGGAAGGCGCTTGGAAGGTCTTTGCTAGTTCAAAGCAGGTCAACGCACCAGGGGCTTTGGCCTTTGACCGTTCTGGAAACCTCTACGTGATCGACGGCAGCCAAATCAAAGAAATCAATCCTCAGGGAGTGACGATCAAGCTGGCCGGGGGTGATCGAGCGGGAACTGGTACCGATTTAGCAGCAAACTGGTTGCTATCCGTACCCAGAGGGCTGGTGGTCGACCGGCGGTACAACCTCTATGTCGCCGACACAGGAAGTGATCAAATTCGGCAGATTTCGCCCGAAGGAGTGATGACGACCATTGCTGGCAGGGCCAAACCAGGAAACTTGAACGCCTTCGGCCCTGACGCCGCCTTCGACCATCCCTGGGGAATCACCTTAACCGCCGACGGTTCGTTGATCGTGGCTGACTCGATGAATCAGACGCTGCGAAAACTCGCTACGGACCAGCAGGCAGACTTTTCGATCAACCAAGGTGGGGTACCCAAAGAGTCTGAGACAGTCATCCCTGTGCAAAGGACCATCAAGATGGACGGACAGCTTGAGGGTTGGGCCGGGATCAGGCCGGTCAAGACAAAGATGGGTTCCTCGTTTTGGGAGAATATTCCCGGGACCGCCATCAACGCCATCTATTTTGCAGAAGACCGAGACTACCTTTACTGGATGATGACCACCTCAGACGGCAGGAATCCTCCCAACGTTCCAGTGAATTTTGAGGTTGGTCTTCACGTGGGGCAAGGATACATGGGAATGAAGTTCAACGGCTGGACACCGCGCGCACCGCAAATTTGGTACCAGCCAACAAGCCGTCCCCCGGGAAGAACCGCCTGGGATAGCACGACTTCCGCCGACTACTTCTTGGGGGATGGTTTCGTTGAAGTTCGGTTCCCTCTCAAAGTCCTCAGGAAGCTGGCGGGTACGGAGCCGTCGCATCGCTTCTGGGCCAAGACTTACCTGGGAGCCAGCGGAATCCGAATGTCCGATGGGACTCACCTCGGAGACGGAGACATTCAGTTCTAGTCGAAAGGAGTCCAGTTCTGACGAAAAATGCTCTGTACGGGGGATTTGCGCTAGATCCTATTTCTTTATTATGATTGAATTAGTAATAAATTGAATCGGCATTGAACAGTCGAGGAAACAAAAATGAAGGTCACGTCGGCGTTGGTCCCCATTCTCATTTTGCTAGCTTCGTGTTCCCCCCAAACTCAAAAGCCCGCTCCAACCGCGACCCCCATTCCTGCGCCGACCGCTGCCTCGCCGGCAGAAGTCATCGTCAAAACAGGGGTATTGACCTTTGTCGCCGGAGAGGTCGAGGCCGAGACGGGCGGAACGTGGAAGCCTGTCGACACCGGAGACACAGTATCGGTCGACTCCAAAGTCCGAACCGGGAAGAAGTCGGCGTGTGATATTCAGTTCGCGCAGCTTGGCGTCGTCCATTTGGCCGAATCGACAGATGTGTCGCTGAAGACAATCGTGGTGTCGTCTAAGAAGAAGGCCGTAGATTTGGAACTCCTGACGGGAAGCGTCACCGCCAAAGTGTCCAAATTGCTCGGGAACGACCGCTTCCAGGTGAAGACCGACACCGTCGTTTGCGGCGTCCGTGGAACGCGCTTCGTGGTGACCAAGAAGGAGGGAACGCCAACGACGATTGGCGTCGCCGAGGGTTCGGTCGCCCTCCTTCCCCCCACCTACGATGCCCAAAAGCTCGACGATTTGTCAGCTTCGCCTGACCAGAAGTCTGTGGTTGACGCGGTGAGAGCCTCCATTCTGCAAGCCTCCACCACGGTGACGGTTGGTTCTCAAGCGGTGGTCACCAAGGCTAGTTTGCAGAAATCGGCCGAGGCAATTGCCAAGATTGAGGACAGCTTGGCCCAGCTTCCCACACCTGTGCCCGCGGCTCCCGGTTCGGCCCCGGCCCCGGTCGTGGTTCCGGACACGGTGACCCAAGCTCTTCAAGACTATCAAAAGGCCGCCCCTGGTCCCGGAACTCCGGTTCCGCAGGCCCAGACCCTAGAAACCAAGAAATCCTTGACAGCAACTCAGGACCTTCAAGTAAAAGAGGTCTTGCCTCAAGTCGCGCCTCCTGTTTCGGCTCCGAGCCCAACCTCGACCCCGGCCCCCCAGGCGCAAACCTCTGTGGCGCCGGCGCCTGTTTTGGCCTCTCCTCGACCCATCGCCCCGGTCGGCGGCACCTCGGTCGACATCAAAACGCAAGCCACCATCCGATTTTCGTGGAGGCCTGTTCCCGGTGCCACAGGGTACGAGGTGAACCTCTTCAAGGACAAAGAGAAGACTCCCGTCAAATCGTGGACCACCGAGGATTCAAGCGTGGTCTTGGATAGGTTCACGGGACTTCAAGAGGGCTCGTTCCGTTGGGAGGTTGTGGCCGAGAAGAACGGCGACTCGCCGCTCAAGAGTGCTCCTTCGAGTTCGGTCTTCCGGATCGTCAAGGGAACTCAGCTCTCAGCGCCGTCGCTTGATCCGCCAAGCCAAGACTAGACGCTTTCTGGAGGAGCCATGAGAATGCCCACGCGCCTATTTCTCGCTGTCTGCTCTTTTCTTGTGGTCTTGCCGAGTCTCCCCGCCCAAACCCCCGACATCATCGCGATTCCCCTGCACTGGCAGGCGGTAAAAGGCGCAGGAGGCTACCGCGTTGAGGTGCAAGACGGTGCCGGCCAAATCACCTTCTCGCAGGATCTGACCGACACGAGCACCACAATCTCCCTTCAGCCCGGTTCCTACCAGCTTCGCGTCTCGACTCTCAACCGCTTCGGCAAACCCGAGGCCGGAACGCCCTGGACTCCCTTAGTCATCAAGCCCATACCCCAGCCGGTTATCGAAAAAGTCGAGCCCGCGCAGGTTCAAGAGGACGAGCCGGTCACGCTGACCGTCGCAAACAACGGCGAAGACGCCAAAACCAAGTGGGAGCTGATCCCGGCCCAAGGCGGCCCGCTGACGCTGACCGCCACAGCCTCGGGCGACAATTGGAATTTGCCGGTACCGGCACTTTCCCAAGGAAGCTACACCCTGCGGGCTACCGGCAAAACAGGCAAAGTAGGAGAGCTGACGTCGGCGCTGACGGTTGTGGCTCACGAACCGGTGGTGGCAATCTGGACTCTTGTGCCTGCCGACCAGACGCATCCGCTGCAGATTCAGCTGACGGGGAAGTACCTCTACCCGGGCAGCAGGGTGGTGTTCAGCCGCCCCGGTGCGGCAGCCCAAGAGTTCACCTTTCCCGCCGGTGGCGAACTGACTTCGGTAACGGTTGGGGCCCCAACCGAGGCGGGTGCCTACACGGTCGCTACGGCGAGAACCGCGGCTGGGAAGACCATTGGTCAAACGCTGACCATTCTGCCGGTTCCCGTACTCACGGGAATTCTTGCCGGTTCGTCGGTGACTTTGCCGCTGACTCAGGCGTCACCAGGACTCAGGGTGTTCGTTCTGTATGGAGGACAGCGCCACGAGATCTCCGACCTCAACCAAGGCTCCGAGCAACTCTCCTTCTCCCTTCCTGAAGAACTCAGAACCCCGGGAACCTACCCGCTTTGGGTCGTGAACGCGCAGGGACGCGAATCCGCTTTGACCGAAGGGCTGACCGTCAAAGCCGATGGTTCGGTGCAGGGGAGCTCGGCCGCGGTGGCGGCGAAGGCCGACAAGGACTTTTCGCAGGCTCGGGTGGACGACGGAGCCTGGACGACCCTGCCCCACACCTTTGACGGGCTAGAGGCTGGTAAAACCTACCGCGTAACTTTTCAAAATCTTTCCAACCAATTTCTCTCAAGCCCAGACGTCACGCTGGCCTTGAGCCCTCACGAGACCAGGGACCTCACGGCCACCTTCACCGTCGGCAGCATCACCTTGAGGTTCAACGATCTTCCCACCGACGCCCGTGTTTTGGTGAATCAGAAGACGGTTGACACCAGCGCCTTCCTCGACAAGAGTCTATCCGTCGAAGCCGGCGATGTGGCGCTAGAAGTTCATTCCTCAGCCGGGCAAATTTGGACAAGGAGCCTCATCGTCGAACCTGGCGCCACCATTGAAAATCCGCTTGACAGTTTTGTCGCCGTGGTTCCTCAGCGATCGATCGACCTGGGCAGTACAGACGACTGGGAGGGGTTGGCGCCGATCTTTGCCCCCACAGGCCAGGAACAGGCCTCCGATCCGGGCAGCCACCTCAAAGCCATTTGGTTTGCGCGCGACGCCGCCTCCCTTTACGTTAGGCTCGACCTTGACGGCGAGCCTGTGCCGACCATCAGCTATTGGCTGAGTTTGTCCACCAAAGATCGAATTGAGTTTCGGACGGAGTTTTTGAAGGGCCAATGGTCAACGGCTCTGGTGAACACCAAGACAGGGAAAGCCGTCGGAGCAGCACTCGCCAAGGCCTTGAAAACGGGTCTTCAACTTCGGGTTCCCCTCGACTCGTTGAAACAGGTAGGTCTTAACGAGGCGATCAGTGTCACGGCGACGTATTCGGTCGCGACCCGTCTTTCGCCCACCAATCGGCTCGGCATTATTCAACGCGGACTTC
>Ga0265320_10003279_pt1 | contig 10927 bp, 9 predicted proteins | sample 4827metaG_FD_202087 | JGI IMG/M metagenome (GOLD analysis project Ga0265320, IMG submission 202087) | Rhizosphere microbial communities from Carex aquatilis grown in University of Washington, Seatle, WA, United States - 4-8-27 metaG | ecosystem: Host-associated > Plants > Roots > Rhizosphere >...
CGCCGAGGAGGTGCTGGGCCACCCCCTGCCGCTCGACGCCGACGCCCGCGCCGCCATGCGCGCCATGGCCGACGGCGACGGCCGCTATCTGCTCAATCTGGCCGAGGATCTGGCCGCCCTGCCGCCCGAACCGATGCTGGATTCCGCCGGGCTGGCGCAGGCGGTGCAGCGCCGGGCGCCGGCCTACGACAAGGATCGCGAAGGCCATTACAACCTGATCAGCGCGCTGCATAAGAGTCTGCGCGGCTCGGACACCGACGCGGCGCTGTACTGGATGGCCCGTATGCTGGAAGGGGGCGAGGACCCGCTGTTCATCGCGCGGCGCCTGACCCGTTTCGCGGTGGAGGATATCGGGCTGGCCGACCCCGGCGCCGTCACCCAGGCCATCGCCGCCTGGGACGTCTTCGAGCGCCTGGGCTCGCCCGAGGGTGAGCTGGCCCTGGCCCAACTGGTGATCTATCTGGGCACGGCGCCCAAGTCCAACGCCGCCTACATGGCCTATAAGGCGGCACGCAAGGCGGCCAAGGGCACCGGCTCACTGGCGCCGCCCATGCACATCCTCAACGCGCCCACCCGGATGATGAAGGACCTGGGCTATTCCAAGGGCTACCAGTACGACCACGACGACCCGGACGGGTTCTCGGGCCAGAACTACTTCCCCGACGGCATGGAGCGCGCTCGCTTCTACCGCCCGGTGGAACGCGGCTTCGAACGGGAAATCAGGAAGCGCCTGGAATACTGGGACAAGCTGCGCGCAAAAAAAGGGGGCTGAAGCCCCCCTACCTCTATCGTCTATACGAAAAAGCTTTTTCAGCGGCTCAAGCGCCGCTCGGGCTTAAGAGTTCTTCGACTTTCCGATTCAGCTTAAATGCGAAAAACTCCAAGCCAGCCGCTCGTAAAGATCGTCCCAATTGGGATTGCCTGCCAGAATCAGCCTGACCTTCCACGCTCTGGGCCAGTGCTTGAGGTTCTTCTCACGCTGAATGGCTGTCCGGATATCCTCGTGGCGCTCGGCATACACCAGCCGTTTCAAGTCGTACCGCTTGGTGAAGCCGTCCGCGACGCCTTCCCGGTGTTCCCATGCCCGACGCACCAGATCGCTGGTCACGCCGACGTAAAGCGTGCCATTGGGCCGGTTTGGCATGATGTATATCCACCCGCCCTGCATGGAAAAATCATGCCGCCAGCCTCGGGAGACCGCAACCAGCAACGTGGATGGCCGGGTCAAGCCCGGCCATGACGTATAAAGAATCGGTCCTTAAGGCCCGATCAGCATTCCATCGGCTTGTCGCGGGTGCGCAGGAACTGGAAGAACTCGACGCCTTCGCGCAGGCGGCGCTTCATCATGTCCCAGTCCTGCAGCATCTCCCAGACGATCTCGCCGATCTTGCCGGGGCGGAAGTAGAAGGCCTTGTAGAAGTCGGCCACGCCCTTGAAGATTTCCTCGCTGGTGAGATCGGGATACGACAGCGCCGCAACCTGATAGCCACCGCCGCCCGTCTCCTTCATCAGGAGGTCCTTGTCCTTCTTGAACCAGCCGTTGGCGATGGCCTGCTCGTACAGTTCGGTGCCGGGATAGGGCGCCGCCATGGAGACCTGCAGGGTGCGCGGATTGACCTCCTTGGCGAAGGCCAGGGTCTGCTTGATGGTTTCCCGGGTCTCGCCCGGCAGGCCCAGGATGAAGGTGCCGTGCACCACGATGCCCAGTTCATGGCAATCCTGGGAGAAGCGCTTGATGATGTCGATGCGCAGGCCCTTGCGGATATTGTTGAGGATTTCCTGCACGCCGGATTCGTAGCCGACCACCAGGACGCGCAGGCCGTTGGCCTTGAGCACTTCCAGGGTCTTGCGCGGAATGTTGGCCTTGGCGTTGCACGACCATGGCACGCCCAGATGGCCGATGCCCCTGGCGATTTCCTCGACCCGCTCCAGGTCGTCGGTGAAGGTGTCGTCGTCGAAGAAGAATTCACGGACCTCGGGGAACATCTTGCGGGCCAGGGTCACCTCTTCGATGACGCTCTTGGCGCTGCGCGCGCGGTAGACGCGGCCGCCGATGGTCTGCGGCCACAGGCAGAAGCTGCACTTCGACTTGCAGCCGCGGCCGGTGTAGAAGGCCATGTAGGGATGACGGATATAGCCGATGAAGTAATCATCGGGATTGAGATCGCGGCGATAGACCGGGCCGACGAAGGGCAGCGCGTCCATGTCGTGGATCAGGGCGCGGTCCTTGGTGTGGACCGGCTTGCCGTCGGGACCGCGGAAGGTCAGGCCGTCGATCTCGGCGAAAGGCTTGCCCTCGGCCACCTCGACGATGGTGTAGTCGAATTCGTGGCGCGCCACGAAGTCGATGGCCTCGGAGGCCAGCAGCGATTCCTCGGGCACGGTGGCCACATGGGCACCGACCATGCCGATCATGATGGCGGGGTTGGCGGCCTTGAAGGCCTCGGCCACCTTGCACTCGGAGGCGTAGGTGGCGGCCCCGGCATAGATCACCAGCAGCTCGTAATCCTTGGCCAGCTTCAGGCAATCGTCCAGGGTCTTGCCCGAGGCGGGGGCATCCACCAGCTTGGACTCGGGCACCATGGCGGCGGGTTGGGCCAGCCAGGTGGGGTACCAGTTGGACTTGATCTCGCGCTTCGCCTGGAAACGGGCGCCGGCCCCGCCGTCATAACCGTCGAACGAGGGCGGATTGAGGAAAAGCGACTTCTTCATGTCTGACTGCCTTCAACCTGATCAAGTGTGCCGTCGGCACGGACGGCAAATTGCCGGCCACGCCATACCACAGTCCGTCCGCTACATGCGACAACATAGACGACGAACGACAGAATTTCCCTCACCGCCAGCAGGCCGAGGCCGCCCCGGGGAAGCCCCAGCGCCCGCTCCTCCACCCGGACCGCCCACAACCGGCAAAGCGCCGCCAGCGCCAGCGCCGCCAGCGACGGAAGCCATCCTCCGCCCGCCAGCACCGCCAGAACAGCCAGAGCCACTGGCTGGGTGATCACCGACGCCATGTAGGAAGCCCGGTCCACCGCCGCAATGGTCCGGCCCCAACGAATCTCGTGATCGAGCAAAGTTTTCAGATCGGGCTCGTGCACGGTGATGTCCACCGGACGGGCCGAAAGCGCTATTTCCAGCCCCTGGTCGCGGGCGATACGGCCCAGCACCCAATCGTCGGCCAGCACCTGCGACAGGGACTGCAAGCCGCCGCCCTTCTCCAGCACCTCGCGCCGCACCGCCATGGTGGCGCCGAAGCAGCCGTCCTTGCGGCCGATGGCGCGGGCCAGCACCGCGCCGGGCAGAAAGCCGTGGTTGATGCCCAGGGCGCCGAGCCGGCTCCACAGGCCGGGCACCGGCCGGCCCACGTAGAGGCAGGTCACCACGCCCACCTTGGGATCGGCGAAGGGTGCCGCCAGATCGTCCAGGTAGCGGGGGCCGACGCGGATGTCGCTGTCGACGATGGCGATCAGGTCGTGACGGACCTTGGGCCACATATTGAGCAGATTGCCGACCTTGAGGTTGAGGCCGTGGCGGGTCCCATCGGCCACCGTGTCGATCGTTACGCCCGGCAGGTCGCGGGGCAGGCCATCCACCACCGTCAGGGCCGGATCGGCGGCATCAGCCACCCCGAACACCATCTGGAATTCGGGATAGTCCTGGCGCAGGCAGGATTCGAGGTTCTCCGCCATGCCGGGCTCGGCACCGCACAAGGGCTTCATCACCGAGATGGGCGGCCGGGCGGTGGCGGTGGGCTTGGGGGCCCGCTGGAAGCGGTGAACCAGCAGGGCCGAGGCCACCTGGAACAGGCACCCGGCCACGGCAAGCGCGACCAGAGCCAGGGACAACCCCTGCCAGACGGTGATCATATCGCTACTTATCCAGGCCCGCCGCCTGCTTCTCGATGGTTTCGATCAGCCCGGCAATGCCCTTGGAACGGAAGATGGAGCCGAATTCCGAGCGCCGCACCGCCACCTGACTGACCGTGCCCTCGAACAGCACGTCGACGATGCGCCACTGCCCCTGGTCCTGACGCATCACATAGTCGATCTCGGTGGGATCGCCGCTTTTGGGCACCAGCCACGAGGGAACGATCACCGTCCCGCCGGTGGAGGGACGCTGGTCGCCCACATCGAAGCGCTCGCCGTTCCATTCGTTGAACTGGGCGGCGTAGGTGGCGACCGAAAAGTCGGAATACGCCTGGGCCAGCCTGGCCGCGTCTTCCGGCGTCAGCTTGGCGGCGGCGGTGCCCAGCGTGCTGCGGGTCATGGAAGCCATGTCGTAGGCGTCGGCCACCGCCGGGCGCATCTTCTCGGCGCGGCCCTTGAAGCCCAGCTTGGCGCCACCCTTCATGGATTCGAGCAGGCGGTCGCTGAAGGTGCGGATGACCGCTTCCGGTCCCACTCCCTGCGCCGAGGCGGGAAACGCCAGACCGGACCACAGCAACAGCGCCAGCACCGACGCGGCGAAAAGCGAACGCATGCCATCCTCTCCACAAACACCGGGGCGCCCCCGTTTGGAGCGCCCGCCGGTCCCCTGCCATACCATATTGTCCCAGGGGGAGCCATAGCCCACCCCTCGCCGCCGCCAGGGTTGAAGGGCCTCACTGGACAGGCCATCTGCAATTATGGAATTCTACGTATGAGCGTTGGGGTAAATGCGATGGGCCTTGCAAGCCTTTGGGCTGGCATCAGGGAACGGTTCAGGCGGACACCGGGGGAACGGACCGGCGCCGCCGCCCTCGCGGCCCGCGCCCACGCCCCCCAGCCGCAACGGCCGCAAACCGGCTTCCTCGACCCCGACAGTTTCGCCCAGGCCCTGCTCCGAGCCTCGGACGGCGCCAAGGACGAGGATCATCGCCTCCACGTCTTCTCCCTGTCCGACTTCCGCCAGGCGGTGGGGTCCAAGTGGACCAGGCTGAGCGGCCTGCTGGAAGTGGCCGGTGACGCCATCATCCGCCGCCACGTGGACCTGTCCAAGGACGTGATCACCCGCCTGGACGCCGAGATCGCCTGCCTGGCCATGCCGGCGGCGACCCGCCAGGAAAGCCGGACGCGGGTGGCCGCCATCGCCGCCGATCTCTCCACCTATCTGTTCGGCGACGCGCTGATCGACGGACGCCGCCCCCAGGTAGTGGCGGCCAACATGCCGGCGCGCGACGCGGTGACCGAGGAAGGAACCCTGGACCACGAGGCCATCCGCAAGGCCGTCGCCAAGGCGGGCGCCGCCCTGCCCGCCCAGTCCGGCCTGTCGGCACCCCACCGCGCCACCCTGGCCGCCATGCTGTCGCCCGACGACGCGGCCCGGCTGAATGCCAAACCCGCCAAGGGCGCCGCCTTCGCCATCAGCGGCGGCGACAGGCCGTACCGCATCGACGAATCCCGCGTCCCCCGATGGATAACCGAGGAGCCGGCGAAGCGGCGGGCCAGCGACCAGCCGCTGCCGGCCTTCCGTATCGAGGCAGGCGGTCAGGGCGGTGCCGACGCGCCACGCACCACCTTGTCCATGGAGGGCCAGGGCCTCAACGGTGCCGATGCGCCGCGTGCCACCTTGTCCATGGAGGGCCGGAGCCTCAACGGCGCCGACGCGCCGCGCGACGTGCTGCGCATGGAAGGCCGCACCCTGTCGGGCGCCGACGCCCCACGCGAGGTGATGACTGTGGCGGCACGCCAGGGCAAGGGCGCCGACTGGCTGGAGGAGCAACTGGAACTCCAGGCGGAGGCCGGGCTGGCTTCCGGCCATCATCTGTTGCCGGAATCCAGCCTGACCCTGGTATGGACTCCCACCTGGGTGGCGACCAAGCGGGCGGTGGGCGCCTTCCACGCCAAGGTCATCCGCGTCGACAAGGAGGGAGCCCCGCCCCTGGAGGGCGCCTATGCCTATGCCGGCGCCGCTCCCATCGAATCGCTCACCATGGACCGCTTCGTCGCCACCCAGGCAGCCTATGAATTGAAAGACCTGTTCTATGGCAGGCACAAGGTGGGGCTGACCGTGCCGTTCCACTGGATGAGTCTGGCACCGCGCTGGCGCGACTGCATCCGCATTCCGTTCGAAAGCTGCCCGGCCCAGGCGTTGCGCAAGCACCTGAAGATCGAGATCTTCGGCCTGTCGCCCGCCATTCCCCCCCATGTGATCAACCGCCTGTTCCAGCCGCTGGAAAAGCTCGACTGCACCTTGATGGCCCGCCTGCCCCTGTCGGCGCCGGGCATGGTCCAGGCGCTGAAGGGGGTGAAGGCCATCGGCATCGACCTGGCCCAACTGACGCCGGAGGAGAAGGTGGGGGACGTGGAATTGCTGGAGCGCATGGAGCGCTTCCGCGACACAGCCCACAAGTCGGGCATGGCCTGCTATGTCTGGGGCATTCGCCGCCGCCCGCTGATCACCCAGGTGATCAAGGCGGGATTCTCGCTGGTCAACGGGCCGGGCGTCATGTGCGACCTGGCGCACCCGAGGCCAGCGGCGGAAGGGTGAGCGGCCAGCTACACCTGTCTTGACCCTACGGCGAGGATGCCCGGCACAAGGCCGGGCATGACGCTATAAAAGGGAAGCCCCCTATTCCATCACGATACGCGGGCCCTTGCGGCTGCTCTGCAGCACCTGGACCTTGTCCCAGATCTTGGCGGCGATATCCATGTAGGCCTTGGCGTGCGGAGAGTTGGGCTTGGACATCACGATGGGCTCGCCCGCGTCGGCGGTCTGGCGGATGCTGATATCCAGTGGAATTTCACCCAGGAAATCGGCCGACAGGCGGGCCGCTTCCATCTTGGCGCCGCCGTGGCCGAAGATGTGAGCCTCGTCGCCGCATTTCGGGCAGATGTAATAGCTCATGTTCTCGATGATGCCGAGCACCGGCACGTCCACCTTGCGGAACATGTTGAGGCCCTTGGTGGCGTCCAGCAGGGCGATGTCCTGGGGCGTGGAAACGATCACCGCGCCGGTCAGCGGCACGCGCTGGGTCATGGTCAGCTGGGTGTCGCCGGTGCCCGGCGGCATGTCGATGATCATCACGTCCAACTCGCCCCAATGGACGTCGCGCAGCAATTGCTCCAGCGCGCCCATCACCATGGGGCCGCGCCAGATGATCGGCGAGTCCTCGGGGACCAGAAAGCCCATGGACATGCACTTAACGCCGTAATTCTCCATGGGCATCATGGTCTGGCCGTCGGGGCTGACCGGCTCGCCGGTGATGCCCAGCATGCGCGGCATGGAAGGCCCGAAGATGTCGGCGTCGAACAATCCGACCTTGAGCCCCATGCGCGACAGCGCCATGGCGATGTTGGTCGCCGTGGTCGACTTGCCGACGCCGCCCTTGCCCGAGGCGATGGCGACGATGGCCTTGACCTGGGGCAGCAGCGGCTTTTCCGCCTGATGGCCGCCGCCATGGCCGTGGCCGTGCCCGCCCTTGGGGCCGCCCTGGGTATTGCGCTCGGCGGTCAGCACCGCCGACACCGACAGCACGCCCGGCAGATCGTGAACCGCCTTCTCGGCGGCCTTGCGCAGCGGCTCCAGGTGGGGGCCGCGGCTGGCATCGACCTCGATGGCGAAGGCCACGTGGCCGTTCTTCACCGTCAGGCCCGACACCATGCCGAGGCTGACGATGTCCGCCTTGCGGTCGGGATCGTTGATCCGGCTCAGCGCCGCGATGATCTGCTGTTCGGTGACCTCGGCCATGCTGTCCTCTTCGCTGTAAAGACACACTAAATTAGTTGGTTATGCGCCGTCAAAGCGCACAAGCGTCTTCTCATATAGGTCGCCCGACGCCGTTTGCAAAGCCGATTCCGGACCATTGCCAATATTGAAAACCGGTAATGTGAACGGCGTCGCGTTGCGCGAGGCGGAATCCTGCCCTATGTTCCGGGGGGCGCGGGCGGATTCCGCCGGCGCGACCGAGACATCGACGAAGGGACGATTCATGGCTTGGAATCCTCGTGGCGGCGGCGGCCCGTGGGGCGGTGGTGGTGGCGGCGGTGGCCCGTGGGGCAACGGCGGCGGCAACCGTCCGGGCGGCGGCGGTAACGGCGGCGGCTTCGGCGGCGGCGGACCCGACATCGAGGACTTCATTCGCAAGGGCCAGGAAAAGCTGCGGCGCGCCATGCCCGGCGGTCCCGGCGGCCTGAACGGCACCCGCGGCATCATCGCCGTGGCGGCGCTGGCGGTGGCGGTCTGGGCTTTTTCCGGCATCTATAAGGTCAGCCCCGACGAACAGGGCGTGGTCATGCGCTTCGGCAAATGGGTGGATACCACCGAGCCGGGGCTGCACTACCGCCTGCCCTATCCCATCGAGACGGTGCTGCTGCCCAAGGTGACCAAGGTCAACCAGTTGCTGCTGGGCTCGCGCATCGGCAGCGACCTGCGCGGCGGCGGACGGGCCACCGACGAGAGCCGTATGCTGACCGGCGACGAGAACATCGTCGAGGCCGAGGCGGCGGTGTTCTGGCGCATCAAGGACGCCGGCAAGTACCTGTTCGCCGTGCGCGATCCCGAACTGACCGTCAAGGTGGCGGCCGAAAGCGCCCTGCGCGAGGTGATCGGCCGCAATCCCATCCAGGCGGCGCTGTCGGACAAGCGCGAGTTGATCGCCATCCAGACCCAGGAAGAGCTGCAGCGCCTGCTCGACGCCTATGGCGCCGGCATTCATATCCAGCAGGTCCAGTTGCAGAAGGTCGATCCGCCCGCTGCGGTCATCGACGCCTTCAACGACGTGCAGCGCGCCCGCGCCGACCAGGAGCGCGCCCGCAACGAGGCCGAGGCCTATCGCAACGACATCATTCCCAGGGCGCGCGGCGAGGCCGAGCGCCTGACCCAGGAGGCCCAGGCCTACCGCGAGCAGGTGGTGGATCTGGCTCAGGGCGACGCCAAGCGCTTCCTGGCGCTCTACGGCTCTTACAAGCAGGCCGAGGACGTCACCGCGCGGCGTCTCTATATCGAAACCATGGAGGAAATCCTGAAGGGAGCCACCAAGGTGATCATCGATCCCTCGGCCAAGGGACTGGTGCCCTATCTGCCGCTGCCTGAACTGAAGAAGCAGGCGGGAGGCGCCAAATGAGCCGCTCCATGCTGATTTCCGCCATCGCCGCCGTGATCGCCCTGATCGTGGGGTCGTCGTCCCTGTTCATCGTCAATCAGGCCGAGCAGGCGCTGGTGCTGCGCTTCGGCGCCCACCGCGCCACCATCAAGGAGCCCGGCCTGCACGCCAAGATTCCCTTCATCGAGGACGTGGTCCGCTATGACCTGCGCCTCCTCGCCCTCGATCCGCCGGACGAGCAGATCATCCTGGGCGACCAGAAGCGCATCGTGGTCGACACCTTCACCCGCTACCGCATCGCCGACCCGCTGAAGTTCTATCAGGCGGTGCGCACCGAGGTGCAGGCCCGCGCCCAGATGACCCAGATCGTTTCGTCGGCCATGCGCCGGGTGATGGGTCAGGTGATGCTGCCCTCCATCCTGTCGGATGAACGCGCCCGCATCATGGAGCAGATTCAGCAGGAGGTGGCCGAGCGGTCGCTCCGCGAACTGGGCATTCAGGTGGTGGATGTGCGGCTGCGCCGCGCCGACCTGCCGGAAGAGACCAGCCAGTCCATCTACGACCGCATGAAGTCCGAGCGCGAGCGTCAGGCCAAGGAGGCCCGCGCCCAGGGCTACGAGTGGAGCCAGCAGATCCGCGCCCGCGCCGACCGCGAACGCACCGTACTGCTGGCCGAGGCCCAGCGTCAGGCCCAGATCGAGCGCGGCCAGGGCGACGCCGAAGCCAACCGCATCTTCGCCGAGGCCTTCGGCAAGGACCCGCAGTTCTTTACCCTGTACCGCTCGCTGCAGGCCTATCGGGCCGCGTTGGGCGACGGCAGCACCACCCTGGTGCTGTCGCCGGACAACGAGTTCCTGAAGGCGTTCGGCAACGGTCCGGGCCGCCGGGGTCAATGACCGACCTGATGACCGCCCTGGCGCTGGTCCTCGTCATCGAGGGCCTCGCCTGGGCGGCCTTCCCCGAGGCCATGAAGCGCATGATGGCCCAGGTCCTGGTCATGCCGCCCGACCTGCTGCGCGGCGTCGGGCTGTTCATGGCGATCCTCGGCCTGGGCGGCGTGTGGCTGATGCGTTCGGCCATTATCACGCCATAGTTGACGATCACCATGTCTGCCGCTTGCCAGCCGGTCTGGCGCAGATAATATCCATATCGTCCCCACCGCGATGGGGACGAAGTCCATCCGGAGGATCTTCTCCAGTGTTCATCGCACGACGTGACCAATCCCTTGCCGCCGCGCGCCGGCTGATCGGCGCCCTGGCGGTCATCGCCCTGCTGGTCCCCGGCATGGCCCGCGCCGGAACGCCCCCCAACAGCTTCGCCGATCTGGCGGAACGGCTGCTGCCCGCCGTGGTCAATATCTCGACCACCCAGACGCTGAAGACCCCCCAGGGCGTCCCCGAGATGCCGCAATTCCCGCCGGGCTCGCCGCTGGAGGAATTCTTCAAGGAATTCATGGAGCGCCAGAACGGCGGCGGCGGCCGCCCCGACGCCCCGTCCCGCAAGGCCACCTCGCTGGGCTCGGGCTTCATCATCGATGCCGCCGGCTACATCGTCACCAACAATCACGTGATCGCCGACGCCGACGAGATCAGCGTCAAGCTGCACGACGACACGGTGTTCCAGGCCACCCTGGTGGGCCGCGACCCCAAGGTCGATCTGGCCCTGCTGAAGATCGAGCCCGGCAAGAAGCCCCTCGTCCCGGTGCCGTTCGGCAATTCGGACGAGGCCCGCGTCGGCGACTGGGTGCTGGCCATCGGCAATCCCTTCGGCTTCGGCGGCACCGTCACGGCGGGTATCGTCTCGGCCCGGGCCCGCGACATCAACGCCGGCCCCTACGACGACTTCCTGCAGACCGACGCCGCCATCAACCGCGGCAATTCCGGCGGCCCCATGTTCAACATGCGGGGC
>Ga0265320_10003280_pt1 | contig 10926 bp, 10 predicted proteins | sample 4827metaG_FD_202087 | JGI IMG/M metagenome (GOLD analysis project Ga0265320, IMG submission 202087) | Rhizosphere microbial communities from Carex aquatilis grown in University of Washington, Seatle, WA, United States - 4-8-27 metaG | ecosystem: Host-associated > Plants > Roots > Rhizosphere >...
ACCCAGAAGCTCACCGATCAGAAATTACTTACGGAGATCGCCAAGAGCGATAGGAGCGACTCCGTGCGTCTGTGCGCGATTGAGAGACTCACCGACGAAGTCATTCTCGCCGAAATCGCCGAGACCGACAAGAAGCCGGAGATACGCGGGGCCGCGACGAGCGGGCTCGTCGACCAAGCCCTGCTCGCCAGGATCGTCAAGACCGACAAGGATCCGGACGTGCGCGGGCAAGCGGTGAGGAAACTGACCGGCCAAGCCGTGCTCGCCGCGATCGCCAAGACCGATCAGAACAGGTACGTGCGCATGGAGGCAACGAGCAAGCTCACCAACCAGGCTCTCCTCGCCAAGATCGCCACAACCGACAAGGATTTGGAGATGCGCGAGGCGGCGACGAGCGCGCTCACCGACCAGCCCGTGCTCGCCAAGATCGCTAAGGCCGACCCGATTGAGAACTTGCGCAAGGCGGCGACGAGAAGGCTCACCGACCAGGCCCTGCTCGCCGAGATCGCCAGGACCGACGGCAGCCAATGGGTACGCATCGAAGCGACGCAGAGGCTCACCGACCAGGCTGTCCTCGCGCAGATCGCCAAAAGCGACAAGGCTCAGTATGTGCGCGAATACGCCCAGGCCACAATCAACAGGCTTGCGCAACCGCTGGCTTGAACTGCTTTCAATCCATCTTCACCGCAACAGCATAGCCGACTCGGGCGCAACCCCGAGAATCAGGTCGGCGCCGGTGTCGCTGGCGCTCATCACGGGGGTCTGGCCCACCTTCCGCTCGGCCTGGGCGGTGTCGGACACCTGCTGGCGGACGGACTCGTAGATCTTTGTCAGCGGCAGGGTGCCTCCTCCCTGCTTGAGCGCCTGAATCAAGTAGTAGGTGAAGTAACCGTTCTTGAACCGGTCGCTTTCCCAGGAAACCTCATCCACCTTGCTTGACGAAATGATCACCCGGCCCACGCCCTGGCGGATGCGATCGAGAGTGGCGGGGGAGGCAGCCGCCGCGAGGCCTGCCGCGCCCGATGCGTCCATCGCGCCTCCGCTGTGGCACACATCCAGAAACACCGCGGCCTTGCGGGCCTTCATGCGGGTGCGCACCACGTCCGCTACCTCCACCATGGGCAGCGCGGTCGCGTACAACGTGTCGGGGTTGGAGACGTCGGTGTCGTAGGTCAGGATGTAGTTCACGCCCGCGATGTCCTTCTCGCGCTTCGAGCCGTGCGTCGCAAGGTAGACCACCGCCAGATCGCCGGGCGCCGCGGTGCGCGCCAGCCAGTTCAGTTCGGTCTTGATTCTGACCGTGGTGGCGTTCTCGTCGGTGATGACGTGAACGTGGTCGGCCGGAAAGCGGCCATAGCGGCTGTCGGCCAGCATCGCGGCGAAGTCCTGCGCGTCCTTGGTGGTGTAGGGAAGCAGCTTGAGACGGCGATCGCGGAACTGGCTCACGCCAATCACCACCGCCCACTTCGAGCGCACCACCGGAGTGAAGCGCTCGCCCGGCTCCGGCCTGGTGGAGGGAGTGAAGGGATCGGCCGCCTGATCGAGTGCCTCCGAGCCCACGAATTTCGCTTTGCGCAAGGCGTAGTCGGCCTGCGTCCCGCGGCCCAGTTTGCGCTCGAACAGCGACCGGTAATACCAGGCGTCGCCCAGTTCGGGGCATTCCTCGCTGGCGTGCTTCAGGAGTTGGAGCGCGTCTTCCAGATCGGAAGAGGTGTTGGCGGGACTGATGCGCTCCAGAGCGCGAACCACCATATCCTTGGCCGCGCCGCAAAGCTCCTCGGCGCAGGCCCACGGTGCGGTAACCAGCAGGACAACGGCGAGCGCAGCGAAGCGCATCATGGCCTGGCTATCTGCGTGGTCGCGGTGCTGTGGGTCACGCGGTGGGCGGGTGCGGGCTTTGACTTGTCGCGCATGGCCGCAATCACCCGGTTGCTGACGCCCTCCTTGGCCAGTTGCACCTGGGCATCCACGCTCAGATCGAAGCTGGCGTGGTGCGCGTCCCGAATGGTGGCCAGGATATTGTCCTCGCTGAGACCGGCCTTGGACATCTGCGCCACCTGATCGTTGGTGAGCGCTCCGGCCGGGGCGCTGGCCCCGCTCGCGCCACCCGCGGCCGGCGCGGAATTGTGCGCGGTCTCAATTTGAGACAGCTTCCGGTAGTGCGCGATAGCGGTGCGAATGCGGTTCTGCGGCTCCAGGAAGTACTTCTCGGCAGGCTGCCCGTCGACGGCCCGGCCATAGCTGATGGCCGCCTGATCGAAGAACTTGGTCGCCGTCTTGGGGTCTTCGGCGTGGTAAGCCATCGCTTCATAGGCCACCCCGATGTTATAGGTGCGATAGGCATCCTCCGCCGGGTCCAGTGGCTTCATGGTCTCCAGAGACTCGAGCATCTTGGCCCACAGGCCGGCCTCGGCGAAGCGATTGGCGTCGTCGAGATCCCCGCGCGCCAGAAGCACCTCCACCCGTTGCTCGGTGTTCACCAGGCGCTCGGCGATCTGCGCTGCCGCGCGTTCGATGAGCTTCTGGCGGACGCTGTCCACGGTTGGTGGGGCGTCTTCGTCCACCGACTTCCCCGGCGTCAACTTGTGTATCGGCGCCTTCACCATGCTGGTGAATGACTTGTGGGAGGTCTGGTCGCCCTGCTGGTCGTATTCCTCGGCGAACTTGGCGGTTACGTTCTCGGAGTCGAGCACTTTTCCGCGCGAGGTCTTGGCCTGGTAGGCCACCACCAGCGTGCCGGTCACTTCGTAGTACACCTGCGGCTTGCCGCCTTTTTTGGCCGGCACCATCGAGGGCCGTGTAATCTGCCGGGCCGCCGGAATGGAGAAGTCCGTGATGGCGCAGGCAACGATCGCCGAGGGGTGCTCCTTGTCAATGGAGAGGTGCGCCGAGTCGCCCGCGAGCAGTGCGGTCTCGAGGGTGGCCGCCAGTGCCGGCGCCACGTCCTTGTAGAGCGGATTGACGGCGGTCACCTTGACATCCAGCGTGCCGGACGGGAGCGACACAATGGGCGGAAGCTTGCGCAGCAGCGTGACTTTCTTCTTGATCTTGCCGAACCCCTGCGCGCCCAGCGCCGCGGAGATAGCGATCCCGATTACCGCAATGTAGAAGACACGCCGGCCCATGGCAGAGCCCTCCTGTGATGACCTATACCCGTTAGATGCGCGAGCGGCGTTCAGGATGCCAGGGCCAGGGCCACCGTCGTCATTTCCTGGACGCCCCCGGCCGCCTCGAGTGCCGTAAGGAGCTCCGATTCCAAGCCGTCGGGGTCGATCTCGACTTCGCAGGCAGCGATCTCGTCGTCGGTGGCGCCGTGAAAGCAGAGCTCGCAAACCCCCACATCATCCGTGCCGCAACGCACCGGAGGACCGAAGGTGCGGCAGGTCAGCGGGCGCGCGGCATAGAGGTCGCAGCAGCCGGTCGCCGGATCGAGAGCGGGACACGGCTCGTCGTCGGTTTCGGTATAGGCGCGGGCTCGCTCGCGCACACGCGCGGCCCGATCCCGGTCCGAAGCGTCGAGAGCGGCCAGCCCTTGCCGCAGGCGGCGCGCGTCGAGCTGGTTGATGGAGAACGGTCCCAGGCAGCACTGCGTGCATCCGGGACGGCACACCAGCCACGGTCCGCTGAGGCGCGCGGCTTGGGCCAGCGCGGCGTCCACGATCTGAACCAGGGCGGCGTCGCCCGCATCGAGGTGCATCACTCGCAGGATAGCGCGCCGCGGCTGTTACAATGAGACGAATGGCGCTTCATACACGGCGCGCCACCGCGGTTGCCGACGTCGGAGGGGTTAAGATCGGGTCGGGCTATCCGGTGGTGGTGCAGTCGATGACCAACACAGATACGGCCGATGTGCAGGCCACCGTCGATCAGACGCTGGCGCTGGCGCGCGCGGGCTCGGAACTCGTGCGCGTTACGGTGAACACCGAGGAAGCCGCCCGCGCGGTTCCTGAAATCGTGGAGCGGACCGGCGTTCCGATCATCGGCGACTTTCACTACAACGGCCACATCCTCCTCAAGAAGTACCCGGAGTGCGCGCGGGCCCTGGCGAAATACCGCATCAACCCCGGGAACGTGAACATCGGGCGAAAGCACGACGACAACTTCCGCACCATGATAGAAGTCGCCGTCGAATATGGCCGCCCAGTGCGCATCGGCGTCAACTGGGGATCGCTCGACCAGACGCTGCTGGCGCGCAAGATGGACGAAAACGCGCGCGCGGCGGAGCCGAAGGACGCGCGAGGCGTGATGATCGAGGCCATGGTGGCGAGCGCCATCGAATCGGCCGGCGCGGCGGAGAAGTACGGTCTGGGGCACGACAGGATCATTCTGAGCGCGAAGGTCAGCGGGGTTCAGGACCTGGTGGAGGTCTACCGCGCGCTGGCCGCGGAATGCGATTATCCGCTGCACCTCGGGCTCACCGAGGCGGGACTCGGCGCCAAGGGCATCGTGGCCACAACGGCCGCGCTCTCGATCCTGCTTCAGGAAGGGATCGGCGACACCATACGCGCGTCGCTGACGCCCGCGCCGAACGGGGATCGCACCGAAGAGGTGCTGGTCTCGCAGCAGGTTCTTCAATCGCTCGGAATCCGCAGCTTCACACCGCAGGTGACCGCGTGTCCCGGCTGCGGACGCACCACCAGCACCTTCTTCCAGGAGATGGCGGGGCAAATACAGACCTACCTGCGGGAGCGTATGCCGGTGTGGAAGGGCGCGCACCCGGGCATCGAGGAGATGCGCGTGGCGGTGATGGGCTGCATCGTGAACGGGCCGGGTGAATCGAAACACGCCGATATCGGCATTTCCCTGCCCGGCACGGCGGAGGATCCGAAGGCGCCGGTGTACGTCGACGGGCGGCTGCTGACGACGCTCAAGGGAGACCGGATCGTCCCTGAGTTCGTGGCGATTCTGGAAGACTACGTGACCCGGAGGTACAACGGCACCTCGAACTGAGTGGGGCGGAGGCGGGTCTGGAGACCCGCTGCAGGACTGGAGTCCTGCCCCACACCCCTAGCTCATGCCCAGATACTTCACTCTCGCGGAGGCGCAGGCGCTGATTCCGGCGCTCGAAGAACGGCTGCAGCGGGCGATTTCGTTGAAGGCCGTGGCGGCCGAGGCGGCGGGCGAACTGGGAGCCGAATCGGAACGGGTCCGGCTGGCCGGAGGCGCGCAGGTGGACCGCCGGAAGTTGCTCGACGCCGTCTCACGCCGCGACACCGCCACCGCCCATCTGCGCGATGTGCTGGAATCCATCCACGAGACCGGGTGCCAGGTGAAGGACCTGGACGTGGGCCTGCTGGACTTTCCTACCTTGTTCCGCGGCGAAGAAGTGTGCCTGTGCTGGAAGCTGGGCGAGCGCGAAATCCGGTACTGGCACGGGACCCAGGAGGGCTTCCGCGGACGCAGGCCCATCGACCAGGATTTTCTCGAGCACCATCTTGGCGACTCGTGAAAAGCCTCCGTATAGTACACTATCCTAGAGCCGTGGTTTTTGAAGGTCCCGTGCTGCGCTCGGTAAAGGTTCGCGGGAGCGCCGCGGGTTCCGCCTCATGCTACTAGCCAGAGAATTTGTCGCCTATCTGTCGCGCGAGTTGGTCAAGAAGCTGACGCCCACATTGATTGAAACCGTCGAACCGCAGGTGGTCGGCGAACTCCTCAACGGCATCATCACCGAGGAACTGCAGGTGGAAGACCGCCTGAACGACGAGGTGCGCGAGATCCTGGCCCAGTATGCCGACTACATGCGGAAGAACGACGTCAGCTACCAGGAGATGTTCCGCCGCATCAAGAACACGCTGATCACGCAGCGCAAGGTGATCCGCGCGGCCGGCCGCGACACGGGCGACAGCATGAAGCTATCGCGCGACAAGGTGATCGAGATGTCGCACAAGATCGTGTCCGCGCTGCGGAAAGCCCGGCAGGTGCGCCTGAAGAAGCAACCCAACGAAGTGCGCCTCGAGATCGTCAAGCTGATCACCGAGTTGCTGCTGACCGAGGACAAGGTCGACCGCGCCGCCCGGACCAAGATCCGCTCGCAGAAGCGCGAGATCCCCGAGGGCAGCGAAGAGTGGGACATCCTGCTGCGCCGGTACTACCAGGAAGAGCTCAAGAAGCTGGGCATCGATCTGGCGAGATGAATCAGCCATCAGCTGTCAGCGATCAGCTTTCAGCTAAAACAGTCATTGTCGTCGCCGGAAGCCTCAACATGGATTTCGTGGTGAGGGTGGAACGCCTGCCGGCTGCGGGCGAGACGATCCTGGGCCGCGATTTTCAGATGATTCCCGGCGGGAAGGGCGCCAACCAGGCCTATGCGGCGGCGCACTTGGCGGGGCCACGGATCGCGGTCCGCATGGCCGGCCGCGTCGGTTACGACCTGTTCGCCGATCACCTGAAGGCCAGCCTCGCGGCCGCGGGCGCGGACACCAGCGCGATCATAGGAACCAAGTCCGCCGCCACCGGCGTGGCGCTGATCTGGGTGGATGCGCACGGGCAGAACTCGATCGTGGTGGCTTCGGGCGCGAACCACGCCTTCGCCGCTGCGGACGTCGCGGGCTTGCGGCGCACGCTGCACGGCGCCGCGTTTCTCCTGGCGCAACTCGAAACACCGCTCGATACGGTGCGAGCGCTCCTGGCGCTGGCCCGCGAGGAAGGGGCGCGCACGATCCTCGATCCCGCGCCGGCGCGGCCGCTCTCGCGCGAGATGCTCGGCGCGGTGGATATCCTGACGCCCAACGAAGGCGAGGCGCTAGTCCTGCTGGGACGTCCTCACGCACGCGTGCCGGCGGCGGACGCTCCGGCGCTGGCGGCCGCACTGCGGGGCCTGGGAGCGAAAGCGGTCCTGCTCAAGCTCGGCGACCAGGGATGTTTCTACGACGACGGCGAGCAGCCGCTGTACCAGCCGGCATTCCCGGTCGCGGTGACGGATTCCACCGCCGCCGGCGATGCGTTCAACGGTGCGCTGGCCGTGGCCCTGGCGGACGAAAAGCCGGTGCCCGACGCGCTGCGATTCGCCAGTGCCGCCGCCGCTATCTCGGTGACGCGCTCCGGCGCGCAGTCCTCCATGCCCACGCGCGCCGAGGTCGAGAGTTTTCTTGCTCAGAACGTCACGCCCAGCATGAAATCCCACTGATCGGGATTAGAGCGGAACGCCGAGCCTGGATCCCGAAACGAGTCCCACCCCCAACGGGTGTACCGGATTTCCGGCGCCACGTGTTTGAATAGCTGAAGCCCGGCGACGGCCGTGAAGCCGGTGACGAACCGGTCGTTCAATTCCGATGGTGAGCCGGTGGTGGTTAGCGCGTTTCCCGTGAAGAAGGTCGTCACCTGGTGCACATTGGTGAGGCCGCGGAACGTGGCGCCCCCGCCCACATAAGGACGGACGGGGCCCATCGGCGCGAACCTCCACTTCACCAGAAGCGGGACGTCCCAGGCGTTCGAGGTGGTGGCATTGTGCTCAAACGTGCTCAGGTTCGAGTTCGATTCGAAGTCCAGGCGCCGGTAAAGCGCGTCCACTTCGACGGCGAAGCCCGCCGGCAGATTCACGTCGAACTCCGGCCCCACCACGAACCGCTTGGTGTTGCTCAAGTAATTGATTTGTCCGGTGGTGGCCGTGTTGAAGGCGTCGTTTAGAGGCACTCCTCCCTTGATGCCGAAAGAGAAGAGGTCGCCCGAAAAAGCAAACGGGGCCGCGAACAGAAGCCCCAGTGTTCCCAGAAGCAGTCTTCTCATACTTGTGAGACGTGTGCGAGTTGGGCGGGGTTGCGAGCGGCAACCGGAGCTCGTTCACCTCGGAGCTCGCGGCCGGTAAGTGCCGCGTGCTGAGCGCCCGCTAGCGTTGCGGCGTCTTGGAGAGCTGCTCCTTCGCCCAGACGCGTCCTGGATTCAGCTGGAGCGACCTGGCGATGGAGCGATACGCCTCGGCGTTTCGGTGGAGCTTGCGCAGCGCGATGCCGCGCCAAAGATACGCGTCGGCAAGGTTGGGATCGATCCCGATGGCCTTATCGAAATCGCGCAGCGCAAGATCAAACCCGCCTCCCATTCCCGGGGGCAGATAGTAGTTGCCGACGCCCCGGCTCAGATAGGCTTTGGCGGACCTGCCGTCGAGCTCGATGGCACGGGTGATTTCGCTGCGCGCGCATCCGCCGTATCGCACCGCGAGCCAGAGCTTCGCGGGTATCACCTGTCCGCACAGAGTGCCGAGGATGCGGTGATACTCGGCCACGCGCGGCTGTAGCTCCACGGCGCGCTGCGCGGCGTCGTAGCCATCCTCGGCCGCGGTCTGGGCCACCGCCTTATCGTGCACTTCGAGCGCCACCTCCGCGCGAATCGACTGAGTAACCGCGAGACGGTACTGCGCCGCGGGATCCTTGGGATTCTTCTTGGCAGCGGCGTCCGCCTGTGTCACGGCCCACCGTATGTAGCCCCGGTCCTGACGGTTGCGCGCGTCGTCGAGCGGATCGGCACTCAAAGCGAGCGCCGTCACCGCCAGCGCGAGAAAGAAGTTGGATGAGGTCATCAGATTCAATTTTACGGCGATCGGGTCTCAACGTTCAGCAGAGTCCGCTCCCTCGCGGTCGCGGTTCGGTTCTTACAGCTGACAGCTGACGGCTGACGGCTGATAGCTGAGGGCTATGCGGCCTCCGGCCGCGTCAGTAGACGGCGAAGCAGAACACGGTATTCGAGCTCTCGGGGCTCAGCGAGTACTCGCCGTTTTCGAGCCCCAGTCCCTCGTTGACTTCGATGCGATAGAGGCGTCCCCCCAGGGGTTTGACCGACACGTGCAGCGGCCGGGCGGACTTCTTCTTGCCCATCGCCACCTCGCGGTTCCCGCCCTTCACCTCGAGACGGAAGAGCTGCAACGACTCGGGCGTGATCTTGTCGGATTCAAACAGGAAGATCGGCTCGGCCAGCGGCGTCCGCGCGGGCGAAGCCGCGCCGGAAATCGTGTAGACCGCATCGCTCTTGCCGTGACGATCCTCGCGCGCCTCTCCGGCCTCGGTGGGGATGAGATTGTCGGCGTGCATCAGGTAGGGCAGATCCGGCTTGGGCGGGCGCGGTCCGGAATATTTCTCTTCCTCGGCCGCAAACAACCCCGAGCAAACGCAGGCGAGCGCCACAACCAACATAAGCCGTCCGATAGTCATCTACTTGTATTCTACGCGGGAGGTGAGCGCTGCGTTACGGAACCGCGAGCGAGAGCGAGCGAAAGCTGACAGCTGAAAGCTGATGGCTGATAGCTGCCGGCTTAGTTGTTGAAGCCGGCCGCCTTCTTGCTCGGCGGCCGCATGACCAGCAGCCGCGACTCGGCGGTCACCAGTCGCGACTCGACGGCAGCCAACACCTGGTCGAGTTCGGGTTCGATGACCGGCTTGGTGAGCAGGTGGCTCTCGGCGCTCAACAGGCCGCGCGAGAGCTCGAAGTCGAAGCCTTCGGTGAGCAGGACGAAGGCGCCGGTCTCGCTCCGGACCCCCTCCGAGAACTCGATCCAGTTGAGGCCCGGCAAACGCACCGAGCAGAACACAATGTCGAAACGCAGACGCTGCACCAGTTCGGAGGCGGCCTCGCCGCTGGTGGCGGGAATCACGCGGCAGCCGCGCGCCGTGAGCATCCGGACCAGATCCTCGCGGGCGGTGTTGTCCGGCTCCACCACCAGGCAGGTGAAGGCGCGCACCGCGCCGCCAGCCTCGGCGGCCCAGGCCGGAGCGGCCGGCAATTCGATCTCCAGACGGCAATCGCCCGAGGCGCTGCGGGTCATGCGCAACTCGCCGCCGTGACTCCGCACGATGCCGCGCGAGACGCCGTCCACATGCTCGGCCAGATTGGCGCTGGCCAGACCACTCCACGCGCCCTTCGTCCCCGTGCTGGTGTACTCGATCTCCACCAGAACGCGCTGAGCCAGCGTGCTGGTGGCGACGATCAGGCGCTTCTCGGCGGACTCCGCCAGGGCGTGCTCGGCCTGAACCAGAAGGTCCAGGAACACGCGCTCCAACTGGCCTTGGGAACCAAGCACGTAGATGGGGGTGGGCGACAGAACCGTTTTCACCTCGAAGCCCCGCGATTCCCACTCCTGGCGCCGGAAGTCGCACAGGCTTCCAAGCAGGCCGTTCAGCTCGATGCGCTTGGCCTCGCCGCGCTCCGGCTGCATGAAGGACACCAGGCGCGTCACAATGTCCGAGGCCTTGTGGGCCTCCGCCGAGATGGTGTCGAAATCCTCCCAGCGCGCGACAGAGGCGGCAACGATTTGCTCGGCCAGGCTGGAAATGCTGTCCAGAGGCGCGCGCAGCTCGGTGGCGATGCCGGAAATCAACTGCCCCACCGCCGCCAGCTTTTCGCTGCGGAACAACTGCTCGCGCACGGTCTTCTCTTCCGCCAGCCGCAGCGCGATTCCGATCTGGTTGGCGAGGTGTTGCGTCGAAACGCGCTCGTCGAGCTTGAACTCGTGCTCGGGTTTCCAGTCGTACAATTCCAGCACGCCCAGCACTTCCTGCTCCGCGAGCATGGGGACGAACATGATGGAGCCGGGAGTGCGCCCGGGACGGCCGTCGGGGAAGAAGGGGCTGGTCTTGGTATTCGGAATGGTCAGCATCGCCTGGTTGCGGAAGCAGGCGGCCGCGCCGAGCGGCAATGCGCCTTCGGGAGCCTCCGCCGCCACCGCGACCGGGGCGGCGTCCGCGCCGGAACCGATCCGGTCCAGCACCTTGGTGCCGCGGTTGTAAATGTAGAGGTGAACGCCGGACACCTTCAGCGCGTGCGGCAGCGCCGCGGCGAGCCGCTGCAGAATGTCCGCTGGCGACGCAATCGCGATGACGTCTTCGCCCAGGGCGTAGAACATCCGCACCATGTTCCGCTGCCCGGACTGGCGGCGCTCCCGCATCCACCACAGGGCGAGCAGGAACGCCAGGAAGGCCAGAAGCGCGGCGAACCATTCGG
>Ga0265320_10003281_pt1 | contig 10923 bp, 4 predicted proteins | sample 4827metaG_FD_202087 | JGI IMG/M metagenome (GOLD analysis project Ga0265320, IMG submission 202087) | Rhizosphere microbial communities from Carex aquatilis grown in University of Washington, Seatle, WA, United States - 4-8-27 metaG | ecosystem: Host-associated > Plants > Roots > Rhizosphere >...
ATCTTTCCCGCAGCACTGAGGACGCAAAACGTATGTTGGCGATCCCCGAGATCTAATCCGATGGTGAGTTTGTTCGTGTTCATAAGGCGGAGAATATAACCTGCGCACTCACGTGCGAGGCTCTCTATGCCTTCTCATTCCTACTGGTTACAACGCAAGAAAAACGGCCTGACCCATTCGCAGCGTAAAGCTGTGATAAGCGCCAGCATGTTCGCGAAGCCGGAAGGCACGCAGCGCCTGACGGCGCATCTCGCAGCGGTCCGCGAAGAGGCGATGCAGCCCGAACGCGCGAATCGCTTCGCTATACCTGGAATAGCCGCTGAAGGCCACCGGGTTTTCGCACATCATGACGATGGCGCGATCGCCGTAGCACAGCTCATTTTCGATAAAGTTCTCCAGCACCTCGCGGACCGCGAGGAAGCAAAGGTAGTTGTTCACGAAGTCACCCGCTTCGCCGAGTGCTTCATCAGCCTACCGCCGGCGAGGTTTGTCATTACCCGCAGCACGCCCATTATACCAAACGCGAACGGCTCGCCATTTTTGAGTGGATGCGGATCCACGCAAAAGACAAACTGGAGAAGATCGATCAACGCAGCATACGCGGCGCCAGGCGCTGCGCTGCGGAAACCTAGCTCCGCTGCCGAGGCCTGATTACTGTCTCCATCTACCACAATGTGTTACCCAATTTGCCTCTAAAATATGCCCATGATTAGGCAGACGCACAACCCTCCACCGCCACAATCTCGGGCCCCTGTATGCCGCCATCGAAGGGCATACGCTATCGCGGGTTGCCGCCCATCCAGATTGGGATGCGGGGCTAGCCCGTTGGACCGGCCCTTTGGTTTAGCAAATTCTGTTTATGAAAATTTACTGAGTAAAGCTGACCAGCCTACGCAAAATTCATTTTAGCAATCCTATCGAGTTAGAATACAAAAAGCCTCCGCTTTGGTATTGGACCGCGCCAATCATTTAGTGGGTGACCTTAAAGCTAGTGGTGACTTCAGGGGCCGCGGCGTAGTTCGTGTTACCAGCCTGATCAGCAGCCAAGACCACCGTACCCAGACCAGTCAGAGTGATAGTATGTCCAGAAAGCTTCGCCGGGCCTGAGATAATTTTGACGGTCACGGTAAGACCGGAACCAGCAGTCGGGAACGTGATGTTGAAAGGAGCGACGCCATAAGTCTTGTTGGAAATGGAGGGGAATGCGCTGATCGTCTGTGCTGCCTGATTGACCTTGAAGCTAGTAGTCACTTCAGGAGCAGCGGAATAATTGGCGTTGCCGGCCTGGTTGGCGGCTACGACCACCGTTCCGGCACCTGTTACCGTGATCGTATGCCCGGAGATCGTGGCAGGCCCGGACTTAATCATCACACTTACAGTCAATCCCGAACTGACCGTTGGGAACGCGATAGTGAAAGGAGCGGCGCCATAGGTTTTGTTGGAGATGGTCGGAAACGAGGTGAGCGTCTGGGTTGCTGGATTCACCTTGAAGCTAGTGGTCACTTCAGGGGCGGCCGAGATATTGGCATTGCCGGCCTGATTGGCCGCCAAAGCCACGGTGCCTCCGCCCGTCAAAGTGACCGTGTGTCCTGAAATTGTGGCCGGGCCGGTCTTAACCGTCACGCTCACCGGCAAGCCCGAACTGGCCGTGGGAAACGTGATGGGGAAAGGGGCAACACCATACGTTTTGTTGGCAATGGCGGGGAACGCGGTGAGCGACTGGGGCACCTGATTGACCTTGAAGCTGGTGGTCACTTCAGGAGCGGCGGAATAATTGGTGTTGCCGGGCTGGTTGGCGGCTACGACCACCGTTCCGGCGCCTGTTACCGTGATCGTATGCCCGGAGATCGTGGCCGGTCCGGACTGAATCGTCACACTCACGGCCAAAGCTGAACTCGCCGTCGGGAACGTAATGGTGAACGGAGCAACGCCATACGTTCTGTTGGCTATGGCGGGGAACGCGTTGATAGTCTGCGTTGCCGGATTAACCTTGAAGCTAGTGGTCACTGCGGGAGCCGCGAAGTAACTGGTGTTGCCGGCTTGATTAGCGACCAGTGTGACTATGCCAGTGCCCGTGAACGTCAGGATGTTTCCGGATAGTGCGGCAGGCCCAGATTGCACTGTAACCGTCACGGGCAGGCCCGAACTGGCGGTAGGTGGTATAAGGGTGAGTGGTCCTGAACCGTACGTCTGGTCGGGAACAACATTGAAGGCGCTAATGGTTTGAGCCGTTTGGATCTGCTGCACGGTGATCGAAAAATCTTGGGTGGCGGCCGTGCCCACGCCATTGCTCGCGCTGGCTGTGCCGGTATAAGTTCCTGCTTGACTGGGCACACCTGATAAAACGCCTTTCGACGTCAAGGAAAGCCCGGTGGGGAAACTGCCGGAAACCAGGCTGAAAGTCGGTGCAGGAACTCCGGTCGCATTATAGATAAAAGTATACGAAGCATTGAGTGCGACGGGAGATGACGGTGCAGCGCTCCTGATAGTCGGCGCCAGTGGAGCGAGTGAGACAGCAAATAAAGTGCCGTTCCCATACACCCCGCCTGCCCCTGTCATGCCATAAATGTTTCCATCCATCCCCATCAGCAAATCGCCAGCCGGATAAAACCCTTCATTGCCGATAGTCCCATCGCCAAAACTGTGCATGATCGTGATTGCGCCTGACGGATTGATTTGAAATAGCGCGCCTAGATTTGCGTAACCACCGAATTCGGTCACCCCATAATAATTTCCATCAGGTCCTTCGAGCAAAGAAGACGTAGAGGTCGACCATACTGGAGTTGGAGTGCTGGCATCATTCGCGACAGTGCCGTCTCCAAAACTATGCAATACCGTGTACTGGCCTGCCTGAGTAAGACTGAAAATTGTGCCTTGGCCGGCAATACCACCGTTATTCGTAGTTCCATACAGGCACCCATTTAGGTCCTGCACTAAGCCTGTCTGAGGATTTTGCCCGTCATTCGGGACGCTTCCATCACCAAATCCGTGAAGTATTGTTACGGTTCCCGATGGTGTCATTCTGAAAATAGAACCGTACCCAATGGTGAAAAAGGCAGAAGAACCTCCATCATATGTTGTCCCATAAAAGTCACCCTCTCTGCTTTGGATCAATTTTCCATAGGGGACCCGCCCATCATTCGCTACCATGTCGTCAGGGAAATTATGCAGTATCGTTAATGAACCCTGGGGGGTAATTTTAAAGAACGTACCGGAATTTTTGGGTGAATTTCCGCCTTGGCTGGTCGTGCCGTAAAAACTGCCGTCCGCACCCAAGGTAAGTTTCCCTCCTGGCAACTGGCCGTCGCCAGCCACACTACCATCATTGAAGCGGTGAAGAATCGCCTCAGTTCCCTGCGGCGAAATACCGAAGACCGTTCCCATGTTTCCCGCAGCACCGCCTTGAAATGTTGTCCCATATAAGTTCCCATCGTTGCCAAAGATGACCCCATTTGGGACGATGCCGTCGTTGGGAACGCTCCCATCCGAAAAACTGTGCAACGTGATTTGTGTTCCCGCCGGTGTGATTTGAATCAAGGCGCCTTTATCCGTCGCACCTCCCCGCGTACAGCTCGCATAGAAATTCCCCAGAGCGTCCTGCGCGCTTAAGGTTGCCGAAACGGTTTCGAGGCTGCAGATTGTCTTCATCTGCTGAAGCGGGTTGGGGACAATCGTGATACTGAAACCCTGCGTGGCGTCAGGCGAATTGCCATTGCTTGCGGTTATCACCCCCGAGAACGTGCCCAATTGAGTCGGTGAGCCGGAAACCAGGCCCAAGGCAGTGAGGGTTAGTCCAGGTGGAAGTGCACCGGAACTGACATTGAATGATGGATGAGGGTAGCCTGAGGCCGAATAGGTGAAACCGAATAGACTGCCAATTGTCACTGAGGTGGGCGGGCTAATATTTGTGAATGCAGGCGGGGAGGGCGGGGCCGTGACATTAAGCGTGAACGTTTGAGTGGGACTGGGATCGATTCCGTTGCTGGCAGTGACGGTAACGGCGAAGTCACCGGTTTGCGTGGGCGTGCCCGATAAAAGTCCGCTGAGCGATAAGTTCATGCCGGCGGGCAGACTGCCCGAGGTTAGCGTAAAAATGGGTTCGGGAAAGCCGGTGGCCGTAAAGGTGAAGCTGTATGCACTCGTGGTCGATGCTGCGCTAGGCGGAGTGCCACTGGTCAGGGAAGGAGCTTGGTTGGCCGGGGGCGAATACCCGGCAATGCTTTGGGCCAAAATACTAAGATTAGGCACCCCGACACCGGTGGCCAAATCATAACCTGCAGCGGCATTATAACCGAACCCTCCGTTAAAGGCATTATTCCCGACCGTGATGTCGCGAAAGATATTTGTGTTGATACTGGGGTAAAGATAAGGGCCAAGCAAGCCGAGTGAAGAAGTATGATTCTGTGCCCGGCTCTGATTCAACAGGGCACAGAAAGCCGCCCAAGTGGGGCTGCTCCAGCTGGTGCCGCCGTATTGCCCTTGGAATCCATTCAGTATGACCACCGCACCGGTATAGGGATCGGCTGCACTGGAAACATCCGGCACCACGCGCATCGCTCCGTCTGGAACGCCCAATCCGGTTTGCCAAGCGGGGCGAGCGAAATAGGCGCTGATGCCACCACCCGTGGCGCCTGAAACATTATTCCAGACGAATTCATTACTGGCGGTACCGTTGGCATCGACATAGAGGGAAGTGCCTCCGATCGCCGTCACATTGGGGTCACAAGATGGTGTAAGGGGCGATGGGGATCCACCGGAAACGCCGAATTTACCGTCGGGATCGGCGCCCCAGTCACCCGATGAAGCAAAAACCGTCACACCGGCACTGGCCAATGCCGCAAAATATTGGGCATCGGTCTGCAATTGGCTGGTCGAGACTATATTTTCGGGTGCGCCGAAGCTCATCGACAGTTGGTTGAGGCCCCATTCTGGATGGGCAGTCACATCGTTGTAGATTTGCGCATAACACTGGTCGATAGCGGTGAAATCGAGTGACTGCGAGGCATACACCCGTACTTTGGCTCCAGGGGCGATTGCACTGCTCCATTCGGTATCGAGCGTTTCCTCTCCTGACGGTGCGGGCAGCGTGCCTGGAACCACCTGGATAAAGCTGATGTTGTTCAAGGATTGATCGACGCCATACAGGCTCCAAAAATTTTGCAGATCACTCGTGTTCGGGAAGGTATCGATGACAATGGCGATGGTCTGGCCCGCCCCGGTGATGTTGGAACTGTACAATCCGTTCGCATTATAGGCTGTCGCTAGCTGGATGGGAAGGTAGGGTGGATTTTCCGAGGTCAATGAAGCTGGTTTCAAAATGAAATGCTTGCGCAACTGGATATGGGGTTGGAGGCCGTTGATGCCCACGACGAGGGAAGCAATCTCGGCCGGAAGACTTGGGGCGACCACCGCGGAGGAGAATGTCTGCCCATGGTGGGAGACCCGTGCAAAATTCGCCCGCAAAGCCCACTGAATCTGATTCACCGATCCATTCGCAAAAACGGCGAGATGATTGGAATCTTGGTGGACAATCTTGAAACCCTGCCCCGTCAACCAATCCACGACGGTCTGATAATCTGTGGCCGTCGGGTGATATTTCGCCGACATTTCATTGGGAGAAATATGTTCAGACCGGCTTATACGAGTTTGCAGCTCAGCAAAATTGCGCATCTGCAAGACCACTTCAAAATCCATCCTGGCGGACGACTCGTCAGCAGTTAGTGCGTAGCGTGAGATAAAAGGCTTAGGGGCATTCCCGTTGACTGGGGACGAAACCGTGGGGATTTCTTTGATGCTCCCAGGAAGCAGAACCAGCGAAGTTCCCGGAGTCTGGGCCAGGAGATTCAATGCGAACAGGCACAAGGCGAACAGTTGCGGGAAAACCCGGACCAAAGAATTACGTAGGCATGTACTCATATTTATGGGTTGGGGACGACTATAAGATAGGAAGGTTTTTAGGGCTCACACGAAAGTTAGAATACAGATCTGCTCATCTAGTCGGCTGATTTGCAGCCTTACGGCATTGCGTTGTACCTCGCGATACGAAACCAGCTCGATCCAGTATATGGCGTGGCTGAAAAAAAGATTGCACGCGACCAAGCCGGACCACCGGTTGATAGAAATCAGGATTAATTGAAGGTAAGGGGTAGGATTCCGTCAGGTGGCCCTGAAACGCTGCGGAGAAGATTGCCGGCAACGATGCTTACCTCAAAAAAACTAGGCAAACTTTTTTTGACTGAATGAGTAGTGCAACTTCAGCTAACGCGAAATTGAATGACCATCATTAAATCGACTGACTTGCGCTACAGCGCGCGAGCGTATCGAGCGATTGCTTTACCGCTCTTGGTGCAGTCCGCTCTTATGAGGAAAAATGCCGTAGTAAAACGGGTTTCGGAGCGGTGAGATCCGTAAGCTTCGGCAGTGATTCGGCTCAGGCTGATGAGTGATTTTCATCCGTTGCCCGGGAAAAATGCTCCAGCCGCCACCCGCTTCATTCGTCGGCGATGGTTTCGTTGTTGGAAAATGACACCCCGACATTTTTCGCCTGAAATCAGGTTTTAATAATTATTGATCGCAACATTTCTGACCCGATACCCGCAGGTCATGCCTGCGGGTATTTCCTCATTCTCAGAGGGAAAACCCACAGTCAGCCGGGGACAAGTCCGGATATTTTCACGGCAGACCGTCGCGATGAATTTCGTTTTTCAAAAAAATTCCCGGTCTGTGACAATCCGGTGAAGCCGGGCGCTTCCGTCTTGACTGAAAAATATCCGGGCGTACCGCTGATTCCGTGGTTATGCGTGCAGCCAATCGGCAGGCACCTAAACACCACCGCCATCCCTGCAACCGACCATGGTTCACTTTGCCAGAGATCACTTCGGGGCGGATGTTGCGCACTGCGACCGGCGACGAAAATATTCCGGTTTTCCCGGGTGGAACAAAGAATCCGCGGAACCATTTTTCAGTCCGGCTTCGTCGCGTGACGGACTCGGTGCTGTGATCCAGTGCAACGGGCGTCATGGTCGGCGACGAAAAATCTGTGCCCGAATAATGTTCCGCGCATGTCGCGATACAGCGAAAAAAACAAATTGCGGAAAAGCCCTAAGCCGATCGGCCACTATGAAGCGAAAGGAAATTCGTCTACAGTGCGGTCGAGCTTCAAACCCGTGAAAGTCCACGCCTCAAACTTTACGGCAATTATCCCCGTCATTTCTGACGCCAGGATTTTTGCGCCGGCCTCGTCCGACCCAAGAAGCCCGAAAGCGGAGCCGGCCATTGCAGCCGGAGCGAATGACGGTCTGCATGCGGACACCGGCGCATTGTCGCGAACGCAAACCCGATGCGCACGCAGGGGCCTTGATATTTTTGTCTGTTTAACGATGGGAATAATTTCTCCCCACCCGACGGCAGACTGAGTTACAACCAACAAAATCAGGAGTACGATTCATATGCCTGTTCAAGTATCCTATCCCGGGGTTTATATCCAGGAAGTCTCCAGCGGTGTGAAAACCATCACGGGCGTCGCCACGTCGATCACCGCTTTTTTCGGTCGCGCCACCATGGGGCCCGTCAACCAGGCCGTCCATTGCCTGAGCTACGCGGATTACACGCGCAATTTCGGCACGCCGCACGCGGCCAGCGATCTCGCCGCCAGCGTGAAGCAATTCTACGACAACGGCGGCAGCGATTGCTATGTCGTCCGTCTGGCCAAAGACGCGGTCAAGGCGGCCGCCACCCTCAGCACCTATGATTTCGGCGCCGGCAATCAGGCGGTCCTCATTGCCACCGCCAAGGCCGAGGGTGAATGGGCCAATACCGTCCGCCTCGAAGTGGACTACAACACCGTCACTCCCGGCGACACCTTCAACCTCACCGTCATCCAGGAATCCGCCGGCAAAGTCGTCGCCACCGAGAGCCACACCAATCTCTCGATGGATTACACCTCCTCCCGCTTTGCCCCGACGTTTGTCACGCAAAGTTCCCAAATCATCGCGCTCGCATACGACAACTCCGCCCTCGGGGATTTCGCCAACGCCGCCTCCCATTATCGCGATCTGACCAAGAGCTTCGCCGGCTTTTCCCAGGCCCGCCGGCCCCTCGGCGTCCTCGACACGGACGTGCAGACCACCCTGCAGAATCTTATCAACGCAGGCTCCTATAAATTCGACCTCAGCGTCAACGGCTCGGCCTATGTCACCATTGATCTCAGCACGATGGGACCCGTGCCCGCCACCGCAGCACTCATCAACGGCGCAATCAAAGGCCTGATCGACACCGCGCTGGGCAGTCTCAGCACCCCGGCGACAGTGACCGTCACATTGCAAAGCGTCGCCAATGTCGGCCAGTTGCTCTCTGTTCAGGCGGCTGACGGCACGCAGACGAATGTCCGCGTGAAACGCTCCTCCGCCAACGACATCGCCGCCGCCATCATGTTCGGCGTCGATCAGGGCGGCGTGGAGTTTGCCCGATACAGCAATTTCCGTCCCATGGCCACCGGCACGCTCGTCGCCCCCGGGAGCACGCTCGGCCTGCCCGGCGGCATCGCCAACACCAACGCCCTCGCCGCCATCGTGCAGACCGGTGGGTTGACCAAAATAACCATCGACGGTGAGGACGTCGCGCTCGACGGCTCGGGTGACTACGATGTCGAGACCGCGCCCGGCAGCCGCTGGGTGAAAAATGCCGCCGGCGCCAGCGCCACCACCGGCGACAACGATGGCATCCGCGAAAAACTTCGCCTCATCGCCAACGCGATCAACAACAGCTCCACGCTGACGTACAGCGCCGAGGCCTACGGCTATTTTCTCGCCATCACCCCCGACGACGGTGCGCTCAGCAAGCAGGCCGCCATCACCGCCACCGGCTCGGGCAACGCCTCCTTCACCGGTTCGCTCCTCGCCAACGTCCGCCAGTATACGCTCAGCGGCGGCAACGACGGCACCGTCCCCACCTACGATGAATATGTCGGATCGGAAGTGACGCAGACCGGTTTCCATGCGCTCGACACGGTCGACCTTTTCAACCTCATGGTGCTGCCGCCCGACGCGGAGATTGCCGAAACCGACTTCGACGAATTCTGGGGTCCGGCCAGCATCTACTGCCAGTCCCGCCGCGCCTTCCTCCTCATCGACGCGCCGCCATCCTGGGGCGAGAACGGCCGGGCCGCCATCGTGCAGGACACCGCGCAAATCAACGACCTGCGCGCCACCGTCATCAAGGATTTCTCAGCCGTCTTTTTCCCGCGCATCAAGTACAACTCCAGCGGACTCATGAAGCTCACCGGCTCCTCCGGCGTGATTGCCGGCCTCATGGCCCGCACCGACGCCAGCCGCGGCGTCTGGAAGGCGCCCGCCGGCACCGAGGCCGATTTGCGCGGCCTCGCCGGCCTCGAGGTCAAGCTCACCGACCTGGAAAACGGCGTGCTCAACAAACTCGGCGTCAACTGCGCCCGCATCTTCCCCACGGGCTTCGTCAACTGGGGCGCGCGCACCATGGACGGGGCCGACGATTTCGGTTCCGAGTGGAAGTACATCCCCATCCGCCGCCTCGCACTCATGATCGAGGAGTCGCTCTTCCGCGGCACCCAATGGGTTGTCTTTGAACCCAACGACGAACCGCTCTGGGCCAAGGTGCGGCTCAATGTCGGCGCTTTCATGAACGGTCTTTTCCGACAGGGTGCCTTCCAAGGCTCTTCCCCCAGTGATGCGTTCTTCGTGAAGTGCGACGCCGAGACCACGACGCAAAACGACCGCAACCTTGGCATCGTCAACATCCAGGTCGGCTTCGCCCCGCTCAAACCCGCCGAATTTGTGGTCATCACCATCCAGCAGATCGCCGGCGATCTTTCCTAATCTTAAATCTAAAAACTCAACCCACTTCCTCCCATGGCCAAAGGATTCGTCGTCAACGCCCATCGCTACGACCCATACAAAAACTTCAAATTCCGCGTGCTCCTCGACGGCCGCACCGTCCTCGGCATCAGCAAAGTCAGCGCCCTCAAACGCACCACCGAAGTCGTGAAACATCGGGACGGCGGCGACAACAGCAGCGACCACAAGTCGCCCGGTCGCACCAGCTATGAAGCCATCACGATGGAGCGCGGCATCACCCACGACACCAAGTTCGAGGAGTGGGCCAACATCGTGCATGCCTACGCCGGCGATCCCACCATGGACCTCGTCAACTACAAGAAGGAGCTCACGCTCGAGGTGCTCAACGAACGCGGGCTCGTCGCGAAGCGCTACTTCCTCCACGGCTGCTGGGTCAGCGAATTCACCGCCATGCCCGATCTCGATGCGAATGCCAACGCCATCGCGATCGAAAACATGAAGGTCGAGCTCGAAGGCTGGGAACGCGATGTCGAGACCAAGGAACCGGACGAAAAGGCCGCCGTTCCCGCCGCACCGTAATTCCCGCCTCCGGTTCCGACTCGGACCGCAGGGCGGATTCCCTTCCCTCCTGTTTCGTCACTCTTCGTCGGGGCTTACGCCACCGGCCAAGAGTGACGGACCGAGTCTCACGCGCCCCGCCTCCTTTTCATCTCCGCACCCACCCACTTCGGAAAAATGTCTTCTGTGGTACAACCGTCAGACCCGACCCCGATTGCCCCGGCGCAACCGAATGCCGCCGGCGCCTGCTCCCTGTTCCTGCCCGGACGGGAGGCGGCCTTTCTGGATTTGGAATTCAAAACCGCCGACCGGCCCGGCCTCGTGACCCGGCTGCTCGCCATCACGGCCCCGGATTTTCCCGGTCTGGCGGACAGCGCCGCCCTCTGGCAGCTTTCGGTGGCCAGCCGTCTCAAGCGTCTGCTGCATATCGCACGCGACACCGAACGACTCACCTCCCTCCCGCTCCGTCTCCGTTGCCCGCATTCCGACTGCCAGCAATTCATCGAAATCGAGCTGGCCTACGCCGACCTCGACG
>Ga0265320_10003282_pt1 | contig 10921 bp, 5 predicted proteins | sample 4827metaG_FD_202087 | JGI IMG/M metagenome (GOLD analysis project Ga0265320, IMG submission 202087) | Rhizosphere microbial communities from Carex aquatilis grown in University of Washington, Seatle, WA, United States - 4-8-27 metaG | ecosystem: Host-associated > Plants > Roots > Rhizosphere >...
GTCACCTTGCCCTGACGAATGGCGTGATTACGCGTCGATCCATTGATTGGAGCCGGAAAAAAATTGTCGGCGCTCCCGCGCCCGGCCAAGGGTTCCCAAAATTGGATGGGTTGACCAATGCGCAGATCATGGCTGTGCGTCTGCCAATTTGACTGGAACAATTTCCCTAGGCGGAAAAAGTCCGGGATGTCTTCACGGTCAAGGCGGCGATTATGGCAGGCTCGAAGTCATGCTAGCCTATCCCAACTGCAGCCTAAAGATTCCTTCAGCCTCATGGCCGTTGTTATTAGAATATTCGTCTGCCCGGCTTCGATCTTTTGCAGGGTACGGATATTCAGGTCCGCCAATTCGGACAGCTTTCCTGGATAATTTCCAATCGGATTCTTTCCCGACGCAAATGCAAAAGCACGGCACTCAATTCCTCGTCATCGCGGGTAAACCTATCTGGGGTAGAAAGCATTGCCTGCCTTCCTGCCCGAAACATCGGGGGCAGTGCGAGCGCATTTCCCGGACGGCACTGACGGCACTCCCATCTATGCTCCCACCGTAAACCCGACCGGGGTTGGGATTTCGCCTCGGCTCAAACACCCTACTTGCGGGTTTCGCAACGGACCGGGCTTTTATAAGTGCTTCGCGCCTTTGTCATCCAAGGTCGCGCGTCAACCGGTTCAGAACTGCGCACCCGAGGAAGGAAATGGCGGCAGGGGCCGGTGCGGCACTTGCCGTTTTTTCCGACCTGCACAGGAGACCCGCCGCGCGGCCTGTTTCGGCGGGCCACTCGTGCCTTCGCGGAGCGATGCGGACAAGGGAGCAGAGACCAGGCACGCTTCCATCCGCCGGTTGTCGCACCTGTGCGACGTCAATTGAAAATGGGCACAGCCGTTTGCTGGATTGATAGGAAGGGGGAGAACCGCCCGAACGCGTAAGAGTTGTTGTTGCCTGCATATTTTCCAATCGGAATTTTGAACCAAGGGGGCACCCGATCATCTTGGATTTCCCGTTTGTGAGTTCCGGGCGGCCGCTGCCTTTGCTTATCCATATTATACCAAATCGTGACAGAGCGTTTTCCCGACTAATTTGGGACAACGAACTCTGCCATTGGTAGCATCTGCGACGAATTGAAGTCAGGCCATTTAGCGCGGACAAACGCTAGGATCGCAATTAACTCGCAATAGAAATTTCCGCGAGCAAATGACCGGGCCGATCGGCTAAGTTCGCTCAAATGATCTTGCCACGCACTTTTTGAGCGGGCCTTTTTCTGCCCGCAATTCCAGCCCCGCGCTTTTTTGGAAAAGCAAAATAGCCCCGCGAGTAACACTCTGCTGATTTTTTACCCCTCCCTCCCAATGCCCAAACTAAATTGTCCGCTACGCGCGCGCACACTGTTGTTCGTCCTGTGTCTGCCTCGCTTTCTTTCGGCCCAAACGGTTTCAACGGTACCTGCCGCTCAAACGATGACCGATGCACTCAAGCTGCGCAGCAACATGATTGCAGGAATCATCCAAGGCACGGAAAAGCCCGCCGCTGCGATTCTTCGGTTGCAGGCGAATTCTTCGCCTAGCGGCCTCAAGATCGATCATGATGCGGAGCTTGCTTTTGCGGCGATTGACATTGGCCAGCGATTGATCGCCGCCGGCAAGCCGATTGAGGCCGAATTATTTTTCCGTCTTGCGGAAAAATCGCTCGTCATCATGACGAACAAAACTCCCGACACCGCCGCGAGCGAGAAAGGGCAGTACTTAAGCCATCTGGCGTTGATTCGCACCCATTATCTCAACAATGCCGCACAGGCGAAGCTCGATCTGGACGCTGCGCAGAAGCTTCTCCCCGGCGACAAATACCTGGACAGCCTGCGGAGCGCTCTGGGCAGCCAGCACGGCGATGTGTTCAATGCAAACCCCGCGAAAAACTGAGGCCGTTTATGCTCCCCAAAATTTCATTCTTCGCTTTTCTTGGTTTGTCATCCGTTCTTGGGGCCGCCCAACCGCCGATCAGCGTTTCGGCCCAAACGCTGGCGGGTTGGACCGTGTTCGGAGCTGATTCGCAGGCCCTGGCTGCACAATCGGACTTGTCCCTGCCGGCCGGCGCACAGATTTCCCGCGTTTTTAGCGCCGACGGACTTTCGCTGCAGATCACTTCAAGTCCGCAATTTGGCGCAGTCCCGGCGGACAGCCCGGTCCTCGAAATCGGCACCGCTGCGCTCGTGTTTGTCCAAAATGGCAACACGGGGAAAATAAGTCTGGTGGTGGACGACAATGCCCCGGTGCCACTGCCTTTCACTTTTGCCCTGGATGCGAATGGTCGCAGTCTTGCACCGCTTACGCTTAACTTTGCGCGACAGGACGGAGTGGTAAGTGTCGCGTCCGGTGGACAGTCACAATCTTTCCCGGTTGCTCCGGTCACCGGGTCGGTGTTGGAAATTGTCGTCTCTGCCGGAGCGGATCACGACTGGCCCTTGGATCAGCTCACCGTGACCTTGCTGGCGAACAACGTGGTTGTTCCGGCAATGAACAACGGAAACGGGCAGGCCGATTCCACCAAGGCCAAGTCGGACACCCCGACCACTGCGGGTGCGGCGGCACCGCCAAAGAGTGCCGGAGCAGTCAATGGGGCGACCACGAACGGAGGCCCCGCAGCTGCGGGAAATGCCAGAGCCGCAACGCCCGCTCCGGCCTTGACCTTGGAAGTCTTCACCCCGTCGCCGATCAGACATGGCCGGGCCGAGACAGTGCGCGCAGCGCTGGCCGGACAAAAATTCAATTGATACCTCCCGTTCCAGTCCCGTGAAAAATTTTATTCTCTCCTTTATTCTGCTCGGATTCATCGCCAGCCGATTGGGTGCCGTTGCACCGGTTCCTTACACGGAAGGCGTGAGCTTTTCCTTCCGTATTGCCGGCATGGGTAACGGCATCATGTCGTTCTACGATGAAGTCGGGACACCGTCGCTTGGTCAGACAACCGTTAACACAACCACGGAGTCAGCCGTCTCCACCGCCTGGCTGCGGCCTGGAAAACAATATACGGTTAACTTTCAGGCCAGCGGCCCTTCGGACTACTGGCTGAGTTACATTGCTCCTTCGGGCTTTGAACTCTTGGTCAATGCCCAGCCGACTACGATTACCTACAACAATCCCGGCGGTGGATGGTACAGCTATAATTACACGGTTGAACTCAGGCCCCTCGCCAACTACAATGCAGCGCCGTTCGGCCAATGCAGCGGCATCGATGTGGGCAAATCAATCAGTTGGGAAGTGGGCACGGGCATGCTGCGCAACGGTCGCAGTGCGGGACGGATCATGTTTAAGGAGTCGGGTCTGAGCAACAGCCCGGCCAGCCGCGCCCGCCTGTACTACTCGGTCGCGGCCAACTACGGTGAAACGATCGTCATCTATGACGGCGCGTCGAACCAGACCCTCCGTCAGGTGGTGACGCCGCAGGGACTGCTTGATCTGGTGGATGATCCCAATGGCGGCTACTGGGTCAATTGCTACACCCCCGCCCAGGAGCAAGGTTCGCCGGGCAATCCTTTCATCGTAATCGGTTCACCATGGAAATCGATCCATGTCCAGTCGCCCGGAGCCAACCAGCTCACGGTCACCGAGACGGAAGGAAGCACATCAAGAGTGTGGCAATTGAATGCTCCTGTCACCGCTCAGTCTGCCGGGTCGGGCGGCACAATCACGACGAACGGAGGTTACACGGTACACACTTTCAATTCCAGCGGCACCTTTACGGTCAACGGCGGCATCACCAACGTGGCGACACTTGTCGTCGGTGGCGGTGGTGGTGGTGGTGGCGGCGTGTCCGGTGTTTTGAATGCCGGCGGTGGCGGTGGTGGTGGTGTGTTATACAACGCGGCCCTGCCTGTTTCGGCGACCTCCTATACCGTTACAGTTGGCACTGGTGGAACGAGTAATTCAAACGGGGGCAATTCAACATTTTCCACGCTGACCGCCATTGGGGGCGGCCACGGTGCCGGTGCCTATGGATCACCGGGGGCAACCGGGGGTTCCGGAGGCGGCGAAGGCACGGCTCAGGGCGGCGGCCCGGGTGCCGGCACGGCTGGACAGGGCTTCGCCGGTGCGTCGGGCACGGGTGCACCGTACTATAGTGGCGGCGGTGGCGGCGGAGCGGGTGCAGCCGGTTCCGGCCTGAATGGCGGAACAGGTGCGACCTATTCTATTTCGGGCAGCTCTATCACTTATGCCAGCGGCGGCGGCGGCGGCACCAATGCAACGACAGGTGGCGCGGGGGGGTCTGGGGCCGGCCATGGCGGCGGCTCGTCTGTGCCTACGGGAACCAATGGAACCCCGAACACGGGGAGTGGCGGCGGCGGTTCAGCCCAGTGGAGTGCGACCGGCGGCAACGGTGGCTCGGGCGTGGTAATTATCACCTATCCCACCACCACGATTGCGGGCAACTATGTCTGGACCTTGCAGGAAGGCGACGGGACGACCTGGCTCCGCACGACCACCCACACGAGCACGAGGAATAACGATGGAACGCGCGATGATGTTGTCACAGTCAATACCGGCCCTTCGGGTCCCGTGGTGGCCAAGACCAAATTTCATTATGCTATGTTTGCTTGGGGTGAGGAGGTCACACAGATGGTGGCGGACCCCGACGCATCTGCGCTCACGACGAATTACACCTATTACACCAATGGGGCGGCCTACGGCAATTATCACAAACTGATGTCCATGACCGATCCGAGGGGCAATTGGACCGCCTACCAATATTACGATGACTGGAACCGCCGTGGACAAGTGCAGTATGAATTTCATCCCTATGTTAATGCTCCCGCTGTGGTCACGTTGGATCCGACACAAGGCCGCGTGATATTCTTCGATTACACGGCGGATTGGTCCGGTTACTACACCCGGAAAACGATGCAGCAGGAAAAGGTGAACAACGTGCTGACCGGACAAACCACCTGGACCAACGGTGACAACGTCGGTTCTGGCTTTCCTCGCGAATATTCCATCATCAATTCCTACCGCGACGGGTCCAACTATCAGACCTCATATGAGGAGCATTTCCGTGGCGATGCCGGATTGGAAATGCCTTACCGATCCTACATGACCAAGGGCGCTGATCAGACGCAGACGGTCATCAGCGAGATGAGCGGCTCCTATAACGCGAGCACGAATGTATTCACCGCTGATGGCAGCAATCTCGCCTGGCGCCAGCTCGCCATCCATGGCTCCACCAACGCCACCGGGGCCGACGCAGTCGCCGCCTGGGGCGGGCAGACTTTTGCGACGGTTTATCTGATCGCCCATGCCTCCACCATGGATGTCACCATCCACGACATTGCTGGTAACACCATTCGCACCGAAAAGCAGGTCTACACCGGCGGTGGCAGCTTTGCTCTCGTCACCTGGGAAAACCTGATCTATGACAGCGCCGGTCGGCTGATTTCTCGGGTGGCGAGCAACGGCGCGACCACCTCGTATACCTTTGCCGGTGGACGGCTCATCAGCACCATTGATGCGACCGGCACTGAAACTCAAGCAACCTATGACCAACTCGGTCGCGTTCGGACTAGTATCAAGAAGGGAGCATCAATTTCCAGCACTTACGCCGCTCAAGGTGATATCACGACGCTCAATACCTATGATGGCGCCGATCGCCTTACCCAGTCTCAGACCACCGGTGGCACGCTGACGCTAACAGGGTCGGCAACCTATGATTTAGCCGGGCGCCTGGCGAGCAGCACAGCTCCGGGCGGCTATACCACGAGCTATGCCTACACTTATAGCGGAATGATTGTCACGGCCACTCTCCCTGGCGGGGCCACCAAGATCACGCAAACGACCCTGGATGGACAATTGGCGGCCGTAAGCGGCACTGCTGTCGTGGCGGAAAGTTATACCTACTGGATTGATGCCAGCACCGGTGAACGCGCCCGCCAATCGTTATTCGGGGGCAATGGCTCGGCTTGGACCAACACCTACACCGATTGGCTTGGCCATACGATCTCAGAATGGAAACCCGGCTGGAATGGAAATCCTGTGACCAAACAATGGTACTATAATAGCTATGGGCAACTTTATCGGGTTTCGCAGCCGGGCTCGGCAGACACGTATTATACATACGACACCATGGGCGTGCTTTCCACCCAAGGTCTCGACGTCAATGCCAGCGGTGCGCTTGAAGCAAACAGTAACGACCGGATCACCCAGCAGACCTGGGGCTATTATACTTGGGACAGCGGGGCAAGCTGGTGGCTCTATAAGCAAAATTACATATTTACGCCCGCCGGCACCTCGACTGGATCGGGTTACACCTTGGAACGACTCAACCCTGCCAGCGGTATCTTGGTTGAAAAATATACTTACGACATTCACGGGAATGCGACCCACACTTACACGGCGTTTGATCGTACCAACAAGCTGGTCACCACCACAACCACCGCGCCCGATTCAACGGTTCCCGCCGTGCAGATTGAGTATAATGGCCTTTTGCAATCGGCGACGGACACGGTCGGGGTCACGATGAATTACGGTTATGACGCGCTGGGACGACAAACCCAGTCCACAGATCCACGCACCCTTACCACCACCACGGCCTATGTGACCGGCACCTCCCAAGTCTTGTCCGTCACCGATCCGGCCGGTGTGCCTCAGGTGAGTTACACGTATGACACTGCTGGTCGAGTGGCTACTTCCACGAACGCCCTCCTCAAGGTTGCTCGCTACGAATACAATTCACGCAATCAGGAAATCCATGAGTGGGGTGACACCACTCTGCCGGTGGAGTATGTTTTCGATTCGCTGGGTCGGCAAACCCAGATGAATACTTTTGCCTCTTCGGGCGCTACTTTCACCAGGACCAACTGGCCAAGTCCAAGCAATGCGCAGACGACCACCTGGACGTACGATGCGGCCACCGGCCTGCTCGCCTCCAAGACCGATGCCGCCGGCAATGCCGTGACCTTCACCTATACCCAGGCCGGGCAGATTGCCACGCGCACTTGGGCTCGTGGAACGTCTGCCCACTATGCTTACGATTCAACCACGGGTGAGCTGACGGGCATCACATATTCTGACAGTACAACGCCCAACGTTAGTTTCACCTACAACCGGCTTGGTCAGATGGCTTCCGTCACGGACGTTACGGGAACGCGCACTTTCACCTACAACGTGAACAGCACGCTTGAACTCCAAAACGAAATCCTACCGAGCGGCTTCTACGGCGACCTGCGGATCACTCGCGGCTATGATACGGCCGCCGGAACGGCTGGTCGCTACAACCGTTTGTCGGTCGGCAATTCCATCAATGCCTACGCCAGTTATGATATGGGCTATGGTTACGACAACACCGGCCGGGTGAATGCGGCCTGGCAGTTCTCCTATTCGTATGTTCCGAAGTCGCATCTGCTCCAGACCGTTTCGTGTCCGGCATGGAACTATACCGACTCACGCACGTACGATTCGAGTCACGACTGGACGACACAGCGGGCCACGACCATCGGTGCTGCGCTCAAGGGCGAATTTACCTACACGATGGATGCAATGGGACGGACCACCGCGATCACGAAAACGGGCGAGCTGTATAGTCGCTACGGTGACGGATCTCAGGGCCTTAAGACCGGCTTCGGCTATGATGACCGCTCCCAGCTCACGGCTGAAACGTCCTATCTCGGCGGGACCTCCACCGTTCTCAACGGGCGCAACGATAGTTACGTCTTCGACAATCTGGGCAACCGTTTAACCACGACCCACAATGGTAACACGGCCACCTACACGGTCAACATCCTGAACCAGTATAGCCAACGCACCGTGCCAGGAATCTTCGATGTGGCCGGAGCGGCGGCGACTGGCGCGACAGTGACCGTCAACGGTTCATCCGCCGGAGTCAGCCGCCAAGGGCAGTATTATTTCGACCCGTTTGCGCTGACGAACAACCCCAATGCAGCGTTCGGCAATCTTTCGGTCAGCGATGGAACGACGACCACCCCCATGGAGGCGTTTCTGCCGGGAACACCGGAGGCCATAAGTTATGTGGACGGAAATCTCATTTCCGACGGCCGATGGGATTATACATACGATGCCGAGAATCGGTTGGCGTCGATGCAAACGCACACCTCGCTTTCTCCGGGAATCATTCCTTATGCCAGTGCGCAACGCTTGGAATTTAAATACGACTACCTGGGCCGCCGGGTGGAGAAAATTCTTCGCGCCGGTTACAACGGCAGCGTTTTCACTTCGGTGACGACTGATTTGAAGTATCTCTACGATGGCAATAATGTGCTGTTTGAATACAACGCTTTGGCGAGCCTGTCCCCCGTTCGCGCCCATGTCTGGGGCCTTGATCTTTCGGGGACAACCCAAGGTGCCGGCGGTACCGGCGGTTTGCTTGCCACCCTTGATTTTGTCGTCACCGGTGCATGGAATATGCCAGTTTACGATGCCATGGGTAACGTTCACGGAATGATCAACGCTACGGACAGCTCATTGTCAGCCGCATACGAATATGACGCCTTTGGCAAGGTGCTGCGCGAGTCGGGCGTATATGCCGCTTCTAATCCCTTCGGTTATTCCACCAAGTATGCCGACATTGAGACCGGGCTCGTCTATTACGGCATGAGGTACTACTCACCGGCACTGGGTCGCTTCATCAACAAAGACCCGATTGAGGAGACGGGCGGCGTCAATCTTTACGGCTTCTGCGGGAATGACGGCATCAATGGCTACGATTATTTAGGCATGAACCAAACCTTGAGCTATACGCAATATACTTATTTGTCTAGCGGAGGGGGGGAGGGCTCTATGACCCTTAGTGCTGTCTTGTCTGATTGGGACGGAAAATCGGGGGGCGGCACCTTGATTTCTACTTCTTTGCACCCCACCGGCGTGGTGGATGGTTTCCCGGCAAGTTGGTTCTCCATTAAATGGCAAAGTCCCGGTCATGTGTTGTTTTCTGGTCCGGGTTTTTCCGTTTCGCAAATCGAGCCTGTTACACCTGCGGCTGGGCCAACAGGCCAGCCTCCCACGTCAACTCCAACCGGAACGGGCACAGGCACAGGTACAGGCACTGGCGCTGGTACCCCCCCGTCGGGAGGAAATACTGTGACACCGCCAATAAATAACACCTCTTCGTTTGATCCCACACACGTAGGTATCAATTATTCTCCTGCCCCAAGCAGCACAGTTGCAAGTCCTCCATCGGGCTGGGACATATTTCTCGGCTATCTCGGTAACTTAAATATGACCAACCCATGGGCTCCAGGTCCTAGAGACGATCTTAGGCCTGTAATGCCGACAGCAGCTTATGTATACGCTAATAAGCAGTTCGAATCAAAGCAGACTAATATCATGTTCAGCGGTAACTTTGATTGGAGTAATGGTCTCAAAATCGATAATTCTCTATTAGTTACACAGGGAAATAAATGGGTTCAGGGAGGGTTTCAGACGACAGGGCCTTTCATTGCGAATATGCTGGACGGTTGGAATAAGGCATTTTCAAATGCGCAAACCGTGCCAGCGGTTGTAGTCGGTGGAGATTATCTAGGTGGATTTGTAACCCCCAACGAAACTTCGATCTATATTGGCATACCAGGGACGTCCTTCGGTGCGGGTCTAACGTGGCCTGGTTTTGGCGACACCCAGTTTATACGGGATCATGCGCCAGCCATAAACGATTTGAACTTGAATACGGGCTCGTATCGCCCCAGCAACGACACAGTTGTAGGTAAACCGAACTAAGGTATGCGATAAAATCTGCGCATGGATTGGGAATAACTCTCTAACTGAATCAATATTCAGCAATTTCTAAGAAACTGTGAATGAATAAAATATCAGCAGATCCACTGGTGCATAGATACGTAATGAATCGACTGGGGGGATGTTTAACCTCACTTCCTTTAGCGATAATAATTTCGGTAATTTTTCTGGTATTTGGATCTTCGTCGGGTGTGAGCTTGAGTGCTGGAATTGCGTTCGAAGTTGCAACCGTTGCCGCTGCTTTATTTAGAATCTACAATCTAATGAGCGGAGTGTATGTGGTGGCCTTGCGCGAAAAACTTTTATTGGAAGATAAGCGCATGTTTGGGCAACTGCGTTTACCAGCATCGAGAGATCAAATATATTTTATATTTTTCACGCCGAGTAGAACTTTGATTGATGGTGAAATCGAAATCTCAGTTCGTGAGCGTGATGATTTTCCGTTTGAGGTTGATATTCCGCACGCATTTAGACGCGACATCGTTGTGCATGTTTCGGACTCAACGAAAAATAGCGCAACCATTAGTCTTCGGCCAGGTTGGCGCCAGCTTGCCCGTGCGGGTGATTTTGAACCGCTTGAAATACGAATCAAGGGATCTCTCTCTGAAGTTACGTTGAACTTTAACCTGATGTTGTATTCTGAAGGTAAGGATGATAAAAATGGCCAGAACGAGATAACAATTCTAGTGAGAGAACCGATCTAACGGCCAATCCTGGCCCCAAACAACGCAAATGGGTTCCAGACATTCTACCTTCCCTATGGCGGTAACCCCTACACAGGACCAATGACGATGATGGACGTTGCGGCCGCACAAGCGGTGGCCAACGACATCAATGACTATGGCTTTTTTGCTGGGACGGTCAAAAATGCACCGATTTTGAGCGGGGCGTTTAACGCCGTAGAGCTATTCAATGGCTCCAATGCCGACGGATCACCACTTACCGGTGTGGATATTTTCGCTAAGAGTATTAATGTTACGTAAGCGTCGCTCCCGGTGCCGCCTGTGAGGGAAGACGTGGGTGTGGTAGGATGTGGGAATGGTGAGTACTACCACAGAGAAGCAAAGTAAGCGTCGCTCCGGGTGCCCCGGACTTTCCGTCGGAGTTGGCACGTGGGTGCGGACCGAATTGGTGACCAACCCGATTCGTAGTGCTCGTATGTAGGAGAACTACGAATCAGATGATCGCTTCCA
>Ga0265320_10003283_pt1 | contig 10921 bp, 10 predicted proteins | sample 4827metaG_FD_202087 | JGI IMG/M metagenome (GOLD analysis project Ga0265320, IMG submission 202087) | Rhizosphere microbial communities from Carex aquatilis grown in University of Washington, Seatle, WA, United States - 4-8-27 metaG | ecosystem: Host-associated > Plants > Roots > Rhizosphere >...
CTTGCTGGTCTCAAATTTCAAATCTCAAATTTCAAATCGCTCGATGTTTGCTTTCCGCGCCATCCCCTTCGGCCAGCCCGTGCCCGATTCCCCGCACGCCGTGCTCTGCAGCCTCCCGCGTCTCGCTGACGTCATCGGCTACGAAGAGCGCCGGCCGGAAGTCGTCGCGGCCATGCGCGTCGGCTACCCGCGATTCCTCACGAACCCCCTCGTCGCCCGAGCCCAGCAACTCGCCGCCAAAGAACTCGGCGAAACCGGCCACGAGATCCGCTTGGTTCAAACCGAACGTCTCGCCGCGGGCATGCTCCAGTTCATCGGCGAATCCGCCTCCCGCCCCAAAGCCTGGCGCGGCGCTTGGGCCGTCGAAATTCCGGCGGTTCCGCAAGTCTCCGCCCACGCCAAAGCCTTCCACCAGCACACCGGCGCGGCCATCACCTCCCGCCAGGCCGAGGATATCCTCGTTTCCGCTGGCGTGGAGAATTCGACCTTCCCTGAAACCACCTTCGCTGGCGATGCCACCGTAAAAATCCGCGCCAACCTCGCCAGCGCCTACGACCTCCACGACCCTGCCGCCGTTTTCCTCACCGGCTCCGGCATGACCGCCTTCTACGAAGTGTTCGAAGCTGTCCGCGCCGCCCAACTTCCCCGCGGCCGCCGCCGCTGGCTCCAACTCGGCTGGCAATACGTGGACACCACCGAGATCTTGAAAAAATTTCTCGGCCCCGGCGAAACTTTCGATTTCTGGCCCGACGTCTTCGACCTCGCCGGGCTCGAAACATTCTTTGCCAAACATGGCGCGGCAATCGCCGGGGTCGTCGCCGAATTCCCCACCAACCCCCTCCTCCACGCCGGAGACCTCCCGGCCCTCTACGAACTGTGCCGCAACCACGGCGCCGTGCTCATCGCCGACCCCACGCTCGCCAGCCCGCGCGTGGTCAACGTCCTTCCCCATTGCGACGTGGTCATCAACAGCCTCACCAAATTCGCCAGCAATCAGGGCGATGCCATGGGCGGCGCGGTCGTCTTCAATCCCGCCTCTCCCTGGCGCGATAAATTGTCCCCCACGGTCGCCAAAAACCTGGCCCCACATTATTCGCGCGACCTCGCGCGCATCGCCGCTCAAATTGACGGCTACGCCCCTCTCGTCGCCCAAGCTAACGCCACCGCCGCGCGCCTCGCTCAATTTCTCGCCCACCATCCCGAAGTCAAATGTGTCCATTGGACCGGCGAGGAGAAATCCCGCGCCAATTTCTCCCGCCTCGCGCGCCAGCCGGACCAATTTGGCAGCATCTTTAGTTTCGTCCCCCGTGGCGACCTTGCCCGCTTCTACGATCGCGTGAAAATCGTCAAAGGCCCCAGCTTCGGCGTCAATTTCACGCTACTCTGCCCTTTCATTTACCTCGCGCACTACGATCTGGTCAGCACCCCCGCCGGTCGCGAAAAACTGCTCAGCCTCGGCATTGACCCCGCCCTCATTCGCGTCTCCGTCGGCCTCGAGCCCTACGAACAAGTTGAAGCAGCCTTCGCCGAGGCATTGGCTTAACCCACTGCCGGGCAGACACTTGCCACGCCCCATTTGCGACGCTGGGCCGCCTCTGAATTTATTGTGGATAAGTTTTCCCGGCCTCCGGAAACAATTTCGGAACTTGGCATGGAATGTGGTGTATATCCCAGTGTTCTCCTGCGGGAGAACGGGGTAACAAGCAGCAACGAAATAGAAAATCAGTGGCGGGCCGCTTAGGGGTAGGCGGCCCGCCTTTATTTTTGCCTTCTGACTCCCAGCAGCGCCAAAAACCGGGAACGCCGGCGTCCCGCCGGCATCTTTCAAAAAACACCGCCGCCAGTATGCCCCCCTCCCGGGCGCGCAATGATCGCAGCCCATCGTCGTTGCCATTCAACGCACCCCCCGGAAATTGCATCTTTGCAGTTGGGTTTGGGTTTGCCGCGTTCAAAGTGGCCCATAATTTCGTAAGCACACTGCCGCCGGGACGGCGGCGTTCCCAGGCAAATACCATCTCCCAGGCAAATCTTGTCTTTCCTTGAGTCCTCGATTTTCCAACCAACCATGACTGATTCGCTCATAAAGCCGGGAGCGCAACCGGGAACGCAGCCGGGAACGCCGGCGTCCCGCCGGCATTTTACTGCCGCCGGGACGGCGGCGCTCCCAACCCTCCCAGCCAAACCTCATCTCGAATGGACCTCCCGCGGCTACTTGCCGCACTTCGACCATCCCGGCCTCGTCCAGTTCATCACTTTCCGCCTTGACGACAGTGTTCCCCGGGAAACCGTTTTGCGCTGGAAGGAGGAACTCGACCTCCAAAGCAGATCCGCCTCTTCCGACTCCGACAGCGCCCGGGCCGCCGAATTGCGCGAACGCATTGCCAAATACGAAGACGCCGGCCATGGCGCTTGCTTCCTCCGCCAACCCGTCATCGCTGCGCTTGTTGAAAATGCGCTGTTGCATTTTGACGGCGGGCGTTACCACTTGCTGGCCTGGTGTGTCATGCCCAACCATGTTCATGTGCTGGCGGAAATGAAAGAAGGGGTCCCTTTGTCGGACATTATCCATTCGTGGAAATCCTTCACCGCCAAGAAAGCCAACCAACTCCTCCGCCGCACCGGCGATTTTTGGATGCGCGAATACCACGACCGCTATATTCGCAATTCCCGCCATTTGGAGGAGACTCGCTCGTATATTGAGGAAAATCCAGTAAAAGCGGGCTTGGCCAAAAGTCCCCAAGACTGGCCTTGGAGCAGCGCCCTTAGAGAAAAAATCCAGCAAGCATCCGAGCAGCCATCCGGGCAGGCATCCGGGCAGGCATCCGGGCAGACATCCGGGCAGACATCCGGGAACGCCGGCGTCCCGCCGGCAGAACACAAATGAAGATGCCGCCGGGACGGCGGCGTTCCCGAACGCCGTATCATCCATCAAAATAGCGCTGGCACCATTAGACGGGCAATAAACCTCCACCCTCCGATTTGAGCTTAATCATTCAACCGCAAAATACTTCGCGGGCAAAGACGTCGGCGCGGGCACGGGCATGGCTTCCAGGCTTTCCACATAGGCTTTGATCTGGGCGGTGGACATGGCGTCGGTTTCAATCAGCAAGGCCGCAACCCGGTAGAGCTGGCCATGGGCGATAAACACTTTTTCATAGCTCAATGCTTCGCTGCCTTGGGGACGGAGATTGCCCGGCGGGATTTCTTCGGCATACTCCGTCACCAGGGCGTTTTCCTCCGGCGCGTTTTCCGCGACGATTTTGAACTTGTGCTTCGAATCCATCATTAGCGGCGGCTTGCGCTCGGCCTTATAGTCCTCGAGCGTCTTGGCGTATGGCTGGATGGTGACGCCCAAGCCCGGCGGGGCCGGGATGGTCATCCTCGACAGCCTCTGCTTCGCGTCCGCCGGGACGGCCCCATCGAGCACACTGAAGCGGAAGCCCTGCTGGGGAAGGGACACCTTGCCCGGAGCTGGATCGGGCGAGGGGTCAAAGCTGTCCACGCACGCCTTCATTTTCGGCCCCACGTCTTTCCATTGGGCGTCGGGCGCGGTGGCGGCGATAAAGTAGCTCCGGCCGTTGGCGTAGATCATCCGCTCATAGAGATGTTCTTTCGGTCCGGCCTTGTCGCGACCCATGGTGGTGACTTCAAACACCCACTCCGTGGGTGAAGTCTCGCGATCCAGCAAGATGGCATTGCCGGATTGCGTGAAGTAACTTCGGGTTTCCTTTGCCTTGCTTGGCAAAGACCAGCCCCCCTCCAGCGGCACGCTGTTGATGTCCACATTAAACGAATATTCATTGAAACTATTCTTCGGAACCGGCAGATACATGGTTATGTCGAAGTAGTCCTTCCTGGCTGAATCAAGGGCGTTAATGCGGTACCCCGCCAGTGGGAATTCCAGTTTGACGGGCGGGGGAGTTGTAGAAGGCACCGGGCTGGTGGCGGCCAGCAAAGTCAGGATCAAGAGGGTGGCGGATGGCATGGGAGATGAAAGTTAGACAAGCCAGTGCAGTTTAAAATAATCCTGGTGCCCACGCTGGTTGGAACTCGAACTTGGAAAGGGCGGGGCGGGAGTGTATTTCGTGCAGGGCAGATATTTTCGAACTATTGGGCCGGCGGGACGGGAATGGCTTCCAAGCTCTCCACGCAGCTTTTGATCAAGGTCATGGATTTGGGGTCGCTTATATCTAGGCGGCCCGCAGCGCGATAGAGCTGGCCATGGGCGAGAAACACCTTTTCATAGCTCAGCGCCTGGCTGCCTTGGGGATGTTTTTTGTCCGCCGGGATTTCTTCGGCATACTCTGTCACCAAGGCATTTTCCGTCGGCGCGCCTTCCTCCAGGATTTTGAATTTGTGCTTCGGGTCTGTCAGCATGGGCGGCTTGCGCTCGGCCTGATAGTCCCTGATGGTCTTTGCGTACGGCTGGATGGCGACGAACACACCGCCTGGCATCATAATCAGCGGCCGCCATGCGTCCACCGGGGTGGCGCCATCGAGCGCACTGATACGGTAGCCCTGTTGCGGAAAGGCCGTTTTGCCAGGAGCAGGATCGGGCGATAGGTCAAAGCTGTCCACGCATGCCTTCAATTTCGGCCCTACGTCCTTCCATTGGGTCTCGGGCGCAGTGGCTTCGATTTCGTAGGTTACGCCATTGGCGAAGAGCGTCCGGTCATAGGCATGATCTTTCCGCCCAGCCTTGTCGCCCTTGGTCGTGTATTCCACCCGCGATTCCGTGGTTGAAACCGCACGCTCCAACAAGATGGTGTCGCCGTTATGCGCGTGGAAACTTTTTGAATCCGCCATCCACTTTTGCAACGACGGATTCTTATCCATCGGCGGAAAGCGGGAAACCATCACCTGGGCCGAACCACTATTGGCCGTGACTGGCAGGGACATCATAAATCCGCAAACCACATTTGTGGAAGAGGAATCAAGGGCGTTAATGCGGTAGCCCGCCAGTGGAAATTCCAGTTTGGCGGGCGGAGACGGCATGTTCGGCACCGGATTGGTGGCGGCCAGCAAAGTCAAAATCATCCAGGTGGTGGAGGGCATGAGAGGTAGAATTGGGATAAGCTAGTGGGGCCTAAAATATTTGCGTGACAAAGTTGGTTGGAACTCGAGGCTGCGGGGCGGGAGGTTGGAGCGAGATTCGTGAACGGCGGAATTTTCGGAGTTATTGGGTCGGCGCCGGGGCCGTCGTTTGCACGGGAATGGCTTCCAGGCTGTCCACGCAGGCCTTGAGCTTGGCAAAATAGGCCGGGTCAGCTGCTTCGTAATTTCCCATCGTCGCCTCCGCCTGATACAATTGCCCGTGGGCTAAAATAGTCTTTTGGTATTTATGTGTTTGGATGATGAAGTGATTGACTTTATCCGGGGGCAATTCTTCCGTGAACTCGATTACCCAGGTGTTGTCCGCCGGGAAACTTTCCGCCATAACTTCAAATTTATACTCCGGATTTTTATTCTGCGCATTTTTTTGGCTGGCCTTGGTTGCGGCTTGGTAGTCTTCGAGGGTTTTGGCGTAAGCCTGACTGGTGACGACTAAACCGAGGGCCAGCATCAACGTTTCCTCGTCCTTGTCCGACGTGAGGGCTGCGTCCGGTGCGTTAATGCGCAAGCCATGTTGGGGGCCATGTTGGGGGAAAACCAGTTTGCCGGGGCTGGCGCCGGTGGGAGTGGCGCCGGGACCAGTGATGGGGTCGAGACTATTCACCCACGCCTTCAAGGCGGGGCCAGTCTTGGTCCAAAGGGATTCACTATTCGTGGCCGTGGCGCGATAGAATTGGCCGTTGGCCAGCAGCACCCGTTCATAGGAATGTTCCTTCTCCCCAAGGTGGTCTGCGCCACTGACGTATTCCACCTGCCACTCGGGCGCCGAAAGCAAATGATCCGACAAGAGGGTGTCCCCGAAATGAGCATGGCCGGCTTTTTCATTCTTCACATATTCGGCCATGGTTCGTTTGCCATCGGAGGCAGCGACAACACCGGCACCCAGCGAGGGCAGCGAGCCGATGTACCCGTGTGGCCACATCGAAAAGCCAGACCCCATCCATGGCGTCGCCTTGGCGGTCTTGGACAAATCCTCAATCGCGTTTATCCTGTAGCCGGCCTGCGGAAATTCGAGTTTGGCCGACGGACTGGCGTCCGCCACCGGCGCGGCTCCGGACGGGCTGGTGGCCGCCGGAGACGCTGTCGCCGGGGCGTCCGCCACCGGGGTGGTGGCAGCCACTAATATCGGAAGGAGCCATAGGGGTAACGTCATGGGCGAAGCGTCAAGCGGAAATTATTTTACGGGCGCGGGCACGGCCTCTAGGCTTTCCACGCAGGCTTTCATCTGCGCGTAGGATACGTCTTCTTTGTCCCAATCGAAGTGAATGCCCACGGCCAGATAGAGTTGGCCATGGGCAAGCACCACTTTTTCACAGACAAACGCCTGCCTCACGACATTGGGATGGATTCCGCCCGCTGGGGCTTCTTCGACATACTCCGTCACCAGGGTGTTTTCCGCCGGGGTGTTTTCCGCCAGGATTTTTATTTTACCGTTTGGAATGGTCACGCGCGTTTTGTGCTCGGCCTGATAGTCCTTGAGGGTCTTGGCATACGGCTCGATTCGGACGGACACAAAGCCCATCGACAACAGCTCCTGCTTCTCATCCATCGGAACGGCCCGATCGAGTTTGTTGATGCGGAAGCCCTGGCTGGGAATGGCCACTTTGCCTGGATCCGGTGCGGACGAGAGTTCAAAGCTGTCCGCGCACGCCTTCAATTTGGGCCCGAGCACCGGCCATTCGGAATCGAGCGCCGTGGCGCTGATGACGTAGGTTATGCCATTGGCGGAGCACACCCGCTGATAGATATGTTTTTTCGGCACGGGCTGGCTGCCGGGCTGGCTGCCCATCTCGGCCTTGGTGCTCGTGTATTCCATCCGCCACTCTCCGGATGATGGGGCGCGCTCCATCAAAATGGGGTCGCCGTTGTGTGCGCGCAAAGTTTTTGCGTCCTGGAAGTTTTGGAAAGACGGTCGCTCTTTCATCGTCGGTTGCCGGTCAACCGACACCGATGCCGTACCATCACCCGAAACCGGCAAAGACATGCTAAAGCTGCTGGATTCCTTGAAGGGCTCAAGGAGGTTGATGCGGAAGCCCGCCAGCGGGAATTCTAATTTTGCGGGTGGGGCGGGCGGGGGCGTGGTGGGCGGTGCCGGCATGGTGGCGGCCAACACAGTCAGGATCAAGAGGGTCGCGGTTGGCATAAGAAGAAAAAGTATGGGATCTTGCCGCGGATTTAAATGACAAGCTATTTCGAGGGCGCCGACCCCGGCACGGGAATGGCTTCCAAGCTGTCCACGCAGGCTTTCTTCTGCGCGTAGGATGAGGCTGTATCGATTTGCATGCCCGTGGCCCGATAGAGTTGGCCATGCGCGAGCACTACTTTTTCACAGACCATCGTCTTGAAGACTTTGGGCGGCATTCCTTTCGCCGGGAGTGCATTGGGCGGGCTTCCGCTCCCCGGGAATTCTTCGACTTCGACATACTCTGTCACCAGGGTGCTTTCCACCGGCGCGTTTTCCGTCAGGATTTTGACCTCGCCGTTTGGAATGGTCACGCGCGTCTTGAACTCGGCCTGATAGTCCTTGAGGGTCTTGGTGTAGGGTTCGACTTGGACGGACACAAAGCCCATCGACAACAGCGGTTGCTTCCCGTCCACCGGAACGGCCAGGTCGGGTTTGTTGATGCGGAAGCCTTGGCTGGGAAAGGCCACTTTGCCCGGATCCGGTGCGGACGAGAGTTCAAAGCTGTCCGCGTATGCCTTCAATTTGGGCCCAAACACCGGCCAGTCGGTCTCGAGTGCCGAGGCGCTAATGACGTAGGTAATGCCATTGGCGGAGCACACCTGCTCATACATGTGTCGTTTCGGCACGGGTTGGTTGCCCATGATCGGCTTGGTGCTCGTGTATTCCATCCGCCACTCCCCGGATGCAGGCGCCTGCTCTATCAAAATAGTGTCGCCGTTATGCGCCCGCAGAGTTTTCGCGTCTTGGAAGATTTGCAAAGACGGCCGCTGTTTCATCGTCGGTTCCCGGCCAACCCCCACCGAGGCCGTGCCATCGCCCGAGACCGGAAATGTAAAACTAAAACTGCCCGAATCCTTCGCGGTCTCAAGGACGTTTATGCGGAAGCCCGCCAGCGGAAATTCCAGTTTGGAGGGCGGGGTGTTCGCCACCGGAGTAGCGGCGGCCGGGCTGGTCGTTGCTGGAGCGGCGGGCGCGGGAGGGTCCGCCACCGGGGTGATGGCCGCCATTAAAATCGCAATGAGCAATTGGGGCAAAGTCAACATAGGGGGGTCTCGTAAGAATTCACATCGAAGGTTTGCCGTTCATGGCGAGACTTGCAAATAGTCTCAAGGGCGAACTTGTCATAACTTTGTCACATTTTTAAATACCACTTGCCGTTGACCTTGACCATGACCATCGGGGTGACGCGGGGCGGCACGCCCATCCCGGGCGGGGGCTGCATGGTAAATACAAACGTGGCCTCGTCCCCGGCGGCATTCATTTGCGGTGTCTGGCCCTTAATTGATTCAAAGCCGCTAATCATGGATTCCATCTGCCCTCCGCCCGAGGGATTGGCCTTCACCATGGCGTCCTCCCGGGCATATTCAGCCTGCTGGCCAGGGGCCCATTTTGCCTTGTCTTCGGGTGCGGTATATTTTTCATACATTTCCAGGATTTCGGACGACCGAAGCAGGCGGATAATGTCGTCCACAGAGGTGTCAATCTCCGCCTGCGGGTCGGCCACGGGTGCGGTCGTGGTGCCAGCGGCGGGACTGGGCGCAGCCACGGCAACCGCCGCTGGCGGCGCGACAGGTGGCGCCACCGGCAATGCGACCGCGGCGGGTATAGTCGCCGGAAGTGCGGCGGGGGATTTTGCCGCCGGAGTGGAAGTGGGCGCAGCTTCCGCGAATTTGCCAGCGGGCCGCCAGCAGATGGCGAGCACGGCGACCAGGATGATGGCCGCAGCGAGACCGATTTTTAATTTCATGTTCATGAGGAAAAGCAAAAGCCCCGCGCCACCTGCGCCGCCCGCGGCCCCGGCCAAGGCAGCCGGCGTGACCCGCTCGGCAACGTTGGCCGGCGCCGCTTGCACCGAATTTGCAGTGAGCACCGCACCCAACACGGCCGCGGTAGTGGTCACGCCGCGCCGCGCGAAGTGACCGCGCAGTTTTTCCAGCGCGCGCTCGACCCGCCGGTAGGCGGAATTCTCGGAGAGGCCCAACGCCGCGCCGATCTGCTGGTGCGACTGGCCGTCAAAATAGCGCAACACGATGGCGGTGCGGTCCCGTTCGCCAAGGCGGCCCATGGCTTCTTCGAGCAGCGGGGCGATTTCCTCCCAGGGGGCAGCGGCAGTAGTGGGTTGATCGGACATGGCGGAGTTCTCCAGTTCGCGCGCCCGGCGGCGCGCTTCGGTGCGCACGAGGTCAATCGCGCGATGACGGGCATTGGTGTAGAGCCAGCTGGCGAGTACGGCCTTGCCGCTCAGTGTCGCTGCCTGCCGCGCGAGCCGGGTAAAAACCATCTGCGTGACTTCTTCGGCCAGCGCGCCGTTCCGGGTCACCCGCCGGGCCACGGAATAAACCAGGTTGGTATGTCGGCGCACGAGCTCGGCGAAGGCGGCTTCGTCACCGGATTCAGCATACTGGCGGAGCAACGATTCGTCAGGCGGCATGGTGCGGATTTCCCCTGTATACGACAGCCCTTCCCAAAACTGGACAAAAAACTGTGGGGAAATGGCTTTTTTACCTAAAGAGTCCCGCCAGCGTGAAAAATATTCTCCTTTGCTCCTCAGCCCCTTTGCTCCGCCCCCAACGCTCTTTGCTGCAGTCGTTCTTGACACCTCGGCGGCGCCGCAGATAACTTGAGGATATATGAAACCCTGGATGTCCTCGAAGAAAACGGCACTGTTACTTGGCGTGGGCTTCGTGACCTCGCTCCTGCTGGCGCAAACCAGCACCCCACCTGCCAAGCCGGCTGAAGTGGTGCCCAAAGCCAGCGGTCTGGCGCAAACCGGCAGTCCAACTCCCAAGCCAGTCGAAGTGGGGACCAAGACCAGCGGGCCGGGGCGCTTTCAAATCATTCAGGTGGATCTGCCGACGTCCATACCGGGCGGAAGCACGGTAATTAAGATCGATACCGAGACGGGTGCCACTTGGTCCATTGGCCAGGGTAACCCGCAAGTCAATCATTCGGCCTATGTCTGGTACAAAATGAACCATATGACGATGACCGCCAATGGAACAATCTATGACCCGGGTCCGTAAACCTCAACCTGGAACTACTTAACTCATTATTCTTAATTCGCTGGCATCGGGCCTGAACTTCTTAATTCTTAAATTTTACTTCTTAACCTGGCTTTACCCGCGCGAAAATCGGCCTTGGCCTTGTCAATTAATTTATCGAGTTTACCGGCCGCAGCATCGGCGTCGAATTGCCGATCCCAAAGTTCATCCCGGTAGTCTTGCAACCAGTCAGCCACCGCGTGCACTTCCGTGGGTGCAAGCTTGCTGATGGCCGTTTCGTTTTCTTTCACCGTACTCATAACTCTCTCCATACTGCCCATCGGGGCCAATTTGTCTGTTGTTCGGCGCAACCTCGCGAAGCAAACCGACCCGCCCACGCCCCCGGGGCTCGCTGCTTCTTAATTCTTAATTCCTAATTCTTAATTCAAATAATCATCCCCGCCGCCACCGTCGCATTCGTGTTCTCATCAATGAGAATAAAACTCCCTGTGCTGCGATTCTTCTGGTAACTGTCGTAAAACAGCGGCGCCGACGTGTGCACCGTGATCCGGCCAATTTCGTTCAGCGCCAGCCACGGTTCATTTTCAATCTTGTGCAGCGTGTTGATGTCCACCTTGTAGGG
>Ga0265320_10003288_pt1 | contig 10909 bp, 8 predicted proteins | sample 4827metaG_FD_202087 | JGI IMG/M metagenome (GOLD analysis project Ga0265320, IMG submission 202087) | Rhizosphere microbial communities from Carex aquatilis grown in University of Washington, Seatle, WA, United States - 4-8-27 metaG | ecosystem: Host-associated > Plants > Roots > Rhizosphere >...
GTTCGTTCCTCGGCGAGGCAGTCCGCGAGGGTGCGCGCCCGCAAGGTCGGGTGCCCCTGCGCGTGGCCGACCCGATCCAGGAAGTCGAGAAGCTCGCGATTGCCCTGCTCGATGCCGTAGATGTCGCGCCCTTCGAGGAAGCGCTGGCGCAGAAACCGGATCTTCCTCTCGACGCGCCCCTTCTCGTTGCCGCGGTACGGATGGCAGAGGCGCAGCTCGACGCGCATCGCGCTCGCCAGGTCCAAGAGCAGCGGATGGAAGCGGTACGCGCGCCCGTGGCGTTCCAGCACGACGATCTTCGGGTTGTCGAAGAGCCACCGCCGAGGGGTACCGCCAAAGTAGGTTGCGCCGCGTACCAGCGACCGCAGCAGCGAGTGCACCGTGGTGTCGAAGCAGAATTCGCCCCACATGGCGCGCGACCAACTCAGCACCATCACGAAGAGCCAGAGCGACCGGTGACCGCCTCCCTCGACCGGCACCTGTCCGACGTGCGCCCAGTCGATCTGCGCCTCCTCGCCGATGAGCGCGTTGAGCCGCAGAAACGCCTCGCGCTGCGCCTTGGGCCGGACCTTCTTCACGTAGCGGCGCACGGCGCGCGCACTTCCACCAAACCCCCGCTCCCGGAGCATGTCCCAGAGCCGCGTCGAGCAGAGCTTCGGGTAGCGATCGAGCGTCTCGCGGACAATGTCGACGTACGGCACCATCGCCGCCGGCGCCGACGCCGCCGTCTTGGTGTGAGCCTTCTTCGGAAGCCGCCCGACGACGCGCCGTACGACGTCCTCGTGCACATGCAACTGGGCGGCGATCGTGCCGACCTTCCAGTGGTCGGCGTGGTACAGGCGCGCGATCTCCGCCTCGACCTCTCGCGAGACCGTCACAGCTCGTCTCCGTCGACGGCCCGGAGTCGTCGGACGTCATGGAAGCGGCCGACGCCGCGACGGGGTTTCGCGGGTGACGCCGCGATCTCGACCTCGTAGTGGAGCGTGTCGATCCCGAAGCCGAATCCGTCCGAGAGGCCTGTGCGCAGGAAAGATCCTCGGACTCCGCAGACAGCACAACGCGCAGGCGCGCATCGCAGAAGAGCGCCAGCGCTTCGAGCAAGGTCCGCGTCGCGAGCCGGTGCGCTTGGCTCACCGGGGGGAGCTGCGCCTTGAGCATGTCCCGCCCGTAGCGGTCCGTCACCAAGACCCGGCTCGCGCTGCTGGTCAGCACCATCCGTACGCTCGCTCGGGTGGACATGGGGCACCTCCGGTGCGGGCGACTCGCCCGCGCCCCGCACCTTGCCTTCCCAGGCGTGGCGCACGGAACCCGTATCCGTCATCGACCGCCGACGGCTCATGTACGCCCGCTGACGGTCGCGGTGGTCCGCTCGTCCTTCCTCGCTCGACTGGTGCCGCGCGTTGGCCCGGGCCCGCGCCTGCTGGCGGCCGCGCATCCGGCAAGCGATCCCGCAGTAGATCTGCCCCCGATCACAACGACGGCAGATGAAGAAGATGGACCGGCAACCAGCGCACGCCGCCTGACGCAGACCCTCCACCCGACCCTCGCAGCCGGCCAGGCTGCCACTGGTCGCTCGCGCAGATGATGGGTCAAGAACCCTCGGAAATCAGTGGCCGCTTACACGCTCGTGACGACTGATCGGAGCGGCAGTCAAGCGCTCGCTTTTCCGTGGCCATCTTCCCTCGGAAGCTGCTGGCCAATGCCGCGGATTTTACTGGCCACATTTCCCCGCAAAGTTCCGGCCGTCAGTTCCGCGTTTGTCTGCGTCTGGAGCCCTACCGTCCGAGATCCCGGTCGGGACTGGCTCGAAGGACCATACGGCCGGCCGGAGCGCGCGAAATCGTGACGCGTTTGCCCTCCAGCTCGCGGAGAGCGACTGTGGCGGGCATCACCGCGAACTGCGTCCCGTCGGACACGATGGCATAGGACGTCCCCGCTCGCGCCACGTGGATCTGAACGGTGGCACGTGTGCCGTCGGGTACCTCCGGAACGAACGCTCGTCCGGAAGACGCGGCCAACTCCTGCCCGAACCCGCGCCGTTCCAGCTCGCGCAGGGAGGCCAACCGCCGGGAAGGGTCTTCCGGGACCCCGAGCTGCCGCAACGCCGCGAGGCGGTCATGGACGGTTTTGCGCACTTCGGCACCGAGACCGTACGGAGCGAGCGACTGCGAGTCGACCTGGTCGAGCCACACGGGCCCCGGATAGCTCACTTGCTCCGCGAGAGACAACGGCTCCTTACGCCATACCACCCGGTGACGCGCAGGCGAGCTCCGGGCGCGCTGCTCGAGCAGCTCGAGCAGGTTCGGCGGGACCGCCCACCTGTTCGGCGTGAGGGTCGTGACCACACCGAGCCGCTCGAGTTGTTGCAGCCGGCGCTGTGCTCGTTCCGAGGTTGCCGCGTCGTTCACCGACGGCTCGAGCTCGTACACGTCCTGTCGGGCTCGGGCGCTGTCGGCAATGTGACGATCGACCAGACGAACGGCGGCTTCAGGTTTGGTCGTGAACGACACCCAATCGCCCACGCGGAGACCCTCGGTGGAGCGCGCGTCGAGAGGCACATGGTAGGCGTGCCCAGTCGGCGTCTCGATGACCGCGTAAGACGCGCCGCGGAGCTCGTCAGACAGGCCCTTGTCCGCGACTCGCCCCGTGACGGCGCGAGCGCCGGCGGCCCGATCGGGTTCGAGCGGCTGCCCGGCGCGAACGACGTGGTAGCGGGCCGGGTCGCCGGAGATGGCCGCGTGAATCTGCTTGATGATGTCGCCGCGAGCTCCCCACTCACGAAGGGACTGCTGCCACCCAGGCGCCAGCGCCCACTCGGTCCTCGACATCCGTTCGGCGAGCCGCACGGTCTCGAGGTGCTCGAGACGGCCAAGCAGCAAGGACTCGTCGACCGCGCCTTCTGAGCCGAGCCGTCCCACCCGAACGCGGTCGCCGTCGATGCGACGTGCGAGCTCGCGGTCGAGCGATGTGAACCGATCCTGCGTCAGCTCCTTGCCGAGCGCCCGGCGCATGTCGATCTTGTGACGGGGCCCGAGCTCCTCGGTGGCGATCTCCTGGGCGCGCCAGCGCATGCCGCTCGAGATGTACGCGCGGTCCAAGCGCACCTCGCGCCCATCGGAGTCGACGCCGCGGATGACGACGTGCGCGTGGGGATGATCCGTGTTGTGGTGGTTGACCGCCGCCCACTCCAAGTTGCGGCCGATGTCGCCTTCGACGCGCGCCATCACGCGCCGCACGAACGCGGTGAGGTCCATCTCGCTCGCGTCCTCGGGTGAGATGATGAGTCGGAACTGGTGGTTTTCTCCGGGGCGCGGCCCCTCGAACGCCTCCGGCTGAACCGGCCCCTGGGCGTCGTACAGGATCCCCTTGGAGCCGTCGCGCTCCACTCCGTCGCGCTGGATGTATCGAAGGTGGAGCGCCCCCGACTTGGCGCCCCTTGCGGTCAGGCGGGCGACGTGCGCCTTGATGACGACGCGCCGGGCGTTCGCGCCGTGCCCGGCGGTGGTCCCCGACGCCTTCGCGCGCGGCGAAGCCGCACCACGCCGCAGCCCGCGGAGCAGGGCGTTGCGCAGCGTGGGCTCGCGCACGTCGCGCCGCGCGCCTCTCCCCAGACGAGGCCGAAAAATAGGCAGATCGTCGCGGTCATCTCGGGTCGGCGCCATGTTTTCCTATGCGTATTCCGATATTTGCGTGAGGGTCGGCGTCTCGCCGAGTCCGCGTGACACAGACTTTCCAAAGAGAAATCAATTACTTAAATACCCCACGACGCCGGCCTTTTATCTTGCACTCCGCTTTTCGCTCCGTGGTGTTGCCTTTCCCGTGCGGCGCTTTTGTACTCCTCACAGTATTGCCGGCGCGCACCGCACAGTGCCCGAGTGGGCGGCCTTGCGGTGACGCATTGCGCGCTCGTGCGAACACTGCCGCGGGCATCGGCTGTCACCCCCATTGACGACTCGCGCATCACGAGGTATCTGATAAGCACTAGTCGGCGCTTGCGCCATTACCCCGTCCGGCTAGGGCACTGCGCGCAGTTCGTCAGGCGGCAGAGCGGGGGGAGGTGGGCGCGGGCGGGGCGAACGAGTCGCCTGGAACGGTCATCTGCACGGCGGTGACGCATCCATGGGCGCTCGGTACTCCACCCGGAGCACGTCTCGTGGTCGACAAATCCAATACCAAGATCGCTGTTTCCGATGTCGACAAGCTGGAACAGCTTCTCGATCAAGTGCCGGCCCATCGCGACACCGCGATCAGTAGGCGGCAGGCTATTGTCCGGTTGAAGCCAAAGCTGCGCGCCATGTTGGCCAAGGGTTACTCCTGGGCCGCCATTGCCGCGTGGCTGAGCGAGCACGGACTGGCGGTCAGCAAGTCCGTCCTGCAAGGCTATTTGCGGCATTCCTCGCCCGCTGCCGGAGGCTTCTCCGCGCGTGCGCGCGGAGGCCGCCAAAAGAGAGTCGAAGAGCCTTTCGCAAGCACTTCGGGGTCGACTGCGCCAGCAGATCCACCGGTAGTGGCAGCGCCATCCGTGAAGCGGGAAGTATCTGCTGCGAAACCAGCCGCAAAAGAAGCAGTCGGGCGGCCGATCGAACAGGGCGCGAGGCGCTCGGAGTTCGCGGTGCGTCCGGACTCGGAGGAACTGTAAAGCCGCTGTCGCGAGTGACTCGCGTGAACGGGCTGCTCAGACCGACCGCGTGGTCACGTCGTGCGCATCGGCGCGCGCGCACAGTCATCTCGGTCGGCATCCAGGTCACAGGACCGGAGCGGCCGACCAACATCCAATGCAGCAATCTCGGAGGCGAATCGAGCGATGGACAGCACGAGAGCAGAGACCCGACCTTGGAGTCGGATTGTGTGGATCGGCGGCAGCAAGGGCGGTGTCGGCAAGTCGATGACGACGATGGCGGCGCTCGACTACCTCGTATCCGAGGGCGACAGCGTCGTGCTGGTCGAATGCGACAATGCCAACCCCGATGTGTATCGCGCGTACCAGGACGTGGTGCCTACGGAGCGGACGGATCTGGACGATGCAGACGGTTGGATTCACCTGGTGAACCTCTGCGACCAGCACCGCGGCAGCACGGTCGTCGTGAACACCGCGGCACGCAACAACGTGGCCGTGAGCCGCTACGGGGAGACACTCGACAGCAGCCTCGAAGCCCTCGAGGCCGAGCTCGTCGCATGGTGGGTCATCAACCGCCAGCGCGACGGCATGGAGCTGCTGAAGGAGTTCATGGAGGCCATGCCCCGGGCGTACGTGCACGTGGTGCGCAACGGGTACTTTGGCGATGAGCGCAAGTTCGAGCTCTACAATTCGTCCAAGCTGCGCGCGACGGTGGAGAGCCGCGGCGGCAAATCGGTGACCTTGCCCGATCTGGCCGATCGGGTGGCCGACGACATCTACACCCAGCGGCTATCGCTCTGTGCAGCCTCCAAGGTGCTGCCGATCGGAAACCGAGCGGAGCTCCGTCGGTGGCGAGGCGAGGTGCACAAGGTGCTCTCTCCGCTGATGGCGAGAGCACCCGACGAGGCGCTGGACCGAGCGGCCGCTGCCGCGGTTTCCACGTGACATACCCCGACTCCGGCGAACGCCCGCGGCGCATGCCGCAGGAAGGTGGAGCCGCGAGCGTCGAGAGCACGTTCGAGCAGCTCGTCGGACGCCAAGCGACCGAGCCGGAGCGCGAGCGCCTGCACCGGCTGCGGCAGGTACTCGGGCTTCGCGACAACGACGCGTTCTGGGCCATCGTGATGGCGCTCGAGCATTACGACGCGCTGTTTCGCGAATACCCGGAGCAGCTCGCGGAGGTGACGGCGCATGCGGTGGAGAACGTGCGCGCGGCATGCGCGGCGGCTGCGCGCGAGGAAGTAGCCGCCGTGCAGCATGCACTCGCCGCCAAGGTCGCCGAGACGAGTGTGGAGCTGGCCCGTCAGCTCGCCGACAAGCCCGTGGGGATCCATCGGGTGACTGCGGCACTGGCGGCGGTGGTCGCGTTTGGAAGCCTGTGCGTTCACGCGGGCTACACGATTGCGGTGACCGGCACACCTGCCTGGGTGCACGGGCCCCCGGATGGACCGATGGGCGTGCGCGCGCTCCAGAGCGTGCTCTCGGTGCCCGCGGGATGGATGGTGTTCGCGCTGCTCGTGCCCGTGGCCGCGCGCGGCACGCTGTTCGGCTGGCGGCTGACTTTCGATCCGTTCGGCGAATGGCACGAGCGACTCGTTGGCGGGTGCATCGTGGGGTGTTGCGCGCTGGGTGCCGTGGCATGCGCGGTCCTGCTCGTTCGGATCGCGTGAAGAGGCGGACACGATGGTGGAGCAAGAGGGCACTCGGAACGGCAGAGCTATGGGTACGGGGAGTGCCAAGAATCGTTTGGCACCTGCCCTACCGGTGTGGGAAAAGGAGCCGAAACAAACGTGCGCCAAGGATAGGAATCACCCATGGGGCCGCCGGATACACGCAGAAGGGAGCATCGACCGGCGCGCGAGGATCGCGCGAACCGCGTCGCGGCGCAGGGGTGCCCGATATCCGAAGTGTCTTCCGAGAGAGCGGGTGGGCATGGCAAGCGCCCACGCCGAAGATAAACGACCGCGAGGCGGGGGAGTGTCGATGAAGACGACCTCGGCGGGAGCGCCGGAGTACCGGATTGGCGAGAAGGTGCCGGGCACCAACTGGGTCGTGCGCGGTATCCTCGGCCGCGGCGGGATGGGGGTGGTCCTCGACGTCGAGAAGGAGGCGAGCGGCCTGCGCATGGCGATGAAGGTCCTGCGTCCGGCGTTCGCGCGCAGCAGCGAGTTTACGGGTCGGTTCTTGGAGGAAGTGCGCCTCCTCGCCGCGCTGCGACACCCGAACATCGTCGATGTGACCGACTGCGACACGCTGGCCGACGGCTCGCCCTACATCATGATGGAGCGGCTCGAGGGCCGAACACTTCGCGAGGCGCTCTCCGACAGGGACATCGTCTTTGCCGCCGAGAACGTCTGGAACATCATCGGGCAGCTGAGCCGTGCGCTCCACTGCGCGCACACGGCGAAGCCGCCGATCGTGCACCGGGACGTCAAACCCGCGAATGTTTTTCTGCACGATCGCAAGCACTTCGCGGCGAGCGTCAAGCTGATCGACTTCGGCATCTCGGCTGTGGTGGACGAGAAGCGGGCGACGGGGGCGCCGATGGGTACGGCGAGGTACATGGCGCCCGAGGCGTGCCGTGGGGAGGCGCCCACTACGCAAGCGGACATCTATGCGCTCGGGATCCTCGTCTACGAGATGCTGACCCGGTCGTTGCCCTGGGATCTGGAGAAGCGTTCGGCGGAGGCCTGGATGCAAGCGCATCTGACGCTCGAGCCGATCCCGCCGTCGCGTCGCACCGCATGGATCCCGCGTAGCGTGGACGAATGTTTGCTCCGGGCGCTCAACAAGGACCGGACCAAGCGGCAGCCGAGCGTTCTCGAATTTCACGAGCAGCTCGGGGAGCTGCCGTTCGTCGACGATGGGTCCGGCAATCATCGCCATGAAGGGGTCACGGCTCCGACGCCGGAGACCTTGGCGCACGGTCGAGCCGGCGTCCTGGAGCGGGCGGCGAGCCCGGCTGGGCGCGGGCCAACCGCGGTTTCCACCCCGATCGATCGGAGTGCTTCCGTTGAAGGCCCAGCCCACGAGCCCAGCGCCCGCGACTCGAGCTCCGGGGCGCCGTCGGTGACTTCGGACGTCATTCTCTCGGACGACGGGCTGGAAGCGAGCGCGCGCTCGGCGCACGACGAGAGTGGGGACACGCCGCTGTCGACCGCATCGGGTGCGTCCGAGCCCGCGGTGCGGCCGCAAGGACGGACAGGTCGAAGGGCGGCCGCCGCTGCGGCCGCGGCCGGTCTGGGTCTTGGCGCCGTGGCTCTGGTCTCTCGATGGGTCCATGGCAATGCCGGCAGCGAGCCGGCCGCGGCGACCTTGCCGGCGTTTCTCGATCGCGCCGACATGCCCACCGTGCGACGAGCGCAGGAGCGGGCGATCGCGCCGGAGAGCGACGCCGGCTGGCCGAGCGCACAGCCCATGAGGACCGACTCGGGCCACGGGACGGTCGCCGACCTCACGAAAGCGACGGCTTCCGAGCCGGCGAGTGGATCGCATCCTGTCTCCGCCAAGAAGCCCGCGGGCAAACCGACCAAGGCGCCGAGCGGGCCGACGGAGCTCGAGCCCAGTGCCCCCACGACAACGAGGCCGCCGCTCTCGGACGAGCAGCTCCTCTTCATCCCAGGCGGCAAAAAATGACCGTCAAGAAGGGAGCGCAGGCGCGGATGGCCGAGGGGGTCGACGAACCCACGCGCGCGCCTTCGGAGGGCAGCGAGGACTCGACCGACGTAGGTCCCGGGGACGGCGGCGATGCGATCGCGGATGGCGCCGCGGGCGGGAGGCGCTGGAGCAAGGACGACATCGCCAAGCTCGCGCACCATTTCGAAGGCGATACCGACGAAGAGACGGCTCGGGCCGCGGGCGATCCGGTCGCACGGAGACTGATCGCGAATCTGGGCCGTCGTGCCAAGCCTCCGTCCGGACCGATTCCCGAGCGGGCTTCCTCGGGAGGAGGCGACTACGTCGTCTACACCGGCACGGCGCAGCCCGTGCCCGCTCGCAACGAGTCGCCTGTGGCGCCGAAGGTCGTCGTGACCGGCTCTGACGCGACAACCGCCCTCTTGCCCCGGCGCCACCGAACCTGGCTCGGTGGGATACCGGCGATCGGTCGGCCGGCGGCCTGGATGGCCCTGGGAGCGACGCTGGGCATCCTCGGCTCCCGATGGGCGCGAACCGAGGCCGCACCGGGTTCGAGCGCGCCAGGGCACTCGCGTTCGTCGGCGCCGAGCGCCCGCGTGGACCTTGCGCCGCCCCTGGTGTCGGCGAACCGCGCGGAACGTCTTGAGGCGAGCGCGAGCGCTTCGGTCGAGCCTCCCGCCTCTCCAAAAGCGAATCCCGCCGGACGTCGTGCGGCGGCGACCGCACCCATGCCCCCGACCGTGAAGCGACCGGTCGAGGCGGCCGCGCGAACGAGCAACCTCCACGACGATGCGGACGATGGGATGGAGGCAACGGGGTATTGAGCATGCGACGACTGGCAGGAGCGTGGGCTTTGGTCGCGGTCACCGCGGCGGCGGGGGCGGCAATGGCCCAAGCCCCCGAGGTGCCCCGTGCCGAGCAGCTCTTCTACCAAGGGGTTCGCGCGCTGCACGAGCACGCCTATGAGCCAGCACGCGCCCTCTTCGAGCAGTCGTTGGCCATCGCTCCGCGCGGCTCGGTGCTGCTCGACCTGGCCAAGGCGGAATGGGCGCTTGGGCGCCACGTGGACGCGCTCAAGCACCTGCGGGCGGCGCTCGAGCGCCCCGATCTGCCGGCGGACAATCGCCAGCCCGCCGAGCGCGGTCTGGCGCGGTGGAGCGCCGCAGTCGGCCATATCGCCGTGAACACCGACGCGGGCGCCCGCGTCCAAATCGATGGTACGGCGATCGAGGGCACGGCCCCGTTCGCGGACCCAATCGATGTCGAGCCGGGGGTTCGGGTGGTGGAAACCCGCGTGGAGGATCGGTCCGGCCGCGTGGAGGTCGATGCCAAAGCCGGCGTCGTGGTCGAGGCGAATGCGTTCGTCGCCCACCCTTCGCCCACGCCCGCGATGACGTCCGCGGTCCCGAGTCCGACGGCCCCGCCGTCCGCGGTTTCGCCCGCTGCGCCCGCTCCCGACGGGCCCGCTGCGGGCGAATTTTGGAGTCCGCGGCGAATCGTCGGCGCAAGCGTTCTCGGCGCGGGCGCAGCTTCGGTGATCGTCGGGGGCGTCTTTTTCGCGCTGGCGTCGAGCGACGAGCACCGAGCGACCGCCGCTGCCGCCGGTCTTGGCCCCTCGGACTGCAGCGGGGTGTCGCCAGCGGCCGCATGCGCCGCGCAGGACACGGCCGTTGCATCGGAGCGAACCGACGGAACGATCAGCCGGATCGCCATCGGAGCCGGGATTGCGGCCGTCGTCGTGGGAGCGGTGGTGGCCATGTGGCCCTCGGCTTCGACGCGAGCCACGGCGATTGTGCCGACCGTGAACCAAGACGGCGCGAGCCTGGCCATCGGGGGGGCGTTCTGACATGGGCGTGAGGGCTTTTGCGCAGCGCGGGCCACTGGTGATGGCGGTTGCGGCCTCTGCCGCGAGCGCAATGGCCAGTTGTGCACCGCTCCCTTCGGACGATTGCTCCGTGTTGCACGAGTGCACGACGCCCGAGGGCGGAGCCGACGCGATCGGACAAGACGGGGCCATGGGACAAGAAGCAGAGATCCAAGGAATCGACGCCGACGGGGGGAGCGATCAATGGAGCGGGGATGCCAGCACAGGCGGAGATGCTCCACCGGACGCTGTCCGAGAGAGCGCGGCCTGCGACCCGACCAAATCGCCTCACGACGATCCGTGCGTCATTGGCGAGCCGTTGGGAGTGTTCGTGTCGCCCGTCGGGGCAGACGGCAATCCGGGCACGCGCGCGCTGCCGCTTCACACCTTGGCTCAAGCGATGGACGTGGCGCGGGCCTCTGGAAAGCACCGTGTGTATGCGTGCGCCGGCGCGTTTGCCGAACTGCTCGTGGTCGGCGCGTCGCGCGACGGAATGGCCGTGTACGGCGGGCTCGATTGCGCGAGATGGAGCTACGGCTCGCAAAGCCGGGTGACGGTGGCTCCCACTCGGCCCGGGTACGCGCTCGACATCGAGGGATTGGTCCAGGGCGTGACCTTCGAGGACATCGATTTCGTCGCGCAAGATGCGAGTGGGACCAATCCGGGCGAATCGAGCATTGCGGCATTCGTCAGCGGATCGCAGAACGTGGCCTTTCATCGAGTTTCCATCACCGCGGGCCTCGCCTCGGACGGCGCACCCGGCGCCTCCGGTGGTCCCACCCCGGATGGAG
>Ga0265320_10003289_pt1 | contig 10908 bp, 12 predicted proteins | sample 4827metaG_FD_202087 | JGI IMG/M metagenome (GOLD analysis project Ga0265320, IMG submission 202087) | Rhizosphere microbial communities from Carex aquatilis grown in University of Washington, Seatle, WA, United States - 4-8-27 metaG | ecosystem: Host-associated > Plants > Roots > Rhizosphere >...
CTGAAGTATCTGGAGATGTACGCTACTCGGTTCCCTCGCGCGGCGGCCGGAGAGCAGGACAAACTGGGCGGGCTGATCACGCCGCGGTAAGCCCGCGGAGCGGGTCTCCAGACCCGCCTGCCCCACTTACAGAGGCACTACAGCAGCCGGTCGACAGCCTCGAGCACGCGTGGCAGCACGTCGTCGCCAACAGCCCGCACCACCTCGACAGGGCCCGCGCTGAAGGGCCGCCAGCGCTGCTCGAAACGCGGGCAGGGCGCGCCCGCGAAGACCGTTACCAGCGGAACGCCGCAGGCGGCGGCCACGTGCTGGCCGGCGGAATCGTATCCAACATAAAGCCGGCTGCGCTTGATGATGGACGCGAAGCCCGCGAAAGAGCCGCGCCAGACCTCAACGTGCGCGCCGCTGGCCTCGATCGCCTTTTCCACGCGCACGGCTTCTTCGCCGCCCGCACCCGCGTCGACAATGAGCGGCAGACCGCGCTGCGCGAGCGCCGCGAGCAGCCTCGATTCGAACGGCTCCGCGAGCCGCTTGGCGGCGTTTCCTCCCACACCGAGGCTTACGGCGATGCCGGCCGCGGGGAAATCCGGCGCCTCCGCGGGCGCGATATAGGAGCGCGCGTCGTCGATCCCGAACGTCTCGGCGACCCACCGCCGCGCCAACGCTCCCAGAGATTCGGGGCCGTCGCCGCCATACGCACGGCTCTCGAACAGGTAGTAGTGCTCCTCGGCGCAGACGGGCTGCAAGCCAAGTTGCGTGATGCGCGAGTCGGGATCGACGACGATGGTCGCGGGTCCACCCAGCGACAACGAGGGCGCGATCCGGTCGCGAGGCCCGCCGCCGTAACGCACGGACAGGTGCTCGATCCGGTAGTCGGCGGCAAAAAGCTCCCAGCACTTCCGCGGGCCCACCAGCACGATGCGCGCCTCCGGACAGCGGCGCTTCACCGCGTCCAGGATCACGCTGGTGATGGCCACCTCCGCGCCCAGCGTCACGCGGGAGAGGACGAACACGGTGAGCGGCCCCCTCTCCAGCCGGCGCGGGAGGCGAACACGACGGTATCGTTCCACGAGTTCCGCGGGCTGGTACTCGGGCAGAATTGCTGCGATCGCTTCGGCGAAGATCTGCGTGTAGGCATCTACCAGCCGCGGCTCGAAGCGGTCCGAAAGGCCCTCGGCCACGACGGAAAACAGGGACGGGCTGTCCTGGTCGATCAACTCGGCGAGCAAGGCGCGTGGCCACGGCCCGCCGCCGAGGACGCAGTCGAGCAAGCGCCGGGCGGTCTCAGAAGTACTTCGCAACCAGCAGCTCCAGCTTCCTGCGCGTTTCTTCGGGAACGGTTTTGCGGTCGGTGATGATGGCGTGCGCCAGCGCGCTCCCGCACTTGCATGCGCGCGCGGCCGGCATGGTTTCGACAGCCCGCGTCACCACGCGCGCCGCGTTCTCGGCGTTCTTCACCAGGTTTGCGATGATCTGGTTGACGGTCACCGCGTCGTGCTCCGGGTGCCAGCAATCGTAATCGGTCACCATGGCGACGGTGGCATAGCAGATCTCGGCCTCGCGCGCGAGCTTGGCCTCCTGCAGGTTGGTCATCCCGATGACGTCCATCCCCCAGCTACGGTAGACGTTCGATTCGGCCTTGGTGGAGAACTGCGGGCCTTCCATGCAAAGATACGTCCCGCCCAGTGTGGCCTTCACGCCCTCGGCCTGGCAGGCGCCGTAAACCACATCGGCAAGCTGCGGGCAGATGGGATCGGAGAAGCCGATGTGCACCACCAGGCCTTCGCCAAAGAACGTGGAGGGGCGGGCCTTGGTGCGATCGAAGAACTGATCGGGGATGACGAAATCGAGCGGCCGGTGCTCTTCCTTCAGCGAGCCGACCGCGCTCAGCGAGATGATGCGCTCGACGCCGAGCGATTTGAGTCCGTATATGTTGGCGCGGAAGTTCAACTCCGAGGGCGAGATGCGGTGCCCGCGCCCGTGCCGCGCCAGGAAGACCACTTCTTTCCCGGCCAGCTTGCCAATCATGTAGGCGTCCGAGGGCCAGCCCCAGGGCGTTTCGATGCGCTCCTCCTGGTCCAACTCAAAGCCGGGCATGGAATAGAGCCCGCTGCCTCCGATGATTCCGATCTGCGTCATTCTTGTATCAGCTCCAATAGGACTCCGCCGGTGGAGGCGGGATGAATGAAAACGTAGAGGTGGCCGCCGGCGCCCTGGCGCGGCTCGTTCAACAGGCGCGCGCCCGCTGCGGTGAGGCGCTCGACTGCAGCTGGGAGGTCGTCCACCAGCAGGGCCACGTGATGCAGGCCCTCGCCGCGCTTTTCCAGGAATCTGCCGATCGGGGAATCGGCGCCGGCCGGCTCGAGCAGCTCCAGGCGCGGCCCGCCGCACGCGAGCATGGCGATATTCACTTTCTCGCCCGCCACGTTCTCGCGGTGCGGGGCTTCCATGCCCAGTACGCCGGTGTAAAACTGCAGCGCCGCGTCCAGCGACTTCACCGCGATGCCGAGATGATCGATTTTATACTCGCTCAATCTGCTCCTTCACGTCCGCTCCCTGACGGTCGCGGTTCGGTGTTGCGGCGTCGGCGGTCACTGCCTAGACTCGCTCGAGCCACTCCTTCACGATCGAATACGGATCGCGCCGCCGCTCCGCAACTTCCCGGGCCGCGGCTTCGATCTCCGCCGCCGGCAGCCGCTCCATCAGGCGCTCGCGCAGCATCTCGCGCAGGCGGCCGGCCCACAACTCCACGCGCCGGTTCTTCTTCGCGCCCGACTCCTGGAACTTCCGGATCGCCGCGAGGACCTCGCCGATTCCCTTCCCTTCGGTCGCCACCGTGCGCACGACGGCGGGCTCCCAGCCATCGCGAGCGGCATTCAGCGACAGCATCCCGCGCAAATCGCGTTCGAGCGCGTTCGCTCCCGGGTGGTCCGACTTGTTGATCGCGAAGACGTCGGCGATCTCCATGATACCCGCTTTCATCGACTGCACATCGTCGCCCATCCCAGGCACCAGCACCACCACGGTGACGTCCGCCAGCCGCGCCACCTCGACCTCGTCCTGCCCCACGCCGACCGTCTCGATCAGGACCACATCCCGCCCCGCGGCGTCGAGCAGCAGCGCGATGTCGGTGGTCGCCACGGCCAGTCCGCCCAGCGAACCGCGCGTGGCCATCGAGCGTATGAACACGCCTGGGTCCGCCGAGTGCGCCTGCATGCGTATGCGGTCGCCCAGAATGGCGCCGCCCGAAAACGGGCTGGTGGGATCGACGGCCACGATGCCTACCGTACGGCCCTCGGCGCGCACCGCCCGCGCGAGATAGTCGACCAGCGTGCTTTTCCCCGCCCCCGGCGCGCCCGTGACGCCGATCAGCGTGGCATGACCGGTGCGTGGGAACAGCTCCTCGAGCAGGCTGAGCGCCTCGGGGCGTCGGTCTTCGATAGCGGTGGCGGCGCGAGCCAACGCCCGCACGTCGCCTTCGAGGATGCGTTCGGCTAGAGGTCCCATCAGCTCTTGAGCAACTGCCGCGCGATGACCAGGCGCTGGATTTCGGAGGTGCCTTCGCCGATGGTACACAGCTTTACGTCGCGGTAAAACTTCTCGACGCGGTATTCCTTGATGAACCCGTAGCCGCCCAGGACCTGCACCGCCTGGTCGCAGACACGGACGGCCGCCTCGGAGGCGTAGAGCTTAGCGATGGCGGACTCCTTGGTCACGCGCCGGCCCTGGTCCTTCCTCGCGGCGGCGCGCAGTGTCAACAGGCGCGCGGCGTCGATCTCGGTCGCCATGTCCGCCAGCTTGAACTGGATCGCCTGGAACTCGGAAATCGGCCGGCCGAACTGCCTGCGCTGCTGCGAATAGCGAAGCGCGATTTCGTATGCTCCCTGCGCCGTGCCTACCGATAGCGCCGCGATCGAGATCCTTCCGCCGTCCAGAACCTTAAGGCTGTCGACGAAACCCTCGCCCTCGCGACCGAGCAGTTGCGTATCCGGCAGGCGGCAGTTCTCGAAGATCACCTCGCCGGTGGGGCTGGCGCGCATGCCGAGCTTGTTCTCCTTGCGCCCCAGGCGGAACCCCGGCGTTCCTTTGTCGATGATGAAAGCGGAAATGCCGTGCTGCGACGCGGCCCGGTCCGACACCGCCATGGCCACGCAGACGTCGGCCTCGTGCGCGTTGGTGGTGAAGGTCTTCGAGCCGTTCAGCAACCAGCATTCTCCGTCGCGGACCGCCTGCGTGCGCGTGCCCGCGGCGTCCGAGCCGGCCTCGGACTCCGTGAGCGACCAGCTTCCCAGCCACTCGCCGCTGGCCAGGCGCGGAATGTACCTGCGCCGCTGCTCCTCGCTGCCGGCCGAGTAGATGTGGTTGCTGCAGAGCGACGTGTGCGCGGCCACGATCAGCGCCACGGCTGGGTCGATGCGCGCCAACTCCTCGACGATGATCTCGTACTCGATGTAGCCGAGCCCCGCGCCGCCCAGCTCTTCCGGGAAGATCGAGCCCAGGTAGCCCAGCGCGGCGATCTTAGCGATGGCCTCGCGCGGAAAGATCTGTCCCTCGTCCCATTCGAGCGCGTGCGGCGCCAGCTCGGCCTCGGCGAATTCCCGCACCGTCTTGCGAAGCTGAACCTGTTCCGGATTCTGTTCGAAGTCCATGTCGCGAAGCCGCCTTACACGATCTCTTCCTTCTCCCGATCCCAGTGTACGGTCCGCCGGCGGCGATAGCTCTCCACCGCCATGCGGCAGGCAATCGAAACGCGGAAGCCGAGTTCGAACGGGCAGTTCGGCTCGCGGCCCCCGCGGATCGCGTCCAAAAAGTTCTGCATGTGCGCCCGCGGCTCGGTGCGGGTCTGGCCCATCATTTCGGTCGCGTCCGGCCGGTTCACCTTCTGTGGCACGTAGCGGATCTGCTGCGTCCGCTCGATGGTGCCGTGCGTGCCGAGCGCGCTCTCGCCGGCGCCGGGCCGGTCGTTGCCGAAGCCCGAGTCCCACGAGAACAGAATCTCCTCCGGCTGTTCCAGGGAGACGCTCATGGTATCGGGCACCTCGCGGCCGTCTTTCCACAGATAGACACCGCCGGCGGCGGTCGCCGAGCGGGGAATCCCGAGGTCCAGCACCTTGTACCAGAACGCCACCTGCTGGGACATGCTTTCGTAGAAGTTGCCGCCCGAAGTGTCCCAGAACAGGCGCCAGTCGAGATAGCGCCGGGCGTCGAAAGGAATCCGGGGGGACTCACCCAGGAACGCTTCCCAATCAATGTTGGCGGGCGTCATGTCGGGATAGAGCGGGCGCGTCCCGTGCGGTTTCGCGAGTGGCGCGTTGCGGAACATGTGGGCCCGGATAGCGGTGATCTTGCCCACGCGTCCCTCGCGCAAAAACGCGAGCGCGTCGGCGACCTGCCCGCTCGAGCAGGCCTGGTGGCCGATCTGCACCGCGCAACGAGGAGCTTTCTCGCGGGCGGCGCGCATGCGGCGGGCGTGCTCCACCGTAAACGCCAGCGTCTTCTCCTGGTAAACGTGCCGGCCCGCATCGAGCGAAGCGCTGAAGTGTTCCGCGTGCAGGTGCGGCGGCGTGGCAATGACGACGGCGTCGATCGAGGGGTCTTCGAGCAGCCGGCGATAATCATGGAACGTCGTGGCGGCCGGCGCCACGGCGCTCGCTTCTTCGAGACGACGAGTGTAAACGTCGGCGAAGGCGGCGATCCCGGTGTTCGGGCAAGCCAGCGCCTCGCGCGCGAGTTGCATGCCGCGATCCCCCGCCCCGACGATGCCGAGCCGTATGCGGTCGTTCGCCCCCAGGACGCTCGCGGGCGCCAGCGTGCCAGCGAGTCCCGTGGCCATCTTGCCGATGAACTTCCGCCGCGAATCCATGGGAGCCAATCCAATTCTATCAGCGGGCCCGCTTCCTGGCCGCGACCACCTGCAGATTCGCGGCGTAGTGTTACGCCCGGCCGAGCCGCGACCGCAAGGGAGCGCTGTTTGAGGCGCTTTGTTACGTTCGCCTGCTGCCGCGCGCGCCTCCACGGCGACGAATCGGATCGGTGGATCGGCATCCCAATCAGGTTGGCAGCCGGCTGTTGGAGCCCGATGCGCAACCCCGCATTGCAGAGCGTCGGATAATGCTCCAGTATCCCAATGTGCTCGACGAAGCGGGCCGCGCAGTGGTACTGACGGCAATCCAGAGGCACGGCGCGCGTCGCGGCTGGAACCTGCTGCGTCCGCTCCCTTGCGGTCGCGGCTCGGTAACGAACGTTCGCTGATCTCCACCTCTATGTCGCACACCAGGCCCGCGTGTATGTGATATCGCCCGCGATGTGGTATCGTATGTGATGTGAGGCTGGTGTTGGACACGGATGCGGTGGTGGCCGCCATGCGGAGTCCGACAGGCGCTTCCGCCGCGCTTGTTCGGGCAGTGCGGCGCGGCCAGGCGACGCTGCTGCTGAGCGTGCCCCTCGCCATGGAGTACGAAGCCGTCTGCCGCCGGTCCGAGCACCGCCTCGAGGCCGGGCTTTCGTCGCGGCAGGTGGAGATCTTCCTGGACGCAATTGTCGCCATGGCAGAGCCCGTGTTAACGCACTTCTTGTGGCGGCCTCAGTTGCGAGACCCGAACGACGAAATGGTTTTGGAGGCAGCGGTCAACGGCAGGGCTGATGCCGTGGTGACATTCAACGTGCGCGACTATGGAACCGCCGCGTCTCAATTCGGCGTAGAGGTTCTGCTTCCGCGAGAGGCGATAGCGAGGATCGAACGATGAAAGACGCTCAGACTTATCCCCTACGGCTGCCGCGCTCGCTCAAAGAGGCGGTCGAACGGCTCAGCCGGGAGGACCGGACCAGTATCAACCAGTTCGTGGCCACGGCGGTGGCCGAGAAGGTTTCGGCACTGCAGACGGCGAGGTATTTCACGGATCGGCGGGCGCGAGCGGATTTCAAGGCTTTCGACAAGATCATGAAGCGGAAGGGCGGAAAGACGCCGCGCGAAGGTGATGAAATGCCGGCGTAGCCCAAGCGACCCTGAGCGCCATCGCCGACGAGCGACGCGCGACCGGCGACGGGCTACAATAGAGGTTCCACGAGATGTCGTCATCCGCGCCCGAGCAGAATTCCCGCATCGCTTCCGCAATCTCGCGCGAGCGCGACGCCGCCCGGCAGCAGTTGTCGGCGGCCTGGCAGTTGCAGGTCTTCCGCGTCGAAGAGGCCCTGGCCACGGGCTGGGAGGAGCACATCGCCCGCGTCTTCGACGAGCACTTCACCGAGTTGGCCGCGCGCATCGAGCGGGAGTTCGCCGACACGGTGCGGCAGACCGCCGGGGAGATTAACCGGGCGGTCCGGCGCTTCGCCACCTGGGAGAGCCAGGAGCAATGGGCTGCCGCCCTGCTCGATTCCGTCACGGGCTTCTGCTCCCGCGCCGCGCTGTTCCTAGTGGAGCCCCATTCACTGCACGGGCTGCGTGCGCTGGCGGACCTCGACGTCCCGCTCGAGGAGGCCCCGGCCGTGGCGGCCGCGATCAGCTCGCGGGACACGCTCGTGACCCTGGCCACCGCCGCGGAGCTTTCGGAAGGCATCGCCGGCCTCTTTGAAGCGGGCCGTTGCGCGATCCTTCCGGTGATCGCGCGCGAGCGTGTTGCCGCGGTCCTGCTGGCTGCGGGCGAACCCATCGAAACGGATGGCCTCGAAGCCATGGCGGCACTGGCGGGTGCCGCGCTCGAACGCCGCGGGCGCCCGGACCCCCTGCCCGAGACCGTGCAATCCACGGGCGAAGAAGCGCTCTTTTTGCGGGCCCAGCGTTTCGCGCGCGTCCGCGCCGCCGAAATGCGTCTGGCGAAGCCGCGGGAGGTCGTCGAAGGCCGCGCGGCCAAGCGCCTTTACGAGCTGCTAAAGGATGAAATCGATACGGCGCGCCTCGATTATGCGCGCGAGTTTCTGCAGGCATCGCTTGCTATGCCTGATTATCTGCACGCGGAGTTATTACGAACACTGGCCAATGAAGACACTGCTGCTTTGGGCGAAGAGTATCCGGGGCCCCTGGCCTAGCGCCGCCGCTCGGGCGGCCTCCGCGTTGCTCCTGACCACCACCCTTTTCGGCGCGGCGCCGCCGGCCGCGGATCTTGCGCTGCTGAAGTCGGGGATCGACGAACAGGCCCGCAAACAGCCGGCTGCGGCAGTCCGCGATCTCACCGCCGTCCGCGAACGCCTGCCCCAGCTGGCCGACTACGTCGCCTACTCCATCGCCGCGGCCAAGTTCGACCTGGCGGATTTCGACGCGGCGGTTCACGAGCTGGAGCCGGTATGGAATACCGTTCCGCCGTCTCCGCTGACCGGCCACGCCGCGCTGGTGGCCGCGCGCGCCTACAAGCAGAGCGGTAAGCCCGCCCAGGGGATCGATATTCTGCGCGAATACTACGCGCGTTTGCCCCAGCCCGCAGGGGACAAGCTGCTGGCGGACTGCTATCGCGCTTCGGCCGACCTTGCGTCCGCCGCGGTCTTCTATCAGCAGGTCTACTACCGGTACCCGCTGAGCCTGGAAGCGGCCGAGTCCTCGCCGGCGCTCTCCGAGCTGAAGGCCAACCTCGGCGAGCTCTATCCGCCGCCCACCACGCAGGCCAGGTTCGAGCGCGCCGGCATACTGGCGCGGGGCGGCGACATCCGGCAGGCCCGCGTGGAATACCAGGGCATGCTGCCGGCCGTCGCGGGCCCGGACCGGGAGCTCGTGCGCGTGCGGCTCGGGGAGCTGGAATTCTATTCGACCGAGACCACTTCAGCCTACAGCCACCTCCGCGCGCTCGACGTGGCTTCGCCAGAGGCGGACGCCGAGCGCCTCTACTTCCTGGCCGAGTGCTCGCGGCGGCTGGACCAGGACGACCGGCTGAAGGACGCTCTCCAGCGCCTGGAACGGTATCCCGATTCGCCCTGGCGCCTGAAGGCGCTGGTCGCAGCCGGCAATCGCTACCTGGTGGAGAATCGGGCCGCCGACTACCTGCCCATCTATCGAGCCTGCTACGAATCGTTCACCGGCCCGCAGGCGGACTACTGCCATTGGAAGGTCACCTGGTATTCGTACCTGCACCGCCAGCCGGAGGCCGAGAGTCTGCTGCGCGAGCACCTGCTGAAGTACCCGGGATCGGAGCGTGCTCCCGCTGCTCTCTATTTTCTCGGCCGGCTGGCCGAAGCCGACAATCCGCCGGCTGCCAAGGCGTTCTACTCCGAGATCGGCGCGCGATACCCAAACGCCTATTATGCCGACCTGGCGGATGTGCGTCTGACGCAGCCTGCGATGTTCGGGGCCGTGGACTCGCCCGACGTTCGCCAGTTCCTGAACGGCGTGGTGTGGCCGGTTTGGCGCTTCGAAAAGAAATTCGATCCGACGCCGGCAACCCAGGCTCGTCTGGACCGCGCGCGCCTGCTCGCAGCGGCGGGCCTGGAAGACCAGGCCGAAGACTAACTGCGTTACGGAGCGCGCATGGAGGACCAACCGCACGTGCTGGCGGTCCGGCTGGCGCAGGTCGCGGGCAAGTATAGCCCTCCGTATCGCGCGCTCCAGCTTGTGAAGAGCCTGGTGCCGGGCTACCTTCAGATTCCGGTGGAGAATGCGCCGGCGAGCTTCTGGCGCCTCCTCTATCCGATGCCGTGGAGAAGCGAACTCGAGCGGAACGCCAAGCTCAACGGCCTGGATCCCTACATCGTGGCGGGCTTGGTGCGGCAGGAATCCGAGTTCAACCCGCAGGCCTTGTCGGCGGCGCAGGCGTACGGACTCACGCAGCTTCTGCCCTCCACGGGCCGCGGGCTTCTGAAGGCGCCGCGCAAGCGGTTTCGCGCGGCCATCCTGTTCAACCCGGAGGTGAACCTGCGCCTCGGCACGACCTACCTGAAGATCATGCACGACGCCAACATGGGGCACTGGGAGAGAACGCTGGCCGCCTACAACGCAGGGGGCTCGCGCGTCGAGAACTGGATGGGCTGGGGCGAGTATCGCGAGCCGGCGGAGTTCATCGAGTCGATCCCCTTCAGCGAGACGCGGAACTACGTGCTGGCGGTGCTGCGCAACGCGTCGATGTACCGCAAGCTGTATAGCGAGGAGGTTTCGGGACCTCTCTCTTCGGACCAGTTTCCGCCTCCGGTAACGCAAGCGGCAGCGTCGGTCGCTGGCAAGAAGCCGCCCTTCAATCGCAGCCCGGTGCTGGCGAAGAAGCACCGCGTGGTGCGCCATCGGAAGAAGAAGCCGGTAGCGAAGTGAGCCTCACCCTATCGCTGCTCGAGGGGCGATTCGCCGTGTGCCGCCTGGCGCCCGGTGACGAGGTTCCCGCGTGGGCCAACGGCGGCGGCGCGCTCACATCGATCACGCGGACCCGGGACGAGCTTTCGGTAGTGTGCGCGGAGGGCGCTGTGCCGGAGGGAATCCGGCGTGAGGGCGGCTGGCGCGTGTTCCAGATCGAGGGCCCTTTGGATTTCGGGCTGACCGGGATCCTGGCGTCGGTGGCTGTGCCCCTGGCCGGGGCAGGCGTCAGCATCTTCGCGGTGTCCACATTCGACACGGATTACGTGATGGTCAGGGAAGAGAACGTCCCGGTGGCCATCGCGGCGCTTCGAGCGGCGGGGCACCAGGTGGCTACGTGATGCCCGCAGCGATGAGATGGGCAGAATACTTCTTGTCCACGTTGGAGATGTGATCGATCAGCCACCGCTGCAGAAACGCCGCCACCTCCAGACTGAGCGTGGCATTAGCGGCTTGAGCCTTCTCTCTCAGAAGCTTCACCTGCTCTGTCAGCTTAGTGTGCTCGGCCTTGTGCAGATCGTAACCGGGGTAAGCCGCCCTCTTCAGCAGCGCTTCTTCGGCAGCGAAGTGCGATAGGGTGTATTCCACCAGACCATCGAGGGTCTTCGCCAGTGCCGGGCGCCCAGCCCCGGCCAACATGGCGG
>Ga0265320_10003290_pt1 | contig 10908 bp, 7 predicted proteins | sample 4827metaG_FD_202087 | JGI IMG/M metagenome (GOLD analysis project Ga0265320, IMG submission 202087) | Rhizosphere microbial communities from Carex aquatilis grown in University of Washington, Seatle, WA, United States - 4-8-27 metaG | ecosystem: Host-associated > Plants > Roots > Rhizosphere >...
CGGCGTGTGAGAAATCCTCACCTCGGTGCCGGGGAGACGAAACTCCCGGGGCAGGCGAACGGCCTGCGAACCGCCATGGCGGAACAGCTTCGCGGTCGAAATATTGGGCATATCTACATGTAGATACATCGAGGTAAATAAGTCAATTCGACTCAAATAATAACAAGGTTCGTGTCCGACCCTTGCAGCGGCCTACACAGCGCTCAAATTGATATCCCGATGCCCCAATCTTCCAAATTGATCGGCAAACGCGCCCTCGTGACTGCTGGTGCCCAGGGGATCGGCCTTGCCATCAGCCGGCACTTGCTGGCGGCGGGCTGCGATCTCCTTGTCCACTACCACAGCAGCGCCGAGGCCGCGCAGGCCCTGGTCAAGGAGGCAAAGGGCCTCGGCCGCCGCTGCGCCGCCACCCAAGCCGACCTGACCGAGCCGGAAGACTGCGACCGCCTGGTGGCCGAGGCCGTGGCTTTCCTCGGCGGGCTGGACGTCCTCGTCAACAATGCCGGTTCGCTCGTTGCCCGGGTGCCGCTGGCCGACGCGGACGACACGTACTGGGCCGAGGTGATGTCGCTCAATCTCGGCAGCATGCGCCGGGTGTCACGCGCCGCGGCGCCCCACCTCGCGGCCGCGGCGAAGGCCGGAGGCGGTGCCAGCGTGGTGAATCTCTCCTCGATCGCCGGCCAACGCGGCGGAGCTCCGGGGTCGCTGGCTTATTCCACGGCGAAGGGCGCCGTTCTCGCCTTCACCCGGGCCCTCGCGCTGGAACTCGGCCCGGAGGGCGTGCGCGTCAATGCCCTGGCCCCCGGCCTGATCCTCGGCTCCAAGTTTCATGCGACCCACACCAAGCCCGAGGCGATCCGCGCCACCATCGCCAGCATTCCGGTGGGGCGCGCGGGCACGACCGATGACGTGGCCCGGGCGGCCGTCTTTCTTGCCGGGGAATTCGACGGCTTCATCACCGGCGCGACCCTCGACCTGAACGGCGGCAGCTACATGGCATGAAGCGCCGCCCCGTTCTTTCCTCCCTTCCGCTGGCCCTGGCCATCGCCGCGATGGCGATCGCCCCCGCCCTGCGCGCGGAACCGGCGGCGGTTCCCCTCCCGCCCGACTTCAACATCATGGCGTCCGTCCAGTACGCCCACGCCGAAATCTACTACCATACCCCGGCCGGCATTACCCCGGTCCTGGCCAACACCCGCGGGATTGCTCCCGGCCAGAGGATGGACCTCCTCGTCATCGTCTACCGCTATGCGCAGGATTCCGCCGGCCGCGCCGACGTCACCTATGACCTGGTGGTGCACAATCCGAACGGCGGCACCCAGGCGCGGGCCGGGAACGTCGTCGCCCCGAAGGGCGCAGTCCGGCCGCACCAGATCCTCTTTCCCCGGGCGATCACCGCGTTTGTCACCGGACCCGCCGACCCCTTCGGCGACTACCGGTGCGAGGTGACCGTCCATGACGGGATCAGCGGCCTGAGCGCGACCAAGTCCGCAGTTGTCCGGGTCGCCGACTCCAACCGACCGCTGCCACTTCCAGAGAAATTCGATGCGAGCGACTGGCTCGCCCAGTACTATCTGCGGCCAGAACCGCGGCTGGCGCTGCCGGCCCTTGAGGCCGTGAGCAAGAATGATGCGATCATGCAGAAGGGGGTCCCGGGAATGGGAGCGCTCCTTGGATTCTACAGCCAAGTCCTGGCCGACAACCCGTGGCTCCTCCCTTGGTTCAAGCAATGGCTGGTCGCGGCGGAAGAGGGCAATGCGCGACACCTCCTGGCCCTCGTCCTCGCCTATGCGGAACGCAGCCAGCCCGGGATGAACGCCGACCTGCCCACGCACTCCCGGATCGTGCTGGCCGCGGCGGCCAGGGAGCTCTTTCCCGCGCCCTCGGCCACGCCCGAGAACGGCGCCCAGCTCGACGCCCTCTGGGGCCAGTTTTTCGCCTCGGGCAAATTTGCGCCGATCAATAGCCTGGTCGGCGTCGTCGGCGCCTACCTGCCTTATCAGGGGAAGATCGACGAATTCAGGCAGCAGGCCCATCCCGGGGAGAAACCGCCGCCCGAAGTGGTGAAGAGCGCCCTCCTCAGCGCCGCGCTCTGGTCGCTCCGGCTCAACGCCTACCAGCACAAGCTGGTCCATGACTACCTCCTCTACCTGCAGCAGCTGCCCGCCACCGCTCCGCCGGTGAAGGCGACGCTGGGTGCGATCCTCGCCTGGAAACCGGGCAAGCTCTAGACCGGTCCAGCGGCTGCTCAGGCGAAGCTGCCGCCTGAGACGATTCCGAGGGCCGCGCGGCGGGCCCGGCGCTCGGCGGCGGCCTTGGGCTCGTAGCCGCTGCGGCGGTGCTCGGCCAGCGGGTCGGCCGGCAGCTTGTGCCGGCGGCGCCACGCGGCCAGGGCCGGTGCGACGTCGGTGAAAAACGCCTTCTTCAGCTCGAGCTCGGCGGTGACCACGTCGTTCTTCGACTGGGCGCGGCGCAGCCTTTCATGGTCCACCAGGGCCGCCTTGGCGAAGAGCTCCTGCGCCATCACCACGGTCTGGATCGTCGCCTCGATCTTCGGCTTCTCATTGTGCGACTGGTCGATCATGTAGGCGATCTCGGGCGCCTCGCCGCGGTCGGCGGTGAACGAGTGGATCTCGTGGAAGATGCGGAAGGCCTGGTAGGGATCGATCGAGCCGAGGGTCAGGTCGTCGTCGGCGTAGCGGCGGTCGTTGAAGTGGAACCCGCCGAGCATGCCCTCATCGAGGAGGAAGGCCACGATCTGCTCGACGTTCTGGCCCTGGTAGTGGTGGCCCGTGTCGACCAGCACCTTGGCGCGGGGCCCGGCCTTTTTCGAAAGCACGTAGGCCATGCCCCAGTCGGCGATATCTGTCGCGTAGAAGGCCGGCTCGAAGGGCTTGTATTCGACCAGCATCTTCTGGCCGGGAGCCAGGCGGTCATGGCAGGACTTCAGGCAGGACTCGAACCGGCGCTTGCGGTCGCGGATCCCCTCCTGCCCGGGATAGCTCGTGCCGTCGGCGAACCAAAGCGAGAGGTACTCGCTGCCGACCGCCTTGCCGATCGCGATCGAGTCGTAGCAGTGGCGCAGCGCGCGGCGGCGGACCACGGGGTCCTGGTTGCCGAACGAGCCCCACTTGTAGCACTGGTCCTGGAAGAGGTTCGGGTTGATCGCGCCGATCTTCACGCCGTGCCGGCGGGCGAGCCGCGCGACGGCCTTCGGATCCTCGCCCGGCTTGAAGTCCCACAGGACGTGGACCGCCACCGTCGGGCAGCAGCCGGTCAGCCGGTGCACCTGGCCGGCATCCGCCAGCTTGTCGTTGAGGTCGATGGCGGCGGCGTCCTGGAAAAACTTGCCGAAACGGGTGCCCGTGTCCGCAAAGCCCCAGGAGGGCGTTTCGATGTCAAAGTTTTCCAGCGCGTCGACGGCGCGGCGAATCAGCTTGGGGGTCATGGGCATAAGATTGGGGATCAGGAAGCCGGGGCGACAACGCTAAATTTCTTCGCCCACGGCGCCAGCGCCGCGAGGATCCCGGGGTAGAGCTCGATGCCCGCCGCCAGCTGCTCCCGCCTCCTCCTCAGGCCGGACTCGCCCGGGAGGCGGACCCGCTCGAAGCCGGGGCGGGGCGGATTCCCGCGGCAGGCGTCGGCCAGCCAGGAGGTTTGCCGGATGAAGTCCTCGCGGGTGCCGAAGAGGGCCGGATCCAGCACCTGGACAAAGACATTGGCCGACCAGCCCTCCGGGGGATCGGCGCGGCCGTGGCCGGCCAGCCCTCCCGTCAGGGCCTCGACCAGGAGCCCGAGGGCGTAGCCCTTGTGCCCGTGGTCCGTCCCACCGATCGGCAGCAGCGCTCCGGGGTTCGCACCGAAGAGCGCCGCGGGGTTGTCCGTCGGCCGCCCGTCGCCATCAACCGCCCACGGCCCTGCAAACCTCCCGCCCTCGACCTGCAGCCGCTTGCTCAGGCCATTGGTCGCGATCGACATCGAGATGTCGAGCATGACCGGATCGCCGTCCGTCGGCCACGCGGCGGCCAGAGGATCGGGCGTGTAGAGGGAGCGCTTGCCGCCGTGCGGCGCCACCCCGCCCATGGTCGGATCCGAGCACGAAATCAGGACCATCAGGCCCTGCTCCGTGACGGGCCGCAGGTAGGCCGCCAGGCAGGCGATGTGGTGGCTGCGGCGGATGACCACGGTGCAGGTCCCCTGCTGGCGGGCGCGCGCCGCCGCCAGCTCGAGCGCGCGGACGGTCAGCCACGGCCCGGGCAGCCGCCGGCCATCCCAGGTGACCGCGGCGGGAAAATCCGCGAGGACCTTCGGCTCGCCCTCCTTCACCATCGAGCCCTTCTCCAGCTCCGCCAGGTAACCGGCCAGCAGCTGGAGCCCGTGGGTGTTGTGGCCGAGCAGGTCGCCCTCGACGAGCGTGGCGGCGACCACGGCCGCCTTGTCCGCGTCCAGCCCGGCGGCGGCCAGGAGCGCCCGGGCATAGGCCGTCAGGTCCGTGGCCGGATAGCGGGTGCTCATGCGCGGAGGGAGGATTTGGCGGCGGTCGGCGCCGGCCGGTCCCCGGTCGCCAGCAGGACGTAGCTGAAAAGCGCCAGCACCGCGCTGGCCAGGACGAACCAGTCGCCGTGCCGGACGTAGAAGGTCTGGACGCCCACCCAGCGCCGGTCGCGCGAGATGTTCACGGAGGAGACGCCGCGCAGGTACACGCTGCCCTCCCCGTCCGTGAGCGTGGAGCGGATCTCGCCGAATTCGTCGATCCAGCCCGACCAGCCGGCGTTGCCGGAGCGCAGGACGGGCCGGCGGGTCTCGACGGCGCGCAGGACCGAATGGGCGGCGTGCTGGTAGGCGGCGCCCTCCTCGCCGTACCAGGCGTCGTTGGTCACGACGGCGAGGACGTCCGCGCCGGAGCGCACGCTCGCGCGCGCGAGCTGCGGAAAGACATCCTCGTAGCAAATCAGGGAGCCGAAGGCCACGCTGGTGCCCGGCAGGCGAATCAGGAGCGGGGCGGCATCGGTGCCGGGAGAGAAATCACCCGGAATCGGGACAAATTTTGAGATCCAGCCGAGGACGGGGCGCCAGGGGACGTACTCCCCGAAGGGAACGAGATGCCGCTTCGCATAGTAGGCGGTCTGCAGGCCGAGGCGGGGGGTGACGACGAACGTGGTGTCGAAGGCTTTCGTCCCGGCGTTCGTCGGGACCACTGCGTACGAGCCAATGAGCAACGGCACCTGGGCCTTCGCGGCCAGCGACTCGACGTAGGCCTGCATGAGGGGATCTCCCAGGACCGGCCCCGGCGTGGAGGACTCGGGCCAGAGGATGAGGTCGGGCCGGTCGGCCGCCGCTTCCAGCGTCAGCCGCTGCAGCGTGGCCTGGATGCCCGGCGCGTCGGCCGGATCCCATTTCACCGACTGGGGAATGTCGGGCTGCACGAAGGCGACGCGCGCCAGCGATTCGGTGTAGGCGGAGCGGTGGGCCACCTCCGTCACCTGGGTCGCGAGGCAGACGAGCAGGAGGAAGAGGGCGAGCATGAACTCCGGGCTCCGCCGCCGCAGGAGGCTCCGCTCCTTCTCGCGCAGCAGCCGGTTCGCGTAGGCGGCGAAGCCGACATTCATCACGATGAGGATGAAGGAGACCCCGTAGGCTCCCGTGTAGGCGGCGATCTGGAGGGTGCTGGTGCGCTGCCACTGGCTGGCCGCGAGCGGCAGCCAGGAAAAGCCCGTCAGGAACCAGGTCCGCGTCCATTCGACCAGGACCCAGGCGCCGGCCAGCCCGAGCTGGACGATCATCCGGACCAGGGCCGGGCGCTCGGGCAGCCGCGGCATGACCCACCAGGCCGCGAGGTACCAGGTCCCCACCCAGGCGCCGACGAAGGGCCCCAGGAGCAACAGGCCGACCCAGGTGACGTGGCGCAGCCAGACGAGGAGGATGATCCAGGCGACCGCCTGCGCGCCGAAGAGCGTCCAGGCGAACAGCCGGAGCGGCGGGCGGGTGTAGGCCCAGAGGAGCGCCGGCGAGGCGAAGGCGTAGGCGAATTCCGGCGCCGCATAGGGCGGGAATGCCATCACCGTCAGGATGAGGGTGGAAAGGAAGACTCCCACGGGCGCCAGCCAGGCGCCGTGGTCCTGCCAGAACGAGGGCTGCGGCGCGTACGGGTCGAAAAGCGGAGCGTCAGCCATGGCCCCTTCCGCCGCTCACACGCCGTGGCAGTGCTTGTACTTCTTCCCGCTGCCGCAGGGGCAGGGATCGTTGCGCCCGACCTTGGGCGCCTCGCGGCGCAGCGTGACCTTGGGCAGCTGGACCTCGGGGGCGGGCGCCGGGGCGGCGCCGGGGCCGGCCGGGGCCGCGGCCGGCGGGGGCGGCGCGTTCTCGGGCCCCTGGGTGCGCGCGCTGCGCGCGAGGATCGAGAGCATGTTCTCGAACGACTCGAGGTTCGAGGCGCTGCGGAAGAGCCCCGTGCAGATCTCCACCCGCACGCCGTTCATCAGCTCCTCGAAATACTTGTAGGCCTCGGCCTTGTACTCGACCAGGGGATCCTTCTGGCCGTAGCTGCGCAGGCTGATCGAGCGGCGCAGGTCCTCCATCTCCGTCAGGTGCTCCTGCCAGTGGCGGTCGATGGCGTTGATCACGACATACCGCTCGAGGCCGCCCAGCGCCTCGGGCTGCTCGACGGACTCCTTCACCGCGTAGGCCTGCCGGACCCGCTCGAGGATGACCCGGCAGAGCGCCTCCGGGTCGTCGCCCGGCAGCTCGTCGGCGCGGAGGCTGACCGGAAAATGGCCGTTGAGCCAGCCGACCAGGCTCTCGATCGCGGCCGGGTTCGAGCCCCCCTTCTCCCCGAAGCCGGCGACCCGCAGGCGGTTCATCAGCTCCTCCTCGATCTGCTCGAAGATGATGTCCTTCGAGCGCTCGGCGTGGATCGCGGCGTTGCGGATCCCGTAGACGACCTCGCGCTGCTGGTTGAGCACGTCGTCGTACTGGAGCAGGCGTTTGCGCTGGGCGAAATTCTGCTGCTCGACCTTCTTCTGCGCCGACTCGATCGAGCGGTTGAGCAGGGAATGCTCCAGTTCCTCGCCCTCCTTCATCGAGCCCTCCATCAGGCGGGAGGCCAGGTTGCCCTGGAGGAAGAGGCGCATCAGGTCGTCCTCGAGCGAGAGGAAGAACTTGGTCAGGCCGGGGTCGCCCTGGCGGGAACAGCGGCCGCGCAGCTGGCGGTCGACCCGGCGGGACTCGTGCCGCTCGGTGCCGATGACAAAGAGCCCACCCGTCACCTTGCTGTCCGGCCGCAGCTGGAGCGTCCGGGCCGCGTCGTCGTCGGACTCGAGCTCGCGGGTCTCGCCGGTGGTCGGCTCGGTCAGGGTGTAAACGATGACGCCCTTCTTCTCCGGATGGGGCCGGCTGGCGACGTTGTAGCGCACGCCCTCGCCCAGCTTGATGTCGGTGCCGCGGCCGGCCATGTTCGTGGCGATCGTCACGGCGCCGCGCTGCCCGGCGCGGGCCACGATCTCGGCCTCCTGCTGGTGAAACTTGGCGTTCAGGACGGCGTGGATCACCCCGGTGCGCTTGAGCATGCGCGCAAGCACCTCCGAGGACTCGACGCTGGTCGTGCCGACGAGGACCGGCTGGCCGCGCTTGTTCGCCGCCTCGATCTCGCGGACGACGGCGGTGTACTTGTCCCGGCGCGTCTTGAAAATGGAGTCGTTGCGGTCGATGCGGATGCAGGGCCGGTTGGTCGGGATCACCTGCACCGCCAGCTTGTAGATGTCGTTGAACTCCGTCGCCTCCGTCTCGGCCGTGCCGGTCATGCCGGCCAGCTTCTCGTACATGCGGAAGTAGTTCTGGATCGTGATCGTGGCGTAGGTCCGGGTCTCCCGCTCGATCGCCACGTTCTCCTTCGCCTCGACCGCCTGGTGCAGGCCGTCCGACCAGCGGCGGCCCGGCATGACGCGGCCGGTGTTCTCGTCGACGATCATCACCTTGCCCTCGGGGGTGACAACGTACTCGACGTCCCGCTCGTAGAGGGAGTAGGCGCGCAGCAATTGGGAGATGGCGTGGATCTCCTCGGAAATGACGGCGTACCGCGACTGGGCGGCGACCTTGGCGGCCTCGCGCTGCTCCGGCGCGAGCGTCGTGTCGCGGTCGAGGTCGGAGAACTCGGTGGCGAGGTCCGGGAGGACGAAGCCGTCGGGATTGTCCGGGCGCAGCTGGTTGCGGCCGAGGAGCGTGAGGTCGGCCTGGTGCTGCCGCTCGTCGATCACGTAGAGCAGGTCCTCCTTCAGCTGGTAGAGCTGGTCCTTGTTCAGGTCGGAGTTGAGCTCGGTCTCCACCTTGTCGAGCTGCTTCAGCCACTCCGGGTTCTCCATCAGCCGCAGGAGCTGCTTGTTCTTGGGGTTGCCCATCTTCACCTGCAGCATCTTGCGCGCGGCTTCGTGGCGCTCGTCCGAGTCGGGGGCGGCCTTCTCGAGGATGTCCTTGGCCTCCCCGGCCAGCCGATTGCAGAGGCGCGTCTGGTCGTTGACCAGCCGGTCCACGCTCGGCTTCAGCCGGGTGAAGGGCTGCTCCCGCTCGATCGGGGCGGGGCCGGAGATGATCAGCGGGGTGCGCGCCTCGTCGACCAGGATGGAGTCGATCTCGTCCACGATGCAGTACCAGTGGTCGCGCTGCACCTGGTCCTCCTTGCGGGTCGCCATGCCGTTGTCGCGCAGGTAGTCGAAGCCGAACTCGCTCGCCGTCCCGTAAGTGATGTCGCGCCCGTACATTTCACGGCGGAGGGCCGGCGCCATCGACTGCTGGATGCAGCCGAAGGAGACGCCGAGGAAGCTGTAGATGTGCCCCATCCACTCGGAGTCGCGGCGGGCCAGGTAGTCGTTGACCGTGACGAGCTGGGTGTTCCGGCCCAGGAGGGCGTTCAGGTAGAGGGGCAGCGTGGCGACGAGCGTCTTGCCCTCGCCCGTCGCCATCTCGGCGATCCGGCCCTGGTGCAGCGACATCCCGCCGATCAGCTGGACGTCGAAATGGATCATGTCCCAGGTGAGCTCGTGCTCGCAGACCATGATCTTCCGCCCTGACAGGCGGCGGGCGGCGTTCTTCACGGCGGCAAAGGCCTCCGGGAGGACCTGGTCAAGGGTCTCCCCCTGCTTCAGCCGGGCGCGGAATTCGTCCGTCTTGGCCCGCAGCTGCTCATCGGTCAGGGCCTGGTAGGACTTCTCCAACTCGTTGATTCGAGCGACAATCGGGCGGCAGGACTCCAGAAACTTTCGGTAATGCCGCCCGGAGAAGCGCTTGAACAGGGAGGAGAGCATGAAAAGGGGAAGAATCTTAGTCCCGCCGGGGGGCTTGGCAAATCGAATGCGTGCCGGCCGGACGGAAGGAATCGAGGAGCACGCTCGCCGGCGGTTGACCACAACCAGAAGCCGGGACCCCCGCTTGGCTTTTTGGGGGGAAACACCAGTGTTTGGATGCGAAGGGTCTGGTTTTTTTGGCTGCAATGCTATAAAAAACTTATCATAAGCATGTTAAGGTAATCGCCCCGGAGCTGGCACGGGGCCAGCAAAGAGGGATCCACGTCACCTATGAGAATTCCACGATTTTCTCCGCGCGGGGTCGGGATCGGAATTCTTACCGCGTCCGCAATCCTGCCGCTCGCCGCCACGTTGCGCGCCGACCACCAGGATTTCGCAATCGTCAGCGCTTCCGCGTCCAAGGCTTATACCCAGCGGAAATTCGTCGACGGAGTCCCGCAGCGCGAAACCTATGTCTTTTTTCAAGGCAAGACCTTCGAGGGCGACACGCGCGACTCCTCGATCGATCAAGCCTCGTTTACCTCGCTCCTCAAGGTCCTGGCCCCGGATCTGGCCCGGCAGAACTACTACCCCGCCGACCAGGCGGCCGCCGATCTGCTCATTGTCGTGAACTGGGGCACGACCGTGGTGGATCCCGTCACAATCGCTCCCAGCTCGGACGAAGGTTACCGGGGATCCACGATGAACATGAATTCCTATCTGCTGGGCTACCACGATGCCCTCCAGCGGGAGGGCAACATGGACTGGGCCACGCCCGGCGGCATGAATGCAATGGAGGAGACCCACTTCGCCCAGCTGATCGACGAGCGCTATTTCGTGATCCTCCTCGCTTACGACTACCAGAAGATCCGCCGGGACCACGAGGATTACCGGCGGGCCCTGCGGGAGGCCGCCGCGCGCCACCAGCCGCCGCCCCGTCCCCCGCCGCAGCCGAACCCCGTCTGGTCCGTGCACATGAATATGCGCGCGGCCGGCAACAATTTCGCCGAGGCCCTGCCCGCCATGAGCCAGGCAGCCTCCGCCTACTTCGGCCGGCAGGAGGCAGACCTCGTCGACCGCCCCGCCTCGGTCGGCTCAAACGCCCGCGTGGATGTCGGCGAAACCAAGGTGCTGAACGTCGTCAAATGACCACTCGAGCCGGTCGATCGACCGGCCACCCCGCGGAATGCCTCCGAGCCTTGCCTCCCCTCCCAAACCGGCTAACCTGATTGCAGCGAATATCCCCAGCATCCCGATGAAAACCAAAGCAATTCTTCTGGCCGCGGCCACCTTCCTGCCTGCCGCCCTTCGCGCCGACCACTCGGGCTTCGTCACCGTCAATGCCACCGCGTCCAAGGGCTACGTCCAGCAGAAGTTCGTCAACGGCGCCCCCCAGCGGCAGACCTACGTTTTCTTCCAGGGAAAATTCTTCGGCGAAACCCGCGATCCCTCCCTGGAACGCCTGAGCTTCATGGACGTGGCCAAGATCCTCGCGCCGGACCTCGCCAAGCAGAACTTTTTCCCGACCCGGGACGCCAGGTCCGCCGACCTGCTGATCGTGGTCAACTGGGGCTCAACCCTGACCGATCCCTCCCAGGACGCCGCAGATCCGGAGCGGCAATTCCAGTTTCAG